>MRWG01001901.1_pt1 | contig 11722 bp, 7 predicted proteins | sample 1013341 | NCBI WGS metagenome assembly MRWG01 (sample SAMN06117577, study PRJNA244670) | biofilm metagenome | biome: Water; feature: Cathode Biofilm; material: Biofilm; isolation source: microbial consortium enriched at the cathode of a solar microbial fuel cell | place: USA: District of Columbia ... | reverse complement strand
TTCCGCACGCCGCCTCGACGGTCTCAAGCAGCTTCTGCTCGGTGGCGTCGGCGGCCTCGCGGCGGCCTTCCTCCTTGCCGGTGTCGAAGCCCTCGGCGCGGGCCTGCTCCACTTCCTCTTCGGAAAAAGTGGGGATTTCCTCCTCGGGCTCTTCCTCGTCGACCTCGGGTTCCGGCTGTTCCGGTTCCTCCGGGGCGTCGAAGTCCAGATCGAAGGTGAATTTTCTGACCGTGCCCATAAAAAGCCTATCTGCCGAAACGTCTTGAAGTCTGCCGCGATGTCACGAAGCGGGAAGTGACGGTGATCAATAGACCAGCTCGCTGTCCTCGTCGGAGCCGGCGATGACGATCTCGCCCGCGTCGGAAAGTGCCTTGGCGGTCTGGACGATGCCGGACTGCGCCTCGTCGACGTCCTTGAGGCGGACCGCGCCCATGGCGTCCATATCTTCCTTCATCATCTTGCCGGCGCGCTCGGACATGTTGGCGAAGAACAGTTCCTTGACCTCTTCCGACGAGCCCTTGAGGGCGATCGCGAGCTGGTCCTTTTCGACCTGGCGCAACAAAAGCTGGATGCCGCTGGCGTCGACGCGGACCAGGTCGTCGAAGGTGAACATCAGCTGCTTGATGCGTTCCGCCGATTCACGGTTGCGCTCCTCGAGCGCGGTCATGAAGCGGTTCTCGGTGTTGCGGTCGAGGTTGTTGAAGATATCGGCCATCAGCTCGTGGCTGTCGCGGCGCGCGGTGCGGGCGAGGTTGGTCATGAACTCGGTCCTGAGCGTGCGCTCGACGTGGTCGAGGATTTCCTTCTGCACCGCCTCCATGCGCAGCATCCGCATGATCACTTCCATCGAGAAGTTTTCGGGCAGCAGCGCCAGCACGCGCGCCGCGTGATCGGTCTTGATCTTGGAAAGCACGACGGCGACGGTCTGCGGGTATTCGTTTTTCAGGTAGTTGGCGAGCACGGCCTCGTTCACATTGCCGAGCTTGTCCCACATGGTGCGGCCGGCGGGACCGCGCATTTCCTCCATGATCTGCTTGACGCGGTCCTCGGGGAGGGAACTCATCAGCAGCCGTTCGGTGGAGTCGTACGACCCGACGAGACCGCCCGCGGTGGAGAGCTGGTCGGCGAACTCGACGAACAGGCGCTCGACGACACCGGCGTTCACGGAGCCCAGTGTCGACATGGCGTGGGACAACTCGCGGATTTCCTCGTCGTCCATCCGTTCGAAGATTCTCGACGAATGCTCGCGGCCGACGGCGAGCATGAAGACCGCCGCCTTCTGAGGTCCCGTGAGTGTCCGGTAATCGAGTGACTTCGCCATTGTTTCCTAAACTCCCCCCGGGTTTCGGCCTCAGCTTTCCTGATACATCCAGGAACGCAGGATCGCCAGCGCTTCTTCCGGGTGTTTCTCGACGATTTCGCCGACCTTCTTGACGGAAGACGCCTTGACCCGGCCTTCGACCCGGTCGATGTCGATGAGTTCCTCGAACTGCTCCTCGTCCTCCTCGGTCTCCGCCGGGACCCGGGCCGCCGACGGGCCGGTCAGCGCCGGGGCGCGACCCTGGTCGGCGAGCAGCCGCTCGGCGGCTTCCTGAGCCGAGGGCAGGGCCTCGAAGGCACGCGACAGGAGCGGCCTCACCACCAGCAGGATCACGAGGATCGCGACGATGCTGAGGACGAGAATCTCCACGACCCTCAGGATATCATTTTTACCCATGCCGAAAAACAGCTCGAGTTCCTCTTCCGGGGCCTCGAACTCGGCGAACTTCATCTGGATGATCTCGACCTTGTCGCCGCGGTCCTCGTCGAAGCCGATGGCGCCGCGGACCAGCGTCGAAATCAGGTTCATTTCTTCTTCGCTGCGTTTTTCGGAAACCTTGTCGCCTTCCTCGTTGACGGCCTGTTTTTCGTCGATCAGCACGGCGACGGAGAGCTTCTCGATCTCGCCGCCCTCCTTGATGTGGTTGGTGACGGTCTTGGAAATCTCGAAGTTGGTGGTTTCCTCGGTGCGCGATGTGTTCTCGGTACGGCTCGCAGTGTCGCCGGCACCCAGATTGGCGTCGGGCAGGTTCTGGCCGACCGTGATCGGCGGTTCGCCCTCAGTGTCGCGCGCGCTAGCAGTTTCCTCGACGGCGTTGGTCGAACGCACGACCTGGCCATCCGGATTGTATTCCTCGGTCTGGGTCGAGATCCGGTCGAAGTTCATGTCGATGCTGACTTCGGCGCGCACCCGGCCGAAGCCGACGGTTTTCTCGAGCAGTTCCTCAATGGTGCGGGCGTATTCCGATTCGATGCGGCGGCGTCGCTCGTCGACCTTGGCGGTGAGCCCGCTCGTCGGATCGGCGCTTTCGAAGCCGGATGACAGCAGCGAGCCCTTGTTGTCGACGATGGAGATGCGGTTCGGCGTCAGTTGCGGCACGGCCGAAGCGACCAGGTGCTGCACGGCGGCGACCTGTTCGTTGGTGAGACGGACGGGACCGCGCATCTGCAGGATGACGGACGCACTCGGTTCCTGTTTCTCGCGGCTGAAAAGCTCGCGTTTCGGCATCACCAGGTGGACCCGCGCGTTCTTGACCGTGCCGATGGAGGAGATGGTACGCGCCAGCTCGCCCTCGAGCGCGCGCACCAGATTGACGTTCTGCATGAAGTTCGTCGAGCCCAGGCTGTCGGTGTCGTCGAACAGTTCGTAACCGACCGAACCGCCTGACGGCAGGCCCTGCTGCGCCAGTTCCAGGCGCAACTGCATGACTCGGTCCTGCGGCACCAGGATCTGTGTGCCGTTCTGCTTGATTTCGAACGGTATGGCACGGCTCTCGAGCTCCTGCACGATGCCGGCGGCGTCGGACTGGCTGAGTTCGCCGTAGAGTGTCGTCAGAGACGGCGTCGAAAGCTTGGTCGCGAAGAAGACCAGAAAGCCGATCATGCCCAGAACGACGCCGCCCATGATGGCGAGCCGCATCGGGCCCAGATTTCTAATAGCCTGAACGAAGGTTTCCACGTGCGTCCCCTAATTTCCCTGGCGAACGATCGCCGGTCATCCCTGGTGGTTTTCCGCGCGGGCGCGTTTCCACCGTTAACCCTGTTGGGATGCTAGGGGCGGTTTAGTGAATAAGAAGTTAATGACCGGCAAAAATTGCCTACCAGCGGCACCGGTCACGCGGGACCGGGCGCCGGACCGGGTCAGGTATTGCGGTAGGACTTGATGCGCGTGGTGCGGAGACCGCGCACCCCGTGCCGTTCCAGAAGCCGCTCCCAGGAGCGGAATTCATCGATCGACAGGTGGTACATGCGGCACGCTTCCTCGAGCGTGATCAGGCCGCATCTGACACCGGCGACGACCTCGGCCTTGCGCCTGGGCACCCAGCGGGTGGTGTCGGTCGACGGCAGGTCGGCCATGGTCATCGGCGGGCCGCTCGGGCTCAGAGCTTCCGAACGGTACGGCCGGCTTCCCTCGCGATAGTGTTTCAGTTCGGTCATTGCGTTCTGCTTTCCGATGTTGGCTTCGTTGTTTTCTGTCCCTGAGAATCTTGGGATGTATAGAAAAGCAGAAGGGCCTTAAAAAAGGCCTAAACCTTACGGTAAACAGGCGTTAACGCTTTGCGTTCGCGGAGAGAAAGCGATCCAGGGATGACCCCGCGGCGCCGGTCACGGATCTCCAGTCGCCGGGAGCGGTTTGGCGCATCAGGGTGGCGCTCGGATACCACGGGCTGTCGTCGCGGCCGAGGAAATAGCGGCTGTCCGGATCGAAGGCCAGCAGCACCCAAACCGGCCGGCCGAGCGCGCCGGCCAGGTGCGCCGGCGCGCTGTCGACGCTGATCACCAGGTCGAGCGCCTGCATCAGCGCCGCCGTCGCCGCGAAGTCGCTCAGGCGGTGGCGGACGTCGGTGACGCGCGGGTGATCGAGTTCGTCGCCACGTGGGCCGATCAGCAGGTTGAAGAAACGCACGTCCTGCCGGTCCAGCAGCGGGCGGACGGTTTCCGGCGCCATCGAGCGGCTGTAGTCGTGCGCCTGGCCCGGATTGCCGGCCCAGACGATGCCGACGGTAGGGGTATCGCCGGCGGTCTCGGCCTGCCAGCGGGCGGCCTCGTCAGGATCGGTTGCCAGGTAAGGCACGTCCGCGGGGATCGTCGCCATGCTCGTCCCCATCAGGTGCGGCAAGCTCATGATCGAGGCATGGACATCCGCCGCCGGCACCGGCCCATCAAGCGGATGCACGCTCAGGTGATCGCCGAAACTGATCTCGAACAGGCGGGCGAGGGGTTTTTCGCACATCAGCGCCAGGTTGGCACCGCGTTGCAGCAGCATCGGAATATAGCGTGCATAGATCAGCGCGTCGCCGTAGCCCTGCTCGTTCCACAGCAGGAGTCGTTTGCCGGTCAAATCGCCGCCGCTCCACGCCGGCACCGGCAGCCGCGATGGCAGCGGATGCCAGTTGGGTACATTCCAGCGCGCCTCGTAGTCCCGCAACCCGGCTTCGAGGTCGCCGGTCTGGATCAGGAGCGACGCCTTCTTGAGCCTGGCTTCGGTATAGTCCGGATCGGCGGCAATGGCCTTGCAGGCCCATAAGAGGGCGTCCGCGTGCTTGCCGGTCGCGGCCAGGAACGACGCCTTGTTGAGGCGGTAGACCGGATGTGCCGGGTTCGCCGCCAGCGCCGCGTCGATGGCCCGTGCCGCTTCGTCCATCCGGCAAAGCCGCTGCAGGGCATTGCCGCGGTTGGTAAGGGCGTCGGCAAAGTCCGGCTGGGCGGCGAGGGCAGCGTCGTATTTCGCGAGCGCGTCTTCGACCGCGCCGGTCTCGTAGAGTTGCACGCCCAGGTTATTGAGGAATTCCGGCGTGCCGGGTTTGAGGCTGTCGGCGCGCGCGTAGGCGTCGAGGGCGTCAACCGGCCGTTTCATCTCGCGCAGCAGGTTGGCGAGATTGAACCATGCCAGCGGGTTTTCCGGCAGGCGTTGGATGGCGTCCCGGTAGGCCCGCTCGGCGCCCGCGGCATCGCCCGCCGCCCTGAGCGCCGCGCCGAGGTTGATATAAAGCTCGCCGACGTCCGGATGCGCTGCGATCACGGCGCGAAAACCGGCCGCCGCCTCGGCAAACGCGCCCCGGGCGAAATCGCTTGAGGCCCGGTCTAGGATGGCCTGGATGTCGTCGCTCATGCGGCGACGCCGTGACAGTGCTTGAATTTCTTGCCCGACCCACACGGGCATGGGCTATTCCGCGGCGGTTGCGGCGGCACGGTCAGGCGGCTGTCCGGCGCCGGCTTGACGGTGTCCAGCGGCGGCGGCGCTATCGGTTCGGACCCGCCGAACCGTTCGACGGCGTCCCGCTCCAGCCGGGCCAGACCATTCATCAGTGCCGTCACGCCGATGTCGCCGAAGCGCTTGAAGTCGTCTTGATAAGCGACGCGGGCAAGGTAGCGTTCGAAGAACATCAGCATGCAGAACAGCGTCCCGCGCATCAGGATGTTGACGCTGTGCTCGACGCCCTTGGGCGGCGGTGCGAAATAGCCAGCCGGCGGCTGGAACAGGTCCATCAGCCTGAGCTGGTAGGCTTTTTCGGCGTAATCCTCGATTCCCGGCAGGGCGCCGCGCACCCGCTCGCAGTATGTGTGCACGGCCTTGGCGAATGTTTCGCCCTGCCAGTCGGCGCCGCCGTCGAACACGGGCATGTCGTCGATGATCCTGCGAACGGCAGCCGGTTTGTCGCCGCCGGTTTGCGGCAGAGACAACTCGGACGGCGGCTGAGGTTCGGCACCCGGGATCAGGGCGCCGTCCGAGCAATTCCGGACCGTGCGTCCGGCGCCGAAAATCTTGAGAAGCTCGGTGAAATTGCCGAGCGACAGGAACAGCCCGTAGGTGGTCCATGATTTGCCGCCGAAATTTGCTTCCACTTGCATGTCGTAGCGGATATCGACGTCGCCGGCGTCCGGGGTGTAATGATAGGTATCCTTCGAGTGGTGACGGTCCTGCACGCGCGACCCACAGTCCATGCCGAACAGGAATATGTCCCGGAACCCGAGCTCGAGCGCGAAGCTCATCCCGGCATTGCCGACGGTCGGGTCGGGCATGAACAATGCTGCGGCATGCGATGGTGCGAACAGCGGATAGGGCGAGAGCGACGAGCGAAAATAGAAGATCACGTCTCGGAAAGACGGCAGGACCTCGGGGTCGATGGTCGTCGAGGCGACGAGGGTGACGGCGGAAAGATCGTGTTCGTCCGCCATTTGCCGGGTCAGCGGCGAGACCCGGGCGTTTTCGGTCTCGATCTGGAAATCCGGCGTGATACCGTTGACGAGCAGTGGCCTGAGCGCCGAGCCGCAGGAAATAATGACCGCGTCTCCGGCATGTTTTCCGATAACATCGATGCTGTCGTCCAGTGACGGTCCGCTGGCAACAACGAACACCGGGCATCCGGGATCTTTCTCATGCCGTCGCCGGAACAGGCGCACGTCCCCACGCGCAAGATTGCGGTACGTATTCCAGAGCATCAGCGACTCGTCGTAGAAATGCCCGAGCGAGGTGTAACTGAGCGCGAGATCGTTGCCGAGCCGGCGCATCAGTTCGTTCGCCAGTTCCGGATGGCCGAACGCGACGAATGTGGCACCGTCGGTGCAGACCGGGTTGACGTAGCGCATGGTGCGCCAGACCGTGGCGCTGATGACCTGTGGGGCCGCGTCGAAGACGAAATCGACGGTGCCGCCCCGCTTCTGAACGTGGCCGATCAGGGACGGCCAGTCGACATGATCGAGCGACCATGAAAGTGCCGCGGGGTCCGGCTCGATGAACAGAACCGTCATGCAGCCGGTGTGCTCAAGCATGCGCTCGAGCAACGCCTGGTGATGCACGCCGAGCACGATCAGGAAATAGGACTGTTCCGAACGCGGCCAGTCGATAACCGGGATATTCACATGCCCGGCTACTGTCAGCATCTCGTCGACGGTGTCGAAGGTGTAACGGTCCAGTTCGGCCGGCCCCGGCTTGGGGATCGTGAAGCGGCGGCTGGGAATCTTGCCGCCGGCGGACGGGGTAAAGTTTCGTGCCTCCTCCCGAAGGTCCGTGGCGGTTAGCCGCGCATGGACATCGGGCGCAGCCTTTTCGAAGAAATCGAGATTTCGTTTCCGGAGATCGGCCTGGGAATCGCTCATCGCATACTTCTAACATCGGGTGGCGGCGGTTCACATAACAGATGCATTGTCCGGCCCAGGAATAGGGCTGTTTTCCGCGTCCCTAATGGGGCGATTTTTCGCGTCCCTAATGGGACAATTTTCGCGTCCCCAATGGGACGACCCCGGCAGCGGATTTTCAGTCCGCTGCCGGGGCCTTGGGTTGGGACGGTGGGTTGTGGAAGGGTTTCCCGTGGTCCCGGGGTCAGGTTAGGGGCTAGTGCTTATCGTTTGATCCGCACCAGCTCCTCGAGCATTTCGTCGGCCGTCGAGATGATCCGGGTCGAGGCGGAATAGGCCCGCTGCACGACGATCATCTTGGTGAATTCTTCACCGATATCGACCGTGGAGGATTCCAGGGCGGCCTGGGTGATCGAACCGGCGACACCGTTGTTGGCCTCGCGGAGCGTGTTGTCGCCCGACGCCTGGGTCTGGTTCCAGACGTTACCGGTCCGGGCGTTGAGGCCGTTGACGTTGACGAAGGTGGCGATCGGAATCTTGTAGATCGGACGCGTTTCACCGTTGTCGAACAGCGCCGTCATCAGGCCGCTCTCGTCGATGGTGACACCGGCCAAAGTCCCGAACTGCGAGCCGTTCTGCGTGATGAAGCCCGGCGTGAATTCGGCGCCGAACTGGGTGAAGCCGTTGGCTTCGCCGACGGTGCCGAAGTCGAGTGTCAATCGTTCCGAGTTGTTGGCATCGTCGTCCATATCGGCGGCGCCGTTGGCGAAGCCGTCGATCTGCAGTTCGGCGATGTTGAACTCTGCGGGCAGACCGTCGGAGTCGAATACCATCGCCTGGTTTTTGTCGATGGCGAAGTCGGTGCCTGCGGTATATGTAGTGGTGCCGGACGGGTCGGTCGGGATGCCCGTGAACGCCACGGCACCCAGGGTGCCGTCATCGAACTGGACGTTGAACGAGCCGCTGGTCAGGGTCGAGAGCACCAACGTGTCGGCGTTGGCGCTCGGGCCGCCCGCCGTCGTGTCGCTGACGTTGCGTATCCGGACGCTGGAGGCGCCGGACGCGAACGCCGCGTCGTTGGTTTCGATAGCCGTTTCCAGGTTGCTCAAGAAGGTATTCAGTTGTGCCGCCGTTAGCCCTGCACCGGTGGTCGCGGTCACGGCGACGGCGCTGGCGACGGTGGCGCCCGAAGCGTCGCCGTCGATTTCATAAAGGATACCGTTGATGTTGATCACCGTGTCGTCGGTAAGCGTGTCGCCCACCGAGAAGGTGAACTGGTGATAATCGCGGTTGGCGAAGGCGGTCTCCTGAACGGTAAAGTTCGATTCCTGGATCGTCGCCCGGGCGCCGGAGGAGTCCAGAAGGCCCGTCGGGTCGACGGTGATGTCGCCGGTGCCGTCCTCGGTGAAGTAGAGCGCCGTCGACTGGCCTGGATTGACCTGGATTCGATTGTTGGTGAAGCCGCCGTGATCCGCGAAATCCGAGTCGTCCGCTTTCACCGCGCTGACCAGTGCATCGACCGCCTGCGCGACGGTCGCCGTGGTGGCGATGGTGACCGGTTTCAGGGTCGCCGTCTCGACGACGGATGCGTTGGTGTCGAACTCGTAGGTCACGCCGTCAATGACGACGGTCGCGCCGTCCGCCGGCACAGCCGTGAATTCGAGCTGGCCGCGGCTCTTGTACACTGTGGCACCGGCGGTATCGGAATAGAGCGTCGCCACATTGACGCCGGACGGCGGCGTCACCTCGACGTCCCATTCGTTGTCGCGGTTGCCGCGGGTATACAGGAAACTGGTGGTGTTGGCGTTGCCCAGCGTGTCGAAGAACTGCACGTCGGTCTTGTGCGTGTCACCCTGCGATGCGGTCGACGGCAGGTTGGCACCGATGCCGATTTCCGTCGTCGCGGTCGCCGTGCCGCCGACCCGGTTCAGGTTCACCGTCGCCAGGAAGTCGGTCGAGATGACATTCTGGTTGGGAATCGTCAGCGATGTGTTGTTGGTGGTGACGGTGCCGTCGGCGGTCGTCGGCCACGCCTGCAGGTAATACCCCGACGTGTTGCGGAGGAAGCCCTCGTCGTCCTGGAAGAAGGACCCCGCACGGGTGAACAGGAACTCGTTCGAGAGCGTCGGCTGGTTGGCCTCGTTGACGACGAAGAAGCCGCTGCCGGAGATCGCGATGTCGGTCTGCGAGGTCGAGGACTGCAAAAGGCCCTGAACGCCGGTGTCCTGTCGAGGACGCGACTGCACGCCGCCGGCCGAGTAGAAGGTGCTGGAGGTCTGCACCGTGACCAAGGTCTGGAAGTCGACCTGGGTGCCCTTGTAGCCGATCGTGTTGACGTTGGTGATGTTGTCCGAGATAGCGCCGATCGCGCTCGATTGTGCGGTCAGGCCGGAAACACCGGAAGTAAGTGCGCCAAAGAGTGTCATTTCTCGTCTCCTTCGTTCAGCGGCCTTCCGGCCCGCGTGAAACCCTTTCTATCTGGTCAGTTCTGCTCAGATGCCGAAGCTGCTTCCTTGACGGAAAGCACAAGTGATTGCGGGACTTCGATGTCGCCCATGAACATGGTCGTTTCGCTGCCGTCGACGCCGATGCCGGTGACCCGGCCGAAGACCGTCGTCGGGATGTCCAGCAGCTCGTTCTGGTGATTGAGGCCGTTGACCAGCACCGAATAGGCGCCGTCGGGGGCGGTGTTACCGTTGCGGTCGCGGCCGTCCCATTCGAACGTATGCTGGCCCTGGTCGAGGTTTGCGTCCTGTTCGTAAACCGTGAGACCGTTGGCGTCGCGGATGACGATGCTCGCCGACTTGGCGCCCGCGGGCATGGTATAGGTGAATTCTCCCTGGCCGTTCTCGAGCGGGAACTTGGTGCCCTCGACTTCGATCTGGCGGTCGATGAAGCCGACCAGCGACGACACCTGATTGTTCTGTCCGAGACCGACCAGCTTCTCCAGGTTGGAGTTCTGGTAGATCTGCTGCTCGACGCTGGCGAACTGCACGAGCTGCGAAGTGAACTCGTTGCTGTCCATCGGATCCAGCGGATCCTGGTTCTTCAACTGCGTGGTCAGCAGGTTGAGGAACCGGTTCAGGTCTTCCTGCAGCGAGGCTGCCGAGTTGGAGGACTTGGTCCCCTCCGTCGTTTCCGTGCCTGTCGCACCGCTGATAAACATTATTCCCGCTCCTTATTCGCCTTCACTTGCGCTTAGGCGCGCATATCCAGTCGTCCGTTGGCGAAGATGCCGCTTTCCCAGGCGGACATGACGCCGTCGTTGACATCGGTTTCGCCTTCCCCGGCAGCGTCGGCGTCGGCATTACCCGAGTTCGGGGTGCCGTCGCCTTCCGCTTCCGCGTTTTGCTGTTCCTGGCCTTTCAGGTTGAATTCCATGTCGCCGCTCTCGAGGCCCGCGTCGGCGAGTGCCTTTTGCAGTTCCGAAGAGTCGCGGCGCAGCATGTCGAGGGTGTCCTGCTTCTCCGCCGTGACCACGGTCATGACGCGGCCGTCGTGGGTCATTTCAAGTTTCACGTCGACGCGGCCGAGCTCTGCCGGCTTGAGCTGGATCGAAATTCGATCGGTCCCGTTCTGCAGGGCCTTGGTGATCTTGACCGTAATCTGTTCGGTGACGGCGCTGCCCGGTACGTTCGTGCGCTGAGCCTGTTGAGCCTGTTGCTGCGGCTCGCGCGTCTGCTGGGTCTGCTGCGTCTGCTGGCCGGTGTTGGCGGTCTGCGAGGTGTTGTTTAGGGACTCGCCGCCACCCGCATGCTGCGCGCCGCCGCCGGAGGTCTGCACGGCGCTTGTCGTCGTGGTGCCGCCCTGGCCGGTGCCGGGCTGAGCGCCCTGCTGGGCGTTTTGCACGTTCGCCTGCTGCGCCGCCTGTGCCTGTTGCTGGGCTGCGAGCTGTGCCTGCTGCGTCAGGTTCGGGTTCTGACCCTGCTGCTGACCGGTCTGGCCCTGCTGCTGGGCGTTGTTCTTGGCGGCGGCACCGTCGGCGGTCAGCACCGAGGCATTGGCGACGGTGAAGGTCGGTTTCGAGGTGATCGGTGCCTGTTCCTTGGTCACGTTCACGTTGAAATTGGCACGGCTGTCCGACCCGATGGTTCGAGCGAGCTGCTGTGCCTGATTCTGCGTGGTGGTGTTCTGGGTCTTCTGTTCCGCGCCCTGCGCCTTCTGTTCGGCGCCGGCGGCGGTCTTGGCCTGTGCCTGCGGGTTCGACGGGCCGAGCTTGTGGTTGCCCTGGCCGTTCTTGGCGGTCTTGCCGGCGGCGGCCTGTAGCGCGGCGTTGTCGGTAATGTCGGCGCCCTTCTGTGCCTGCGCCTGCGGGTCCGCCTTGCCGGCGTTGGGGTTTTGCTGGCCCTTGCCCTTGATCAGCCCGGCGGCGTAGACGGCGGCGGCCTGGGTGGCGTTGGCGGCAGTCTCGGCGGCGTTATCGGTGCCCTTGTCGCTGCGCGGCGCGTCGTCGGCGCGCTGGGCGCCGTTGTCGCGGGCGTCGGACGCCGTCGAGCGGCCGCGCTCGGCGGCATCACCGTTGCGGCGTCGGTCGTCGCTGGCGCCGGACTCCCGGGTATCGGCATAGTCGCGGCTGTCGGTATTGCTCTGGGTGCTCTTGGCG
>MRWG01001900.1_pt1 | contig 11724 bp, 10 predicted proteins | sample 1013341 | NCBI WGS metagenome assembly MRWG01 (sample SAMN06117577, study PRJNA244670) | biofilm metagenome | biome: Water; feature: Cathode Biofilm; material: Biofilm; isolation source: microbial consortium enriched at the cathode of a solar microbial fuel cell | place: USA: District of Columbia ... | reverse complement strand
CCGGAGGGAACCCGCAGCTCGGCGGACAAGCGCGATGCGCTCCGGCGCCGCTACGCGGACGTACCGGAGATGCTGGCACAACTCGATCGTTGGCCAATGCTGCTGCCCCCGCGGCTCGGCGGAACCCTGGCGCTGCTGGCCGCCAATCCGGGGCGCGACCTGTTGTTCTGCGCGCACGCGGGGTTCGAGGGTTCGAGCCACTTCGGAACGCTGTGGAACGGCGCGTGGATGCGCCAGCACGTCCGTATCCGCTTCTGGCGCGTACCCTTCGGGGCCGTGCCGGAAGGGGACGGGGCACGCCAGCGCTTTCTGTTCGAGCAGTGGGACCGGATGTCGCGGGAGGTCGCGGACCTGACCGAGCGCGTCGCGACGCCCGTCGTCCAGGATCCCGCTAGCTGACGCCCTGCGCTTCCGACTGCGCCCGGGCGCCGAGCCAGTCGGCCAGGGCAGACCGGACGCGGTCTCGAACCGGCGATTCCGCCGCTTCGGCGCTCTCCACCAGGTAGACGATCCGGTCGAAGCGGGGCGCTCCCGAGACCGGATGCAGGCGCCCTTCCGCGACCTCGTCGGCCATGGCCGCCTGGGGCAGGTAGGCGGCGCCGCCGCGGCGGCACAGAAACTCGTGGGCAATCTCGGGTGCGTCCACGCGAAGCACCGGCTCGGGCAAGCCAGGCAAAGCGCGCGACAGCGACATGGCGAACTGCACGCCCCAGTCCACGTGCACGTAGCCCGAGAGCGCCTCGTCGGCGGTCAGCCCCGGGCGATCGGCGAACAGGCCGAGCGACACCCGCGATACCGGCTCGACCCGCAGATCACGCGCCTGGGGCGGTTCGTACATCAGAGCCAGGTCCAGCGACTGTTCGCGCATCCGGGCGACGACGGCCGGGGACGGCAGCAGCTCCACCTGCAGCGCCAGGCCCCTTTCCCGCTCGTAGACCTCGGCCAGCCAGCCTTCGAGGAGCACGTTCCAGATGCTGTGGAGACTGCCCAGCGCCACCATGTCGGTGAACTCGCCACCGCCGCCTACACTGGTCACGGCCCGCTGCCAGCTCCGCACCATGTTCTCCGCGTGTGGCAGGAAGCGCTGCCCGGCCGGCGTCAGGCGGATGTTGTTGCGCGCCCGACTGAACAGCACGGCGCCCACGTGATCCTCCAGCAGGCGGATCCTGGCGCTGACCGCTGCCGGCGTCACGAACAGCCGCTCCGCCGCCCGGCCGAAATGCCTGAGCCGGTTCACTTCCAGAAAGGTGCGGACGAGTTCGATGTCCATCGCTGACTCGAGGCGTGGTGAGACGGATTCATCAAATATAGTTTGTTGTGACGTCAATTTAATATTGATTTATTTGCTCTGGAATGAGCCTTAAATGCCAGTACGCACCGAGGTCGGTGTGCATTCGATAGCTGGCAGGACCATGAAGCACTCTCACCACGAAGACGACTTCGACGGCGAACTCGACGACCTGTCGCCCGTCGTGGCGTCCCACATCGAGCACCTCAGCCGCAAATGGGCCGACGAAGAGGCCCGCCACGGCAAGCTGGTCCGTCGCGGCCTGACCCGGCGGCGCATCGAGGACTGGCGTGAGGAGCGCGAGCTCCGGCGGGCGTTCGAGGACTTCGATCTCGATTGAGCCGGCCGCCCGGATTGCTTCCGGGCCGACCATGCCGGACACTTGGCCGATGGTCGGCCTGTATCGCATTCACGAGACCGGGGGTCCCGAGGTTCTCCACTGGGAGGACGACACCCTGCCGGAACCGGAAGGCGATCAGGTGCGGGTACGCCATACGGCCATCGGTCTCAACTACATAGACGTCTATCATCGCAGCGGACTCTATCCGCTCCCGTTGCCGGCGCGCCTGGGCACCGAGGCAGCCGGAGTGGTCGAGGCCGTCGGGGAGAACGTCTCGGACCTGACCATCGGTGACCGCGTCGCCTACGCGGGTGCCCTGGGCGCCTACGCAGACGCCAACGTTCTGCCGGCAGGCCGCCTGGTGCGGGTGCCCGACGGCATCAGCGACGAGGTTGCCGCCGCCAGCCTGCTCAAGGGCCTCACCGCCTGCTATCTGCTGACCAGAACCTATCGCGTCGCCCCAGAGCACGTCCTGCTGGTGCATGCCGCCGCCGGCGGTGTCGGCCTGATTCTCTGCCAGTGGGCGCGGGCCATCGGCGCCACCGTCATCGGCACGGTCGGAAGCGAGGAGAAAGCCGCCCTCGCGCGGGAGAACGGCGCCGACCACACGATTCTCTACCGGCAGGAGGATGTGGTGGCCCGGGTGCGCGAGCTCACGGGCGGCCGCGGCGTCGACGTCGTCTACGACTCCATCGGCAGGGACACCTTCCAGGCCTCCCTGGATTCCCTCGCGCCGCTGGGCATGTTCGTCAGCTACGGCAACGCCTCGGGCAATGCGCCGGCCGTGTCGCCCCACGATCTTCAGACTCGCGGCTCGCTGTTCTTCACGCGACCGACACTGGCGACCTACTCGGCACGACCCGAGGACCTGCGTGCCATGGCCGACGAGCTGTTCGGCCTGATCAGCGCGGGGACCGTCCGGGTGCACGTCAATCAGCACTATCCCCTGAGCGAGCTGGCCCGCGCCCACCGCGACCTGGAAGCCCGCGCGACCACCGGCTCGACGGTGCTTCTGCCCGGCTGAGCCCCGCCCCGGGTTGATAAACCACCCGTCTGGGGTCACAGTCCCGGATCATCCTTCGAGTCCGGAAAAGTGCCATGAGCGACCTCGTTTTCCTGTCGGCAACGGAACTGGCGCAGCGGATCGCGGCCAGGGAAGTCTCCAGCGAAGAAGTTCTGAAGGCCTACCTCGAGCGCGTCGACCAGCACAACGATGCCCTGAACGCGATCGTCGTCGACGTGCGCGAGGCGGCCCTCGAGAGGGCCAGAGAGGCCGACCAGGCCACCGCCCGGGGCGAATCCTGGGGGCCGCTCCACGGCGTGCCCATGACCATCAAGGAGTCCTACAACCTCACGGGAACGCCCACCACCTGGGGCAACCCCGACTGGCGGGATAATGTCGCCGCCGAGGACGCGGTGCCGGTGAAGAAGCTCAAGCAAGCCGGCGCCATCGTGTTCGGCAAGACCAACGTGCCGCTCGCGCTTGCCGACTTTCAGAGCTACAACGACGTCTACGGCACCACCAACAACCCCTACGACCACGGGCGCACGCCGGGCGGGTCGTCGGGCGGCTCCGCCGCAGCGCTCGCCGCCGGCCTGACCGGCCTCGAAACCGGCTCCGACATCGGCGGGTCGATCCGCAATCCTGCTCACTTCTGCGGCGTGTTCGGGCACAAGCCGACCTGGAGCCTGCTGTGGATGCGGGGCCACTCCGGTCCCGGCGACATCCGCGCCATGCCGGACATCTCGGTGATCGGTCCCCTCGCCCGTTCGGCCCAGGATCTCGAAACCGCCGTGCGCACCATGGCCGGTCCGGACGACATCATGGCACGGGGCTACCGGCTGGAACTGCCCGAACTGGCGGGGCGCGGGCTCGACGGCCTGAAGGTCGCCGTCTGGGGCGACGACGAGTTGTGTCCCGTCTCCGCGGAGGTCCGCGGGCGCATCGACATGGTCGCCGGGATGTTCGCCGACGCCGGCGCCACCGTGGATCGTGAAGCCCGGCCGGCGTTCGCGTCGACCCACTCCCACGAGACCTACCAGACGCTGCTGCAGGCGACCATGGCGTCGCGCATGCCCCAGGCCGACTACGAGAGCCTGCTGACCCGGGTCGCGGAGCTGGACCCGAACGACGACAGCAACGCCGCCCGGGTGCTGCGCGCCCAGGTCGCCCGCTTCCGGGACTGGGCCGGAGCCAACGAGGCCCGGCACAAGCTGCGCTGGCAGTGGCACGAGTTCTTCCAGAATTTCGACATCATGCTGGCGCCGATCATGCCGACGTCGGCCTTCCCCCACGATCACCGCCCGTTCGGCGAGCGCACCATCGACATCGACGGGCAGTCCAGGCCGTATTTCGATCAGGTGTTCTGGGCCGGGTTGACCGGGGTCGCCTATCTGCCGTCCACGGTGATTCCGACCGGGCTGACCGATGACGGCCTGCCCATCGGCCTGCAGATCGTCGGCCCGGAATACTCGGACCTGATCACCATCGGCGTCGCCCGCATGCTGGAGGCGGCCGGCTGTCAATTCGTCCCGCCCGAGCGGTATCTGTGACGGAGCCGGTGAGCGCCACCGCTCACGCCCATCCGAACATTGCCCTGGTGAAGTACTGGGGCAAAGCGCCCCGCCCCGGAAACGTTCCGGCGTCGCCGTCCCTGTCGATCACCCTCGACGGGCTGACCACCACGACGACGGTCACCGTCAAGGGCCGGGAGGACGCCGTGTACCTCGACGATCAGCCCGTGACCGACGCGAAGATCAACGCCTGCCTGGACAACCTGCGCAGGCGCTTCGACATTCCGCCCCTGGAGGTACGCACCAGCAACGACTTTCCCACGGCCGCCGGGCTCGCTTCTTCGGCCTCGGGCTTCGCAGCGCTGGTCACCGCCGTCGACGCAGCCTGCACACTTGGGCTGGCCGCGGCCGCCCGCTCGGATCTGGCGCGCCAGGCCTCCGCGTCCGCCGCACGCTCGGTGTTCGGCGGGTTCGTGGTGCTGGACGAGCCCGAATGGCAGGGCCGCCCGCTGCTCGGCGGCGACGCCTGGCCCCTGCGCGTGGTGGTCGCCGTCACCAGTGACGCCGCCAAGACGGTCTCCTCCTCCGAGGGCATGCGCGCATCCGCAGCGTCACCGTACTTCCCCGGCTGGGTCGACAGCACCCGCGAGGATTTCGCGGCAGCCCGGTTCGCCGTGCTGGAGCGGGATTTCGAGCAGCTCGCGGACGTCGCCGAGCACAGCTGTCTGAAAATGCACGGTCTGATGCTGGCGACCCGCCCGGCGCTGCTGTACTGGAACCCGGCCACGCTGGCCTGCATCCAGCGCATTCGCGCCCTGCGGGCCGACGGCGTGCCGGTGTTCTTCACCGTCGACGCCGGCCCACAGGTGAAAGCCGTCTGCCTGCCCAAAGCCCAGGACGAGGTCATGGCGGCGTTGCAGACCGTGGAAGGCGTGCAGCGCCTGCTGACGGCCGGACTGGGGGGCGGCGCCTGGGTAGCCGGGCAGTGACGCCGCCGGCCGCCGCCGAGGCCGTCGCGCCCGGCAAGGTCGTCCTGTGGGGCGAGTACGCCGTGCTGCACGGCGCACCGGCCCTGGTCATGGCCGTGAACCGCTACGCCCGCTGCCGGCTGGCTGCCGGCGCCGGCGATGCCTGGAAGTGCCGCAGCGCGGGGTTCGCTGCCGCCGCCGAGACCGTCAGCCGGGCACGACTGCTCGAGCCTTCGGCGCCCGCAGCAGAATCCTGCTGGGCCATTCTGTGGCAGGTGCTGCAGCACCTGCAGGCGTTTCCCGAAGGCGGCCAGGCGGAATTCGATACCGCCGGTTTCCACGAGCAGGGCCACAAACTGGGCCTGGGATCGAGCGCCGCCCTGAGCGTGGCCGTCTACGGCGCCGCCTGCCGGCTGCTCGACCGCCGGCCGGACCCGGCCGCCGCATTCGAGATCCACCGCCTGCTGCAGGGCGGCAGGGGCAGCGGCATCGACATCGCCGCGGCCTGGCACGGCGGCACCCTCCGGTTCCGTCGGGACGGCGCCGCGCAGCCGGACGTCGAACCGTGGACGCTGCCTGCCGGGCTCGAGATCCGCTTCGTCTGGTCCGGCACGTCCGCGAGCACCGGCGCGCACCTCGACCGCTTGAGCGGCTGGCTCGCGACCGCCGATGGCGGGGAGCTCCGCGACTTGGTCGAGATTGCCGCCGCGCTGTTCGACACCGCCGACCTGCCGGGCACACTCGCCCGCTACGTGGACATGCTCGGGACGCTGGACCGTGCCGCCGGACTCGGGATCTTCAGCCCCGCGCACGATCACCTGCGGCGGCTTGCGATCGACGCCGGAGTCGTCTACAAACCCTGCGGCGCCGGCGGGGGCGACATCGGGGCTGCCTTCACCGACGACGCCGATGCTGCCGACCGTTTCGTCGCGCGCGCAAGACAGGCAGGATATCTGCCGTTAGCTCTGGAGACCGCGTCCCATGGCCTCGAAGTCACCGGCTGAGGGCGCCGCCGAAGGCGGTGCCCGCATTCCCAATTTCTTCCGCATGAGCGTGGGGGAGCGCATCGCCGCGCTCCACCAGCGCGGGCTGCTGTCGGACGACGACGTACGGATGCTCGCTTCCGGCGACCACACCCTGCGGCTGCCGGTCGCGGACAAGATGATCGAGAACGTGGTCGGCGTGTTCGGCCTGCCGCTCGGCTATGCGCTCAACTTCCTCATCGACGGCCGGGACTACGTCGTGCCGCTGGTGGTGGAGGAGCCGTCCATCGTCGCGGGCCTGTCCGGCGCCGCACGCATCGCGAGACTCTCCGGCGGCTACCAGACCGAGACCACCGACCCCATTCTGATCGGCCAGGTGCAGGCCGTGAACATCGCCGACCCGGACCGGGCGGAAGCCGACCTGCTGGCCCGGCGCGAGGAAATCATCGCCCTGGCAAACAGCCTGCATCCCAAGATGCAGGCCCGCGGCGGCGGCGCCCGGGACATCGAGGTGTTCCGCCACCACGCCCCGGAGGACGGTCGCGAGATGCTGGTGCTGCACCTGCTGGTGGACACCCGGGACGCCATGGGCGCCAACCTGGTGAACACCATGTGCGAAGGCATCGCCTCGCTGGTGGAGACGATCACCGGCGGCAAGGTGTTCCTGCGCATTCTGTCCAACCTGACGGACCGGGCCCTGGCCCGGGCGACGGTGCGCATCCCGGCGAAGAACCTGGAAGGCAAGGGTTACACCGGCGAGCAGGTGCGCGACGGCATCATCCTGGCCAACGACTTCGCCCTCGTCGATCCCTACCGGGCCGCCACGCACAACAAAGGCATCATGAACGGCGTGGACGCCGTGGCCATCGCCACCGGCAACGACTGGCGGGCCATAGAGTCCGCCGCCCACGCCTTCGCCGCCCGCTCGGGCCGCTATCGGGGTCTGACCCGCTGGTATGCCAACGAGGCGGGCGATCTGGTGGGCGAGATCGAGATGCCCATGAAGGTGGGCACCGTGGGCGGCTCCCTGGAGAGCAACCCGAGCGTGCGCATCAACCACCGGCTGCTCGGCTCGCCCAACGCCCGGGAGCTCGCCGGCGTGATGGCGGCCGTCGGACTCGCTCAGAACTTTGCCGCGCTGCGCGCCCTGTCCACCGACGGCATCCAGCAGAACCACATGACCCTGCATGCGCGCAGCGTCGCCAGCACGGCCGGCGTGCCCGACGAGATGTTCGACCGCGTGGTCGAGGCCCTGATCGAATCCGGCGAGATCAAGGTCTGGAAGGCCAGGGAGATCGTCGGCAATCTGCAGCGCAGCCGGGCCCAGCCCGAGACCGCCGACCGCAGCAGCGCCTGCGGCAAGGTGATTCTGCTCGGCGAGCACGCCGTGGTGTACGGCCGCCCGGCGCTGGCGCTGCCCATTCCGCTGGCCGTGGAGGCCGTGGTGCGCCCCGGCGGCAGTGGGGTCAACCTGGTGATTCCGCGCTGGGGCCTCGAGCAGAAGATCCGCCCCGCGGGCGCTCAGGGACTCAGCGGTATTCTCCACGCCATGCTCGGCCGGCTCGGCCTGGCCGACCGTGACATGACCATAGAGGTGATCCCCCACGTGCCCCGGGCCATGGGCCTGGGCGGCTCGGCGGCGCTCGCGGTCGCCGTGATCCGGGCGCTCGACCGGGCCTTCCAGCTCGGCCTCGACGACGGCGCCGTCAACGGCCTCGCCTTCGAGTGCGAGACCGTGGCCCACGGCACCCCGTCGGGGATCGACAACACCATCGCCACCTACGGCATGCCGCTGCGCTTCCAGCGCGAGCCGGGCGCGGATACCGGCCGCTTCGACGAGATCGCGCTGGCCCGGCCGGTGCCGCTGGTCATCGGCATCACCGGTCGGGAGAGCCTGACGGCCAACACCGTGGCCCGGGTCCGCCAGGCCTGGGAAAACCACCGGCGCCGCTACGACGCCCTGTTCGATCAGATCGCCGTGCTGACCGAGGCCGCGACGGACGCCCTACGGGAAGGCCAGTTCGAGGAACTCGGCGAGCTGATGAATCTCTGCCAGGGCTACCTGAACGCCCTGCAGCTCTCCACGCCGGAGCTCGAGGAACTGGTGCACGTCGCCCGCGAACATGGTGCGCTCGGTGCCAAGCTGACCGGTGGCGGTGGCGGCGGTTCGATCGTCGCGCTCTGCCCCGATGCCCAGGACACGGTGGCCGCCGCCATGGAACGCGCGGGTTATCGCAGCCTGGTCGTCACCGTTTCCTGAACGGCGCCGGCGCCGGGCTCGCGACTCAGCGCCCCGATTCCGGCTCGAGACTCAGGTGGGATACATCCGGCGCTGCAGCCGGCGCGCTCGACTTGCGCTCGCCGAGGTCGGATCCGGCCGGGGCCACCTCGAAAGTCACGGTGGCGGGGTCGATGGGCGGGATGTCGGGTGCCCGCCGCGGCGAGAGGTCGGCTCCCGGCTCCGCAATCTCGAATGACGGGACCGGTACGTCCGCAGGCGCCTGCACAGCGGCACCGCCGCCGAGATCGGCGCCGGCTTCCGCGACCGACAGGTGCGAGACGTCGGGCGACGGCGCATCGGGCGCCGCTTCGTCGACAACGAATCGCGCGCCCTCCAGGGCCAGACCTCCGGTATCGATCTCGCGGGTTTCGAACCCGCTGCGCTCGTCGTCGCGCAGGATGTCGCTGCCGGCGGGCAACAGCTCGAAGCCGTCGTCGCTCGACGCTGATCGGCCGGGTGCGGCTTCGGACGCGGGAGCGCTTGCGGTCCCGGGCCCGGCGGCGGCAGCCGGACCCGTGCTCAACGGATCGTCACCGGTTTCCACCGGCAGCACCCGCAGCCGCGCGCCGGCCTTTCGGAACAGGGCCTGGAAGCGCGCCGCCGTGGCCGTGTCCGCCTCCCGCTTGACGATGACCGGCCGCCCGGAAAAGAGCTTGTCGAGCGCCTCCTCGGCGAACCCGCCGCTCTCCCCGAGTCGCTTGCGCACGACCGCGGGATGCTGTCCCTCCAGCACCTCCCCGCGGAACACCAGTTTATAGCTCTCGCTCATACTGGCAGTTTAGGGCCTGTTCACACTCCTTGCAGGCCCTGGTCGAGCGAGTTGCGTTGCGTCCTTCCCGGCCGCCCGGCAATATCGAGGTCGCCACGAGCAAAGGGGGACATGCCATGGGAACGCCTGCACGCGTCGCGGTGCTGCCGGTCGACAGCAACCAGCTTCGAATCGAGTCGGTCACCCTGCCGGACCCCGGACCCACCCAGGTGGTCGTCAAGCAGTTCGCGTCCGGCATCTGCCATTCCCAGCTTCATCAGATTCACCGGCCGCGCGAGCAGCCGGTGATTCTCGGGCACGAATCCACCGGCGTGGTGCTCGAGACCGGCTCCGAGGTCACCCACGTGCGGCCGGGCGATACGGTGCTGGTCACCTGGGTGCCCCGCAACGCGTCGGTGGCTTCGGCGCCCCCGGTGCGCGCCACGCTCACCGTCAGCGACGGCGAGGCGCAGTCGGAGAACGTCTTCACCTGGGCGGATCACACGCTGGCCGACCAGCAATACGTCGTGAAGGTCGACCCGGGCATCCGCACCGACGTCACCGCCATCATCGGCTGCGCGGTCATGACCGGCGCCGGCGCGGTCATCAATACCGCCGGCGTGCAGCCCGGTGAGTCGGTCGCCGTGTTCGGCGTGGGTGGCGTCGGCCTGTCCGCCGTAGTCGGTGCCCGGGTGGCGGGTGCCGACCCGATCATCGCGGTAGATCTGGACGACGAAAAACTCGAGTTTGCCCGCCGGTTCGGCGCCACCCACGGCATCAATGCCAGCCGCGAGGATCCCATCGCCGCCATTCATGCGCTGACCACCCGGGAGGGTGAATACACCATCCTGCAGACGCCGGTCAGTGGCGTGGATTACGCGTTCGACTGCATCGGCATCAAGACCACCATGGAGCAGATCGTCCCCGCCTGCCGTACCGGCCACTTCGGCGCCCGGGACGGCGGGACCGCCGTGCTGGTCGGGGTGCCGGGCACGACCGTCGAACTGAACGCCATAGACGTGCTGCTGAACGAGAAGCACTTCATCGGCAGCATCGGCGGCTCCTGTGCACCCGACCGGGACTTTCCGAGGTTTCTCGAGTGGCAGGACAACGGCGACCTGGACCTGGACGCCATGGTGACAAAGCGCTACACGTTGGATCAGATCAACGAGGCCACTGCCGCCCTGGAGGCCGGGCACATCGCCGGCCGCGCCATCCTGGAGTTCTGAAGGAGGCCGCGTGCCCCGGATCCCGGAGACCCGGTTCGCCCGGACGGCCCGACTCCGCCTCGCCTACGACGAGGCGGGAACAGGACGGGCTTTCGTTCTGCTCCACGGATTCACCGGCGCGAGCAGCGACTTCCAGGATCATCTCCATGCCTTTTCCGATCTCCGCCGGACCATCCTCTACGATCAGCGCGGCCACGGGGAATCGGACCGGGCCGGACCCTACGACCTCGCGACGCTGGCCGACGATCTCGTCGCCCTGCTCGACGCCCTGGACATCGACCGTTGCGACCTCCTCGGACACTCCCTGGGTGGTATGGTCGCGCTGCGGGCCGTGCTCGCACACCCCGACCGGTTCCGATCGCTCCTGCTCATGGACACCGCGCCGGCCCCGCTGCGTCTGTGGAGCTGGCGGGCACGCTGGCAGTTGCGCCGGCTCGTGAAACGCCACGGTTGCGTCGCCCTGCTGGACGGCGCGCGTCGGGCACCGGCGAGCGCGCCGGTCCAACGCGGCATCGACTTCGTGGGGGAGCAGGCGTACTGGCAACGACGCCGGGAAGCGCTCACACGACTCGACCCGACCGCCTACTGCGCGCTGATGGATACCCTGCGGCGGCACGATTCCGTGGCGCATCGCCTCGGCGGCATTTCCTGCCCGACGACGGTTCTGGTGGGTGAGCACGACGCGCCTTTCCTGGCGCCCGCCCGCCTGATGGCGGAAGCCATCCCCGGCGCGCGCCTGGTCACGATCGCCGCGGCGGAGCACTCTCCACAGATAGAGAACGCAACAGCCTGGCGCGAAGCCGTGCGCGCGCATCTTCTCCGATCGGAGGGTACATGACGACCACCGACCTCGACCCCGACCGCTTCCGTTTCCGGCCCGGCCGCGCCCTGGCCGACTATCCGACCCAACTGAAGGTCGACGACGCCGAGAACCTCGTGGCCGCCTCCGTCACGCTTCTCCAGGAACTGCAGGAAAAGCTCTGGGCAGACAACCGCCGCGCCCTGCTGCTCATCTTTCAGGGCATGGACACCGCCGGCAAGGACGGCACCATCAAGCGGGTCACCAGCGGCGTCAATCCAGCCGGATTCCAGGTGTTCTCGTTCCGCCAGCCGTCCGCCGAGGAGCTGGATCACAACTTCCTCTGGCGCTACTGGCGGCGCATGCCGGAGCGGGGCCGCATCGGCATCTTCAATCGCTCCTACTACGAGGCCGTGGTGGTGGAGCGGGTCCATCCGGAGTACGTCGAGGCGAGCCCGCTGCCCCACGAGGCTATGGGCGAGGACTTCTGGACGCACCGGCTGGACGACATCACGGCCATGGAACGTCACCTGTGCCGCAACGGCACCACCATCGTGAAGTTCTTTCTGCACCT
>MRWG01001899.1_pt1 | contig 11728 bp, 9 predicted proteins | sample 1013341 | NCBI WGS metagenome assembly MRWG01 (sample SAMN06117577, study PRJNA244670) | biofilm metagenome | biome: Water; feature: Cathode Biofilm; material: Biofilm; isolation source: microbial consortium enriched at the cathode of a solar microbial fuel cell | place: USA: District of Columbia ... | reverse complement strand
GTCCAGCAGCTCGGCCGTGGTCTCTTCCAGGCGGCGGGCATAGGCCACCAGGTGGTCGAGGCGGTCGATGGAAACTTCCAGCACGTCGAGGGCGCGCTGGCCGCGCACCTCGTCGGGGGAGACGAAGCGCCGCAGCGGCTCCAGCGACTGGCGCATGATGGCGATCGGCGTCTTGAAGGCGTGGGCGTTGTCCTCGGCCGCCAGGCGGATGCTTTCGGCGGAATCCTGCAGCGCCATGGTCATGCGGTCGAATTCCTCGGCCACCGGGGCCAGCTCGGGCACCCGGTTCTGCTGGGCGAAGCTGACGTGGCTGGCGCCGGTGCGGATGCTGCGGGCCAGGCGGCGGAAGCGCATGAGGCCGCGCCAGATCGACACGAAGAGGCCGATGGTGAAGATCGCCATGGCGAAGTAGATGGCCGCGGCAATGCGCACCTCGATGGTCTTCCAGTAGGGCTGGTCGATGGAGGTGCCCAGGAACTCGGTGGTCGAGTGGGTGGTGATCACCGCCCAGCAGCCGGCCCCGGTGTTGATCGGGGTGATGGAAGTCAGCAGCTCCTCCGCGCCCGAGGGACGGCGGTGGCGCAGGGCCATGGACAGTTCGCCCCAGCAGCTCTGCGCCAGATTGTCGAAGACGCCGCGCTCGACCAGGCGGTCGCGCTCCTCGGCCAGTTCGGTCGGGGCGATGGTGGGCTGGGAGGCCACGAAATAGAAGCTCTCGGCCCCGTACTCGCCGGCCGGCCGGAACAGCACCTTGACGCCGGTCTGCTTGGTGGCGAAGCGCGCCACCTCGTCGTTCAGCAGCGGCAGGGAGGAGATTTCCTGCTGCTCCAGCAGCGGGCGCAGGCTTTCCGCCACCATGCGGCCCTGCTCGCGCACGCTTTCCATCAGCAGTAAACGCTTTTCCGCGTCGGCCTCGCGGAACTGGATATAGAGGATCACCGGAACCGCGCAGAAAATGACCAACAGCAGCATCAGCTTGCTGATCAGCGAGCGGAACGGCAGACCTGGGGAGAAACTGCGCGGCACAGCCGGCGTCGCCGGACCTTCGATCCGCGCAGCCATGAGACTCAGGCTCCGCCCTTACCGCTCTGGTCGCGCCAGCGGTAGCCGAAGCCCGGATAGTTCTCGATGCCGTCGAAATTCTCGTCGACGTCGCGGAACTTCTTGCGGATGCGCTTGATGAAGGAGCGCACGTTGGCGCGGTAGCCGTCGGGGCCGTAGCCGGCGACGAAGTCCTTGCCGCGCACGATGTCGTAGATCTGGCGGTAGGAAACGTCGCCGCCCTGCTGGGACACGAGGAACAGCACGATGGCGAATTCGGTGAGGGTCAGGTCGACCTGCTTGCTGTCCCAGAAGGCGCGGCTGATGTCGGTCTTCAGCTCCAGCGGCCCGTTGCGGATCACCGCCGGAGTCTGGCCGCCGCCCTCGGCCGAGGGCTTCACGCCTTCGGTGATGAGCTTCAGGCGCTGCAGGATGATCGGCAGGCGGCGCGACTTGTCGATGAAGTCGACGGCGCCCCACTTGAGGGCCGCCTCCTCGTAGATCTCGTCGCTGAGGACGGTCAGGAAGATCACCGGCGTCTGGATGCGGCATTCGCGCATGCGGCGCAGCACCGCCAGGCCGTCCAGGCCCGGCATGCGCCAATCCAGCAGCACCGCCTCGGCCTCTTCGCCGGACATCATGAATTCAAGGGCACTTTCGCCATTGGCGAAATCGACGACCTCATAGCCTTCCTCGGCCAGATTGAGCCCCAGGGACTCACGGAACAGGTCGTCGTCATCAACGATAAAAACACGATTGAAAGTGGTCTCTGTCACGACCGGCTGTACAGCCATCATTCTCAATGCGCTTGCCAGCGCCCCCTTATTGTTTGCCTGCTCCTTGCATTCGGCTACCTGCTGAAGGCTACCCGCTAACTGCCGCCGGCCGACCCATTCGTCGGCTGCACCGGGGGCGATTCCTCGCTTTCCCGGCCCGCCTCGGCCTGTACCAACAGTTCGCTCAAACAAAGGCGGGCAAAATCCTTGGACTCCGCGTCGCTGGGCGCTTCAGCCTCGGCCCCGCCTTTCACTTCGTATGTCAACACACGAAAATCGGTTCCACCCACTTTGGGATAGAAGAATATATGTAGGACACAACTGGCCCCGTTGTAGGCCCAGATCTTCGCCGGCGGCTCCTCGATCAGCAGCGCCGGCTCGCCGAGCAGCGCCGTCGTGCGCGCGAAGTCGAGCCCGACCAGCGAATCGGGTTCCACCTCCGGCGCCTTGGTCACTTCAACCGCCGCCGCGGGCACTTCGGGCTTGCGGATCGGCAGCGGCGGCGGCGGCTTCAGCTTGGCCACCTCCTCCGTCACGTCCTCAGGAAACCTGCCCGCATTGCTCAAAGCCTGCTCTTCAGGCACCGGGCGCGCGGTCTCGGTGGCCGAACCGCCGAAATCAGGGAACTGGACGCCCAGTTCCGCGCACGCGGAAAGACCCAGCAATGCCGTCCCCAGGACCCCAATAAGGAGTCTCATTATCGTTTTCCTGATCTTCGCACCATCCCGGCCCTAGACCGGAACCCATCAATCGTGAGCCTCAATTTCTTAACGAAATCCTAAGATAGATGTGGGGGAGCAGTGCCGTGCCCCGGGCGCAGCATCAAGATATGACCCCAAGTGCCTAATCTGCATAGCATCCTGGCGGGTGTGACAAATTTGGCCCGGCTTTCATTCAAGCCAGTAAAAGTATTAAGGCGCCTTGGCCGCAACTCGGGCACAACACTTCCTCTGGCCGTTCAGCGGAGCTACCCGCCCAGAAGTTCCAGGGTATCGCCAAGGGATAGCCCCCTCAACCGTGATGTTTGCCCGGCAAAAGCGGCGAAGTTATGGCGAAACGCGGCCTGCGGCGGGCGCCGGCCCCGCCCGGAACCCGGCCGGGGGGCCGCTGCGGGCCGCGACGGCCCATCGCGCCAGTTCACACCGCCGTGCCGTTATCCGGGATTGACAAGCCCCACCGGGACAGCTTGATATCAGGGAAGGTGCGGCCTTCACGGGCCGCCATAAGGCGTGGGAAACGCCGGCATGAAGTCACGTCAACAGGGAAGCAGGTATGACAAAATCACGGTATTTCGCCCCGGCGGGTGCGATGATCGCTCTCGCCCTGGCGATGGGCACGGCCCAGGCCCAGGAAATGGTCGTCAACGTCTACAACTGGTCCGACTACATTGATGAGTCGATTCTCGAGGACTTCGAGAAAGAGACGGGCATCAAGGTCGTCTACGACGTTTTCGACTCCAACGAGGTGCTGGAGACCAAGCTGCTGGCCGGCGGCACCGGCTACGACGTCGTGGTGCCCACCGGTTCCTTCCTGGCCCGCCAGATCCAGGCCGGCGCCTTCCAGAAGCTGGACAAGTCCAAGCTGCCGAACCTGAAGAACATGTGGGACGTGGTGGCCAAGCGCACGGAGAAGTACGATCCGGGCAACGACTACTCCATCAACTACATGTGGGGCACCACCGGCCTCGGCTATAACGAGGAAAAGATCCTCGAGCGGATGCCCGACGCCCCGGTCACCTCCTGGAAGATGATCTTCGATCCCGAGGTCATCTCCAAGTTCGCCGATTGCGGCATTCATGTGCTGGACGCCCCGACCGAGCTGATCCCGGCCGCGCTGAACTACATCGGCGAAGATCCCGACAGCAAGGACCCCGACGTCATCGCCAAGGCCGAGGACGTGCTGATGGCGATGCGCCCCTACGTCCAGAAGTTCCACTCCTCTGAGTACATCAACGCCCTGGCCAACGGCGACATCTGCCTGGCGGTCGGCTGGTCCGGCGACGTGCTGCAGGCCCGCGACCGCGCCGACGAGGCCAACAATGGCGTCACGGTGAACTATGTCTCCCCGGACGAGGGCGCGCTGATGTGGTTCGACCAAATGGCAATTCCCACCGATGCCCCGCATCCGGAGAACGCCCTGACTTTCCTGAACTACATCATGGACCCGCAGGTCATGGCCAAGGCGTCGAACTACGTCTACTACGCCAACGGCAACAAGGCCTCGCAGGAGTTCCTGGAGGAAGACGTGATCGGCGACCCGGCGATCTATCCGACGCCGGCGGCCCTGGAGACCCTCTACACGGTCACGCCCTATCCGCCGAAGGTTCAGCGGGTCGTGACCCGCCTCTGGACCAAGGTGAAGACCGGTCAGTAAACCTCACGCACGGCCCCGCCCCGACCCGGTGCGGGGCCGTTGCCTTTTCGCAGACAGGCCGCGCGGGGCGCAGCGGGCCGGGCCCGGCGACCTTCGGCGGCAAGCGGGGACATGACGGGATGAGCGGAGCAGGCACCGCAAGCAACCAAGCGCGCAGCGGCTCTTCGGCCGCGCGCCAGCGCTGGGCGCCCTGGGAGGACCCCAGCGAGAAGCCCCACGTCCGGATCGTCGGCGTCACCAAGCGCTTCGGCGACTTCGTCGCCGTCGACAATGTCTCCCTCGACATCTACAAGCGCGAGTTCTTTTCCCTGCTCGGCCCCTCGGGCTGCGGCAAGACCACCTTGCTGCGCATGCTGGCCGGCTTCGAGACCCCCAGCGAGGGCCAGATCCTGCTGGAGGGAGAGGACATGTCGGGCGTGCCGCCCTACGAGCGGCCGGTGAACATGATGTTCCAGTCCTACGCCCTCTTCCCGCACATGTCGGTCGAGAAGAACATCGCCTTCGGGCTGAAGCAGGACCGCGTGCCCAAGGCGGAGATCGACCGCCGCGTCGCCGAGGTCATCGAGATGGTCCAGCTCGGCCAGTTCGCCAAGCGCAAGCCGCACCAGCTCTCCGGCGGCCAGAAGCAGCGCGTCGCCCTGGCCCGCAGCCTGGTGAAGAAGCCCAAGATGCTGCTGCTCGACGAGCCGCTGGGCGCGCTGGACAAGAACCTGCGCACCCAGACCCAGTTCGAGCTGATGAACATCCAGGAGGAGACCGGCATCACCTTCGTGATCGTGACCCACGACCAGGAAGAGGCGATGACCGTGTCCAGCCGCATCGCGGTCATGGACCACGGCCGGATCGTGCAGGTCTCCACCCCGAGTGAGCTCTACGAGGCCCCGCTAACACGCTACGTCGCCGACTTCATCGGCGAGGTCAACATCCTGGAGGGCCGCGGCGCCCAGCGCGAGGGCGACCACCTGGTGCTGCAATGCCCGGAGGCCGGCTGCGCCATCCAGACCGGCTCCTATGCCGAAGACGACAGGGACGGCCCCCTGTGGATCGCGCTGCGGCCCGAGAAGGTGCGCATCTCCAAGGAGCCGCCGGCCGAGACCGGCCGCAACTGCATGTCCGGCGAGGTCTGGGACATCGGCTACCTGGGCAATCTCTCGACCTACCACGTGAAGCTGGACAGCGGGAAGATGATCACCGCGACCCAGGCCAACATGGCCCGCCTCATCGAGCGGCCCATCACCTGGGAGGACCGGGTCTACCTGACCTGGGCGCCCGACGCCGCCGTCGTGCTGCGCAACTGAGAGACGGCAGAGTGTCATCCTCCCCGCCGCCCGTCCCCATGCCGCAGGCCGCTGTCGAAAGCACAGCAGTCGCCCGGCAGGGCACGCAGAAATTCCTCAAGTACCTGGTCATCGCCGTCCCCTACCTCTGGCTGCTGGCCTTCTTCCTGGCGCCTTTCCTCATCGTGCTGAAGATCAGCCTCGTCGAGGTGCGGGTGGCGATGCCGCCCTACTCCGAGCTGATCACCTTCGTCGAGGACGGCTGGATCGCCTTCCACGGTTCTCTCGAGAACTATCTCTGGCTGTGGGACGATCCGCTCTATATCAACTCCTACCTCAGCTCCCTGAAGATCGCGGCGACCTCGACCGTGCTGACGCTGCTGGTCGGCTATCCCATCGCCTACGGCATGGCCCGCGCGCCGCGGCGCTGGCGCTTCGCCCTGCTGATGCTGGTGATCCTGCCGTTCTGGACCTCCTTCCTGATCCGCGTCTACGCCTGGATCGGCATCCTGAAGAAGGAAGGCCTGCTGAACCTGGCGCTCACCCAACTGGGCGTGATCAGCGAGCCCCTGACCATTCTCAATACGGATATCGCCGTCTACATCGGCATCGTCTATTCCTACCTGCCCTTCATGGTGCTGCCGCTCTACGCCAACTTGGAGAAGATGGACCTGAGCCTGCTGGAAGCGGCGGCCGATCTGGGCTGCCGGCCCATCAAGGCCTTCTGGGTGGTGACCATGCCGCTGTCGATGACCGGTATCGTGGCCGGCTGCTTCCTGGTTTTCATCCCGGCGGTCGGCGAGTTCGTCATCCCGGACCTGCTCGGCGGCTCCGAGACCCTGATGATCGGCAAGACCCTGTGGAGCGAGTTCTTCAACAACCGCGACTGGCCGGTTTCCTCGGCGGTGGCCGTGATCCTGCTGCTGGTCCTGATCATCCCGATCGTGCTGTTCCAGCGCCAGCAGCAGCGCAGCGCCGAGGCGGAGGCCTGAGCCCATGCGACAAGGCCTCACCTGGTTCAACATCGGTTCGCTGCTGCTCGGCTTCCTCTTCCTCTACCTGCCGATCGCGCTGCTGATCATCTACAGCTTCAACGAATCGCGGCTGGTGACCGTCTGGGCCGGCTTCTCGACCAAGTGGTACGCCGAGATGCTGCAGAACCAGGGTCTGCTGAACGCCGGCTGGGTGACGCTGAAGGTCGCCTTCACCTCCTCCTGCTTCGCCACCGTGCTGGGCACCATGGCCGGGCTGATCATGTCGCGCTTCGGCTCCTTTCACGGCCGCACCCTGTTCTCCGGCATGATCTACGCGCCGCTGGTCATGCCGGAAGTCATCACCGGCCTGTCGCTGCTGCTGATGTTCGTGGCCGTCGCCCTGGACCGCGGCTTCGTCACCGTCACCCTCGCCCACATCACCTTTTCCATGTGCTACGTGGCGGTGGTGGTGCAGTCGCGCCTGGCCGGCTTCGACCGCTCCATCGAGGAGGCGGCCATGGACCTGGGCAGCCCGCCGGGGCGCACCTTCTTCCAGATCACCCTGCCGATCATCGCCCCGGCGGTGGTCGCCGGCTGGCTGCTGTCCTTCACCCTGTCGCTGGACGACCTGGTCATCGCCAGCTTCACCACCGGGCCCGGCGCCACCACCCTGCCGATGAAGATCTACAGCCAGGTGCGCCTGGGCGTGACGCCGGAGATCAACGCCGTCTGCACCATCCTCGTCGGCCTGGTGGCGATCGGCGTGCTCACCGCCTCGCTCATCACCCGGCGCCAGGAGATGCGGCGCGAGGCCGAGGAGCGCCAGGCCGTCGCCAACGGCTGACAAGCCACCGCTGCTGGACGGTTTCCTTGCCCCTGGCGATCCTCTAAAAGGGGCGCTGTGACGACCGCCTCTGACCCCTTCGTCCCGGACCGGACACGCTGCACCCGCCTCGGGCTGCTGCTCGCCCTCTTCGCCCTGCTGCTGACCCCGGTCGCCCTGCTGGCGGACAAGGCCGTAGTGCCCCTGGTGCTGGGCACCGCCGTGGCCGGCGGACTGCTGCTGGGCGCGCCCGCGCTGCCCTGGCGGATCGTCGACCGCCCCCTGGCCCTGGCCCTGGGGCTGCTGGTCGGCTGGTGCCTCATCGCCTCCGCCTGGAGCTTCGACCCGCTGGACGCGGCCGAGCTGGCCGCACGGGTCGGCCTGCTGCTCTTTGCGCTGCTCTACCTGGTGGGGCTCACCCGCTTCCTCGATGCGGCCCAGCGCCGGCGGGTGGCACTGAGCTTCTGCCTCGGCTTCGCCATCACCGTGCTGCTGCTAATCATCGAGTTGGCCTTCCAGTCGCCGATCCTGACCCTGCTCCAGGGCCCGGTGCGGCGGGCCTATGCTGCCTATTCCCGGCTCAACCGCGGCGTTTCGGCGCTGGCCATCCTGGTCTGGCCGCTGGCCATGCTCGCCTGGCACCACCGCCAGCGCGCCCTGGCCCTGGCGCTGCCCCCGGCGGTCTATGCCCTGACCCTGCTGTCCGAGTCCTCGGCCTCCATGGTGGCCCTGACCGCCGGCCTGCTGGCGGCGGCGCTGGCCAGCCTGGGCCGCGGCGCCGCGCGGCTGGTGCTGGCCCTGGCCGTGGTCGGCGCGCTGCTCGCCGCGCCGCTGGTGGTCGAGGTGCTGCAGCAGGCCGGCCTGGAACGCAGCCGCATGATCCCGGAGACCGGGCAATACCGCATGCACATCTGGAGCGTGGTCAGCGAGCGCTTCGCCGAGCGCCCCTTCTTCGGCTGGGGCTTCGACTCCTCGCCGGCGCTGCCCACCGGCGACGCGCAGCCCTTCCGCCCGGGCGAGAAGATCATTCCCTCCCACCCGCACAACGGCGGGCTGCAGATTCTGGTGGAGCTGGGCCTCGTCGGCAGCCTGCTGACCGTGGGCCTGCTGGTCCTCATCGCCCGGCGCATCGACCGCCTGCCGCCGGCGCCACGCAGCTTCGCGGTGGCGATGACCGTCACCATCCTGGGCGTGGCCTGCACGGCCTACGGCATCTGGCAGAGTCACTGGCTGTCGCTGATCGGGGCGGCTGCGGCGATCTTCACGATCCTGTTGCCGCCGGCGGAAACGTCACAGTCGGCAAAACCCCCGCAGGACTAGCGGGCGCTGCAACTTGCCTTAGCGGGCGTTGCCCTGGGCGAAGGCGAGGAAGCTGCCGAAGACGTTGTAGTGGTAGACGATGTAGATGCCGCTGATCACCGCGGAGATCATGAAGGCCGCGATGGTCGCCGCGAGAACCCCCGCCACGCCGTAGTAAAGCGCGCCGTACCAGCTGAGATAGGCATTCAGCAGGATGCAGGTCAGGCTGCTGATCGACATCGGCAGGATGGCCTTGCGCAGGTGGAGGAAGGCCTGGTTGTGGTAGAAGTAGCCCATGGCCACGGTGCCGGCGATGGCCCAGGGAATGAGGCCGAATGAGCTGGCGAAGGCCGGCCCGACCACCAGCGGCGCCGCCAGCATGGAAACCAGGTAGAAGAAGATGCCGAGCGCGGGCAGCAGCAGCAGGAAGCTCAGCGACACCGCCGTCACCTCCTTGCGATAGTTCGACTGCAGCTCGCCCAGCCGCTTGAAGAGCCAGGGCATCCAGGCGTGCAGGAAGCCGTTGATGGCGACGAAGAGCGCGGCGCCGAACAGGGCGGCGACACCATAGAGGCCGTTCTCGCTGAGGCCCAGCAGGTGGGTGATGATGAGACGGTCGGTCAGCGGCACCGCGACCAGGCCGAAGCCCGTCGGCAGGTAGACCAGGCCGAACTTCACCATGTCCTTGAACTGGCCGCGCTCGGGCAGCCTGAAGCTGAGCTTCAGATCCTTCGCCAGCCAGGCGACGCCCAGCAGGCAGGTGACCACCAGGCCGGCGATCTTGCCCAGGATCACGCCCTGCCAGCCCGCGCCCTCGAACACCAGCGCCGCAATGACGGCGAAGCCGAGAAGCGACTGCACGAACTGCAGCGCAATGAAGCGGCCGCGCTTTCCGGCGAACTGGTTGTAGGTCAGGACGAAGTAGAAATTGACGTAGAGGTAGGCGGCGAAGACTACCGCCAGGACCCAGGCGGCGGGGAAGCTGAAGAATCCCGCCAGCGTCTCGCCGAACAGCAGGCCGGCGAGGCCCAGCACCAGGGCCGAGGCGGTCGAGAGGTAGAAGGCCGAGACCACGAAGGCCGCCAGCCCGGCCTTGTCCAGCTCGTAGAAATGCATCTTCAGCGCGTCCTGGATGGTCAGATTGACCGCCGGACGCAGGAAGGCCACCAGCGAGACGAAAAGCACCCAGACGCCGTAGTCCTCCGGCGCCAGAACCCGCGTTAACAAAATAGCGAGGAAGAAGGGGGACAGTGCCTCGATGCTATTGGCGAGGGAATAGAAGATGGATGTCCCCACCAATTTCCGAAACAGCTTCAGCATCCTGACCTTCTTGGCGTCGACGAGTCTGTGAACATGTACTCTCTTGGCAGAGCATCTTTGATTGTCAGGAAGATGGATGCCTCGGCTGGCCGTCTGAGCGTCTTCGATGACGTTGTTCGGAAGAACTTCTATATCCGGTTCTTCTACGCTCTTTACGCAAAATGCCCCGGATTTCTGAAGACGACGCTGTTAATAATTTATGGCCTGAAATGTTATCTTTCAGTTAATTGGAGCCCTGGGCCGGAGGGCGAGATCGCCTTCTTCGCCTCCTATCCCAACGAGCGTGTCGCCCTCGGCCACCTGCGCCGGAACCTGCCGGAGCTCCCGGCCGCCGAGCTGACGATTTCGCGGCGCAACTGCCTGGGCTGGGACGCCCTCAGGGCGCTGCCCGCCTTCCTCGCCTGCATGGCCCGCCTCTGGCCGCTCGCCGCCCGCCTGACCCGGCGGCTGCACTTCATGCCGGCCTGCCGCGTCTTCAGCACCACCGCCTTCTACCTGCGCTTCGGGCGCCTGCTGAAGCAGCGGCGCGCGCAGGCAGTGTTCATCGCCAGCCACTACTCGCCGGAATGCCTGGCGCTGGCCGCGGCGGCGCACCGCCAGGGCAGGAAGGTGCTCTTCGTCAACCACGCCAATGCGACCGGAGACAAGGTCTACGCCCCGCCGCTCTACTGCGACCTGGCCGCCCTCACCGGCCAGGGCGTGCTCGACGCCTACACGCAAAACGGCGGGCGGCCCGTCAACGCGGTCTTCATTCCGCCGGCCTCGCCCCAGGCGCCGATGCGCAACCACTTCAACCCGGAAGGCGGGCTCTCAGTCGGCATCTTCCTGACGGCGCTCACCGACATGGCGCGCCTGGAAGCGCTGGTCGCGCAGCTGCTGGCGAGCCCGCGCGTCGCCCGCGTGCTGATCCGCCCGCATCCGGTGAAGCTGATCAAGGAAGACCTGAGCGGGCTCTGCACCCCCGACGGGCGCGTGCAGGAAACCGCCGGCACTTTGCTGATCGACAACGTCCGGCTCTGCGACCTGGCGATCTGCGGCAACAGCACGGTGACCATCGAGGTTCTGCGCGGCGGCCTGCCGGTGTTCTACGACGCAGCGCTGGACGCCTGCGGCCACGACCTGAACGGCCACCTGCGCCGCAACCTGGTGCCGCCGCTGCCCGAGTTGCTGGACGAGGCGGCCCTGCAGGCGGTCGAGGCGTTCTACGACGATCCCGACTGGCTCGGCAGGATGCGCTACTTCGACGCCAGCTATCGGGGGGACGAGGCGGAGATGTTCCGCCGCCTTGCCGTCGGCATCCGCGAGACCCTGCAGGACAGCGGCCTGGCACCGCTGCTGCTCACGCCGGCCGCCGCCGCGCCGCAGGCGCAGGGCGAGGCCGCGGCCGAGCTGCCGCGGCGCGCTGAGACCGACAGGGATCCGGAGGCTAAACCTCGGGCCGGTCGCCGCCTTTCAGGGTGAAGACCTTCTCCACGTAGCGGACGATCCGCTCCACCGACTCGGGCACCGTCTCGGTGGCGGTGTCGACCTCCAGGTCGGCGGCCTCCGGCGCCTCGTAGGGTGCCGAGACGCCGGTGAACTGCGGAATCTCGCCCGCCCGGGCCTTCTTGTAGAGGCCCTTGGGGTCGCGCTGTTCGCAGGTCTCGACATCCGCCTTGATGTAGATCTCGTGGAAGCGGCCCGGCGCGGAAGCGCGGGCGCGGTCCCGGTCGACCCGGTAGGGCGAGATGAAGGCGGTGATGCAGATGATGCCGCTATCGGCAAAGAGCGCCGCCGCCTCGCCGACACGGCGGATGTTCTCCGTGCGGTCTTCCGGCGAGAAGCCGAGGTTGGCGTTGAGGCCGC
>MRWG01001898.1_pt1 | contig 11747 bp, 11 predicted proteins | sample 1013341 | NCBI WGS metagenome assembly MRWG01 (sample SAMN06117577, study PRJNA244670) | biofilm metagenome | biome: Water; feature: Cathode Biofilm; material: Biofilm; isolation source: microbial consortium enriched at the cathode of a solar microbial fuel cell | place: USA: District of Columbia ... | reverse complement strand
GGCACCATCTTCCTGATGTGGCTCGGCGAGCAGATCACCCAGCGCGGCGTCGGCAACGGCATCTCGCTGATCATCTTCGCCGGCATCGTCGCCAACCTGCCGCTGGCCCTGGCCCAGGTGCTGGAACTCGGCCGCACCGGCGTGCTGTCGGCCATCTTCATCCTGGCGCTGCTGATCGGCGCCGTCGCGGTGGTGGCCCTGATCGTCTTCGTCGAGCGTGCCCAGCGCCGCATCGTGGTGCAGTACCCCAAGCGCCAGGTCGGCAACAAGATGTTCGGCGGCGAGGCCTCGCACCTGCCGCTGAAGCTCAACCCCTCGGGCGTCATCCCGGTGATCTTCGCCTCCTCGCTGCTGCTGCTGCCGGCCACGATTTCCGGCTTTTCCGGCGCCGGCGGGCCGGAGTGGCTGGGTTGGGTGAACGCCTACCTGGGGCAGGGGCAGCCGGGTTTCCTGGCGCTCTATGCCGCGCTGATCATTTTCTTCGCCTTCTTCTACACCGGCATCGTGTTCAACCCTGACGATACGGCCGACAACCTGAAGAAGCACGGCGGCTTCGTCCCCGGCATCCGGCCGGGCAAGAACACGGCGGAATACCTGCGCCACATCATCTACCGCCTGGGCACCGTCGGCGCGATCTACCTGACGCTGGTGGCCCTGCTGCCGGAGATCCTGCGCAGCCAGTACCAGGTGCCCTTCTATTTCGGCGGCACGTCGCTGCTGATCGTGGTCACCGTGACCATGGATACCGTCGGGCAGATCCACGCACATCTGCTCGCGCACCAGTACGAGGGACTCATCAAGAAGTCCAAGCTGAAGGGGCGGCGTGGATGAACGTGATTCTTTTGGGGCCGCCGGGGGCGGGCAAGGGCACCCAGGCCAAGCGCCTGGAAAACAAGCATAAATTGATCCAGCTTTCGACCGGCGACATGCTGCGCGAAGCCAAGGATTCGGGCAGCGAGCTCGGCAAGAAGGCCAAGCCGATCATGGACGCCGGGCACCTGGTGCCGGATGACCTGATGATCGAGATCATCGCCGAGCGCATCGACCAGCCCGATTGCGCCAACGGCTTCATCCTGGACGGCTTTCCGCGCACGATTCCGCAGGCCGAGGCCCTCGACGCCATGCTGGCCGAGCGGAACATGATGCTGCACTCGGTCATCGAGATGAAGGTTAACGAGGAGATCCTGGTCGAGCGCATCACCGGGCGCTACACCTGCGCCAAGTGTGGGGCCGGCTACCACGACAAGTTCCAGAAGCCCAAGGTCGCCGGGGTCTGCGACAACTGCGGCGGGACCGAGTTCAAGCGCCGCGCCGACGACACCGAGGATACCGTGCGCACCCGTCTGGCCGCCTACCACGCCCAGACCGCGCCGATCCTGCCTTATTACAAGAAAAAGGGGGTCCTCCAGGCGGTCGACGGCATGGCCGGGATCGACGAGGTGACCCACCAGATCGAAGCGGTTTTGGGGGCAGCATGACGGTTGACTCGCTGTTTTCCCTACCTATAATCCAGCGGTTCCGGCGCCTCCGGCGTCCGGATGCTTCTGCCTGTCCAGACATGGTTTCCGGGACCCACCAGAGGAAGTTCTCTGTGCCGGCCCGGGCACGCGGCGTTTAAGGAGTTCGCGAAAGTGGCACGTATTGCTGGCGTCAACATTCCGACGCAGAAACGGGTCGAGATTGCCCTGACCTACATCCACGGCATCGGTCGCACGATGGCGACCAACATCTGCCAGCAGGTCGGCATCCCGCGGGAACGTCGGGTCAACGAGCTGACCGACGACGAGGTGGCTCGGATTCGCGAGACCATCGACCGCGAGTTCGTGGTCGAGGGCGACCTGCGCCGCAACGTGGCGATGAACATCAAGCGCCTCATGGATCTCGGTTGCTACCGCGGCCTGCGCCACCGCAAGGGCCTGCCCGTGCGCGGCCAGCGCACCAGCACCAACGCGCGGACCCGCAAGGGCCCGGCGCGGCCGATCGCCGGCAAGAAGAAAGCCACCAAGTAATTTCAGCACCAGGATACAGGCACTAGGCCATGGCCAAACCTCAAGCGCGTCTGCGCCGCCGCGAGAAGAAGAACATCTCCTCCGGCATTGCGCATGTGAACGCCACTTTCAACAACACCATGATCACCATCACCGACGTGCAGGGGAACACCATCTCCTGGTCTTCGGCCGGTGGTCAGGGCTTCAAGGGCTCGCGCAAGTCGACCCCCTACGCCGCGCAGATTGCCGCCGAAGACGCCGGCAAGAAGGCGCAGGAGCACGGCGTGCGGACCCTCGAGGTCAACGTCAAGGGCCCGGGTTCGGGCCGCGAATCCGCGCTGCGCGCGCTGCAGGCCGTCGGCTTCACGATCACCGCGATCCGCGACGTGACGCCGATCCCGCACAACGGGTGCCGGCCGCCGAAGCGGCGCCGCGTTTAAGCGCTACACGGGGGCCGCAGGCGGCCCCCCGCCGGCGCCCAGCGCCGGTCCGCAAGAGGTGGTGGCGGGAGGCTGCCCGCCATCTTGCCTTCGAGGCCGACGGCCACAGCGTCACCGTCGGCGCCGACATTGAAACAGCCTAGAAGTCGTGAGGGCACAAGCGTGCTGCAAAAGAACTGGACCGAACTGATCAAGCCGACCAAGTTGGACATCCAGCCGGGGCCCGACGCGCATCGCGTCGCCAAGGTCGTCGCCGAGCCGCTCGAGCGGGGCTTCGGCCTGACCCTCGGCAATGCGATCCGGCGCGTGCTGCTGTCGTCGCTGCAGGGTGCGGCGGTGACCTCCATCCAGGTCGATGGCGTTCTGCACGAATTCTCCTCGATCCCCGGCGTGCGTGAGGACGTCACCGACGTCGTCCTCAACGTGAAGGCCATCGCCCTGCGCATGGGCGGCGAGGGGCCGAAGCGCATGCGTCTGCGCGCCGAGGGCCCGGGCGAGGTGACCGCCGGCCAGATCGAGACCGGGCATGACATCGAGATCATGAACCCGAACCTCGTGCTCTGCACCCTGGACGACGGCGCGCGCATCGACATGGAGCTGACGGTCAACACCGGCAAGGGCTATGTCCCGGCGACCCAGAACCGGCCCGAGGACGCGCCGATCGGCCTGGTGCCGGTCGACTCGATCTTCTCGCCGGTGCGCAAGGTCTCCTACAAGGTGGAGAACACCCGCGTCGGCCAGGTCACCGACTACGACAAGCTGACCATGGAGCTGTGGACCAACGGCGCGGTGACGCCGGAGGACGCCGTGGCCCTGGCCGCGCGCATCCTGCAGGACCAGCTGCAGCTCTTCATCAACTTCGAGGAGCCGCAGGCGCGTCACGAGGAAGAGGCCGCCAGCGAGCCGCCGTTCAACCGCAATCTGCTGCGCAAAGTGGACGAGCTGGAGCTCTCCGTGCGCTCGGCGAACTGCCTGAAGAACGACAACATCGTCTACATCGGCGATCTGGTGCAGAAGACCGAGGGCGAGATGCTGCGCACCCCGAACTTCGGCCGCAAGTCCCTGAACGAGATCAAGGAAGTGCTCTCGACCATGGGCCTGCACCTGGGCATGGAGATCCCCAACTGGCCGCCCGAGAACATCGAGGAGCTGGCCAAGCGCCTGGAGGAGCCCTACTAAGGGCTCCTTCAAGTAGGTTTACCGGAGCGTTCCGCTCCCCCCGTGCGTACAGAGGCGTGCCGTTGATATGACGGCTGATCTGGCGGACGGCAGCACAATCGGTCTCGTGCGCGAGGCCAGGGACGAAGGGAAAGACAGATGCGTCACGGTTTTCAAGGCCGCCGGTTCAACCGCTCGGTCAGCCACCGCAAGGCGATGTTCGCCAACATGGCGGCTTCCTTGATCAAGCATGAGCAGATCAAGACCACGCTGCCGAAGGCGAAGGACCTGCGCCGCGTCGTCGACCGCCTCGTCACCCTGGGCAAGCGCGGCGACCTGCACGCCCGCCGTCAGGCGCTCTCCGTGCTGCGCGACAGCGAGATCACGGCCAAGCTCTTCGACGACCTGGCCGAACGCTACAAGGAGCGCAGCGGCGGCTACAGCCGTGTGCTGAAGGCCGGCTTCCGCTACGGCGACATGGCGCCCATGGCGATCATCGAGCTGGTCGACCGCGACCCCGACGCCAAGGGCCTGGACTCCGGTCCGACCCAGGAAGTCGGCGAGGAAGAGGCCGAGGACTGAGGTCCGGTCCCGGTAAGCCTCCGAGTGGCAGGAACGATAGCGAAAGGCAGCCCGACAGGCTGCCTTTCGTGTTTGACGGTCCCGCTGCAGACCCCAAATATGGGACAGCCGGCCGCGCGGGCCGGCAGGGAGGAAGGCGCGACGTGACGAACTGGCTGCAACATTTCAGCGGAGGCCGCAGGGCCCTGGCCGTGGCGCTGTCGCTCTGCCTGGCCGGCGCCGCGGTTCTGCCCGCCGCCGCCCAGGAAACAACCCGCGAGGTGCCCGACAGCCGCGCGGAGGTCATGCTCTCCTTCGCGCCGGTGGTGAAGAAGGCGGCACCCGCGGTGGTGAACGTTCTGACCAAGAAGAAGGTGACGCAGCAGCGCCCGCTCTCCTCGCTGCTCGACGATCCCTTCTTCCGGCGCTTCTTCGGCGATGGCTTCGGCGACCAGAAGCGCCGTGAGCGCGACCAGTCCTCGCTGGGCTCCGGCGTCATCGTCGGCGCCGAGGGGCTCATCGTCACCAACGAGCACGTCATCAAGGGCGCCAGCGAGATCAAGGTGGTGCTGGCCGACCGCCGCGAGTTCGAGGCCGAGGTGGTGCTGACCGACGAGCGCACCGACCTCGCCGTGTTGCTGGTCGACCCTGGCGGCGCCGAACTGCCGGTCCTGGAGATGCGCGATTCCGACGACGTCGAGGTCGGCGACCTGGTGCTGGCGGTGGGCAACCCCTTCGGCGTCGGCCAGACGGTGACCAGCGGCATCGTCTCGGCACTGGCCCGCACCCAGGTCGGCATCACCGACTTCAGCTTCTTCATCCAGACCGATGCGGCGATCAACCCGGGCAACTCGGGCGGCGCCCTGGTGACCATGGACGGCCGCCTCATCGGCATCAACACGGCGATCTACTCGCGCTCCGGCGGCTCGGTGGGCATCGGCTTCGCGATCCCCGCCAACATGGTGCGCACCGTCGTGGAAAGCGCGCGCAGCGGCCACGCCCTGGTGCGCGCCTGGGCCGGCATCGCCGGCCAGGACCTGACCTCCGAACTGGCCGAGGGCCTGCGTCTCGACCGGCCCGGCGGCGTCGTCATCAGCGACGTCTACGAGGGCGGGCCGGCCGATCGCGCCGGTATCGCCCCCGGCGACGTCGTCGTCGCGGTGAACGAGCAGCCGGTGGCCGATCTGCAGTCGCTGCGCTATCGCGTGGCGACCGGCGTGCTGGGCGACTCGCTGGACGTCGAGGTGCTGCGCAAGGGGGAGGCCAAGATCGCCACCCTGCCGCTTGAGGCGCCGCCGGAGAGCCCGCCGCGCAACGAGGTGCGCCTGCTCGGTCACCACCCGCTGGGCGGCGCCTACATCGCCAGCCTGTCGCCGGCCCTGTCCGAGGAGCTCGACATGCCCGACAACTGGTCCGGCGTGGTGATCACCAAGGTGCAGCGCGGCACGCCGGCCGACCGCGTCGGCTTCCGCCCGCGCGACATCATCCTCTCCCTGAACGGCCAGAGCTACGAGCGCTCCGGCGACCTCTCCGACGCCCTCGATCAGATCAGCGACCGCTGGCAGATCGTGTTCAAGCGGGACGGCAAGGTGCGCCGGGTCGAATTCAGCTCCTGATGCCCGGCGATCCGATGTTCGGGGGACTCCGCCGGCCATGACCGGACTCTTCGAAAGCCAGGCGCCGCGCCCGCTGGCCGACCGTCTGCGCCCGCAGGCGCTCGACGAGGTGGTCGGGCAGGACCACCTGCTGGCGGGCGACGGGCCGCTCGGACGCATGGTGCGCTCCGGCCGCCTCGCGTCGCTGGTGCTCTGGGGGCCGCCCGGCTGCGGCAAGACCACCATCGCCCGCCTGCTGGCCGACGAGACCGAGCTGGAGTTCGAGCCGCTGTCGGCGGTGTTCTCCGGCGTCGCCGACCTGCGCAAGGTCTTCGAGCGCGCCCGCCAGCGCCGCCTCGCCGGGCGCGGCACGTTGCTCTTCGTCGACGAGATCCACCGCTTCAACCGCGCCCAGCAGGACGGCTTCCTGCCCTACGTGGAGGACGGCACGGTGATCCTGGTGGGGGCGACCACGGAGAACCCCTCCTTCGAGCTGAACCCCGCGCTGCTGTCGCGCTGCCAGGTCATGGTGCTGAAGCGCCTCGACGAGGCGGCGCTGCGCGAGCTGCTGGCCCGTGCCGAGGCCGCCGAGGGCCGCGACCTGCCGCTGACGGCCGAGGCGCGCGCCGCCCTGATGGCCATGGCCGACGGCGACGGGCGCTACCTGCTGAACCTCGCCGAGGAGATCTTCGCTCTCGGAAGCGGTCCGGCGGGGGAGGGCGCCTGGAAGGCGGGGGACAAGCTCGACACCGCGGCACTGGCGCGGGTGGTGCAGAAGCGCGCGCCGCTCTACGACAAGGGGCAGGAGAGCCACTACAACCTCATCTCCGCCCTGCACAAGTCGCTGCGCGGCTCCGATTGCGATGCCGCGCTCTACTGGTTCGCGCGCATGCTGGCCGGCGGCGAGGACCCGCACTACATCGCCCGCCGCCTGGTGCGCTTCGCCGTCGAGGACATCGGCATGGCCGACCCGGCGGCGCTGACCCAGTCCGTCGCCGCCTGGCAGGCCTTTGAGCGCATCGGCAGCCCGGAGGGGGAACTGGCCCTGGCCCAGGCGGTCATCTACCTGGCCACGGCACCCAAGTCGAACGCCGCCTACAAGGCCTATGGCGCCGCCCAGCGGGCCGCCCGCGACAGCGGCTCCCTGGCGCCGCCGGCCCATATCCTCAACGCCCCGACCCGGCTGATGAAGGACCTCGGCTACGGCAAGGGCTACGCCTACGACCACGACACCGCCGAGGGTTTCTCCGGGCAGGACTATTTTCCCGACGGGCTGCCGCGCCAGAATTTCTACCGGCCGGTCGAGCGCGGTTTCGAAAGAGACGTACGCAAGCGATTGGACTACTGGGATAAGCTGCGCGCCCAGGCGAAAAAGGGCGGACCTGCGGGGGATGGGGACCCGGAAGCGGAGTAGCCCTGCGCCTCATGCGAATCAGCTATTCCGCCTTGCCGGTTGTGTGACACTCAAGAGCCCTTAATTTGTCACCCAGACAATAATGATCGGGCGCCCCGCAGCGCCCGCTGGCAGGTACTACGAGGGGTCGAAATGACGAACTACTGCGTGCCCGAGAAGGGTAAGGCAGCTCTCCTTTGCATCTCGGCACAGCGCGACTTCGTGGCGCCCGGCTCGCCCGTCCGGGCCTGCGGCTGGCCTTCCGCGCTGCCCAACATCGGCCGGCTGGTCGAAAGTTTCCGCGCTCAGCGCGCGCCCATCTATCACTCCGTGCGGCTCTACAAGCCCGATGGCTCCAATGTCGACGCCTGCCGCCGCCAAGCGGTGGAGGAGGGGCTGCGCATCCTCATGCCCGGCACCCTCGGCGCCGAGTTGATCGACGGCCTGAAGCCCGACCCGGAGGTCCGCCTCGACCCTGAGACGCTCTTCGCCGGCGACTTCCAGGAGATCGGCCGCAACGAGTTCGTGCACTACCGCCCGCGCTGGGGCGCCTTCCACAACACCTCCCTGGAGGACCGGCTGCGCGCCCAGCGTGTCACCACGCTGGTGATCTGCGGCTTCAGTTTCTCCACCGGCGGCCGTGCCTCGGTCTACGAGGCCAGCGCCCGCGATTTCCGCATCGTCCTGGTGCCCGACGCCCTCTGCAACGCCACCGAAGAGGCGGTGCAGGAACTCGGCCGCATGGGCATCTACCTGATGGACACCACCAACTGCGTGGCCTGGATGGCCGGCGCCGGCCCGGGCACGGTGGCCGCCGCCTGACACCGCCGGCGCGAGCCGGTTTGCGTCCCGCCCTCCGCTTTGCTAGCTAGAACCCTTGCGGGGCCGTAGAGGGACAACACGGGCATGCAGCTTCAACTCATTGCCGCGGTCGCGGCCGGGGGCGCCTGCGGGGCCGTCGGGCGCTACCTGGTGGCAGCCCAGGTGACCGCCTGGACCGGCACCGGCTTTCCCTTCGGCACCCTCACCGTGAACGTCGTCGGCTCCTTCGCCATGGGCCTGCTGGTCGAACTCGGCGCCCTTGCCTGGTCGCCCTCGCCGGAACTGCGCTCCTTCCTCACCGTCGGCTTCCTCGGCGCCTTCACCACTTTCTCGACCTTCTCGCTGGAAACCGCGCTGCTCTACGAGCGCGGCGCGCTGCTGTACTGCGCGCTCTATGTCCTTGCCTCGGTGGTGCTGTCGGTCGGCGCCTTTTTCGCGGCGCTCGCCCTTGTGCGGGCCGCAGTCATATGACTGGCGTGCAGCAGGTGGCGGTGGAAGCGGCGGCCAGCGGCCAGCGCCTCGACCGCTGGTTCAAGCAGCACTTCCCGCAGATCACCCACGGCCGGCTGGAGAAGATGCTGCGCAAGGGCGAGATCCGTGTCGACGGGCGGCGGGCGAAAGCCTCGGAGCGGCTCGAGGCGGGCCAGACCGTGCGCGTGCCGCCGCTGCCCGACACGCCGCCCCCGGCGCCGGATCCTGACGCCGCCGCGTCCGCCGTCTCGGCGCGCGACCGCGACGCGCTGCAGGCGGCGGTGCTCTATCGCGACGACAACGTCATCGCCCTCGACAAGCCGGCCGGCCTGGCGGTGCAGGGCGGCAGCGGCCAGACCCGCCACCTCGACGGCATGCTCGATGCCCTGCGCTTCGGCGCCGACGAGCGCCCGCGCCTGGTCCACCGCCTCGACCGCGATACATCGGGCGTCCTGCTGCTGGCGCGCAACGCGCCGACCGCCCGCGCGCTGACCGCCGCCTTCCGCGGCAAGGACACCCAGAAGGTCTACTGGGCCCTGGTCGCCGGCGTGCCGCAGGAGCGCCGCGGCGTCATCGACCTGCCGCTGTCCAAGCAGGCAAAGGGCCAGGGCGAAGCCATGAGCGCCGACAGCGACGACGGCAAGCCGGCGCGCACCCTGTTTCAGGTGGTCGAGAATTACCGCAGGGCGGCGAGCTGGCTGGTGCTGCTGCCGCTGACCGGGCGCACCCACCAGCTGCGCGTCCACTGCGCGGCCATGGGCACGCCCATCGTCGGCGACGGCAAGTACGGCGGCCGCGAGGCCTTCCCGGAAGCGCTCGCCAAGGCGGGGGCTGCGCCCAAGGTGCTGCACCTGCTGGCCCGCGAGCTGGCGCTGCCCGACCCCGAGGACGGCACCACCCTGCGGGTGACCGCGCCGCTGCCGCCGCACATGGCGGCGACCTGGCAGGCGCTGAAGTTCGACGAAGAAAAGGGCGAGAAGGCGCTGCAGGCGCTATTGGCCTACGCCGAGGGCCTCAGCCATTCCCCCGCCAAGGGCCTCAAGCCGCTCTAGCCGAGACTTCCCCTTCAACACTTCGCATTGCCAGGATCCGGCGTTCGGGGCTGCCGCAATTCGGCTAAGCCCCGAACGTCGGTTTGCCGGGATCAGGCGAGGTCGAAGCGGTCCGCGTTCATCACCTTGGTCCAGGCCGCCACGAAGTCCTTCACGAACTTCTCCTGCGCGTCGTCCTGGGCGTAGACTTCGGCATAAGCCCGCAGGATCGAGTTCGACCCGAAGACCAGGTCGATGCGGGTCGCCGTCCACTTGACCTTGTCGGTCTTGCGGTCGCGGATCTCGTAGAGGTCCTCGGCTTTCGGCTTCCAGGCGTACTTCATGTCCGTCAGGTTCACGAAGAAGTCGTTCGTCAGCGCCCCTTCGCGGTCTGTGAACACGCCGTGCTTGGTGCCGCCGTGGTTGGTGCCCAGCGCCCGCATGCCGCCGACCAGCACGGTCATTTCCGGCGCGGTCAGCCCCATGAGCTGAGTGCGGTCCAGCATGAGCTCTTCCGGGCTCACCACGTAGTCCTGCTTCAGCCAGTTGCGATAGCCGTCGGCGAGGGGCTCCAGCGCCTCGAAGGAGTCGGCATCGGTCATCTCGTCGGTGGAATCCCCGCGCCCCGGTGTGAAGGGCACGGTGATGTCGGAGCCCGCGGCCTTGGCCGCCTGCTCGATGCCGACATTGCCGGCCAGGACGATAACGTCTGCGATGCTGGCGCCGCTCTCCGCCGCGATGGGCTCCAGCACCTTCAGCACCTTGGCGAGGCGCTTGGGCTCGTTGCCCGCCCAGTCCTTCTGCGGGGCGAGGCGGATGCGCGCGCCGTTGGCGCCGCCGCGCATGTCGGAGCCGCGGTAGGTACGCGCGGAGTCCCAGGCGGTCGCGACCATTTCGCCGATCGAAAGACCGCTCGCCGCGATCTTCTTCTTGACCGCGTTCACGTCGTAGCTGGTGCTGCCGGCCGGCACGGGGTCCTGCCAGATCAGGTCTTCCTTGGGGACGTCCGGGCCGATGTAGCGGACCTTCGGCCCCATGTCGCGGTGCGTGAGCTTGAACCAGGCCCGCGCGAAGGTGTCCTTGAAGTAGTCCGGGTTCGCGCGGAACTTCTCCATGATCTCGCGATAGATCGGGTCCACCTTCATCGCCATGTCGGCGTCGGTCATGATCGGCATGCAGCGGATCGAGGGATCCTCGACATCGACCGGCATATCCTTTTCGTCGATCTTGACCGGCTGCCACTGCCGGGCACCCGCGGGGCTTGTGCGGATCTCCCACTCGTGATCGAGCAGCATGTCGAAATAGCCCATGTCGAACTTGGTCGGGTTGGTCGTCCAGGCGCCTTCGATGCCGCTGGTCACGGTATAGCGCCCCTTGCCCGACTTGTTCGGGTTATGCCAGCCGAAGCCCTGTTCCTCGACGGGCGCCGCTTCGGGATCCGGGCCCAGAACGCTCGCATCGCCGTTGCCGTGGGTCTTGCCGACGGTGTGGCCGCCGGCGGTCAGGGCGACGGTTTCCTCGTCGTTCATCGCCATGCGCGCGAAGGTCTCGCGCACGGCCAGCGCGGTGCGGTGCGGATCCGGCTTGCCGTCGACGCCTTCCGGGTTCACGTAGATGAGACCCATCTGCACCGCGGCCAGCGGGTTCTCCAGCGAGGTCTCGTCGCTGGCGGAGCTGTAGCGGTCCTTGGCGAGCCACTCTTTCTCCGAGCCCCAATAGGTGTCCTTCTCGGGATGCCAGATGTCCTCGCGGCCGAAGCCGAAACCGAAGGTCTTCAGGCCGGTCGATTCATAGGCGATGTTGCCGGCCAGAATGATGAGGTCGGCCCAGCTGATCTTGTTGCCGTACTTCTTCTTGATCGGCCACAGCAGGCGGCGCGCCTTGTCCAGGCTGACGTTGTCCGGCCAGGAGTTGAGCGGGGCGAAGCGCTGGTTGCCGGTGCCGCCGCCGCCGCGGCCGTCGGAGAGGCGATACGACCCGGCCGAGTGCCAGGCCATGCGGACCATCAGGCCGGCGTAGCTGCCCCAGTCGGCCGGCCACCAGTCCTGACTGTCGGTCATCAGCGCATGGAGGTCTTTTTTCAGCGCCGCGACGTCGAGCTTCTTCAGCTCTTCACGGTAGTTGAAGTCCTTGCCCAGCGGGTTGGTCTTGCTGTCGTGCTGGCACAGGATGTCGAAGTTGATGGCGTTCGGCCACCACTCCATGACGTTCTTGCCGAGCGACGTATTGCCGCCGTGCATGACCGGGCATTTGACTTTCGCGTCCATCCTTCTCTCCCCTAGGATTGT
>MRWG01002778.1_pt1 | contig 11763 bp, 9 predicted proteins | sample 1013341 | NCBI WGS metagenome assembly MRWG01 (sample SAMN06117577, study PRJNA244670) | biofilm metagenome | biome: Water; feature: Cathode Biofilm; material: Biofilm; isolation source: microbial consortium enriched at the cathode of a solar microbial fuel cell | place: USA: District of Columbia ... | reverse complement strand
AGCAGTGTGCATTCCCGGCTTAGCACCAGCTCTACCGCCCTTTCCTGTCGTAGAATTCCGGCCACAACAGCCGGATCCGTTGATGGCAGGGACCTTACACGAAGCTCCGATTCCTGAATACCCAGCTCCTGGGCGATGCCTTTCAGGTTCTCGGATGAAATCGTCGAATCAGCGCCAAGCAACAGTGTCACGGGTCGGTGCGAATGACGAATCACCTCAGCGGCTGCCTGCACAGCCCGGATGTTGGCCTCCTGGTGATCATTGAGAAACACCACAACCCTGCCCAGAGGCTCGACCCGACCTTCGCACCAGAGCAACACCCTTCCCTGGGAACGTCGAACAAGCCCTTTTGCCGTGGAGCCCAATCGCGCCCCGGGCGCAGAGGACCAACCCACACGCCCCAGCACCAGAAGATCCTTAGGGCCTGCAAGCGCCAGCACCTCATCAATCACATGCCCCCTGGCGACACTCAGGGCATGCCTGCCACCGAAGGACGCTACAGCATTGGCAAGGGCTCGACGGACCTCATTCGCCAACCGTTGCATTCGCTGTTCAACGTCGCCAGGAGCCAGGGGCCGACTGATCCCGGAAGACCCGCCCACCTCGCGGGCAAAACCATAGCCGGCACTTCGCAGCTGGTTCAATTCTTCAACAAACACGCCAAGCACATCGGCACCGGTGAACGACGCAATCTCCGCTGCAGCGCGCAAGGCGGCGTAACTCATTCTGGAACCATCGAGAAGCACCAGTACACGACCGGTTGTAGTTCCGGGATCAGCCTGGACTGGCAGTGTATCAGTCACGATCCTTGCCCCCGCTGCTGTTCGTTTCTCCGTTCTCGTCCCGTTTCCTGCTGGCCTCCGCGAACTTCTCGAGGCGTTCGGCGACCCGGCGGTTGAAGCTGTTCTCCGGGAACTCGCCACTGCTGTCCGGTTCTCCGGCTTCAAGACCGGTTAACAGCTCAATCGCTTCATTGATGCCTGAAATCGGATAGATCCGGAACCGGTCCTCAGTGATCGCCTTCCTTACATCGGCTCTCAGCATCAAATGTTCAACATTGCTTGCGGGCAGCAGAACGCCCTGCCCGCGGACATCGCCGGCCCCCTTGCAGACATCGAAAAAGCCTTCGATCTTCTCGTTCACGCCACCCACAGCCTGAACTTCACCATGCTGGTTCATGGACCCTGTCACCGCGAAGGATTGTTTGAGTGGGACTCGGGAAATGGCAGACAGCAACACACAGGTTTCTGCCACCGAAGCGGAATCGCCCTCGACACCACCGTAGGATTGCTCGAAGGCCAGGCTCGCCGAAAGCGACAGTTCACCATCGCCTGCATACCGGCTCGCCAGGAATCGGGACAATATCATCACGGCCTTACTATGAATGGGGCCACCGAGTTTGGCCTCCCGCTCGATATCCACCACCTGCCCTTTACCGGGACGGGCCGTGGCGGTAATCCGGGTAGGCTGGCCAAACATCGACGCTCCGAGCCTGAGTACCGAAAGGCCGTTCACCTGAGCCACTTCCTCACCGGCAGTGGCAATCATCACCACGCCCCGTTTGATTTGCTCGTGGCTCCTTTCCCGAACCCTGCTGGCCCGGTATTCCCGCTCATCAATGGCCTGCTGGAGGTGGCTGGCCTCGACGGTATCGGCACCGGCCTGATCGGCCCAATGGTCGGCCTCGCTGAGGATGTCCCGAAGCACCCGGTCGTGGGCGGTCAGTTTGCGCTGGTCCGCGGCCAGTCGACTGGCATGTTCAATCAGCCGGGCGACGGCATTTCGCTCCAGAGGCCTCATCTTCAGGGCCCGGGCCATGGTGGCGATCATGCGAGCGTAGAGTGTGTAGCACTCATCATTACGATCAAGATCGTCCTCGAAATCCGCCTCCACCTTGAACAGGTCCAGGAAATCCGGATCGTAATGGGACAGCAGGTAATACAGCATCCGGTCCCCGAGCAGAACCACCTTGACCGACACCGGAATGGGACGGTACTCACCAATCCATAGAGCCGCTCCAGGGACTCGATGCGGATTTCGCCGGAGGACAGGATCCTCTTGAGGCTTTCCCAGGCCATCGGCTGGGTTAGCACCCGGCGGGCGTCAATGATCAGATAGCCGCCGTTGGCACGGTGCATGGAACCACCGCGAATCAGCGTGAAGTCGGTATAGAGATTGCCTTGCCGGGCCCGATGTTCGATTTGCCCCGCCAGGTGTTGATGATTGGGCAGATCCTCATAGATGACCGGCGCGCCTACGGTTTCGGCATTATCCACCAACAAGTTGACCTTATAACGGGCCAGCAGCCCTGCCGGTGGCCCGTTATCGCCGTCCTGAAAGGCTTCGGCATGCTCCACCACGTCTTCGCGGACCGCATCCAGATAGTCCACAATATCCGGGAGGTGGGACCACTTTCCCCTGAGTTCCCCGATCGGGCCGCCGAGTGTCAGCTGGACCATCTCTTCATTCAGAGCGTGGACGCGCTCCCGAACTTCTTTCCGCATCCTGGGAATCTGCTGGATGGTCTGCTGCAGCTTCTTCTGAAGCTCCTCAACCTTGGATTCAACCAGTTGTTTCTCTTCATCCGAAAAGTTCTTGTATTCCTCGGGATCGATCACCTCACCCTTGCGCATGGGGGCAAAGGTAAAACCGGCTGGCGTTGTGATCATGGCAATGTTGTTGCGGTTGGCCTCTTCCTGGATCTCGAACAGGCCCTGGTGCTGCCGCTTGGCCATTTCTTCCTGCAGCTCCTGCAAGCGGGCCTGGTATTCCTCGCTTTCAAAAGCCGCCGGAATGGCCGTGCGAAGCTCTTCTGCCAGCTCACTCATGTCTTTCTTGAATTGCTGCCCCTGCCCCGCTGGCAGCTGGATTGCGCCCGGCCGATCTGAAAAGCGGAAGTTATAGACATGGCACCAATCTGGAGGAACCGGTTGCCTGGCTGCATTCAGGGAAAGAAAGCGTTCGACAAGTTCGTGTTTACCTGCCCCGGAGGGTCCGAGGACAAAGAGATTAAAACCCTCTGCCCGAATACCGGCGCCAAATTCCAGCGCTCGCAAAACCCGGTCCTGACCGTAGGGTTGATCCAGGTCTTGCAGGTCATCGGTGGTTACGAAATCCAGCTTGTTTTCCGGACAAACGTGGTAGACCTGGTCTCCGGTTAAGGGGGTGGGTAGTGGCATTACATCCTCCTGATGGTTTCCACCCGAAGGTGGAGTACGCCGATTACGTCGAACGAGTAATCCGGGGGCAACGCCCCCTCATCAGGAAACTATAGATTATGGCTGGGGCCCTGCTCCAACAATCGGGGGGCCCTAACGCCACTCGAGGGTCTTGGGCTCCACCGCATGTTCACAGAACAGATGCCCGACATCCGGCACCGCAAAGCAGCGGTCATCAGGTTGATGGCCTCTATGCGAAATGGCAGGTGGGCCTGATCACTGGCAGCCTGAGTCAGCCGCACCTCGTGGGGCCGCAGATAGAGTTGGGCGTCGTCGTTTTCACAGCCTTCGGGCAAGCGAATCCAGGCATCGCCCTGGCGCATAACACCATCACGGATCTTGCCGGAGAGCACGTTCACCTGGCCAAGAAACTCAAACACAAACCGGCTGTCCGGACGGCCATAGAGCTCCAGGGGCGTATCAACCTGTTCAATCCGCCCATTGCTCATCACCACCACCTGGTCGGAGAGTTCCAGGGCTTCTTCCTGATCGTGGGTAACGAACACGCTGGTGAAATGCAACTCATCGTGGAGGCTGCGCAACCAGCGGCGCAGGTCTTTTCGCACCTTGGCATCAAGTGCGCCGAAGGGCTCATCCAGCAGAAGAATCTCTGGCCGCATGGCCATGGCCCGGGCCAAAGCGATGCGCTGCTTCTGCCCCCCGGAGAGCTGCGCCGGGTAGCGATCGGCCAGATGTTCCAGCTGCACCATTTCGAGCAGGTCTTTGACCCGCTTGCGGATCTCCGGCTTGCCCGGCCGTTCCTTACGTGGAAGCACGTTGAGGCCGAAGGCCACATTCTCGGCCACCGTCATGTGCCGAAACAGCGCATAGTGCTGGAAAACAAAGCCAACACTCCTGTCCCGAACGTGCAGATCGGTCACGTCCTTGCCGCTGAACCGTATCCGGCCCTCTTCCGGTGTTTCCAGGCCCGCGATAATCCGCAACAGCGTGGTCTTGCCCGAACCGGAGGGGCCCAGCAACGCCGTGAGCTGGCCGTCAGGGATGGTCAGATTGATGTCATGCAGGGCCTGAAACTTGTCGAAAAACTTGTTGATACCCTGTATCTCGATACTCATGGGGAAACCCTTAATTACGACTCTGACGCCATTCAACAATGGCTTTCACGACAAGTGTGATCAGCGCGATGCCTGCCAGTAGCGACGATGCCGCGAACGCGCCCACGGTGTTGTAATCCTGGTAAAGCAGCTCCACCTGCAGTGGCAGCGTATTAGTCTCGCCCCGGATATTGCCGGAGACCACCGATACCGCACCAAACTCCCCCACTGCCCGGGCATTGGTGAGGATCACGCCGTACAGCAGCGCCCAGCGAATGTTCGGCAGGGTAACCCGCCGGAACAGCTGCCAGCCGGATGCGCCCAGCACCACACCGGCCTCTTCCTCTTCCCGACCCTGTTGCTGCATCAGCGGGATCAGTTCTCTGGCCACAAACGGACAGGTCACAAATACGGTAACCATCACGATGCCCGGCCAGGAGAACATCAGTTGAATATCGTACTCGCCGAGCCACTGGCCCACCCAGCCATTGCTGCCGTAGAGCAGCAGGAACAGCAGGCCGGCAACCACCGGAGACACGGCGAACGGGATATCAATAAGGGTGGTGAGCAGTTTGCGACCGGGGAATCGGAAACGGGTCACCAGCCAGGCCAGGAACACGCCGAAAACCATGTTCAGCGGCACGGTGAGCAGAGCAACCACCAGCGTCAGACCGATGGCGTGAAGCGTGTACTCATTGAGAATATTGCTGACGTAACCGGCCCAACCCTCGGCAAACGCCTGCACAAAGATCAGCACCAGGGGCATGAACAGCAGAAGCACCGTCAGGCCGACGGCAATTCCGATCAGAGTGCGACGAACCAACGGGCTGTCGCCAACGCGGCGATGTTTACGCGCAGCCATGCCCTAACCTCCATGCAAGCGCTTGAGATAGCGCCCCTGCCAGACATTGATCGCCAGAAGCAGCAACAGCGACACCGTCATCACCACCGCGGCGATGGCACTGGCCGCCGGAAAATCGTACTCCTCCAGGCGAACAAAGATCATCAGACTGATTACTTCGCTGATGTAGGGGGAGTTGCCGGCAATAAAGATAACGGCGCCGTATTCGCCAAGGCTGCGGGCAAAGGAAAGTGCGCCACCGGTCACGACTGCCGGCCAAAGCGTGGGGAACAGGATTTTCCGGAATACCGTCATGTCCGAGGCGCCCAGACTCATGGCCGCTTCTTCGTCTTCCGGTGCCAATTCTTCAAGCACCGGCTGAACCGTGCGCACCACGAAAGGCACGCTGGTAAACGCCATGGCGACAACAATACCGAGCGGCGTAAAGGCAACCTCAATGCCCAGCTTGGCCAGGTACTGACCATACCAGCCGTTCTCGGCAAACAGGGTCGCCAGCGTGATGCCGGCCACTGCGGTTGGCAAGGCGAACGGAAGATCCATAATGGCATCCAGCAGCCGCTTGCCGGGAAACTCGTAACGCACCAGCACCCAGGCCATCAACAGGCCGAACACGCAGTTGAACAGTGATGCCGCCAGCGCCGCCAGTGCGGTGACCTTGTATGAGGCCACCACACGCGGATCGGTGATCACGAACCAGAACTGCTCCCACCCCATGCCTGCGGCCCGGATAAACAGACCGCTGATGGGCAGAAGCAGCACCAGGCTGATAAAGAAAAGCGAAATGCCGAGGCTCAATCCGAACCCCGGCAATACGCGTTTGGTGGCAGGAGCGCTCAGCCGTTTTGCCGGGCGCTCCGAAAGGTCAGTGGTGGCCATGGATCAGTTGCGCATCCCTTAGCGGCGACGCTGCAACTGGTCCAGCTTACCGCCGCTGGCAAAGTGGGTTTCCATGGCGTTTTCCCAGCTGCCAGCGATGTCCTGAATCGGCATCAGCTTCAGTTCCGGGAACTTGTCAGCCACTTCCGCCTTCACGGTTTCGTTGTGCACCCGGTAGTTGAAGCCGGCCAGCATGCGCTGGGCTTCTTCAGAGTACAGGTGCTTCAGATACGCCTGAGCCAGCTCCTCGGTCCCCTTCTTCTGGATGTTCTTGTCAATCCAGGTCACCGGAAACTCGGCCAGGAAGCTGACTTTCGGAACCACAACCTGGAAGTTCTTGTCCGGGTTCAGCACCGGAATATTGTTTACTTCGGATTCAAACGTGAGCAGCACATCGCCCAGACCACGCTCAACAAAGGTGGTGGTGGCGCCACGACCGCCGGAGTCGAATACCTTTACCTGGCCCAGCAGATCGCTCAGGAAAGCATCAATCTTCTCCTGGTCGTCACCGAACTTGTCCTGGGCAAAACCCAGAGCCGCCAGGTAGGTGTAGCGACCGTTACCGGAGGTTTTCGGATTCGGCATGATCAGTTCGACATCCTCACGGATCAGATCATCCCAGTTCTGGATATTCTTGGGGTTACCCTCACGCACCAGGAACGCCATGGTGGAATAGTAGGGAGAGCTGTTATTGGGCAAGCGTGACGCCCAATCCTCGGGAATCAGATTGCCGCGCTCGGCAAGGATGTTAACGTCAGTCACCTGATTATAGGTCACCACATCAGCACCCAGCCCCTGCAGAATGGCACGCGCCTGCTTCGAGGAGCCGGCGTGGGATTGCTGGATGTTCACGGTTTCGCCGGTCTTCTCTTGCCAGTAGTCCTGGAACATAACGTTGTATTCCGCGAACAACTCCCGGGCAATATCGTAGGAGGAGTTCAGAATCTCCCGCTCCTGGGCGGAAGCCGGCCCAGTCATTGAAAACGCCAGCGCCAGTGCACTGAACCACAGGCCCTTACGGGCTTTGGAACCGGAAAAGATCGAATTCGGCATAGTAGGCAGAGCTCCCAGTTAACTCGGAATCTTGATATACGCCAGAAGAATAAGGATGGCGCTTTGTTAGAACACAAAGATAAGGTAGGAGCCTAAGAACAACAATGCCCTGACTAGATAATTTACGACTGTCTTAAAAGCTTTTGGTTATAACGCCGCCCCTGAGAACCGGACTCTCGAGTTGGCTTTTCTGCCGTGATGGGGATTACAGCCAAACGAGATAGAGCACTTGCATACCGGGCGTCCATTAAGGACACAATGGCCATGCAACCAGAATGGCAAAACGTGTCACGGGAATAACCCGCATTGAGCCTCTATACTTTCTGGCACGGGCCAGGGACAGCCTGGACAACATCCGGCAACGAGGGATCGCTGAATTCACCTAAACATGAATATTGAATATCAGAACCCTTAACACCCTTAAAATCCGATTGGTCCTGTCTTTTGGCATCCTGATTCTGGCTGCCACCACTGCCACCATCGTTGGTACCTGGGCGACAAGCGACCTTGCGGTCAACGCTCTCCGCAAATCTACCAGGCAAAATCCGCAGGAGGTGGCCGTCCAGCTCCGGGACAAAATCGAGCTGGACCTTCATGAGCGCTATAGCGATCTGACGGTGGCAGCGGCGCTGTCTGGCCAGCACCGGCGATCTGCTCAAAGGCATGAACGTGGCGCACCGTCCGTGGTTCCAGGGAGCGCGGGATAAACCCTACCTGGGCGATGCTCACAAGGCCGTGCTGCTTGAGGAAAAACTCAACAACAACTCCAACACTCCATTACGCTTTGTCGATGTGGCCGTGCCGCTCCAGAACGCTGAAGGAAACTTCGCTGGTGTTCTTGGTGCTCACCTCTACCTTGACTGGGTGGCCAGCCTGGGTGAATCCCTGCTCGCTCCGCTTCAGGAAAGACTGCAGGCTGAACTGATTCTTGCGGACAAAAACGGCGTGGTCATCGTTGGTCCGGAAGACAGCGTGGGGCGCACTTTGAATGAATCGCTGGTGCAGCCGGCCCAATCTCTTCGCAACACGTTAATTGTCTCCGGGGTGTTGCTGGCCCTGCTGCTGATCGTATTTGCCGTCTACACCGCCCGCCGCACGACTCGTCCACTGCTGCAAATGGCACGGGAAGCGGACCGGCTGGACCCGGGCAATCCGTCCTCGCCAATACAGCTGCGCGATGACTACGAAGAAGTCCGGGTTCTTTCCTCTGTATTACGGGATCTGGTTCAGCGGCTGACGAATAAGACTCACCAAATGAACGAGCTGAATGCCAGCCTGGAACATCGGGTTGCAGAGCGCAACCGGGCACTGGAGGAAGCCAACCAGCGCCTGGAGGGAACCGTCCGGACGGATGCCCTGACCGGATTGAATAACCGGCGTTTCTTCTTTGAACTGGGCCAGACTGCCCTGAAAAAAGCCATTCGTGCCGACAAACCGATGGCGGCGCAAGAGGCTTTACGCGACACTGACATTCTGGCCCGCCTCGGCGGCGAGGAGTTTGCGGTATTACTGGAGAACACCGATGAGGACGCAGCTTCCGAGGTGGCCGAGCGGCTGCGCCAAAAAATCAACGACATGCCGCTATCACTTGAAAGGGGCCAGATCACCCTGAGCATCAGTGCCGGCGTAGCCTGCCTTTGCCCGGAGGGTGGCGACGACCTGGACACGCTTCTGGTGCTCGCAGACAAGGCCCTCTACGTCGCCAAATCCGGCGGCCGAAACCGCGTGGCCCGCTATTCGCAAGTCAACGTCGAGAACACGCCACCCGGTGACTAACCTGACGGGTCAAGCGGCCGATGTGTGCTGGCATCCGGTACTGGACTGGTGTCCAGCGCATCTTCCACTACTATCAAGGTAAGTCAGCGCTGGAGAAGACGTTGCCGTGGGACTGTCGATCAAGACAACAGAATTTGCTCCAGAAGAGTTTGAGCGTTTTGCGGCCAAGGTCCGGACGGACCTCAAGGCGCTCACTCGGCTTCTGAACCGGCCCGGCTTTGGCGAGGGAGAGAGCTCCATTGGCGCCGAGGTGGAGTTCTACATCGTAAATTCTGACCTGCGGGTTCAACCCATCAACACAGAAATTGCCGCCAGCGTTCAGGATCCCCAGCTCACGGTTGAACTCAACCGCTTCAATCTTGAATACAACCTCAGCCCCCAGGCTTTCAAGGGCTCTCCATTCGCCAGAACGGAACAAGAGCTGCTCGCGGCGATCCGGCGAATCAACCAGCACGCCGCGGCACTGGATGGGGAGCTGGTCCCCATCGGCATTCTGCCCACACTTCGCCAGTCCGATATGGGCGCGAAGGTAATGACAGACGAGCCCCGCTACCATGCGCTCTCCAACGCGCTACTCAAGCAGCGGGGCGAGCCTTTCAGCATCCATATCGGGGGCAACGATGTTATCAATCTGGAGGCCGACGACGTCTACATGGAAGGCGCCAATACCTCTTTCCAGCTGCACTGGCGTGTGCCTGCCCATCGTTTTGCTGATTATTTCAATGCCGTACAACTGGTCACGCCGATTGTCCTCGCTCTGGCCAGCAATTCACCCAGCCTGTTTGGCCACCACCTGTGGGACGAAACCCGGATTGCCCTGTTCAAGCAGTCCATTGACAGCCGGTCCCCCAACCATAAAACCTGGCGCCATCCGCCACGGGTATACTACGGAAACGGCTGGATACGCAGTGCCTGGGAACTGTTTGCCGCCTCGGCATCGTTGTATCCCCCCATCATTCCACTGATGTCGGAGGAAGATCCGATGGCCGTGATTGATTCCGGCGAGGTGCCGAAACTGGCAGAACTGCGACTGCATCAGGGATCCACCTGGCCCTGGAACCGGGCCATCTATGACGATACCGAAGGCGGCCACCTGCGTATCGAGATTCGCTCAATGCCTGCAGGTCCTACAGCCGCTGATATGTGTGCGAATGGCCTGTTCGTGATCGGAGCTGCGCTGGCAGTGCTTGATGACATTCAGCATCTGACGTCGATACTCCCCTTCCACTACACCGAGCACAATTTTTACCGCGCGGCCAAATATGGCGTGGGCGCGGAAATCATCTGGCCTCAAAAGGACCAGGTGCAGTTGCAGGATACGCCCCTGTTAACCGTGGCCCGGGAGTTGCTGCCCCGCGCCCGGGAGGCATTGCAACAAACAGCGGTGGACGAATCAGAGATTCAACGCCTGCTGGGCATTATCGAAGGCCGCATTGAAACCGCCATGTCGGGCGCCCGGTGGCAACGCCACATCACAGAATCTCTATTCAGGTCCCAGAGCCCCGATGAGGCATTCCGGAGCATGCTGGCCCTTTACATGGCCAACCAGAAGAAGAACACGCCCCTTCATGAATGGACATTGTCACCGTGAGTTATTCGAACGTACTTGATTATCTGAATGACCCCTCACCCCGGACGCTGGGCCGCTCCCCTCTTGAGTGGCTGGACCAACTGCAAAAGCCCACGGTTATTCGTGTCGCCGGTCGCGATCGCTCCCGTACCCGAGCCATGGCAACACTTCTTCACGGCAACGAACCATCCGGCCTATTTGCACTTCATCGGTGGCTGCTTGAGCAGCACACCCCCGAAGTCAACATGCTGTTTCTCCTCGGAGGCGTTTACCCCGCGAAAATCCCGCCCACCCTCACGATACGCCAGCGTCCCGAAGGGCGTGACCTCAACCGGTGCTTCAAAGAACCTTTCGAGGGAGAGGAAGGGGCGATTGCCGAGGCCATGCTGGCAGAGCTTCGTAACGCGAACCCCGAATGCCTGCTGGACGTGCACAACACGTCAGGCACAGGCCCCGCCTTCGCTGTAACCGTCACCAATGACGCAGCCCATCAGGCACTGACGTCGCTCTTCACGGATCGCCTCATTATGACGGATCTGCGTCTGGGGGCGCTGATGGAATATTCTGAGCAGGAGGTACCCACGGTAACCATCGAGTGCGGTGGGTCCCAGGACGACCATGCTCATGAACTGGCTTATGAGGGACTCGTTCGGTATTGCTCGAGGCCAGATGTGCTGTCACTGGAAAAAGCGGAGTGGGACGTAACGGTACTGCGAAATCCGATCCGGGTAGAGCTGGCGCCCGAAGCGACCATAGAATACCGGCTTGAGCCGACTGGTCGGGCTGATCTTACGCTGCCGCCAAACATCGAACACCGCAATTTCGGCATTGTTTCGCCGGATGAGCCGCTTGGATGGGTTGGAAAAAATGGTCTTGCCATACTTACAGCGATCAGCCACAACCGAAAGGAAAACATGGAGCAGGTTCTTCGGGTCAAGGATGGGCAGATCTACGCCGCCCAGGCCATCCGGGCCTTTATGATTACCACCAACCCGGCTATTGCGAAGAGTGATTGCCTGTTCTATGCAGTCAAGGCAACGGGCGAGCCTATTTTCTAGGAGCCGAAGAGCAACAGGCCACAGATTGCCGCCCTTGAATGTGTAGGCCTCTAGCGACTCTGGGCATGGCTTCCGGCTGACCGCCTTGTGATACATGCCCCGGCAGCCTTTCCCCCCTTATTCCCGCTCAAACTCCAGAAGGCCGCCAAGAAGCTCGGCATTTGTGGGGTACTTCTCAAGCAGCTCAACCAGCCTTTTTGTGCCCTCTAGCAGCCTGTCGGACTTGCACCTGACAGACAGCGTTTAAAGTGATCTTGTTCGCTTGGCTCCCGACTTTCACCGCAAGTGGCCATCG
>MRWG01001897.1_pt1 | contig 11776 bp, 11 predicted proteins | sample 1013341 | NCBI WGS metagenome assembly MRWG01 (sample SAMN06117577, study PRJNA244670) | biofilm metagenome | biome: Water; feature: Cathode Biofilm; material: Biofilm; isolation source: microbial consortium enriched at the cathode of a solar microbial fuel cell | place: USA: District of Columbia ... | reverse complement strand
GTATCGATGTAATGATTGCCGTCGATATCCTCGAAATAGGCGCCGTCGTTCCGCGCGATGAAAATCGGCGGCGGGCACACGCCGGACGCCGCCATGGCGCCGTTGATGACCTCGGTCCGGTCCTTTGCCATTTCCCGCGAACGGGGGGTCTTCGCCGACAGCGATATCTGCGCCTTTTGCAACTCCGATATCGTCGGTGTTCGTGTCGATGTTTTTACAGCGCTCAATGCCATGACTAGTTCTCCCTCATGCTCTGTGCCTTGAGGTCCCGGCCCCCATGGGGCGCGTTGTTGCTTTCCTGAAAACCTCTAAGGTCCAGCTCTTCGTCGACGGCCTCGTTGACCTTTTCCAGCGAGGCGCCGACGCGATCGAAGCCGCTCCGATTGGCTTCTCCGATCAGGTAGGTGATTGCGTGACGAAAGCTCTCGGCGAGCCGCAGGGTGTTTTGATGGGCCATTCGGTTTGCCTCTTGCGTCAGGCCGCGGCCGCCTGATCCCACAGCGCCATCTGACGGATGATCGGTGCCTGGGTGCAGTATTTCTCGCGGAGCGACGCGAGCAGTTCGCCGTCGATGTCGTACCGTGCGACCAGTGCCCGCGTATCGCCGAGCGATTGCACGGAGCTTCGCCACACCGGCCTGCGTCCGCGTGCCCGCGCATGCAGCCGCGCCACCGCCGGCGTTTCGACGGAGATGATTTCGCGCACGTTGTAGGCAACGGCGAACTCGGTAATCCCGACCAGCAGCGACGCCGTCGCCAGGTCGATGCCGGTCGCGCTCGCGTGCCGTTCCGGCGGGTCGACCACGAAGCGGCTGCATTCCCAGATGCCGGCGGCGCTCGGCGGTTCGGTGTCGCCGAACAACTGCCGGAACACCGACGACGCCATGTACGGGCGCGTCGTCGGCAGCAGCCGCCAGGCGCCTATGACGCGGTTGGTCTCGTCGGAGACGATGAGGTAGGCCGTATCCGGCCGGTCGAACTGGTCCCGTTCCTCGCCGTTGGTGCCCTCGACGTTCCAGCCCAACTGTTCCTTGAAGATCCGGTGGCGGAGACGAAACATCTCGCTGAGTAATCGGCTATGCTGATTGGCGTTCTGCGAAGTGATTAGGTCTATCATCGTTGCCCCCTGCTGATACGCGAGGACAATTCAAGCGGTATTGCCGGACAAAAGCAGTCCGCCTAAAGGCGGAGCGGGTGCAACCAAAAGGCGCAGACAGCGCCATGTTGCCCGAATTAAAGGAAAATACCGTGGTTCAGGGCAGGATCAGCCGCGTCAGGATCGCCTTGACCACCGCGTGGTGCTTCGAATAGCTGCCCAGTTTCCGGGCCGCGCTGGTCAGGTGCTGTTTCGCCGTCCGTTCCGAGATCGACAGGATGTTACCGATTTCCCAGGCGGTGTTGCCGCGGCTGGTGAGCACCAGGCATTCGCGCTCGCGCTTGGTCAGGTGCGGTTCCGGCACCGTCGCCGGTTCCGGCTCGAGGCGGCTGTATTTTTCGTGGAAATAGAGGCTGAACAGGTGGAACTCGTGCCTGTTGTGCTTCCAGGCCTCCTGGAACGCATTGGGGTCGGACGAGAACACCGACAGCGTCGCCAGCCCGAAGCCGGCCTCGTGGATCGGGATTTCCGCGCCGTCGGTGATGCCGAAATCGCGCGCCTCGTTCATGACCAGCCGCTCGGGCGCATTCACGGGGCGGTCGAGAAGCGCTTCGCGCCAGGTGAACGGCGTGACCGAGCGCAGCAGTCGTTCGGCGACGGGGTCGATATCGACGTAATGATTTTCGTCGTACCGCTTGAGCCATTCGTCCGGCCACTGGCCGAAGTATTCGATGTCGCCGTCGGCGGGATTGTATTTGTGGTAGGCGTAGCCGCCGAAGCCGAAATCCTGGACGACGTTCTCCATCAGCGCCTGCAGGTCCGCAGGCGTCGATGCGGCCTCGACGGCCGTCAGGATATCCATCAACTCCGGTCTCAAACCATCCCCCCGCCTGTTCCAGGGTCGTACAAAGAGTTCGATCGGATGGTGCCGCCTTCCCGGCAGCGTCGTTGTTACTGCATAGTAAGCACCCGCACGCGCGCCGGATCAAGTGCAACGACGCAATGGTGCAATCGTTGGTAGGTTAGGGGGAGGGTTCGGTCAGTTATAAACCGCCGCGCCGTCGCGGCCATGCAGCGACCAGCTCGCGTCCATCAGCTCGTTGAACGCGGCGCGGTAGCGCTTCAGTTCCCCGTCCGTGTGCGCGAGTTTGCCCTGCAGGCGGTTGAGGCGGTTCCTGAGCGACATCATCTCGATCTCGGCGGAGCGGTAGAGGCGCATGTCGGCCTCGGAGAACGTGCGGCCGTCCGCCTCGGCCCCGCCGCCGGCGGTCATGATGTCTGAAAACGCGAGGCCGAGCCGTTTCATCAGCCGCACCGCCATCAGGAATGCGGCAATGCTCTCGCCCTCCTTGTCGGAATCGGTCAGCCCCAGCACCTTGGCGAGGCGCGCCCGGCCGGCCTCGTCGGCGAGGTGCGGCCATTCGCCGGCCGGCCGGATCATCGCGCCGAGGCTCTGGCCGTTCTTGGCCATGAGGCGTTTGGCCAGCAGGAACGCGGCCGCCGCCTCGTCGTTGTCGGCGCTCTCGGCGATCGCCAGCAGTTGCGCAATCCGGGTCGATTTCGGGGCGCGGTCGCGTTGCATGTCGGGCCTCTCGTCTGATCCTTCGGGTCACGTCTCGGACGATCATCCGCCGCCGCCCGTAAAGTTTCGGTTAACCGTGATTCCGTTTTCCGTTCAAGGCGCTAAAGACGCGTGATTGCCGCGCGCCGCAACCCTGATAATATGGCATCAGGGTCTATCGGCGGCCGGCCTGCGGCCGCTGCCCGGGCCCTATGACCTGGGAGTGCCGCGCGCGACATGAGCAACGCCGCCAAACGCGTAACGATGCAGCCCGACCTGAGAAGCGCCCTGGTGACGCTGATCGGGCAGTTGCGTCTTGCCCGCGACCGCTCCGAACCGGGCCAGCTCAACCTCGCCGGCGAGGACCCGGAGCTGATGGCGCTCGCCGGCCTGATCAACGACATCATCGGCAGTGCGCGCAACGAGGTCACGCACCTGCAGGACGTGAACCAGGAGCTCGACGCCCTGGTCCGCCAGCGCACCGCCGAGCTCGAGCACGCCAAGACCATCGCCGAACTGGGCAGCACCCAGAAAAGCAAATTCCTGACGCAGATGAGCCACGAGCTGCGCACACCGCTCAATTCGATCATCGGTTTCGGGCAGTTGTTGCTCGACAGCAAGAAGGACGAGCTTAGTGCGCGTCAGGCCAAGCAGGTCAACCACATCCTGCAGGGCGGCCGGCACCTGCTGGGGCTGATCAACGACGTGCTCGACCTGTCGAAGATCGAGACCGGCAAGCTGGATCTCAACATCGAGGCGGTGGCGGTCGGCGACCTGGTTTATGAAAGTCTGGAGATGGTCAAGCCGGCGATCGAGCAGGAAGGCCTCGCCTTCGAGGACCGGACCGACGCGGACCTCGATCCACTGGGCGTGAAATGCGACTTCCTGCGTGCCAAGCAGTGTCTGATCAACCTCCTCAACAACGCCTGCAAGTACAACACGCCCGGCGGCAAGGTCTGGATCCAGATCAAGCCCTTCAAAAGCGACCTGGTCCGCATCGTCGTCGGCGATACCGGCCTCGGTATTCCCGAGGGCCGCCAGCACGAGATGTTCCGCCCGTTCTCCCGGCTCGGCCGTGAGGAGACGGGGATCGAGGGTTCCGGCGTCGGCCTGGCGCTGACCCGGCTTTTGATCAACGCGATGAAGGGCGTGCTCGATTTCGAGAGTGCCGAAGGCCATGGCTCCGAGTTCTGGATCGACCTGCCGCGGACAGAACCGCCGGGCGACCCGGACGGACTCCTGGAGGCGGGGCCGGTCGACGTCGACAAGCGGGCACAAGGCCTCGTGCTCTATATCGAGGATATCGACTCCAACGTGCGCCTGATGGAAGACATGCTTGGCGAATACACCGATGTCGAGATGATTACCGCGTCCTCGGCGGAGGAGGGGATCGCACTGGCGCTCGAACAACTGCCCGACCTGATCGTCATGGATATCAACCTGGGCGGCATGAACGGCATCGATGCGACGCGCTACATCCGCTCGGTGCACACGATCCGCAACATCCCGATCTTCGCGCTCACCGGCGACGTGCAGGAGGACATTCGCACGCGGTGCGAGGACGCCGGCGTCGACGCCTTCTTCGCCAAGCCGATCAAGGTCAACGACTTCATCGACTCGGTGCGTACGATCCTCGACAGCAGACTGGGTAGGCTTTTGTAATGACCGGATATATCGTTCACATCATCGACGACAACGCCGCCAACCGCGAGCTGTTCCAGGACCTGATGGATTCCGTCGACCTGCCCTGGCAGAGCCATCCCGGTGCGCAGCAGTTCCTCGACGGCTTCGAACCGGACAACGCGGGATGTCTGATCCTCGATGTCCGCATGCCGCGCATGAGCGGGCTCGAGCTGCTCGGGAAACTGAACGCCGACGGAATCACCGTGCCGATCATCCTCGCCACCGCGCACGGCGACGTGCCGATGGCGATCCAGGCGATGAAGGAAGGGGCGTTCGATTTCCACGAAAAGCCGATCGACAACAAGGCCCTGCTGGAGAGCGTCGGCCGCGCCATGGAAGCGCGCCAGAAGCAGGCGCAGGACGCCGAGGACAGCGCCCAGGCGCGCGCCGACTACGGCTCGCTGACGCCGCGCGAGATCGACGTCTATAAACTCGTCGTCGACGGCGCCATGAACAAGCAGATCGCCTACGAGCTGAGCATCTCGCAGCGAACGGTCGAGGTGCACCGCGCCAAAGTCATGGAGAAGATGGGCGCCCGAAACCTCGCCGACCTGATCAAGAAACACATCATGCTGCACGGCGCCGGGTGACGGCGCGGGAACAACGAGCGCCGGGTGACGGCGCGGGAACAACGAGCGCCGGGTGACGGCGCGGGAACAACGAGCGCCGGATAGCGGTGCAGGGATCATCCTTCGAGACGCCCCGGATCAGGATGCGGCCTCCAGGCGTTTCCTGAGGCGCCGCATTAACCAGCCGATCCCCGGCATCTTCTCGTAAAGCCCCGCCGCCGCGTCCCAGTGGTCGATGTGCTCGGCCAGCAGCCCGTCGTCGTTAAATCGAAGCCGGCTGGCGCCGTCGACCGACCAGTCGCGGTTCATGATGCGTCCGGACAGCGTCCACAGGATCACGCAGACCTCGCCGTCGCTCATGCGGTGATGGATGGTGAATTCCAGGTCCCGGACGTGCTCGAACATATCCTCGAAGACGGCACGCATCGCCGCCTTGCCGGCGACGTCGTTGAACGGGTCCTTGAAATGAACGTCGGGCGAGACGAGCGTTTCCAGCTCGGCGAGGTTCGCCGCGGACACCCGTTCGAGGAAATCGCAATACGCATCGAAGCCCTTCATCACAACATTCCCTGTTCTGCGCCGGCGTCGGTTTCGAAATCGTGCGGCATGCCGCCGCAGATGCGGCACCGGTACTCGATCGGCGCGCCGTCCTTGCCGGCGAAGCGCATTTTCACCCAGCGTCCCTTCATGTCGTACCAGACCTCGGTTTCCAGTTCGCCCTCGTAGGCGAAATGCCGTGCGGCGCGGCGCGAGGTGCCGGTGGCGACGTCCTCGATGCCGATATTCCGCATGCGGACGCTGTTGATGCGGCCGGTGATGGTGTTCAGCACCTGCCGGGCGCCGATCACGCCCGGGTTCCAGTGCGTCGTCGGGTATATCCCCGCGGGCGCGACGGCGCGGACGCCGTTACCCCGCACTTTCAGGGTGCCGTCGTGGTGTTCCGCACCGACCGTGCTGACATCGCCGTCGTCGTCGGTGCGTGCCTCGAGGCGCATCAGCATACCGTCCCGCCAGCGGCCGGTGGACGTGTACTCGTAAGTGTAGACCGGCAAGCCCAGCACCGTGACCTTGATGGCGAACCGGCTTTCCGCGATCAGGTCGCCGTTGTCGCGCCGGAATATCACCCTGTGCGCGCCGATACGTTCATCTTTTCGGAAAACGTCGAAAACGATTTCCGGGCCGTAGGCGGCGACGGGGTCGAAGGTTTCAGCCCCGGCCACGCCCGGGCCGGTCGGCAACCCAAGGGCGAGCACGGCGGTGCCCGCGGAAACGGCGATGCGGCGGCATAAAGCGTTCATAGCCCTGATACGCGCGCACCGCCCGTTCGGTTTTGTTTTCGGGGGCTTGAATCAGGTTTCGTCTTTCAGAACCCGGTCCGCCGGCAGCGTGATGATCGCCGTCGTACCCTTGTCGACCTCGCTTTCCAGCGTGAACGTGCCACCGTGCATGTCGATGATCGACTTGACGATGGCGAGCCCGAGGCCGGAGCCTTTGTGCCGCCGCGTCATGGCGTCGGCGACCTGCACGAACGGCTGCTGCACCAGTTTGAGGTTCTCGGGCTCGATGCCGACGCCCGTGTCCTCGACGCGGATTTCGATGCCGCCGTCGGCGGTCTGTTCGGCGGAGGCGGTTATGCGCCCCCCCGCCTCGGTGAACTTGATGGCGTTGGAGAGCAGGTTGATCAGCACCTGGCGAAGCTGCCGTTCGTCGGCGAAGAGCTCCGGCAGTTTCTCGGGAATGCGGTTGTCGATGTATATGCCCGCGCTGCCGGCGCGTTCCGCGGTCAGGCGGATGGAATCGCCGAATACCGTGTGCAGGTCGACCGCCCCTTCCTCCAGTTGCAGCTTGCCCGCCTCGATCCGGGACAGGTCGAGGATGTCGTTGATCAGTTGCAGCAGGTGCTCGCCGCCGTCGCGGATGATCGAGAGGTATTCGCGGTGCGTCGGGTTCTCGATTTCGCCGAGCGTGCCGGCGAGCAGGCTGTCCGAGAAACCGATGATCGAGTTCAACGGCGTGCGCAGTTCGTGCGACATATTGGCAAGGAACGCCGACTTCGAGCGGTTGGACGCCTCCGCCTCGTCGCGCGCCTGGCGGTACGCGCGCTCGACCTCGACCCGGTCGGTGATGTTGGTTTCGATCCCGCCGACGCCGATCAGTTCGCCCTCGCTGTCGATGATCGGGAACTTCGATGTCAGGAACGTGGCGTCGTCGATCTTTTCCTCGTGCGTGATTAGCTTGCGATGTTCCATCACCTCGCGGTCGTGGGCGATGAACGAATCGCCGCGGCCGCCGCCGAAGATCTCCTCGGACGTCCGGCCCCGCACCTGATCCAGGGTCACGCCGTAGACTTCCAGGTAACGCCGGTTGGCCATGACGAAGCGCAGCTCGCGGTCCTTGAAGTAGATCGGCGTCGGCGAGTTGTCGAGCAGCGTCTGGATGCGCGCCTCGCTCTCCGCCAGCCGGCGCTCGAGCGCGACTTGCTCGGAGAACTCGGTATAGACGGTGGCGATGGCGGCGCTGCCGTCGGGCATGGGAATCGGGAACTTGTTGATCAGCCAGTCCTGCGGCTCGCTGCCGGGTAGGGTGAAGATCACCTTGTGGGCGCTTGGCTGGCCGGTCCGGATAACCTGCCTGTCCGCTTCCATCGCCGCCAGGCTCAGGTTGTCGTCCCAGATTTCCTCGGCTTTGCGGCCGATGACGTCATCGCTCGAAACGCCGAACGCGTTCTCGAAGGAGAGATTGACGTATTCGTATTCGCCGGTGGCGCGCTTGATCATGATCGGCTTCGGCGACGTGTCGATCATGTTTCTCGCGAACAGGTCCGGATCGGCCGCCGACGGACGGTGCAGGTAGCTCGCCGCCAGCAGCGCGCCGGAGGCGGCGAGGATCACGATCTCGCCCATGACGTCGGTCGGCAGCAGCCCGAGCAGCGCGGCGCCGCCCCGCGCCCCCAGCGCCAGTGCCGCGACGAACAGCGCCAGCGACATCCGGTCGCCGAGCGTGCGCGATGCCCGTGCCGCCGTCCATCCCTGCAGGACGAGGCCGGCGAGAACGATGAACGCCGCCGCACCGAACGTTGCGCTGATGCCTGTCATGAACCGAACATGAACGAGATTTAATGCTCTGGAAATACCCTCGTAATGTCGACCTGCCTACGTTGTACGTGTGTGGCGGGTAAAGCCACGAACGAATGCGACGAATTTGCGAGGAATTGAAAACATGTTTGCACAAAAGATGCTGAACAAGGAAACGGCCCACGGGAACCGCCGGGCGCGGCGCACGCGGACCATTGTTGTCGCGACACTAGGTGCGGCGGTTGTCGCTGCCGGCGGGGTCGCGCTGCCGCTGCAGGCAAAGACGCCGGAAAACAGCATTGCCGCGAAGTCCGTGGAGCGCGCGATGCCGGCCAGCTTTGCCGACCTCGTCGAGCGTGTGTCGCCGGCGGTCGTCAATATTCAGGTTTCGTCATCGTCGAAACCGGTCATGAGCCAGATGGACAACGTCCCCGGTAACATGCGCGAGTTCTTCGAGCGCTACTTCAACATGCCCGAAGGCCCGGGCGGACAGCGCTTCGGCGGACCGGACGGTCATGGCCAGGGCCAGAAGCGGATCGGTGCCGGTTCCGGCTTTGTGATCGATGCCGAGGGCCACATCGTTACCAACAACCATGTTGTCGGTGAAGCGGACGAGATCATGGTCACCTTCAAGGACGGCACGGAAGCCAAGGCCGAACTGGTCGGCGTCGACGAAAAGACCGACCTCGCGCTGATCAAGATCGACATCGACAAGCCGGTCCCGTTCGTGAAGTTCGGCAAGTCCGACGACGTCCGGGTCGGCGACTGGGTGCTGACCGTCGGCAACCCGTTCGGTCTCGGCCATTCGGTCAATACCGGGATCGTGTCGGCGCGCGGCCGCACCATCGGTGCCGGACCTTATGACGACTTCCTGCAGATCGACGCGCCGATCAACCGCGGCAACTCCGGCGGGCCGGCGTTCGACGTCAACGGTAACGTCGTCGGCGTCAACGCGGCCATCTTCTCGCCCAACGGCGGCAACGTCGGCATCGGTTTCGCGATCCCGTCGGCCATCGCCGAGAAGGTCGTCGCCGATCTCAAGACCAAGGGCACCGTCGAGCGCGGCTGGCTCGGCGTCTCGATCCAGCCGGTCAGCGATGACATCGCCGACGGCCTCGGCCTGACATCCAGCGAAGGCGCGCTGGTCGCCGACGTCAACGCGGACAGCCCGGCACACCGTGCCGGCATGAAGGCCGGTGACGTGATCCTGTCTGTCGACGGCGAGCGGATCGAGGAACTGCGCGAACTGCCGCGCGTGATCGCCGATATCGATCCCGGCAAGGACAGTCGCATCGTCGTCTGGCGTGACGGCGATCGGGTCGAGCTTTCCGTCGAGATCGGCAAGCAGCCGGTGAGCAAGAATGTCGCCAAGAACGACGCCCAGCCGTCCGACGGCATCGAGGACAAGCTCGGCCTTGCCGTGCAGCCGCTGACCCCGGAGATCGCCCGTGAACTGGGCATGCCCGAGGACACCAAGGGTGTCGTCGTGGCCGGCGTCAAGCCGGGCAGCCCGGCCGCCGAGAAGGGCCTGCGCCGCGGCGACGTGCTGACCAAGGCCGGCGGCAAGGACATCGTGACCCCGCAGGACCTGACGCAAAGCCTGAGCCAGGCGCGCAAGGACGGACGCAAGTCCGTGCTGGCCCTGGTCAAGCGGAACGGCGGGCAGCGCTTTATCGCAATCCCCGTAGGGGCCGCCTGATTTGGCGGCCTCGCCCCCAGGGACCGGCCGTGCCTCCCCCTAGCGGCCGGTCCCGCTGTTTCTCCTCCCTGACGGGCGGGCGGTATCCGGAAATCTCCGGTGCCGCCCGTTCGTTATTTTCATGTTCGGGGTTGGCGGTTTCGCGGCAATGGGACTAAATGATGACGGATAAACGGGGAACACCGATGCGGATTCTGCTGGTCGAGGACGACAAATACTCGGCGTCGTTCATCGCCAAGGCGCTCAAGGAGGCGGGCCACGTCGTCGATGTCGCCGACAACGGCGAGGATGCGCTGGGCATTGCCTCCGAAGCGCACGAGGTGCTGATCGTCGACCGCATGATGCCGAAACTCGACGGCCTGCAGATGGTCGAGCAGTTGCGCGCCCAGGGCATGGCGACGCCGGTGCTGTTCCTGAGCGCGCTCGGCAAGGTCGACGACCGGGTCGCCGGGCTGCGCGCCGGTGGCGACGATTATCTGGTGAAGCCGTTCGCCATGGCCGAACTGCTGGCTCGGGTCGAGGCATTGGGCCGCCGCAAGGGCGCGCCGGACACACAGGCCAAACTGTCCTGCGGCGACCTGGAAATGGACCTGATCACCCGCAACGTGACACGCGGCGGCGAGAAGATCGACCTGCAGCCGCGCGAGTTCAAGCTGCTCGAATACCTGATGCGCAACGCGAACCGGGTCGTCACCCGGTCGATGCTGCTGGAGAACGTCTGGGACTATCACTTCGATCCGCAGACCAACGTCATCGACGTCCACATCAGCCGGCTCCGCGGCAAGATCGACAAGGGCTTCGACACCCAGCTTCTGGAGACCGTCCGCGGCGCCGGGTACCGTCTGCATGCGCCTGGTTAGCGGCCGCCTGATCCGAACATCCTGGTTCCGCATGGCCATCGGTTACGCGGTGCTGTCTCTCGCCTCCGTGACCATGCTGTTCGCGCTTCTCTACTGGAACACGGCGGTATTCGTCGCCGAGCAGACCGAGGAAACCATCGAGGTCGAGATCACCGGCCTTGCCGAGCACTACCGCCAGGCCGGGCTGTTCGGACTTACCGAAGTAATCCAGGAACGCTCGCAGGGCCAGCGCTTGAGCCTGTACCTGCTGACCGACCCGAACCGCCGGCCGATCGCCGGCAATCTCAATTCGTGGCCGGCCGAGACCCAGCCCGGCGAGTGGATCGATTTCGACTACCAGCGCCAGATCGGCAGCCGCATGGTCGAGCACCGGGCGCACGCGCGGCATCTGGTGCTGCCCGGCGGCTTCCACCTGCTGGTCGGCTACGACGTCCAGGATCAGGTCCGGCTCGAACAGCGCATGCGCCAGTCGATGATCTGGATCGGCGCGCTGGCGCTGGCGCTCGGCCTCGGCGGCGGGCTGCTGATGGCCCGGCACTGGCTGCGCCGTGTCGACACCGTCAACAAGACCGCGGGCGAGATTATGGACGGCGACATGTCGCGCCGCGTGCCGGTCAGCGGCACTGACGACGAACTGGATCGCCTGGCCCGCAACCTCAACGACATGCTCGACCGGATCGAGGCGCTGATGACCGGCCTGCGCCAGGTCACCGACAACATCGCGCACGATCTGCGCTCGCCGCTGAACCGGTTGCGCGCGCGCCTTGAGGTGACGCTGATGTCCGACGAGGACAAGGAGACCTACCGCGAGGCGCTGGCCGAAACCATGACTGAAACCGACGAGCTTCTGAAGACTTTCAACGCGCTGCTGCTGATCGGTGAGGCGGAATCCGGCCTCGACCGCTCCAAGCTCGACACCGTGGACCTGACGGCGCGGATCGCCGACGTGGTCGAGCTTTACGAGCCGGCGGCGGAGGAGGCGGGGCTCGTCCTCGAGGCCGACATCGCCTGGGATCTCAATGTACGCGGCAATCCGAACCTGATCTCGCAGGCGGTGGTCAACCTGCTCGACAACGCCCTCAAGTACACGCCCAAGGGCGGCACGGTCCATGTCCGCGCGGGCCGGGAAAACGGCCGGCCTTATATCGAGGTGTCCGACAGCGGCAGCGGCATTCCGGAAGCGGAACGCGAACGCGTGCTCGACCGCTTCGTGCGTCTGGAAAGCAGCCGCTCGA
>MRWG01001896.1_pt1 | contig 11777 bp, 14 predicted proteins | sample 1013341 | NCBI WGS metagenome assembly MRWG01 (sample SAMN06117577, study PRJNA244670) | biofilm metagenome | biome: Water; feature: Cathode Biofilm; material: Biofilm; isolation source: microbial consortium enriched at the cathode of a solar microbial fuel cell | place: USA: District of Columbia ... | reverse complement strand
ACCAGACTGCGCGGGTCCGCCACCCCGCGGCCGGCGATGTCGAAGGCCGTGCCGTGATCCACGGAGGTGCGCACGAATGGAATGCCCAGCGTCGCCGTGGTGCTAGCGTGGAAGTCGTGGACCTTGATCGCGATGTGGCCCTGGTCGAGGTACAGGGCGAGCACCACGTCGAACTCGCCGTCGATGGCCCGGTTGAACACCGAGTCCGCCGGCCAGGGGCCGCTCACGGCCAGGCCCTCGGCCCGGGCATCCGCCACCGCCGGGGCCAGCTCGTCGATCTCCTCCCGGCCGAGCAGGCCGCCCTCCCCGCCATGGGGATTCAGCGCCGCCACCGCGATGCGGGCGCCCGGCAGTCCCCAGCCCTCGAGCGTGCGGGCGGTGAGGCGGAGCTTGTGCAGCACGTTGGCCCGGGTGACGTAGCGGGCCGCCTCGATCAGCGACTTGTGGGTGGACAGGTGCACCACCCGCAGGCCCGGCGTCATCAGCATGGTCGCGGTCCAATCCGCGCCGGTGAGCCGGGAGAGGATTTCCTGATGGCCGATGTCGTCGACGTAACCGGCGGCGTGGATGGCTTCCTTGTGGATGGGACAGGTCACCATGCCCGCCACGTGGCCCGCCAGACACGCGGCGGCAGCGGTCTCCACCGATCGCACCGCGATCTCGCCGCAGCGGGCGTCGATGCGCCCGAACTCGAAGCCGGCATCGTCGAGGCCGACGTCCAGCAACGCCAGCGGCGCCGCCGACGGCGCGGCGACCGCTGCCGGATCCTCGACCTCGACCAGCGGCGGCAGCGTGACCCCGGCCGCCTGTGCCCCGGCCTCCAGCGCCCAGCGCGTGCCGATCAGCAGCAGCGGGCGGGCCTCGGCCTCGGATACCCGCCTCGCCAGCAGTCTGGCCGCCACCTCCGGGCCGATGCCGGCCGGGTCGCCGAGGGTCACGGCCAGCGGCAGACGCTCGCGCGATACTGTATATTCATCCACTATCATGCAGAAGCTGTCGGACCTGCTGGAGAGCTTTCGAGTGTACGCGGTTTGCGTCCCCTGTGGCCGCATGGAGGCCGTGGACCTGGCGCGCGCCACCGCCCGGCTCGGCGACGATGCCACCGTCGCCGACCTGCGCGCCCGGGTGCGCTGCAGCGGCTGCCGGACGCGCACCCGGGACGTGCGCGTGGTCTACGTCGGCCCGGAGCATCGGCGGGCGGACTTCCGCTACCGACGCTGATCGCCATCGCGCTACCATGGCGCCGACACTGGCTGACAGGAAGACGATATGGGTGTGGAAACCGGCGGCCTGCTGGGCCTGATTCACCTGGTCATCGTGATCTACGCGCTGGTCAAGATCGTCCAGAGCGGCGCGTCTACCGGCGCCAAGGTGCTGTGGATCGTGGTGGTGCTGATACTGCCGATCCTGGGGCTGATCCTGTGGCTGCTGTTCGGCCCGAAGGGCTGACGGCACTGCCGACCGGAGGCGCCGGGCCTACAGCAGCTCGGTCGCCTCCAGCGTCAGGCCGAAGCCCTTGACGCCCACGTAGTCCACTTCCCGGCCGGCGATCAGCCGGATCCTGGCCAGACCCAGGTCCCGCAGGATCTGGGCGCCGACGCCGATCTCGAGCCACTGGGCCTTGCGGGCCTCCTCCTTGGAGCCACTGGTGAGCTTGTCCAGCGGTACGCCGACGAAGCCCGACCGGAGATAGATCAGCACGCCGGCACCGAGCTGCTCGATGCGGTCGAGGGACGCATCGAGCAGGCTCTCCTGATGCTCGGACTGGGGCCCGAACAGGTCGTCCAGCATTTTTTCCCGGTGGATGCGCACCGGCACCGACTCCAGCGCGTGGATGTCGCCGAACACCAGCGCGATGTGCTCCGCTTCCTCGAATTTGGTCCGGTACGCGGTGGCCCGCGCCGTGCCGATGCGGGTCCGCACCGTGAACTCCATGGTGCGCTCGACGAGCTGCTCGCGCTGCTGGCGATAGGCGATGAGGTCGGCGATGGAGATGATCTTGAGCTGATGCTCCCGGGCGAAGTCGATGAGCTGGGGCAGACGCTGCACCGTGCCGTCGTCGTTCACCAGCTCCGCCAGCAGCCCCACCGGCGGGCAGCCGGCCAGCACGGCCAGATCGATGCCCGCCTCGGTGTGGCCGGAGCGTACCAGCACCCCGCCCTGGCGGCCGACCAGCGGAAAGATGTGGCCGGGCCGGACGAAGTCCTCGGGCCCGACGTTGTTGCTGGTGAGCGCCTGGGCCGTCGCCGCCCGCTCCTCGGCGGAGATGCCCGTGGTCAGGCCCTTGGTGTAATCGATGGAGACGGTGAACGCGGTGCTCATGGGCGCATCGTTGCGGGCCACCATGGGATCGAGATGCAGCTTCTTGGCGTGCTCCTCCAGAATGGGCGTGCACAGGATGCCGCTGGTGTGGCGGATCATGAACGCGACCTGCTCCGCGGTAGCCTTGCTGGCCGCCATGATCAGATCGCCCTCGTTCTCCCGGTCGTCGTCGTCCACCACGACCACCATCTCGCCGGCGGCCACGGCCGCCAGGGCTTCCTCGATGGTGTCGAAGGGAGAGTCGGTCTGTGAGGACGCCCCGCGGGGCTGATCGCTGGTCATGGTTCCGCCTGCTGTTCGAATCGGTGTGAAATCGGGCGCGCAAGATTATCACGCCGGACAGGCGGGCTGCGAAGCGGCCGCGACGGCATCTCAGGGTCGCATGAACATGTAATCTTCGTCGCCCTGACTGTTGTCGAGCTGAAACTGCAGCACGGCCTTGAGATCGTCGGGGCCTTTCAGGTCCCGATAGCGTTCGGCCAGAGTGGCCAGCATGGCGCGCAGCAGCGTCTCCGCGTCCACGCCGGCGGCTTCGGCCTGGCCGATGGCGGCGTCGATCTGTTCTCTGGCGATGGTGTAGGCACTCATCGGCTGGTTTCACCCCCTTGCTTGATGTTTGCATTGCATGATGTGGGCCGGGTCCCGGCGATGTCTCATACGGCGCCCTCTTCCGCCAGCGCCTGCAGCTCGGACTCGCTCAACCCGAAAACGCCGCAGTATATGGCCCGGTTGTCGGCGCCGAGATACGGGACTTCCGAAAGCGGCGGCAGGTCCGCGCCGGCGAAGCGCAGCGGCGAGTGGCACAGCGCGACCCGCCCGAGATCGGGGTGCTCCACCCATTCCAGGGTGCCGCGCGCGTGGAGCTGGGGATCGTGGACCACCTCGTCGAGGGACTGCACCGGCGCGCAGATGACGTCGTGGGCCTGGGCGATCCGGAACACCTCGGCCTTGGGCAGCGACGCCGTCCAGCGCTCGACCTCCGCGTCCAGCTCGTCCATGTGCCGGCACCGGGCGGCCATGTCTTCGAACTCGGGCCGCTCGAGCAGCTCCGGGCGCCCCATGGCGGCCACCAGGTTGCGCCAGTGCCCCTCGCGGATGCAGATGATCGCCACGTGCCCGTCCGCGGCCCGATAGACGTTGTACGGCGCCGCGGACAGGGCAGCGTGGCGATTGCCGGTGCGCGGCGGCTGGTGACCGGCCAGGAAAAACGCCCCGAGGGCCGTGGACAGGGCGGGAAACAGGCAGTCCTGCATCGACACGTCGATCACCGCCCCCTCGCCGCTGACGCTGCGCCGGTACAGCGCCGCCACGATGGCGCCGAACAGGTGCGCACCGCCCATGAAGTCCGCGAGCGCCGGTCCCGCCTTGGTGGGCGGGCTGTCCGCGTCACCGGTGATGCTCATCACCCCGGTCATCGCCTGCAGGGTGATGTCCATGCCGCGGTACGCCCGGTAAGGCCCCGTGGTGCCGAAGCCGGTGCTGGCCGCGTAGATCAGGCCGGGATGCTCGGCCCGCAGCGCGTCGGCGCCCACGCCGTAGCGGGCCAGCGTGCCCGGCGCGAAGTTCTCCAGCACCACGTCGACGTCCCGGACCACCCGTTTCAGCAGCGCCTGGCCGCCCGGTGTCTTGATGTCCAGGGTGATGCAGGCCTTGCCCGTGTTCAGCAGCGCGAACGGGTAGCTCGCGGCGGTGGCCCGGGCCCGCCCGCGCAGCGTCTCACCCTGAGGCGACTCGACCTTGATCACCCTGGCGCCAGCTTGGGCCAGCAGGAATCCGCAGTAGGGACCGTTGTAGACCTGACCGAAATCGAGGACCGTGACCCCCTCCAGCGGCAGCGCGCTCACGACCGCGCGCTCCCGCCTGTACGCTCACGGGCAGCGGGCTCGGAACGCCGGCAAAAAAAACGGGGCCTGCGGTACAGGCCCCGATCTATAGGGAACGGAACCCATGCGGTTCCAAACGATGTGTGGGGTACACAGTACGTAAAGATGCCGCGGCGGCGAAAAACGTCGCACCGGACGCCGCGAGGCCGCTTCTTGTCGGACAATTCCGGCACTGCCGACCGAGGCGATGGCTGTCCGTCCCGCATGGCTGTCCTCCCCTGCCCCATCCCTCGACCGCCCGCCTCAGTGCCGGACGAAGCGGTTGTGCTCCCGGTCCTTGCGCACCCCGTCGCCCGGAAAGATCTGGCCGTTCATGACGATGAACACCCCGGGCGGCAGCGCCTGCACCGCGGCCACCGCCATGCCGACGTTGAAGAAGGCGTCGGTCTGGGCGAAGCGGGCCGGCGCCAGGGCGCCGGTGAGGACGATGGTACGCGCGCCGAGCCCGGCGAGCGCCCGGGCCGTCTCGGTCATGGTGTCGGTGCCGTGAGTGACGATCACCCGCCGCTCGGGGCGGGCCGTGATGCGCTCGCGGATCATCGAGCGATCCTCGTCGGTGATGTCCAGACTGTCCTTGCGGAGCAGGCCGAGCAGTTCGAAAGGCACGGCGACGTGGGCCTGGCGCAGCAGATCACCCACCACCGATTCGCCCACCTCGTAGTTGCTCCTGGCATCGAAGTAGACCTTGTCGATGGTGCCCCCCGTGGTGACCACCAGTATCGGTTCCGGATCGTAGGCCGCGGCGTCCACCACCGTCGCTCTCCAGTCTCGTGTCCGGCGCATGATAGCCACCCCCGCCCGCCAGCCCCAACACCCGCTGGCCGCCGGTCCCGCTATTGGGTATGTTGCCGGGCAGTCCGCAAGGGAGGGACGCGCCATGACGCGCACCAGCTACCGGAACATCCGCCACCGCATCGCCCTGGCACTGGCACTCGGTGCAGCCGCCTCCGCCGCCGTGGGCGCGGCCGCCTCCGAAGGCACCGTGCCGGCAAGGCCGACAGCCGACGACGAGCTGCCGCCGGCCATCGTCGGCGAGGGCGGCGCGCTGCTCGGCCGGGACGTCGGTTATTTCGACGCCAACGAGGCGACCCGCGGCTACCTGGCCGTCCCAGAGGGCCCCGGGCCCCACCCGGCCGTGATCCTCATCCACGAGTGGAACGGCCTGGTCGAGCGGGTCCGCCAGACGGCGGACAGCTTCGCCGCCGAGGGCTACGTCGCCCTGGCCGCCGACCTCTACAGCGGCCGCACCGGCAGCAACCGCGAGGAGAACATGGCGCTGGTCCGGGAGACCCTCGCCGAGCCCGACGTGATCATCGCCAACCTCGAGGCGGCGGTACGCTTCCTCGAGACCCGGGACGATACCAGCGGCAAGGTGGCCGCCATCGGCTGGTGCTACGGCGGCGGCGTGGCGCTGTCCTTCGCGCTCGGCAGCGACGCGCACGACGGCACGGCCATCTTCTACGGGCGCCTGCTCGACGATCCCGAGCGGATGCAGCACATCCACCACCCGGTGTACGGCACGTTCGTCGAGAATGACGCCGGGATTCCCGTGGCGGACGTCCACGCCTTCGTCGACGCGCTGCGCGCCGCCGGCATCGACAACGACGTGCACGTCTACGACCACGTCAATCACGGCTTCTGGCTCCACGTCGACCGCGACCCGGAGACCAACGCGGGTCCGGCGCTGGACGCCTGGCAGCGGCTGAAGGCCTACCTGAACCAGGTGCTCGGCGACTGAATGAAGCTGCCTTACCGGGTCCACCCGGGCGACGGCCCGCCGCTGCTGCTGGTGCACGGCTTTCTCACCGGGCCCGGCCAGTGGCAGGCCAATCTCGAGGATATCTCCCGGCACTGCACGCCCGTGACCGTCACCCTCTGGGGGCATGCCGGCGCGCCCAGTCCCGACGACGCCCGGGCCTACGACCCCGGGGCCTACGTCGCCGCCTTCGAGGGGATCCGCCGGGAGATCGGCGCCGACCGCTGGTTCCTGCTGGGTTACTCCCTGGGTGCCGGACTGACGCTGCGCTACGCGCTGGAGCGTCCGGACCGGGTCATCGGCCACGCCTTCACCAACTCCACCTCGGCCCTGGCCGATGCGGACACCCAGCGGCGCTGGATCGAGAGCGCCGCCGAATCCGCGGAGAAGGTCCGGGTCGGCGGCCACCGCGCCATGGAACGGATCGCCGTCCACCCCCGGCACGCGCGCAAGCTGCCGGAGCCGATCTACCGGGCACTGATGGCGGATGCCGCCCGCCACGACCCGGCCGGCATCGCCGACACCATGGCGCACACCAACCCGCACACCTCGGTGCGGGCGCGGCTGGGAGAGAACCGCCGGCCGGCGCTGCTCGTCTGCGGCACCCGGGAGCGACGGTTCCGCCCCCACCGGGCGTTTCTGCCCGGACACATGCCGCACCTGACCGTCGCGGACCTGGACGCGGGACATGGCATGAACATGGAGGCACCGGCGGCATTCGCGGAGGCGCTGACGGCGTTCATCGAGACGTGCGCCACATCGTCGACGAACTGATCGAGGAGCGGGCCGAGCGGCTGCGCCGCCGGCCCTGGCTGTGGCGCAGCCTCAAGCCGATGATCTATCCGCTGCTCGGCTATCGACATGCGCTGCGCATGGCAGATGAGATCGCGCCGCTGCGCGGACTGGATACCCTGCAGCATCTGAGCCGGATCCTGGATCTGCGCCTCGAGGTCGACGGTCTGGAGCAGATTCCCGCCCGGGGCCTCGCCGTGGTGACGCCGAACCACCCGTCGGGCATCGCCGACGGCATCGCCGTGTTCGACGCCCTGCGCCGGGTCCGCGAAGACATCAGCTTCTTCGCCAACCGGGACGCGATCCGCGTCTCGCCGGGGCTCGCGGACGTGGTGGTGCCGGTGGAATGGATGGAGACCCGGCGCAGCCACGGGCGCAACCGTGAGACCGTGCGCCACATGATCGACGCCTTCCGCCAGGAACGCCTCATCGTCATCTTCCCGTCGGGCCGGCTGGCCCGCCCGACCCTCGGCGGCCTGGTGGAACGGGACTGGCTGCCGTCGGCGCTGAACCTGGCCGTCAGATACCGGGCGCCGGTGACGCCCATGCACATCGACGGCCGCAACTCCTGGTTGTACTACCTGTTCTACGCCATCCACCACGAGCTGCGGGACATGACCCTGTTCCGCGAGCTGCTGAACAAGCGCGGGCGGACGTATCGGATCCGCATCGGCACGCCGTTCGAGCCCCGGGGCGACGCCCGGGACCTGACACCGGCGCTGCGGCGGTTCGTGGTGGAGGAGCTGTCGCGGGGAACGACGACCTTCAGGCCGCCGGACGTCAGCCCGGCAGAAACGGCGTGACCGGCTTCGGCTCCTCGTCCGCGCAGCTTTTCAGCACGGCGCGCGGCTGCGCGGATCGACGCACGCGGCAGGTCACGGAGCCCGCCGGCGAATCGAAGGTGACCTCCCAGAGACCGTCCCCAGCCTCGACGACCCGCGGCGACGAGAGATCCGGACGACGCAGGAGCGCTTCCGCCGCCTGGGCCGCCGGCGCCAGGCCGCTGCGTCCCCGCAGCCAGTCGAAGGCCAGTTCCCCGGCCTCGGTCCGGGCCACGAAGTCGTCCAGCCCCGGCTCGGTGAGCCGCCCGTAGAGGGCACCCCGGGGCAGCACCAGCACGTTCGGCGCGAACCGGTGGCCGCCGAGGTGGGTGATCTGCCAGACCCGGTCACCGACCCGCTCGCGCAGGCCGGCGTAGATCGGCAGCCCGTAGCGGGCGCAGCACACGTCCCGCTGGCCGTTGGTGCAGACGAAGTAGCGCGGCGCCTCGACGCGCTCCAGGGAGCCCGGGTCAGCGACCACGTCCGGCAGCCGGATCTGCTGGAGAAACTCGTAGCCGACCCCGGCCGCGCCGAACAGCCCCTGCGCCGTGGCGACGAACAGCTGGGTCGCGTCGCAGTCGAGCTCCGGACGACGGATGAACTGCGGCCTGGCCTTGAGGCCCGCGTTCTCCAGCGCCGCCAGATTGTCGTCCAGCCAGGCCCGGGTATCGGCGTCGAGACTGTTGTCCGCCAGCGCCTTCGCCCTCCAGGTCGGCTTGTACTCGAGCAGCACCCAGACGTCGACCCGATCGGCGGTGCCGATCATCGGCTCGTCCGTGTTCTGCTCGCAGCAGAAGATTCTCTCGGCCATCGCCCCGGTTGTACCTGACTCCACCAGTCGCTAGCTTATCAGCCGTGGCTGCCTTACACAGGCCACCGACGAGGAAGCACTTCGGCGAGACTCAGGGGAGAAGGAACCGCCATGGGCCCGACGCAGGCGCTCGCGCAGCGCATCACCGAGACACACTTCGACGGCCTCTCCGGCGAGGCCGCCACCGTGGCCAGCCAGGCGCTGCTGGATTTTCTCGGCGTCACCCTGGCCGGCGCCGGCGAGCCGCTGGCGACGATGCTGCAGGCGCAGATCGCCGACGAAGGCGGCCACCCCCAGGCCGCCGTGCTGGGCACACCGCTGTCGGCCAGCGTGCGTCAGGCGGCGCTGGCCAACGGCGCCGCCGGCCACGCCCACGACTACGACGACGTGCACGACGCCATGATCGGGCATCCCACGGTGCCGGTGGCGCCGGCGGTGCTGGCCCTGGCGGAGCACCTCGGCAGCAGTGGTGCCGACGTCATCGCCGCCTACTGCGCCGGCGTCGACACCGAGTGCATCCTCGGGCGCTATGCCGGCTCCGGCCACTACGCCCGGGGCTGGCATGCCACGGCCACCCTGGGCAGCCTCGGCGCGGCCGCCGCCAGCGCCCGCCTGCTCGGCCTCGATGCGGCGCGTACCGCCGCCGCCCTGGGCATCGCCGCCACCCAGGCCGCCGGGCTCAAGAGTCAGTTCGGCACCATGTGCAAACCGCTCCACGCAGGACACGCGGCGGCCACCGGCGTCGAGGCGGCGCAGCTCGCCGCCCGGGGATTCACCAGCCGGCCCGACGTACTGGAAGCCCACCAGGGGTTCATGTCGACGCTGTCCGACTCGGCCTCGCTGGACCGTTTCTACTCGGCCCTGGCCACGCCGGAGTTCGTGCCGGACATCTGCTTCAAGTACCACGCCGCCTGCTACCTGACCCATTCCGCCATCGAGGCCGCCCTGCAGCTCAAGCGCCTGGAAAAGCTGAAGCCCAGGCAGATCGAAGCGGTGGACGTCTGGGTGAATGCCGGCCACTTCGACGTCTGCAACATCGCCGAGCCGGCCACCGGCCTGGAAGCCAAGTTCAGCCTGCGGTTCACCGTCGCCATGGCACTGGCCGGGGAAGACACGGCGAGCATCGAGCTGTTCACCGACGCCCTGACCCGGCGCCGCGATCTGGTGGCGCTGCGCGACCGGGTCACGGTCCACGCCCACGAGCGGGCGCGGCCGGAGACCCGGGTCCGGATCCGCACCAGCGACGGCCGCTCGCTGGAGACGGAAGCCAACGTGGCGATTCCCGCCACCGATCTCGACACCCAGTGGCAGCGGCTGGCGGAAAAGTTCCACACCCTGGCCGACCCGCTGATCGGCGCTGACGCCGCCGACGCGGTGGAGGACGGCTGCCGCCGCCTGCCGGATGCCGAAGGCATCGCCACCCTGGCCGCGGCCCTGCGCCCGGCAGACCCCGCACGGCGGCGGAGGGCCTGACGTGGCCGAAGAGACCGATTTCCGCAGCCGCGCGGTCACCCGGCACAAGGGCAACCGCTACGAGGACATGACCGAGGGTCGCGTGTTCGAGCACCACTGGGGGCGGACCATCACCGACGGCGACAACGCCGCCTTCACCAGCCAGACGTTGTCGTTCTGCCCCCTCTACTTCAACGAGCCCTACGCCCGGTCCATGGGGCATCCGCGAACCGTGGTGAACCCGCTGCTGGTCTTCAACACCGTGTTCGGCCTGTCCGTGGAGGATCTCTCCGAGGGCGGCGGGCCGTTCCTCGGGGTGGACGGCTGCGCGTTCCTGGCCCCGGTCCACGTGGGCGACACGCTGACCGCCCGCAGCACCGTGAAGATCGCCCGGGAGTCCAAGGGCCAGGCGGGATTCGGCATCGTCACGTGGCACACCGAGGGTTTCAATCAGCACGGCGACCGGGTCATCGAGTTTCACCGGACCAACCTCGTCCGTCGCCGGGACCGGAGCTGACCATGGCGTTGACCGGCAGCGACAACTACTTCGAGGACTTTCGACCGGGCCAGGTGTTCCGCCATGCCCGGGGCAAGACCATGTGCGAGCAGGACAACGTCGGCATCACGCTGCAGGTGCTGAACACCGCCGACGCCCACTTCGACGAGCACCGCATGGCCCGGAACGCGATGGGTCGGGACGGCTGGAACCGCCGGCTGCAGTTCGGCGGCGTCACCATCGCCATGGTGATCGGACTGACCATGGAGGACACCGGCGAGAACGCCGTGGCCGAACTGGGCCTGGACCGGATCCGCCTGAAGGCGCCGGTGTTCCACGGCGATACCCTGTACGCCTACACGGAGGTGCTCGCCGTCGACGACGCCGACCGGGACGACGCCGGCATCGTCACCTTCCGCCACTGGGGCGTGAACCAGGACGACGCCGTGGTGTTCGAGGGCGAGCGCCGCGTGCTGATCAAACGCAAGAGCCATTATCTGACGGACGGTACCGACCGATGACCCGACAACCCAGACGCGAGCAGCCCCGCCGGGCGCGCCGCTGCCAGCTCTCCGTGCCCGGCAGCTCGGAGAAGATGATGTCCAAGGCCGCCGGCCTCGACGTCGACCACGTGTTCCTCGACCTCGAGGACGCCGTCGCGCCGAACGCCAAGGCCGAGGCCCGGGGCAAGATCGTCGCGGCCCTCAACGGCCTGGCCTGGAAGCCGAAGACCCTGTGCGTGCGCATCAACGACGTGGAAACCCCGTGGTGTCACGACGACATCATCGAGGTGGTCACCGGCGCCGGCGCCAAACTCGACACCATCATGCTCACCAAGGCCAAGCGGGTGGAGGACGTGCGCTTCGTGCACCTGCTGCTCGACCAGCTCGAGGCGAAGCTGGGTCTCACCCGCCGCATCGGCATCGAGTGCCTGATCGAGGAAGTCGAGGGCATGATGAACGTCGAGGACATCGCCGCCTGCTCGGACCGCCTCGAGTGCCTGATCTTCGGCATGGGCGACTATTCCGCCAGCCAGCAGATGCAGCTCGGCTACGTCGGAGCTTCGGGCACCTACCCGCCCGACGTCTGGCATTATCCCCGTTACCGGATGACCATCGCCTGCCACGCCAACGGCATCGATCCGGTGGACGGCCCGTACGCCAACTTCCGCAACCCCGAGGGGTACTCGAAGGAAGCCGAGCGCGCCTACGTGCTGGGGATGGTGGGCAAGTGGGCGATCCACCCGAGCCAGGTCGAGCTGGCGAACCCGGTGTTCACCCCCGACCCCGAGGCCGTGGCCGAAGCGCGCAAGCAGAAGGCCGCCTACGAGGAGGCGCTGGACAAGGGCCTCGGCGCCATCAACGTCGACGGCGTGATGGTGGACGCGGCGAGCATCCGGATCGTGCAGAATCTCATCGACCGGGCCGAGCTGATCGGCATGTGA
>MRWG01001894.1_pt1 | contig 11783 bp, 11 predicted proteins | sample 1013341 | NCBI WGS metagenome assembly MRWG01 (sample SAMN06117577, study PRJNA244670) | biofilm metagenome | biome: Water; feature: Cathode Biofilm; material: Biofilm; isolation source: microbial consortium enriched at the cathode of a solar microbial fuel cell | place: USA: District of Columbia ... | reverse complement strand
GGCCGGGAGGCCGCTCCTACGGGGGCGATGGCGCGGTCAGGACGCCGTTTCTACAGGGCGACGGCGCGGTCAGGAGATGGCGCTGTGGGACGCGGCCGGGCAGGCGAGCGCTTCGCGGCACCAGCCCGACAGAGCGGCGATCCAGTCGGCGCGGTCGTTCAGGCAGGGCACCAGGGTGAAGGATTCGCCGCCCGCTTCGAGGAAGGTTTCCCGGCCGCCCATGCCGATCTCTTCGAGGGTCTCGAGGTTGTCGGCGACGAAGGCGGGGCAGGCGACCACCAGGTTCAGCACGCCCTGACCCGGCAGCGCGGCCAGCGTCTGATCCGTGTAGGGCTGCAGCCAGGGCAGCCGGCCGAGGCGGGACTGGAAGCTCACGGTGTAGCGCTCGGCGCCGATGCCGAGCGCCCCGGCGAGCAGCTCCGAGGTGCGGAAACACTGGTGCCGGTAACAGGTGGCGTGGGCCGGCGACGGCCTGGCGCAGCAGTCGGGTGACTGCAGACAGTGGTTGCCCGTGGGGTCGGCCCGGGTGATGTGCCGCTCCGGCACGCCGTGGTAGCTGAGCAGCAGGTGGTCCCAGCGTTCCGGCAGGTGGTCGCGCACCGTCGCGGCCAGCGCCCCGACGTAGTCGTGGCGGGCGTAGAACGGCGACAACACGTGCAGGATCATGCGTCTGCCCACCAGCTTCTGCACCGCCTTCACGGTGGTGGTGCAGGTGGAGTCAGCGAACTGGGGATACAGCGGCACGAGCAGCAGCTCGCTGACGCCCTGGTCGGCGAGCCGGCGCACGGCGTCTTCCAGACCCGGCTCGCCGTAGCGCATGGCGAGTTCCACCGGCATGCCGACCCGCTCGCGGGCGGCGGCTTCCAGGTTCCGGCTGTAATGCAGCAGCGGCGACCCGGTGCCCGGGCCGGCAGCGTCCCAGATCTTCTCGTAGGCTTCGGCGCTGCGTTTCGGCCGGAACGGCAGGATGAAGCCGGACACGATCAGCCGGCGCAGCGGCCAGGCCACGTCCAGCACGTAGGGGTCCATGAGAAAATCGTTCAGGTACCGGCGAACGTCCGAGGTTTCGGTGGACGCAGGTGTGCCGAGATTGACCAGGAGGATGCCGCGGGACATTGGATGAGATAGTATCCGCGCTCCCTCGAGATGTCATGGAAAACCACGTTTTGGCGGTCATCATCGACTACGACGCCGGCAATCTGCGCAGTGTGGAGCGGGCCTGCCGCGAGGTCGGCGTGGCCGCCGAGATCACCGCGGATCCGGACCGGCTCGTCACCGCCGACCGGATCATTTTTCCCGGCGTCGGCGCCGCCGGCAGCGCCATGAAGAGCCTCAGAGCCCGGGGCATGGACGAAGCGCTGCGCGAGGCCATCGGCCGCGGCACCCCGGTGCTCGGCATCTGTCTGGGCCTGCAGATCTCGCTGGAGCACTCCGAAGAGAACGACACGGACACCCTCGGCCTGATTCCCGGGCGGGTGCGCCGGTTCGCCTTCGACCGGCCCGACCTCAAGGTGCCCCACATGGGCTGGAACGAGGTCCGCGTGGTGCGGCCGCACCCACTGCTCGACGGCGTCGAACCCGGCGACGAGTTCTACTTCGTCCACGGCTACTACCCGGAACCGGCGAGCCAGGACGAGGTGTTCGCCGTCACCGATTACGAGATCGAATTCGCCTGCGCGCTCGGCCGCGGCAACTACTTCGGCATGCAGTGTCATCCGGAGAAGAGCGGCAGGGTGGGGCTGGAGGTGCTGGCGCGGTTCGGCCGCTGGGACGGCTCATGCTGAGCAAGCGCCTCATCGCCTGTCTGGACGTCCGCGACGGCAAGCTCGCCAAGAGCGTGAAGTTCGTCGACACGAAGGACATCGGCGACCCGGTCGAGAAGGCCCGGGAGTACTACCTCGACGGGCTCGACGAGCTCGTCTTCTACGACATCACGGCGTCCAGCGACAAGCGCAACATCATGCTCGACGTGGTGGAAGCCGTGGCCGAGCAGGTGTTCATTCCGCTGTCCGTGGGCGGCGGTGTCCGCTCGGTCCAGGACGCCACCGACCTGCGCCTCGCCGGCGCCGAGAAGATCAACGTCAACTCGGCCGCCGTGCAGCGCCCGGCCCTGATCGGCGAATGCGCCGACGCCATCGGCAATCAGAACGTCGTGCTGTCCATGGACATCCGTGCAGTCGAGCGCAGCGAGGTCTGTCCTTCCGGCTACGAGATCGTCATCAACGGTGGCCGCACGCCGGTGGGCCGGGACGCGCTCGCCTGGGCTCTGGAAGGCGAACGGCTCGGCGCCGGGGAGCTGGTGGTCAATTCCATCGACGCCGACGGCACCCGGGACGGGTACGAGCTGAACCTCACCCGCATGATCTCGGAGGCCGTGCGAATCCCGGTGATCGCCAGCGGCGGAGCGGGCACGCCGGACCATCTCGTCGATGCGCTGACCACCGGCAAGGCGGATGCCGCTCTGGTCGCGTCCATGGTCCACTACGGTGACTACAAGGTCAGCGAGCTCAAGCGCTATCTCCACGACCACGGCGTGAAGATGCGCATGCACTGGTAGCAGGGTGCCGGCGTCGGCAACGCACCCATCGCAGGACGGAGACCTTCATGCAGACCATCAGCGAGAACCGCTGCTTCGGCGGCACCCAGGGCGTGTTCGAGCACCCCTCGCGGGAGACCGGCACGGACATGCGTCTGGCGGTGTTCGTCCCGGGGGACGTGGCCGGCCCCATGCCCGTGGTGTACTGGCTGTCCGGTCTCACCTGTACCGAGGAGAACTTCACGGTGAAGGCCGGTGCGCAGCGCGTCGCCGCTGAGCTCGGGCTGATTCTGGTGGCCCCGGACACGAGCCCGCGGGGCGATGGCGTGCCGGACGATCTCGACGGCGCCTACGACTTCGGCATCGGTGCGGGATTCTACGTCGATGCGGTGGAAGTGCCGTGGCGCGCACACTACCGCATGCGCAGCTACGTGGAATCCGAACTGCCTGACCTGATCGCCGAGCACTTTCCCGCCGATCCCGCACGCCAGAGTATTCTCGGTCATTCCATGGGCGGCCACGGCGCCCTCACCATCGCCCTGCGCCGGCCGGAACGGTACCGGGCCGTGTCGGCGTTCGCGCCGATCTGCGCGCCCATGGACTGCCCCTGGGGGCGCAAGGCGCTGGGCGGCTATCTCGGCGCGGATCGGGCCGCCTGGCGGGCGTACGACACCTGCGCGCTGATCGAGGACGGTGCCAGAGTGCCGGAGATCCTGGTCGACCAGGGCACTGACGACGGTTTTCTCGAGGAGCAGCTCAAGCCCGAACGCCTGCGCGCGGCCTGCGATGCCGCCGGTATTACGCTGACGCTGCGCCTGCAGCCCGGTTACGATCACTCGTACTTCTTCATCGCGACATTCATCGAAGATCACCTGCGCTGGCACGCCGAGCGGCTGGCGGCAGGTGCCTGAGGACGCCATGAAAGCCATACGCATCGACGACGACACCCTGGTCTGGCGGGACGCGCCGGCGCCCGAGCTGGGCCCCGGCGAAGTCCGCATCGCGGTCCAGGCCACTGCCATCAACCGCGCCGATCTCGTGCAGCGGTCCGGCAACTATCCGCCGCCGCCGGGCGCCAGTGACATTCTCGGACTGGAGTGCGCCGGCGAGGTCGTGGAAGTGGGCGAGGGCGTGACCCGGGTCGAGCCCGGCGACCTGGTCTGCGCGCTGCTCGCCGGTGGCGGCTATGCCGAGCAGGTGGTGGTGCCGGCCGGGCAGGTGTTGAAGGTGCCCGCCGGATTCGACGCGGTCCGTGCGGCCGCGATACCGGAAGTCTTCGCCACGGCCTATCTCAACCTCTTCATGGAAGCCGCCCTGGCCAGGGGCGAGCGGGTGCTGCTGCACGCCGGCGCCAGCGGCGTGGGCACGGCCGGCGTGCAGCTCTGCCGCGCGCTCGGCAATCCGTGCCTGGTGACCGCCGGCGGTCAGGACAAGATCGAACGCTGCGTGGCGCTGGGCGCCGATGGCGGCGCCGACCGCCACGCCGGCGGCTTCGAGGACACGGTCAAGGCCTGGACCGACGGGGCCGGGGTCGACGTGATCCTCGACCCGGTAGGCGCGAGCTATCTGGAGCAGAACGTCCGCTGCCTGGCGACCGGCGGCCGGCTGGTGCTGATCGGCCTGATGGGTGGCGCGACGGCCGAGATCAACCTGGGCATGCTGCTGGTGAAGCGTCTGCGGCTGATCGGCTCGACCCTGCGGGCGCGGCCGGTCAGCGAGAAGGCGGCCGTGATGGACGCTCTGCACCGGCGGGTCTGGCCGCTGTTCGAGTCGGGCGAGATCGAGCCCGTGATCGAGCGGGTGATGCCCGTCACCGAGGCCGCCGCCGCCCACGCGCTGGTGGCCAGCAACGACACCGTCGGCAAGGTGGTGTTGACCATCGGCTGACCCGGGCGCGGGCTCGGCGAGCTCATGGTGTTTCAGTATCCGCACCAGGGCGATGAGGCGGGCGACCAGCAGAAGGCCGTGACGCTGCTGCAGCTCCTGGCCGGGGCGCTGACGGAGTTCGGCGTCCGCTACGTGGGCTTCGAGCCCCGTCGGGACTGGCAGTCGTGCACTCGACGGGCGCCGGCGTATGCGTTCTGGCGGGATCACGCGGATCGCTGGCGATTCCTCGACGGACATCCGGCGCGCTACTTCCGGGAGGCGCTCGAGACGCTGCCGGACAGTGATCGCGGTACGCCCGTGGAGGCCTACCTGCTCTGGTCCCTGGGACTGGTGGAACAGCGTCGGGAGCGCTTCGAGCGGAGCATCGGGCTGTTCGAGCGGGCCTATGCGATTCTCGAGGCTGCGGGTGATCCCAACGGCCTCCGGGTCTTTCTGCTGGTACCTCTGATTCATCACCATCTCTCCAGCGACACACCGGAGGGCCGGCTCCAGGGCTACATCGACGCTTACGCCCGGCTGGCCGACACGACCACCAGCGAGGGCGACTACCTGCCCATGGTGAAGGTCGCCCCGGTCTATCCGCTGGAGGCGCAGCGCCGTCGTCAGGAGGGCTACGTCCTGCTCGAGTTCACGGTGAACGAACTGGGGCGGGTGGAAAATCCGAGGATCGTCGAGGAACACCCCGAGGGCGTGTTCGGGGAAGCCGCCCTGATGGCGGCGCGGGAGTTCCAGTACCTGCCGAAAGTGGTGGACGGCGTCGCCGTCTCCACGGCGGGCGTGCGGAACCTCGTCACCTTCGAGCTGCGCTGAGGCCCCGGCCGCCGCGCCGGGCGGTGCCGGTCAGGAAGCCTGCTCGAACGAGGCGAGCTGCTGTCGCAGCGTGGTCAGCGCCGCCTCGGCGTCCGCGAGTTTCTGGCGCTCCTTGTCGACCACCTGCTTCGGCGCCTTGTCGACGAAGCTGGCGTTGCCGAGCTTGGCTTCGAGGCGCCCGACCTCCTGCTCGCGGCGGCCGATCTCCTTGGTGAGCCGGGCGCGCTCGGCGTCCAGGTCGATCAGGCCGGCCAACGGCACCATGACCTTCAGATCGCCGACCAGCGCGAGAGCGTTGGCCGGCGGCTTGTCGTCGGCTGCGAGCCAGTCGATCCGGTCGATGGTGGCCAGGCGCTTGAACAGCTCCTCGGTGGTCGCGGCCAGCGCCCGGTCCCGGTCGCTGCCGCCCTGAAACAGCACGTCCACGGTCTGCTTGGGCCGGATGTCGGCCTCGCCGCGGATGTTGCGCACCCCCAGCACCACACCCTTGAGCCATTCGATGGCGGCGTCGGCTTCCGCGTCGGCAGTGAAGTCCGCCGGCGTCGGGTAGGGCTGCAGCATGATGGTCGGGTCGTCGTTGCCGAGCAGCGGTGCGGCTTCGCGCCAGATGGCCTCGGTGATGAACGGCATGATCGGATGGGCGGCGCGCAGCAGCGCTTCCAGAACGGTCAGCAGCGTACGACGGGTGCCGCGCAGCGCCTCGGGAGCGGTGGATTCGCTCCACAGCACCGGCTTGGTCAGCTCCAGATACCAGTCGCAGTACTCGTGCCAGACGAAGTCGTACACGGCATTGGCGTAGAGGTCGAAGCGATAGGTATCGATGGCACGTTGCGAATCGGCCAGCAGGTGATGCAGGCGCGAGCGGATCCAGCGGTCCGCCAGGGAGTATTCGGCCTCGCCGTCCAGGGAGACGCCGTCGTCCTTGCGGCAGTTCATGAGTACGAACCGGGCCGCGTTCCACAGCTTGTTGCAGAAGTTGCGGTAGCCCTCGATGCGGTTCAGGTCGAAACGCACGTCACGGCCGCTGGTGGCGAGCGCGCAGAAGGTGAAGCGCAGGGCGTCGGTGCCGTAGGACGGAATGCCGTCCGGGAACTCCTTGCGGGTCTGCTTCTCGATGCGCGGCGCCATCTGCGGCTGCGTCAGATTGGTGGTGCGCTTCTCTACCAGCGAGTCCAGATCGATGCCCTCGATCAGGTCCAGCGGGTCCAGGCCATTGCCCTTGGTCTTGGACATCTTCTGACCCTCGGCGTCGCGCACCAGGCCGTGGATGTAGACCTTGCGGAACGGCACCTCGCCGGTGAACTTGAGCGTCATCATGATCATCCGGGCGACCCAGAAGAAGATGATGTCGTGGCCGGTGACCAGCACGTCCGTGGGGTGGTAGCGCTCGAGCTCCGCGCTGTCGTCCGGCCAGCCCAGGGTCGCGAACGACCACAGCGCCGAGGAGAACCAGGTCTCGAGGACGTCCGGATCCCGGGTCAGGGCGACGTCGTCGGCGAGACCGTGACGCTCGCGGACCTCGTCCTCGCTGCGGCCCACGTAGACGCCGCCGGCATCGTCGTACCAGGCCGGTATCTGATGGCCCCACCACTGCTGGCGGGAAATGCACCAGTCCTGAATGTTGCGCATCCAGGAGAAATACAGGTTCTCGTAGCTTTTCGGCACGAACGCCACGTCGCCGTTTTCCACCGCGGCGATGGCGGGATCGGCCAGGGGCTGGATCTTCACGAACCACTGATCGGTGAGCAGGGGCTCGATCACGGCGCCGGAACGGTCGCCGCGCGGGACCATGAGCTTGTGGTCCTCCACGGCTTCCAGCAGGCCCTCGGCGTCCAGGTCCGCCACCACCCGCTCCCGGGCCTCGTAGCGGTCGAGTCCCCGGTAGGCCTCGGGCGCGTTGCCGTTGATGCACGCGTCCTCGGTCAGGACGTTCACCATGGGCAGGTCGTGGCGCGCGCCCATCTCGTTGTCGTTGAAGTCGTGGGCGGGGGTGATCTTCACGCAGCCGGTGCCGAACTCCGGGTCGACGTAGTCGTCGGCGATGATCGGAATCTCCCGGCCCACCAGCGGCAGGCGGACGCGTTTGCCGACCAGCGCGGTGTAGCGTTCGTCCTCCGGATGCACGGCCACGGCGGTGTCGCCCAGCATGGTTTCCGGCCGGGTCGTCGCCACCACCAGATAGTCTTTGCCGTCGGCGGTCTTTGCGCCGTCCAGCAGTGGATAGCGGAAGTGCCAGAGCTTGCCCTGCTCCTCGCTGTTCTCCACTTCCAGGTCGGAGATGGCGGTCTTGAGCTGCGGGTCCCAGTTGACCAGGCGCTGGCCGCGGTAGATGAGGCCCTCGTCGTGGAGGCGAACGAACACCTCGAGCACCGCCCGGGCGTAGTCGTCGTCCATGGTGAAACGCTCGCGGCTCCAGTCCAGGGACGAGCCCATGCGGCGGAGCTGGCGGGAGATGTTGTTGCCGGATTCCGCTTTCCACTGCCAGACCCGCTCGACGAACGCTTCGCGACCGACCTCGGCGCGGGTCCTGCCCTCGGCGTTGAGCTGACGCTCCACCAGCATCTGGGTGGAGATGCCGGCGTGGTCGGTGCCCATCTGCCACAGGGTGCGGTCGCCGAGCATGCGGTGGTAGCGGATCAGCGCGTCCATCAGCGTGTGCTGGAAGGCGTGGCCCATGTGCAGGCTGCCGGTGACGTTGGGCGGCGGTATGACGATGCAGTACGCCGGCCCGTCGCCGGATGGGGCGAAGTAGTTGGCCTGTTCCCACTGCTCGTACAGCGACTGCTCGATGCCGTGGGGGTCGAAACTATTCTCCATCCGGGTCCTCGTGCGATGAATTGAACTGCTTGTCGATGGTGGTGCGGATCTCTTCGGACAGGGCCGTGAGCAGGGTCTGCCGGAGTTCGTCGACGCGGCTCGCCAGCGCCTCCCGCAGCCACTGCTGCAGGGTCGTGTCGATGCGTACCTTGAGGGCTTCGTTGAGCTGATCGGTGTGTTCCGGCGTCCAGTCGGTCTGGTGACGCTCGATGGCTTCCCGGGCCTGGTCGAGCAGCTCACGGGCGGAATCCCGCCATTCGTCCGAGAGCAGCGCTTTGAATACGTCCTCGTTCAGCCCGGTGTCGTCGGTGCCGAGCTGGAAGTCGCCCTGGCCGCCGAGGAAGGTCTCGTTCAGGCTGACGCCGCCGTGCACGACGTCCTCGAGCAGCGGTACCTCGTCGTCGCCGCCCTGGCCCGCGCCGGGCCCTGATGCCGCAGTCTGATCATCGGCATCCCGGTCGGTCCCGGGCGACGGTTCCGGCTCGGTGTCGCCGGGCTGCTCGAGCAGCGTGCGGATGGACTCCAGGTCGCCGAGCAGGCCACTGGTGTCGCCGGATTTCCGGTTGCCGTCGGTCATGCCGTTTCCCACTCGTCCAGATCGTGGTGAAACAGGGGAAACCCCCGATCCCGGTAGAATTTGTAGCGGGCGCGGCCGTCGTCTCGGTTGGCATCGACCACGATCTCGGCGACCCGGTCGAAGCGGCCGAAGAACGAGGGAATCTCCGGCGCCAGGTTGACCAGCAGCCCTTCCGGCTCCCGGGGCGGCTGCCAGCCGATCTCGACGGGCTGGCGGGGCGCGCCCGGGCGGTCGGCTGCGAGGCCGTGGGGCACGAAACGGTGCTCCGGATAGTTCCACAGCAGATCGTCGAGATCCGCCGCGGCAGCCTCGTCCGCCACGTGCAGGTGCATCGGCGTGCCGGCGCCTACCGCCTTGACGGCGAGCCGACAGGCGAAGCGGCACGCCGCGTTCATGTCGACGTCCTTGAGGATATAGAAGTCGACCCGGGTCACTCGCTCGCCTGGACGAGATAGCGGAACAGCAGGCCCACGGGCCGGCCCGTCGCGCCTTTGGCGGCACCGCCCTGGAAACCGCTGCCGGCGATGTCCAGATGCGCCCAGGAATACTTGTCCGTGAAGCGTGCCAGGAAGCAGGCGGCGGTGATCGAGCCGGCGCCGGGGCTGCCGATGTTCGGGATGTCCGCGAAATTGCTCTTCAGCATCTCCTGGTAGTCGTCCCACAGCGGCATGCGCCAGGCCCGGTCACCGCTCCAGTCGCCGGCATCCAGCAGGGCGTCGGCCAGGTCGTCGTCCTTGGTGAACAGGCCGGACGCGTAGGAGCCCAGCGCGACGATCATGGCGCCGGTGAGGGTCGCCACGTCGACCACGGCCTTCGGCTTGTAGCGCTCCACGTAGGTGAGCGCGTCGCACAGCACCAGGCGGCCCTCGGCGTCGGTGTTGAGTATCTCCACCGTCTTGCCGGACATGGTGCGGACGATGTCGCCCGGGCGGGTGGCGCGGCCGCTCGGCATGTTCTCGGCGGCGGCGACGACGGTGATGACGTTCACCGGCAGCTTCGCCTCGGCGACCGCACGTATGGTGCCGAGCACGGTGGCCGCGCCGCACATGTCGAACTTCATCTCGTCCATGTTCGGAGACGGCTTCAGGCTGATGCCGCCGGTATCGAAGGTGATGCCCTTGCCCACCAGCACGACGGGCGCATCGCCGGCCTTGCCGCCCTTGTACTCGACGATGATCATCCGGCCCGGCGTGTCGCTGCCCTGGCTGACGGCCATGAAGGCGCCCATGCCGAGCTCGGTCATGCGCTTCTCGTCCAGTGACGACACCTTCACCTTGTCCAGCCTGGAAAGCTTGCGGGCTTCCCGCAGCAGGTAGGTGGGATTGCACACGTTGGCCGGCTGGTTGCCCAGGTTGCGGGCGAAGTCGAGCCCCGTCTGCAGTGCGGTCGCCTCCCGCGCCGCGCGCTGGGCGGTGGCCCGGCTGCGGGCGTCGGCGTGCACCTGGATGCGGCGCAGCGTGAGCTTCGGGCCGGTGTCGCCGGTCTTGTGCTCGGTGAACTCGTACAGGGCGTTGGCCAGCGCCGCCAGGCCGGTGCTGATCCGCCAGTAGACGTCCCGGTCGGCAACCTGCACGGACCCGAGAGCCCACAGGGCACTCTGGGCGTTCAGCGGCCTGACCGCCTTCGCCACCGCGCCGGTGATCTTGCGGAAGTCGTCAGCCGCGACCTCGCCGTCGGCGCCGCCGGCGATGAGCAGGCGCTTCACCGGCGCGTCCTTGGGCAGAGGCACCAGCAGGGTCCTGCCGGGTTTGTCCTGGAAGTCCGTCGTGGCCGCCTCGAACAGCGCCTTCTGGCGGTGCTTGGCGGCGACCTTGCGGGCCTGGTCCAGGCTGGTGATCAGGCAGGGTGTCGAGAGCTCCGTCAGGGAGCCGGTCTTGGTCTGATAGCGCATGAGCCCCAGTCTTAGCGGATTCGGCGCGATTCTAATTCAAAGCGGCCTCCGGCCGCAGCCCGGCTCAAGCCCTGGATTTGGCCAGCAGGACCACTTCCGAGGAGGACAGCAGGTCCGGCCAGGTCCGGCGCTGCGGGTCCACGTACAGCCACAGATAACCGAGCCCCAGGGTCGCGAAGGCGAGCAGGGCACCGATGAAGCGCAGCGTCGCCTGAGTGAGGGTGATGGGCACGCCTCCGGAATTCTGCACCCGCAGCCGCCAGGCCAGCATGCCCAGCGTCTGGCCACGGCGCACCCAGAAGAAGGCGAAGAAGGCGTAGATTTCCAGGAACAGAATGGCGTTCACCCAGGGGCCGTGAACCGCCTCGAAGCGGTTCAGGCCGGTGAGCAGGAACAGGGTGACCATGACCAGGGCGACCACCACCAGGGCGTCGTACACCATGGCCCCCAGGCGCCGCAGCAGCCCGGCGGGGCCGATCTCCTGCGGTACGCCGGTCACGACTTCAGAAGCTGGCGCGATGGTCGGAGACCTTGACCGGCCGGCCGCAGAACTCCTCGCGGGTCATGGCCTGCAGCACGTCGGTGTCCTCGCAGTTGGCCCAGGCGCGGCGTCCGTCGGGCAGTCGGCAGACGACGTGACCGATGCCCGGACCCTCCGGCCCGTACATGACGGTGTAGGTCTCCACGGTGGCGTCGCCCTGGTAGTCGAGCGCCACCTCGCGGCTGGGTGTGGCGTCCACCTCGGCCTGCACGTCCTGGTGCTGGAACGGCTTCGCCGGCGGCGTGGCCGCGTAGACGCCGAAGGCGTGCTTGGTCAGATATCCGCCGTTGGCGGTGATCAGCGCCCGGGCATCCCGCTGCTCCCGCAGCAGCTCCACCGCCCGGGCGATCGAGTGCATGACATAGTTGTTGAGCGGGCCGCCGGCAAAGGTCAGGCCGCCGGTGATGGTCAGGTCCCGATGGGGGTCCAGGCCGATCTCGTCCGCGGCGATCTGCACCGCCACCGGGAAGCAGCTGTAGACGTCCACCAGATCCAGATCCGCCGGCGTCAGCTCCGTGAGTTCGAGCACCCGGCGGCCGGCGATGCGGATGGCGGGTGAGGAGTAGAAGTTGTCCCGGTTGGAGACGAAGTAGTGGTCGTGAGCGTCGGTCCCGGCCCACGGGTAGATCCACTTGTCCTCGGGAATGCCCAGTTCCCGGGCCCGGCGCTCCGAGCACATGATCAGCGCCGCACCCTGGTCGACGTTGTTGTTGGAGTTCATCAG
>MRWG01001893.1_pt1 | contig 11783 bp, 8 predicted proteins | sample 1013341 | NCBI WGS metagenome assembly MRWG01 (sample SAMN06117577, study PRJNA244670) | biofilm metagenome | biome: Water; feature: Cathode Biofilm; material: Biofilm; isolation source: microbial consortium enriched at the cathode of a solar microbial fuel cell | place: USA: District of Columbia ... | reverse complement strand
GTCTTCATAGCCGCGCCGCACATCCGCAATGTCACCCAGCCGGAACACGGTTCCGTTCGCCGCAATTGGCACCGACGCGACCGCGTCCACGCCTTTGAGCGCGCCTTCAACACGCAGGAACACCCGGTCAGAGGCCGTTTCGATCTCGCCTGCCGGCGTCACCGCGTTCTGCGCCGCGATGGAATTGAAGATCACCTGCGGGTCGATGCCCAGCGTCGCAAGCTTTGAATGCGAGAACTCGACGAAGATGCGCTCATCCTGCGCGCCGTAGAAGCGCACCTTCTCCACATCGGGAACACGCAGAAGCCGCTGGCGTATGTCTTCCGCCGCGTCCTTCAGGTCGCGCATGGTCGCGCCTTCGCCGCTCAGCATGTAGAGCGCGCTGTCCACATCACCGAACTCGTCGTTGAAGAACGGCCCGATCACGCCTTGCGGCAGCTGCGCGCGAATGTCGCCCACCCGCTTGCGCACCTGATACCAGAGTTCCTCCACCTCACCCGGCGGCGTGGTGTCCTGTAGCTGCACCTGCATGAAGGTGGAGCCGGGCTTGGAATAGGTGCGCACCTTGTCGAAATAAGGCACTTCCTGAAGCGTCTTTTCGATGGGATCGGCGACCTGCCGCTGCACTTCCTCGGCGGTGGCGCCCGGCCAGACCGCGTTCACCACCATCACCTTGATGGTAAAGCTCGGGTCTTCCGCCCGGCCAAGCCGCGCGTAGGAATAGGCCCCGCCAAGCGACAGGACGATGATCAGAAACAGTACGAGCGTCTGGTGGGTGACGGCCCACTGCGAAAGGTTGAAGCGTTGCATCTGAGCCCCCGGTCAGTCGGCGCTGGCGGACTGGATTTCGGCGAGCCGGACACGCTCCCCGTCGCGGAGCTTCTGCACTCCAAGCGTCACGATCTTGTCGCCGTCTTCAAGCCCCTTGGCGATGATCGCGTTCTCTGTCTGGTAGGCCTCGACGACGACCGGCCGGCGTTGGAGTTCGTGCGAGGGGGGATCGACAACGAACACGACCGGGCCCCGGCCGTCGTCAAGAACCGCCGTCATCGGTATGCGAGCAACCGGTGACGGATCTCCTTTGGTGAGTGAAACGGTGGCGGTCATGCCAAGCCGGACATTCTCGTCCGCATCCGGCACGGAAAACCGCACGGGATAGGTTCGGCTCGTGCCATTGGCCTCCGGCGCGATCTCGCGCACCGTCGCCGCATAGCGCCCGTCGCCGGCCCACAGGGTCACTTCGGCGGTGGAGCCTTCCAGATCGGCGAGCCGGCTTTCCGGGATCGAAACCACGACCTCCTTCTGATCGAGCCGCGCAACGCTCACCACCATCTGACCGGGCGAGACCACCTGCCCGGCCTCGACGCCCGTGGCGCTCACCACGCCATCGGCAGAGGCCGTCAGTTCCGCATAGCCCATCTGGTTGGTGGCGAGTGCAACCGCGCGTTCGGCCTGATCGAAGCGCGAGCGCGCCTCATCCACGGCCAGCGACTGCGCATCGAGCGCGGCCTCGGTCACATGCCCGCGCTTGTACAGCGTGCGGGCGCGCTCCAGATCGGACTGCGCCTTGGTGAGGCTCGCCTGCGCCGCTGTCAGCGCGGCGCGCTGCTGTTCAAGCTGCAGGTTCAGATCCACCGGGTCGAGCTGCGCCAGCGTCTGCCCTGCTTTCACCCGGTCGCCCACATCCACAAGCCGGGCCGCCACCTTGCCGCCGACGCGAAACGCCTCGGCCACTTCCGTGCGCGGCATCACGGTTCCGGTGTAGGTGCGGGTCTCGGCAAGCGGCGCAAGGCGCACCGTCGCCACGCGCACCACCGGGTCTGGCCGTTCGGCCACTTCCTCATCCTGGCAGGCGACAAGCGCCAGCGCCATTGCGCTCAAAAGAACGGTCCGTTTCATCGTCGCCCGGGGCATGAAAGCCTTACCTTATAAACGTTGTTAACTGATGATTCTCAATAATCATCACTCTTTAGGCGCACGAAACAGACTTTGGCTCCCGGTTTCCCGGTAACGCCCTAGTTTCGCTTGCCCAGCCCTCTCAGAATAAAGCGAAGCTGCTCGCGCAGCCCCTCTTCGGTGTCTTCGCCATGCAGGATGCAGTGTTCGATCATCTGCGGATGTACGAATGTCATGAAAGCCGTCTTCACGCAGCGCGCTGCTTCCGCAGGATCGTCCACGTCGAAATCGCCGGAAGCGATCCCCTCACGAATGACCCCTTCTATGATCAGGGTCATGCGCTCGATATGGTCCTTGATCGTCGCCCAGTTCTCGTGCATCGCAGCCGAAAGCATATCGTGCGTGCGTTTTTCCCTTATAAGGGTCGCTTTGTTGTGCTCGTGAATGGCGGTCAGAAGCTTCGTCAGCTTCTCCGGCGCAGGCGCGTCAGTCCGCGCGATGGTAAAGGCGATATCGGCCACCTCTTCCACGATGCGCCCGCAGATGGACTCGTTGATTGCGCCCTTGGAAGGGAAGAACCGGTAGATATTGGCCGGACTCATGCGCAGTTCCGCCGCGATATCAGCGACCGAGGTCTTCTGATAACCGATGGTTCGGAAGAAGTTCTCCGCAACCTCCAGAATGCGGGAGCGGGTCTCTTCAGGATCTGTGCGCGTGCGTGAAACTGGCTTCATCATCTAATTCCTGATGATTTTCAATAATCATCACTATTCATTGAGTCAAGCGTTGAAACGCGTTCTACCACGTCCCGCCGGCAGGCTACAGGCCCGGCCAGCCGCAAACGTGAGGCTTTGCCCGGCACTGGCGACCGGACAACACCATGAATCCCTTATAAGAGCGGCAATCGCAAGGCGCAAAAGCCTGAAACACCTTACTTCAGCGCGCATCCTCAAGGATCATCGCAGCCGCTTTCTCCGCGATCATCAGCGTCGGTGAATTGGTGTTGCCCGATGTGATCACCGGCATGACCGAGGCGTCGGCGATGCGCAGCCCCCGAAGCCCGCGCATGCGAAGCCGCGGGTCCACCACCGCCCCTTCATCCGCGCCCATGCGGCAGGTGCCGACGGGATGGAAGATTGTCGTGCCCACCTGCCCCGCCGCCTCCACCAGTTCTTCTTCGCTCTGGTACTGCGGCCCCGGCTTGAACTCTTCGGGGCTGTATCGCTGCAAGGCCGGCTGCGCGACGATGCGGCGCGTCAGCCGGATCGCATCGACAGCCACCTGCCGGTCGCTCTCGGTCGAGAGGTAATTGGGCCGGATTGCCGGCTGCCGGCGGAAATCGTCAGACGTCAGATGCACCGAGCCGCGACTGTCCGGCCTCAGATTACACACGCTCGCCGTGAAGGCAGGAAACGGATGAACCGGCTCGCCGAACCTGTCGAGCGAGAGCGGCTGCACGTGATATTGCAGGTTCGGCGTCTCGCGCGCCTCATCCGAACGCGTGAAGAGGCCGAGCTGGCTGGGGGCCATCGACATCGGCCCCGAACGTTTCAGGAAGTATTCCAGCGCAATCGCCGCCTTGCCTGTCAGGCTGCTCGCCTGCTCGTTCAGCGTGCGGATGCCCGACACTTTGTAGGCGCAGCGCAATTGCAGATGGTCCTGAAGATTTTCGCCCACGCCATTCTGCTCGAACTCCACGGGAATGCCTGCCCCCTGAAGCACATCACCGCGCCCGATGCCTGACAGTTCCAGAATGTGCGGTGAGCCTATCGCGCCTGCCGCAAGCACCGTCTCGCGGCGGCATCTGACCTCCCACGCCTCGCCGTTCTGGTCATAGGCAACGCCCGTCACACGCCCCTCTTCCAGAAGCAGGCGGCGCACATGCGCGCCCGTTTCCACGCGCAGATTCTTCCGGTGGCGCACCGGTTTCAGAAAGGCTTTCGACGCATTCCAGCGCACGCCGCCGCGCTGGTTCACCCGGAAATAGGACGACCCCTCATTGTCGCCCCGGTTGAAGTCATCGACCCTTGGAATGCCCAGCCCTTCGGCAGCTTCCTGAAACGCGTCGAGAATGTCCCAGCGCACCCGCGCCTCTTCCACGCGCCATTCGCCGCCCGCGCCATGCATCTCGTCGGCGCCCCGGTAATAATCCTCCGGCTTCTTGAAGAATGGGAGCACGTCATCCCACGCCCATCCCGTGCAGCCCATCTGCCGCCAGCGGTCATAGTCGCGCGCCTGACCGCGCATGTAGATCATGCCATTGATGGACGAGCAGCCACCCAGCACCTTGCCGCGCGGATAGGCGAGCGAGCGCCCGCCGAGCCCCGGCTCGCTTTCGGTCGCAAAACACCAGTCGGTGCGCGGATTGGAGATGCAGTAGAGATAGCCGACCGGAATGTGGATCCAGGCGTAATTGTCCCGCCCGCCCGCTTCGAGAAGCAGAACGGAGACATTCGGATCGGCGGAAAGCCGGTTGGCCAGCAGGCATCCTGCCGTTCCCGCACCGACGACGATGTAGTCGAACGTCTCCGCCATGGCCGTCAGCCCCACTCACCGGCAGGCGGAAGAAGATCCGCCCTGCGCGCCTCCATGGTCAAGGCTACGATGCGGCAGGTTGTTTTCGCAAGATCAGAACTGCGCGATTACGGCACTGCTTTGGGAGCATTTCTTTTTCGGAAAAAGCGCCTGGTTTTCCCGAAAAAGCCCGTCGTTTTTCCGAAAAATCGCCGTTTTGGAGAATTTCAGGCAATATTGTCGCAAGCGCAATTGTCACATGGTCAAGCGATTTGCTTTGCCCGACACTGCGCGCCCCAATGGAGGCCGAGATGAAGAACGCCGAATACACACCGACTGACAATCCCATGCTGACCGGCGCGCTCGGCCGCTGCCCGCAGTGCCAGAAGGGGCATATCTTCAAGGGTTATCTGCAGATCGCTGAAAACTGCGACGTCTGCGGTCTCGACTTTTCCTTCGCCGACCCGGCGGACGGCCCGGCCTTCTTCGCGATGACGATTGCCGCCGTTCCGGCCCTTGCCTTCGGCGTCTGGTTCCAGATGGCGTTCGAACTGCCGCTCTGGGTTCACGTCTTCACCACCGTGCCGCTGACGATCCTGAGCTGCATGGCGCTTTTGCGCCCGCTCAAGGGCTGGCTGGTCTGCTCGCAATACTTCCACAAGGCGGCGGAAGGCTCCATCGACTACGCCTGGCACGAACAGGCAGCCGAAGCGCAGAAGCAGGCCGACAAGGCCTGATTTCTCAGACCTCCAGCGCCGTCTCCATCATGATTTCCTGAAGCGCGTCGTAGGCGGCGACAACCGTCTGCGCCTGCGCTTCATGCGCGAGCCGGAAGGCATCGCCATAAATCGTCTCGTCGGGATATTCCGTGATGAGCATCATCGGCGCTTCGTGACGATCATCTTCGGAGATCGTGATCGGGAAGCCGTTCAGAACCTCGAATTGCAGCGTGCCCGCATGGATCTCGTAAAGCCGGATCTGGCGCGCGTTGAATTCGACCAGCCCCGGCACTTTTGCCAGTTCCGTCGTGACCTTTTCCAGAAGCCGGCGCGTGCGCTCTCCCCAGCCCGCCTTGTGGCGGACGATCAGGAAGAAGCCCTTGGGCACTGTCCACATCTCGAAACCGCGCGGAATGTAGCCGGTCAGCGGCCGCGTCCACTCATGGGCGGGATAGCCGTGCAGATTGACGTGAAGGGCCGCCTTTGTGCGCTCGAAGCACAGACGCCGGATGCCCTTTTCATAAAGCGGCTCGGCCTCGCGATATTCGAGATCGTCGCCCAGCGCGGTGTAGCGGGCGGCGTGATGCATGTGATGCGGCTGGCTCTGGCAGAGATGCCAGTGCAGCGCATAGCCATCCGGGTTCTCCAGCGGCGAGACGGTGAAATGCGCGCCTGTGCGCTCTGAAAGCATCGTCGCGCCGCGCAATGCGCCGGCGACGCCGGAAATCTCGTTCGGGTGCTGCCCGCCGCTCAGCATGATCGGATGATCGCTTCCGCTGACATAGCGCCCTGCCACCGCGCGGCCCGCGCGCGATTTGACCGCAAACGCCTCGCCACCGATCCGCTCCAGCGTCTCGTTGACGGCGGCGACCGAAAACGGTCCCGTTGCCTCGTGCAGCGGCTGTGCGGGCCATGCGGCAGGCTCGGTGGTGAGCGGACGCGTTTCGACCCGGACGGTGAGCGGCCCCTCGCCTGCCGCGATCACCGGAATGATCTGACCGGGCTGAAGCCCGCGCGAACCGAGCGGACGGCCGGATTTCTTCTGGAAGAGTTCAAGCAGCGAGAAATAGAAATCCTCGTGCAGCGCCTCATGCAGGCTGATCGCTTCCTCGCCAACCGGGAGGCGTGCGTCCGCGCCGGGCATGGACACGGCAATGTGCAGCGCCTCGAAGAAGGGTTCGCTGTCGCCCCAGGGATGCGCATCGATGGCCTGTACCGTTTCGTGGAACAGACGCTCGAAATCGGTTTCCAGCGCCTCATCGACGCTGCGGCCATCGGGATGGCGCACACGCAGCCAGCCGCAGGGCGAGAGAAGCTCTTTCCCAATGTGATCTTCGGCAAGCCGGTTGGGCGCGAACACCGCATGGCGCGAGACAGCGCCATCCGCCGCCGTGATCTCGACGCCATATTCGAGCGCGCCGCCGGCCTCGGCCGGGGTGAAGGCGATTTCCGCCGCGCCCACCATGCCGGCAAGCGGATAGGCCTCCAGAAGGAAACGCTGCCCGGGCGCAGCCGGGCTCACCGGGTAGGTGATGGCGATGCGGCTTGCGCCGTCTGCCGCATCCTCGGTGAAGAAATGAACCAGCGGCTTGTAGGCGCTGTGCAGCCGGGCGGTGACGCCCGCTGCCGCAAAGCGCTTCCCGGCAGCGCGGCGTGCGGCCTCATCCTCGAAAAGCCAGGCCTCCAGCTCTGCGCCGCGCCATGCCTCACTGGCATAGTCGGCGATCAGACGGTCGAGCGTTCGGTCAAAGGTCTTTTCGAAGATCGCGGTCATGTTTCTGTCCGTCCTGTTGGATCGAGGAGATCGCGCAGCCAGTCGCCAAGCAGGTTCAGGCCGAGCACGGTGAAGAGAATGGCAAGTCCCGGGAAGACGCTGACCCACCATGCGTTCTGCATATAGGTGCGCCCGTCGGCCAGCATGCCGCCCCAGCTCGGGATGGTCGGATCGACGCCGAGGCCGAGGAAGGTGAGCGAGCTTTCCAGAAGGATGTTGGTGGCGACGTTGAGCGTCATCAGAACGATGACCGGGCCGGCCAGGTTCGGCAGAAGGTGCTGGAACAGGATCTTGAAATCCGGCACGCCGATGGCCTTGGCCGCATGGATGAACTCGCGGTCGTTGAGCGACAGGACGGAGCCGCGCACAAGGCGCGCATACTGCACCCACTGCGACACGATGAGCAGGATGATCGTGTTGGTGATGCCGCCGCCCACAATGGCGATGAAGGTGATGGCGAGCAGGATGAAGGGCAGTGCGAGCTACACATCGGCAAAGCGCATCACCAGCACATCCCAGAAGCCGCGATAATAGCCCGAAATCAGGCCCATCACGACGCCCACGACCACCGCGCCGGCAACCGAGGTGAAGCCGACGAGCAGCGAGATCTTGCCGCCGGAGATGACACGCGCAAGCACATCGCGCCCCAGCGGATCAGTGCCGAGAATGTGCGCCCAGTCGGTGAAGGGTTTGGTCAGGCGGGCGGCAAGATTGATCTGCTCGCCACCATCGGGGAACAGAAGCGGCGAGAGAAGCACCGCCAGCGTCATCGTGCCGGCGAGCAGGATGCCGAGGATGAACTCGATGTTCTTGAAGTGACGCAAACGCGAAACAGCCTGTGCCATGATTGCGTCCTTTCCTAGCGGTTGCGGATGCGCGGATCGACCAGCCCGTAGGCAATGTCGACCAGCAGGTTGATGCCGATGATGAGCAGCGACAGAACGGTGATGACCGCCTGAAGGACCGGATAGTCACGACCGGCCACCGCATCGAAGGCCAGCGTGCCGAGGCCCGGCCAGTTGAACACGCGCTCGATGACGACGATGCCGCCCAGAAGGCCGCCGAACTGGAGGCCGAAATAGGTGATGAGCGGAATGGCGCAGTTTCTGAGCGCGTGCTTGTAGAGCACCTTGGTCTCGCTCAGCCCCTTGGCCCGCGCCACCTGAATGTATTGCGAGCGCAGCGTCTCAAGCATGGCCGTGCGCACCAGCCGCACATTGGTGGCCGTGAGAATGACGCCCATGGTGACCGCCGGCATGATGTAGCTTGCAAAGCCGCCCATGCCCGAAGGCGGCAGCCATTGCAGCATCACCGAGAACACCAGCACCAGCATGATGGCGAGCCAGAAATTCGGGAAGGAAAGACCGACCAGCGACAGGATGCGGATCACCTGATCGGCGGTCTTGCCCTTGTTGACCGCGGCGTGAATGCCGAGCGGAATGGAAATCGCGATGGACACGAACATGGACGAGAAGGCAAGCGCCAGCGTGGCCGGCAGGGCCTTGGAAATGAGCATGGAAACCGAGGTTCCGCCAAGGAAGCTGCGGCCGAAATCGCCAACGAACAGCCCTTTGATGAAATCCCAGTACTGGGTGATGAAGGGCTCGTTGAGGCCGAGCGCCTGGCGGATGTTCGCCAGATCCTCTTCCGTGACGCTGCCCGCGCCCTGGGACAGCATGAGCGCCGGGTCGCCGGTCAGCCGGATGGCGAACGACACCGTGAGGGTGACGACGAAAACGACGAACACCGCCTGCAGGATGCGTTTGAGAAGAAAACTGGCCACCAGAGCCTCCGGGATAAATTCGTTGCGCGCCGCGTGATCCTTTTGCGGTGCGCGATGTTCAAGGGGCCGGGGGCGACACGGGCCGCCCCCGACATGCAAGTCGCAGTCCTTTGACCTTCACATTTGTGCCTGGTCGGCTGAGATCACCCGACCGCAAAATGCTGAGGCGGACTATTCGACCTCAACCTCATTGAGACGCATGCGGCTGTCCGGCGGCGCGATGAAGTTCTTCACCCGCTTGTTGACGCCGTAGAGCGCATTGAGGTTGTAGAGCGGCATTTCGAGAGCGCGGTCGGCTGCGTAGGCTGCGATTTCCTGCAGCACCTTCTCACGCGCATCGACATCGATCATCGGGCGCTGCGATTCCAGAAGCGCATCCAGCTCCGCGTCGCTGTCATACGGGTTCCAGCGCTCGCCCGTGTGGTACATCAGGTAAGCGGTGTTGTCGTAGTCGAGCGTCCAGCCGCCCCAGCTCTGCTGGAACATCTCGCCGGTCTTGCCCTGTGGGATGATGTCGTTGAGCAGAACGTTGGTCTCATACGGCTTGATGGTGGCGTTGAGGCCGGCCATCTGCAGGTAGCTGGCAACCGCCTGGGTGACTTCACCGAAGGTGGCGTCATTGCCGCGAATGTCGATCTGAACAGCCGTGCCGGGCGCAACGCCGGCTTCCTTCAGCAGTTCCTTGGCCTTGGCCTGATCGAACGGCAGCGGCTCCATCTCCGGGTCGTAACCGAAGGACAGTTCCGACTGGAACGATGCGATCTGCTTGGCCTGACCGCCGAGAACCGCGTCGATGATGGCCTCGCGATCCACGGCCATGATCATGGCCTTGCGCACGCGCTCATCGGCGGTGATGCCGTTGCCGGTGTTGAAGCGCAGGGCATAGACCGTCGGGCTGGTGACGGAAACGATTTCGAGCTTGTCGTCGGCCTCGATGGTGGGAACCATGGAGATCGGGATGGTCGGCGGAATGACGATGTCGACACGGCCGGCCTGCAGCTCGGCAACGGCGGTGGCCGGCTCCGAGATGAAGCGGTACTCGACGGCGTCGAGCTTCGGTGCGCCGCCCCAGTGATCGGCGAAGGCTTCAAGCTTCACGCCGACCTTCGGCTCGTAGGAGGCCATCTTGAACGGACCGGTGCCAACGGGATTTGCGTTGACGAAGTCTTCTTCGTTCTCGGTGACGTATTTCGGCGGCACGATCATCGCGCCATAGCCGGCGAGCTTGGTGATCAGCACCGGATCGGGCTGGGTGAGGATCAGATCGACGGTGAAATCGTCGATGACATCGACCTTCTCGATCACGGCGTAGTTGGAACGCTGCGGGCCCTTCTTGCCTTCTTCGCCGAGCAGGCGGTCGAAGGTGAACTTCACGGCGTCGGCGTTGAAATCCTCGCCATTGTGGAACTTGACGCCTTCACGCAGCTTGAAGCGGAGACGCTTGCCCTCGTCGAGCACTTCCCATTCGGTGGCGAGGCCGGGGACGATCTTCGTGTCGGGACCGCGGTAGACCAGGCCATCATAGATGTTGGTGGCGACGGACGACCAGTTCACCAGGAAGGTGTCGATCGGGTCCCAGCTGCCCGGGTCCTGCGGGGAAGAGATGGTGAGCGTGCCTGCGGCCTGCGCCGGCATGACGCCGAACGGCAGAGCCGCCAGCACGGCGGCGAGTAACGCGCCGCGTGTATTGCCCAGTTTCATGTCAAAGTCCTCCGTTTCATCTGCGTTTGTGTTCCAGCAATCAGCCTGCGGCGTTCTGCGCGACCAGATGGTCGGGCGCGATTTCCACCAGAGGCTGAATTTCGGGCTCGTCGCCGACCCTGCGCACAGGGCTCGGGATTTCGCCTTCGAGCATGGGCCGGTCGGGCCGCTTTGTCGGGTCGGCGATGGGAACCGCCGAGAGCAGTTTCTTCGTGTAGGGATGCGTGGCGCGCTCGAACACGGCCTCGCGCGACCCCGCCTCCACGATCTGCCCCAGATAGAGCACGGCGACGCGGTGGCTGACCTTCTCGACCACGGCCATGTCGTGGCTGATGAACAGGTAGGACAGGCCTTCGTCAGCCTGCAGCTCCATCAAAAGATTGATGATCTGCGCCTGCACCGACACGTCGAGCGCCGACAGCGCCTCATCGGCGATGATGAGCTTGGGCCGCGAGGCAAGTGCGCGGGCGATGCAGATGCGCTGGCGCTGGCCGCCGGAGAATTCATGCGGGTAGCGCCGCGCATGCTCGGCCTTGAGGCCGACGCGCTCAAGCAGTTCATCCACACGCTTCTGCCGGGCGGCGGCGCCTTCGATCAGGCCATGCGTGACAATGGGCTCTGCGATGGAGAAGCCGACCGTGCGGCGCGGATCAAGCGAGGCGAACGGGTCCTGAAAGACATACTGCACCTTCTGGCGCAGGCTGTGACGCTCGGCCGACGACATGGCGGAAATGGCCTTGCCCTCGAAGAAGATCTCGCCGCCTGTCGCTTCCTGAAGCTGCTGGATGGTGCGGCCGATGGTGGACTTGCCGGAACCGGACTCGCCGACCAGCGAAAGGGTCTCGCCCGGCCAGATGTCGAGGCTGACCTTTTCCACCGCGTGAACGCGATGGGTGACGCCGCCGAAGAAGCCCTTCTTGATATCGAAACGGGTTTCCAGGTTCTTCAGCGTGAGGATCGGGGACTGATCGTAGCGCGCGGTGTCCTGAAGATGCTCCTCGCCCACGAGACGGGGCGTTTCGCCATCCATGACGGCAACCGGCAGGCGCTTGGGATATTTCTCGCCGGCCATGGAGCCAAGGGTGGGGACGGCGGACAGAAGGGTCTGCGTGTAGGCATGCTGCGGATTGGCGAAGATCTGGTCAACCGGGCCTTCCTCGACCTTCTGGCCGCGCCACATGACGACCACCTCGTCGGCCACCTCGGCCACCACGCCCATGTCGTGCGTGATGAAGATGACCGCCATGCCGAGCTTTTCCTGCAGGTCGCGGATGATGGAGAGGATCTGCGCCTGAATGGTTACGTCGAGCGCGGTGGTGGGCTCGTCGGCGATCAGGAGTTTTGGCTTGCAGGCAAGCGCCATGGCGATCATGACGCGCTGGCGCATGCCGCCGGA
>MRWG01001892.1_pt1 | contig 11786 bp, 10 predicted proteins | sample 1013341 | NCBI WGS metagenome assembly MRWG01 (sample SAMN06117577, study PRJNA244670) | biofilm metagenome | biome: Water; feature: Cathode Biofilm; material: Biofilm; isolation source: microbial consortium enriched at the cathode of a solar microbial fuel cell | place: USA: District of Columbia ... | reverse complement strand
GATCCGCCGCCGACGCTCACGGGGATGAGGGACATGCCGCCCCACACGATCTTCAGCAGTGGGGTCCAGCGTAATCTCCGCTACCTGCTCCATGCCAACATGGCGCCGCAATGGCGGGACTGGCTGGCCGAACTCGCCATCGAACTGGTCGAGGAAGTCGGCGAGGCGCGCGCCTGGCAGGTGATGCAGCGGACGGGAGCGGCCGTCGCGGGCCGTCGGCCGCTGCCGGCGTGCGACACGCTCGGCGCGCTCGAAACCGCGGTCGGGCGCGAGCTGGCGGCGCTGAACTGGGGTTGGGCGCGAATCTCCGCGCGGGGGGCCGGGATCGATATTGTCCACGGCGCCTATCCGATCGCGCCGGCGCCGGCCGATCCCGCCGGCGGCTGGTTCGCCGCTGTGCTCGAAGGTCTATACACGCAATGGCTGGGGGCGCTGTCGGGCGACGACGAGCTCACGGCGATCGCGACCGCCCGGCCGGAGTCGATCGGCGACGTCATACCGCTGCGCTATGCTCGGCACGGCGATCCGCGGCTGCCGCTCTAATTTTGCCTAATTCAGCTTGACGCGCGTCAGAATCCGAGTATCTAGGCGGAATACGCAAAGATGAGGGCACGCCATGGACACGTTGACCGGCATGCGCCTGTTCGCCGAAGTCGTCGACGACGGCGCCTTCTCCGAAGCCGGCCGCAGGTTGGGGCTTGCGGCGTCGTCCGTCAGCCGGCAGGTCAACGGGCTCGAGGACACTCTTAACGCGCGTCTGCTCAACCGTTCGACGCGGAGCCTCAGCCTGACGCACGCGGGCGAGATCTACTACGAACGCGTCCGCCGGATCTTGAGCGAGGTCGCCGAAACGAACGCCGCGGTGGCGCAGCTCGAAGCGTCGCCACGGGGCCTTTTGCGCTTGAACGCCCCGGTCGTCTTCGGCCGCCGTCATATCGCGCCGCATCTGGACGCGTTTTGCGAGCGCTATCCCGACGTCTCCATCGAACTCACGCTGACGGACCACTTCGTCGATGTCATCGAATCCGGCGCCGACGTCGTCATCCGCGTCGGCGGCCTCAGCGATTCCAGTCTGATCGCGCGGCTGCTTGCGCCGAACCGTCGCGTGCTCGTCGCCGCGCCGAGCTATCTGGAGCGGCATGGGACGCCGCAGACGGCCGACGACCTCGCGGAACACAGCTGCCTCGTCTACAAGAACAACGTCAGCCTGGCCGAGTGGCACATCAAGAACGCGGTCGGCGACGTCGCCCGGGTCAAGGTGCGCGGGCCGCTGACGGCCAACAACACCGAAGCGCTGCACGCAGCCGCGCGCGACGGCCTCGGCATCGCGCTTCTACCGACATGGACGATGGGCGACGATGTCCGCTCCGGCCGGCTCGTACGGCTGCTGCCGGGACATGAAGCCGACCTGCACGCCCAGGAAACCGCGATCCACGCGATCTACCCGCACGCCCGCCATCTGTCCGCCAAGGTGCGCGCTTTCGTCGACTTCCTGGTCGAGAAGTTCCGACCGACGCCTTACTGGGAATGCGACGACGTCGCCGATTGCGGGCCGGAACGTCTCATCGCGGCGAACAGGTAGACCGCCGTCAGCGCCGCCGCGATCATCGCGACCGGCAGGACGAGGGATTCCTGCGTCGCGTTCAGCAGGTAGCCGCAGACGATTCCGCCAACCGCGCCCATCGTCATTTGCAGGAAGCCGGTCATACCGGACGCGGCGCCCGCCTGGGACGGGTCCGCGCTGATCGCGCCTGCGATGGCGTTCGGCGTCGAGAAGCCGTTGCCGGCGGACACGAACCCCATCAGCAGGAACATCGCGGCGGCCGTCATCATGTCCAGCAGGGCGAGGGCGGTCATGATCGCCAGGCCGATCGTGGCGGCGATGAAGCCGACCCAGATCATGCGGTCGCCGCCGATGCGGGCCGAAAACCGGCCGGTCATGCCATTGCCGAACATGTAGGCGATCGAGAGCGCCAGGAACCATTGGCCATAGCCGCTCGGCGAAACGCCGAGCAGGGTCTCGCTAACATAGGGCGAGCAGGCGACGAAGATGTAGTAGGCGGTCGCGCTGAACGCCGCCGGCATGGCGTAGGCGCGGAAACCGGCCGTCTTCAGGATGCGGAAGTTGGCCGCGACGATGCCGCCGAGCCTGACCGGCGAGTGGCGACGCTGCGTCAGCGTCTCGTGCAGGCCGAAGAGGCAAAGCAGGAACGTCAACAGGCCGCCGACGAGCGGCACGAGCAGCACCGCTCTCAGGCCCTGCGCCTCGAACATCCAGCCGCCGAGCGGCGAGGCGAGCATGGGCGCGACGACCATCGCCATGGTCACGTAGCCGATCATCGAAGCCGATCGCTCGCGGTCGTAGACGTCGCGGATCGCAGCGCGGGCGAGCGCCATGCCCGCGCATCCGCCGATCGCCTGCAGGGCGCGTCCAACCGCCAGCGTCTCGATCGTGGCCGCCCAGACGGTCAGCGCAGATCCCACCATGAAGATCGCCAAGCCGATCAGCGTCATCGTCCGCCGCCCGTAGCGGTCCGAGAGGGGGCCGTAGAAGAGTTGCGCCGTCGCAAAAGCGAAAAGATACATATAGACCATGGACTGCGCGGCCGAATACGAGACGTCGTAAAGGCGTTGCAGGCCGGGCATGGTCGGCCCGATGATGTTGAGGGTCATCGGACCAAGCGCGGTCATTGCGACCAGCACGAGCATGTGCGGCCGTTTCGGCTGAGCGGCAGTCATCGGGCGGCGCCTGGCGACGGAATCGGAAATGGGTATCGACGCGCCATTCTAGCGGACTTCGCGGCGCGACAGCAGGGACCGGAGAAATGGCGTCGGACCATCGCTTTATCATCGTCGGCTTCGACGCGCTGCGCCCGGAACTCGTGACGGCGGAGCATGCGCCGACGCTTGCCGCGTGGCTGGATGGCGCCGCTCGCTTCTCGAATGCCCGGTCGGTCTTTCCGTCAGAAACCAAGGTCGCCATGGCGTCGATCTCGACGGGAAGCTGGCCGGGCGCCCACGGCATCGTCGCGAACAGCTATTTTGAGCCGGCGACGGCGGACGGACGGTTGTTCGACACGGGCGACGTCCGGCAACTCGCGCGCGTGACGGAGGCGAATTTCGGCGCCCTCGTGACCGCGCCGACGCTGGGCGGCGCGCTGAAGGCGGCGGGGAAGTCCTATTTGACCGTCAGCACCGGCACGGCCGGAAACGCCCGCTTTCTCAACCCTCGCGCCCGCGACCAGGATCTCGTCGCCTATTCGATTCTGGGCGAGGAGGCGTCGAGCCAGCGGGCCGACTTTGCCGGCTGCGTCGCGCGGTTCGGCCCGCCGCCCGCCGCCGCCGTGCCGAACGTCGAGCGCTGCCGCTACGGCGCCCGGCTGCTGCTGGAGCGGTTCCTGCCCGAGGAGCGGCCGGACGTCGCCGTCCTGTGGCTTTCGGAGCCCGACATCACCTTCCACTATCGCGGCGTCGGCTCGCCGGAAAGTCTGGCGGCGCTTCGAGCGATGGACGAGATTTTCGCCGATATTCTCGCCTGGCGCGACGTGCAGCCGGACCGGGACCTGATTCACATCGTCGCGCTCTCGGACCACGGCCAGGCGGCCGTGATGGGACGGGTCGACATCGTCGGCGAAATGCAGTCCGCGGGACTGCGGGCGTCCAACCGCTTCGGCGCGGGCGTCGACTATGTCGTCCTCGCGAGTTCGAGCGGAAATATCTGGGTGCGCGACGAAGACCCCGGATTGATCCGGGCGATGGCGGACTGGCTGGTCGAGCGCCCTTGGCTCGGCATGCTGTTCGCGAAGGCGCCGATGCTGGCGCCGGGCGCATTGCCGCTTGCATTGGTCCAGAACGACCATTCGCGCACGCCGCCGCTGGTCTTCACGCTCTGCACGGACGACCGGATCAGTCGCTTCGGTCTCGCCGGCCGCACGCTGATCGGCGCCGATCCGACGCCGGACGATGAAACCGGCGGCGTCCACGGCGGGCTGCATTCTGCGGAAATGCGGAACCTGATGGCGTTTGCGGGACCGGCCTTCCAGGCCGGCGCCAGCTTCGAGGCGCCTGCGGCTTTGCCGGACGTGGCGCCGACCGTGCTGGCGGCGCTCGGCCTGACCGCGCCGATCGGCATGGCCGGCCGCGCGCTGTCGGAAGGATTTCAGGATGGCCCCGCGACGCCGGCGTGGGGGACGGTCACGCACGAGGCGGGCGTTGGCGGCTTTCGTCAGCGGCTCGATCTGATGACGTGCGACGGCCGCGTCTATATCGACCGAGGCGGTCGCCTCAGCGCGTGAAGTCGCCGAGGCGGACGCGCAGGCCGATCAGGGCCGCGTGGGTTTCGTCACGGTTCGCGCCGTTGGTCTGGGATAGCGACCGTTGATCTTCCAGGAGCTTGAAATAGCGATATTCGGCGAACAGGCTCGTGCGGTCGGAAACTTCCAGCGAGAAGCCGGCAAGGGCCTGACCGGCCGGCGCTATGCCGCCGTCCCGCTCCTGCAAGCCGTAGTCGGCCGTATCGACGATCGCGATGCCTGCCCCGACGCCCGCGTAGGGCTTGATCGGCCCGCGGACCGGCGGAGAGATCCGCGCATTCACCATGAAGGATGTGGTCTGCTGCGCGGCGCGGCGGCCGGTTGTTTCCTGGACGGCGCCATCGACGCTCCGGGCGCGCAATCCGCCTTCGACTTCTGCCTGGAAACCGTCGAGCCAGCGATATCCAAGCGCGCTGTAGGCGCCGACCGCGGAGCGTTGATGGATATCCAGACCGGTCGGGCCGCCACGCAGTCCCGCCGATCCGAGCAGGTTCGCCCCGCCCGCGCCCACATAGGCGCCTTCAGCCAAGGCTGCGGTCGCGACGACGGCGCAAATGCATCCGCCGATGGCGGCCGCCGTCCAACGACGATACGACATTTCCGCCCTCATGCTCAATATGCATTTGGAGCCCCAACGTCGATGAAGCCGGGACCCCGAACCCCTTGCGCATAACATCACATGCTTAACGGAATGGGAAGTTTCGGCGGCGGCGAAATACGCAGGCCGCCGCCGAAACCCGCAAATGAGCCTTTACGCGGCCTTGAACAGGCCTTCCCGGGTCATGTGGTCGAGCGTCTCGTCGAGCGCCGTCCGGAAGCGGGCAAACAACTCGCGGACGTCGTCGTGGGAGATGATCAGCGGCGGGCAGAACGCAATCGCATTGCCGATCGGCCGGGTGATCAGCCCCGAAGCCATGACCCGGTCGTACAGGTAGTCCGGCGCGGGGCCCTTCGGATCGATCGGCTCGCGGGTCTCCTTGTCGACGACCAGTTCCAGCGCGCCGACCAGGCCGACGCCTCGGGCCTCGCCGACCAGCGGGTGGGATTCGAACGACCGAAGCTCTTCCTGGAAGACCTTCGCGGTTCCCTTGACCTTGGCGACGATATCGATCTCCTCGTAGATCTTCAGCGTCTCCAGCGCGACGGCGCTCGCGACCGGGTGGCCGGAATAGGTGTAGCCGTGGCCGAGGATGCCGAGCTTGCCGGCTTGGTCGGCCATCGCCTGGAAGATCTCCTCCCGCATCAGCACGCCCGCGATCGGCAGGTAAGCGGAGGAGAGGGCCTTGGCGACCGTCATGAAGTCCGGCTTCAGGTCATAGGTCTGGCTGCCGAACATTTCGCCTGTCCGCGCGAAGCCGCAGATGACCTCGTCCGCGACGAACAACACGTCGTACTTCTTCAGGACCGCCTGGATCTTCTCGAAATATGTCGCGGGCGGGACGATGACGCCGCCTGCGCCCATGACCGGTTCTGCGAAGAACGCTGCGACCGTCTCCGGCCCTTCCTCGAGGATCAGCTTCTCAAGGTTGTCGGCCATGCGGGTCGAAAAATCTTCCTCGCTTTCGCCGGCCTCGCCATAGCGGTAGTAGTGCGGGCAGTCGGTGTGTTTCACGTCCGCGATCGGCAGGTCGAAGGCGGCATGCATGTGCGGCAGGCCCGACAGGCTGGCGGCGACCAGGGTGGTGCCATGGTAGCCCTTCATCCGGGCGATGATCTTCTTCTTCTCGGGCTTGCCGATGGCGTTGTGATAGAAGCGCACAAACTTCACGATGGTGTCGTTCGCTTCCGAGCCGGAATTCACGAAGAACGCCTTGGTGATGCCTTCGGGCGCGATGCCAATCAGCTTCTCGGCGAGGTCGATGCCGGCGTCATGGCTCATATGCCGGAACTGCTGCACGTAGGGCAGCTTCCGCATCTGCTCGACGGCCGCGTTGATCAGGCGCTCCTCGCCATAGCCCAGCGACGTGCACCAGAGGCCCGCCATGCCTTCGATGTATTCACGGCCGGCGTCGTCCCAGACGCGCACGCCCTGGCCGCGATGCAGGATGGTCGGACCGATGTCCAGATGCTTCTTCAGGTTGGTCATCGGGTGGACCAGATAGGCCTTGTCCCGTGCGGCCGGCGAATTGGCTAAACCGTCCATGAAGCAACTCCTTTCGTTGGTAAACGCCGCTCAGCGAAGTTCGGCGAGGCGGTCGCGGACCTGGGGAAGGCGGTCGCCGCCCCAGAATATCTCGTCGCCGACCACATAGGTCGGCACGCCGAAGACCCCGAGACGATCTTCTGCGTCCTGCAGCGTTCTGTCCAGCAGCGCCTTTCCGGGGCCGCGCAGGTAGTCCGCGAAGTGCGCCGACCGAGCGCCGGACCGTTCGAGCGCCCCAGCGACCTCCGCCTCGACCTCGATGTCGAGCTCACGCTTGAAGAAGGCCTCGAAGACGATGTCGGTATATCGGTCGGCGACGTCGACGCCGTGCGTTTTGGCGAAGAGAAGCCCGGTGTGTGCGATCGTGCTGTCGAACAGCTTCTTGGGGCCGCGCACGATCATGCCGCGCGCGTTCGCGAGGCGCCGTGCGTCCATGTAGGAGTATTTGACGCGGCGCCACTGGTGCGCGTTGCGGCTGTCGACGGCGCCCAGGAAGTTCTCGATTTTAAGCGAGTAGGGCAGCCAGTCGATCTCCAGGCTGAACTCCGCCGCCAGGTCGCGCGTCGGCTGGACGGCGAGGTAGGCGTACGGGCTCTTGTAGTCGATGTAGACGGGCAAGATTGTTATCATGGTGTATTCCGCATTGCAAAAACGATTTATGCTGCGCTGCACAAAATGTCGCGCGGCGAAACGTACGTCTCCCGTTCGCCGCAGAAATTCGACATCATGGGCGTGGCTTGAGGGACGGGCCATGCTGACGCCGTCCGAACCGTATTGGGGAGATCGAAATGTCGAGAGTGGCGATTGTGACCGGCGGGACCCGTGGCATCGGACGCGCCATTTCCGAGGCGCTCAAGGCAAACGGTTATGACGTTGCGGCCAACTATGCCGGCAATGACGCCGCGGCGAAGAAGTTCACCGAAGAGACCGGGATCTCCGCCTACAAGTGGGACGTCGCCGACTACGACGCCTGTCAGGCCGGCGTCGACAAGGTGGTCGCCGAAAAGGGGCCGGTCGATATCGTCGTGAACAATGCCGGCATCACCCGCGACGGCACGCTGATGCGCATGTCGAAGGAAGACTGGCAGACCGTGATCGACACCAACTTGGGATCCTGCTTCAACATGGCCCATGCGGTCTTCCCGTCGATGCGGGAGCGGAACTTCGGCCGGATCCTCAATATCGGCTCGATCAACGGGCAGGCGGGTCAGTACGGCCAGGTGAACTACGCGGCGGCCAAGTCGGGCATCCACGGCTTCACCAAGGCGCTCGCCCAGGAAGGCGCCCGCTACAACATCACCGTCAACGCAATTGCGCCCGGCTATATCGACACCGACATGGTCGCCGCCGTGCCGCCCAACGTGCTCGAGAAGATCGTCGCCAAGGTCCCGGTCGGCCGGCTTGGCCACGCCGACGAGATCGCGCGCGGCGTGCTGTTCCTGGTGGCGGACGACGCGACCTTCGTCACCGGTTCGACCGTCTCGATCAACGGCGGCCAGCACATGTACTGAGCGCGGCAGGGTCAAGCGTCCTCGCGCGTTTCGGCCATCGCGGCGCCGGCCGCCAGCATCGCCTCGATCGTCTTCGCATCGTAGCCGAGGTCCGCCAGGACCTCGGCCGTGTGCTGACCGAAGCGGGGCGGCATCGTGCGGATCTCGGGCGGCGTCTTCGACATGCGATAGGGCGGCGCCATCAGGCGGATGCGGCCTTCGCTCGGATGGTCGTGCTCCTGCCAGAAGTTGACGGCGTGGAGATGCGGGTCGGCCACGACCTCGTCGAGCGTGGCGACATGCATGCAGGGGACGCCGGCTTCCGACAGGGCCTCGACCCATTCCGCCGTCGTCTTGGTTTTCGCCATCTCCTCCGTCAGCGCGATGACTTCTTCCCGGCGCGAGAGGCGCTTCGGCCGGGTGTCGTAGCGGGGGGCGGTCGCGAGTTCCGGCCGGCCGCCGGCGGCGGTCAGCCCGCGCCAATGCTTGTCGCTGGTCGCGAGGATGCAGACGAGCCCGTCCTTCGAGCGGATCGGCCAACGCATCGGTTTCGCGTGACGCTCCGACCCCGGCGGGCCGAGCGGCGGCACGAAGCCTTCGCCGGCCAGATGCTCGATCATCGCGAAGGACGTCATGGTCTCGAACATCGGCGTTTCGATTTCCTGGCCCTCGCCGGTCTTGAGCTTGTGGTAGAGGGCGGCGGCCATGGCGAAGGCCGCGAAGACGCCCGTCGTTTTGTCGGCGAGCAGCATCGGCACGAAGCGCGGCTCCTTGCCGCCGAAGGCTTCGAGCGCGACGAGGCCGGACGTGCCCTGGATGATGTCGTCGAAGGCCGCGCGGCCGGCATAGGGCCCGTCGATCCCGAAGCCCCAGATATTGCAGTAGACGAGGCCCGGATTGAGCTCCCGGACTGACGCATAGTCGAAACCCAGCCGGCCGAGCGGCTCCGGCCGCATGTTGTGGACGAAGGCGTCTGCGTCCTTCAGCAGGCGGCGCATGGCGTCGGCGCCCTCCGGCGTCTTCAGGTCGAGCGCCACGCTCCGCTTGTTGCGGTTGAGCTGCATGAAGTTGCCGGTCATGCCGGCATTGCGGCTGGGACCGGTCAGGCGCGTCAGGTCGCCGTCCGGCGCTTCCACCTTGATGACCTCCGCGCCCATGTCGGCGAGCATCTGGGTCGAGTAGGGGCCGACGACGACCGTGGTGAGGTCGACGACTTTCAGGCCGTCGAAGGGGCCGGGCATGGCGGAATGGTCCTTGGCTGGTCGGGCGCGCTGTTTCGCCAGCCAAGTCTAACCGATCCCGCGCCGATCAGAAGTCCGCCGCAATCTTGTAGCCGCGGCCCTGCCAGAACGCGAAGAACGTGGCCGCGCCGCGGATGGCGGAAAGGGTGAAGGGAATCGTTTGGACGTCCAGGCCGCGGTCGGGGAAGGGGCCGATCGCATCGTCGCCTCTGGGCTGTTCGTCCGCGGCGGCGACAATTTCGGGGAAGGCTTCCTCGCAATCGCGCGCCATGTCGCGGAAGACGACCGCGACGTCGCCGATCGTCGCCCCGGCGTCTTCGACGATGTCGGCGCCGCGTTCGATTGAAGGCGGCCCGTCGAGGTATTCGCCGTTGTAGAGCAGCACATCCAGATCGACGCCGTTGCGCTTGGCCCACCAAGCGGCCAGCTCGTTGTGCCGGGGCTCCAGCACGCGGCCGCGATAGCCGTACCACTGCACGATCGCGGGGCAGAAGGGCTTGCCGCCCGGCGGACAGTTCGGTCCGAACGGTATGACCACTTGCGGCGGATCCTGGCTGAGAAGTTCGTTCCGCCAATCGTCGTAGCTGGGGATGATGCGGGCGGCATCGCGGCGCTTTTCCCGCCACGCATGGAACAACAGCGCCGGCCAGACGATCAGGAGCGAGAGCGGCCAGAAGAAGAAGCCGACGATGCCCGGCGGTCGCGGCGGCCCTGGCCACCCGCTGAACTCCGCGGAGGCGGCGAGGCCGGCGGGTGAGAACCGCGAATCATAGACCCGCCGCAACTTCGCTTGAACGAAGTCCGCGGGGTCGTCGGCCCGCCGCGTGTCGAGCTGCGTGCCCGGCCACTGTTCGGGATCGTCATCGTCATCCCGCTCCAACACAACGAAATCCAGTCCCATGGCGCATCTCCCTTGTCGCCATGCATTATAGTCGTATTGTAAGCCTAAAAAATATACCTATGATTGTTTTTTGTTTGTACCCCACCGGGCGGCGCAGTCCGCCAGGAATGTCGCGAACCGTCCTTTGGCGATGGCGGCGCGCGTGCGCTGCATCAGCGCTTGATAGTGCCAGAGATTATGCTCGGTCAGCAGCATCAGGCCCAGCACCTCTTCCGCCTTGGTCAGGTGGTGCAGATAGGCGCGGTCATATTTGGCGCAGACCGGGCAGGGGCAGTCCCGGTCGAGCGGCGTGCCGGCGTCGTCCCGGTGCCGGGCGTTGCGCAGATTGAGCGGCCCGTCCCAGGTCCAGGCCTGGCCGGTGCGGCCGGAGCGGGTCGGCAGCACGCAGTCGAACATGTCGACGCCGCGGGCGACGGCGCCCAGGATGTCGGCGGGCTTGCCCACGCCCATCAGGTAGCGCGGACGGTCGGCCGGCAGATGGGGCGTCGTGACGCCCAGCGTCTCGAACATCTGCGACTGGCCCTCGCCGACGGCGAGGCCGCCGACGGCATAGCCCTCGAACCCGATCTCGCGAAGCGCCGCCGCGCTTTCCGCCCGAAGGTCCGGGTAGACGCCGCCCTGAACGATGCCGAAGAGGCCGTAGCCTGCGCGCTGTCTGAAGGCCGCCCGGCTCCGCTCCGCCCAACGCATCGAAAGCCGCATCGATTGCGCGGCCTGTTCGGGCGTCGCCGGAAAGGGCGTGCATTCGTCGAACGCCATGGTGATCGTCGAATCGAGCAGGTGCTGGACCTCGATCGACCGCTCGGGCGAGAGATCGTGATAGCTGCCGTCGATATGGCTGCGGAAACGGACCCCGGCCTCGGTGATCTTCCGAAGCTCCGCAAGCGACATGACCTGGAAGCCGCCGGAATCGGTCAGCACCGGCCCTTCCCAGCGCATGAATGCGCGCAGCCCGCCGAAATCGGCGATGCGCTCCGCCGTCGGCCGCAGCATCAGGTGATAGGTGTTGCCGAGCACGATCTGCGCGCCCGTCGCAGCCACTTCCTCTGGCCGCATCGCCTTGACCGTGCCGGCGGTGCCGACCGGCATGAAGGCGGGCGTGTCGATGACGCCGTGCGCCGTCTCGATCCGGCCAAGCCGGGCGTCGCCGTCCTGGCCGAGCAGGGTGAAGTCGATGCTCATGCGCCGCTCCCGTCGGGCAGCAGCAGGCTCGCGTCGCCATAGGAGAAGAAGCGATAGCGTTCGACGATGGCGTGGGCATAGGCGGCGCGCATGCGCTCCAGGCCCATCATGGCGGATACCAGCATGAACAGGGTCGACTTTGGCAGGTGGAAGTTGGTCATCAGCGCGTCGACGGCGCGGAAGCGATAGCCGGGCGTGATGAAGATGTCGGTCTCGCCCCGGAAGCCCCGGACGGCGCCGTCCGCCGCCGCTGTCTCCAGGATACGGAGCGGCGTCGTGCCGACGGAGACGATGCGCCCGCCCGCCGCGCGCGTCGCTCGTATCTCGGCGGCGGCCGCGTCGTCGATCTCGCCCCATTCGGCATGCATGACATGGTCGCGCACGTCGTCGGTCTTGACCGGCAGGAACGTGCCGGCGCCGACATGCAGCGTCACCGTCGTCCGCTCGACGCCGCGCGCCTTGAGCGCCGCAAGCAGGCCGTCCGTGAAGTGCAGCGATGCGGTGGGCGCGGCGACC
>MRWG01001891.1_pt1 | contig 11788 bp, 14 predicted proteins | sample 1013341 | NCBI WGS metagenome assembly MRWG01 (sample SAMN06117577, study PRJNA244670) | biofilm metagenome | biome: Water; feature: Cathode Biofilm; material: Biofilm; isolation source: microbial consortium enriched at the cathode of a solar microbial fuel cell | place: USA: District of Columbia ... | reverse complement strand
ACATCACCCCGCGATCGGAACCGGCGGCCTGCACCTCGGGCAGCGCCAGCACCATCTCCTCCAGGCTCAGCTGCTCCACCGGCAGTGCCGGTAGCTCGGCAGATAGTGGCGGCCAGGCCGCCGGTTCCGATCGCGGGGTGATGTTGCGCACCGCCTGACGCGCGGCGGCCAGTTGCGCCGCCGCCGTGGCCCGTTCGATGCGTGCCTCGGTGAACGCCAGCAACGCCAGATCCAGCTCGACCTGGGTCAGATCGCCGGCATCGAAGCGGCGTTGTGCGAGGTTCGCGAAGTCGCGCATCAGCTCGGCCCGGGTCTGCGCGAGCGCGTCCCGGTCGGCGCCGGTCTGATGGAACGCCAGTCCGCCGAGCAGCTCCGTCATGATGTCCCAGCGCACGGCGCGGTACTCGGCCTCCGCCGCCAGGCGCTCGGACTCGGCGACGGCCGTGCGGGCCGAACGCTTGTCGCCCCAGTCGATGGTCTGACTGATCTCGAGGGCGCGGGTGTCGGATTCGGCGTTCTCGGCCTGAATTCCGACTTCCGGGTTGTACAGCGGCCGCGCGGCCGCGGATTTGAATGCGGCCGTGGCCTCCAGGGCGGCGCGGGCGGCGCGTACCTGCGGGTTCTCCTCGACCACCGATTCGACGAATGCACTCAGGGCGGACGGCGGTGACGGGTTCAGTGCGGGCTCGGCGCCAACGGCTGACTGGACCATACACGCCAGCCCGCCGATGGACAGCAACAGCGCGACGTTGCGTCTCGTCATGGAAACTCCATTCCGGTTTGATTGGCCGGCCCCTGCGGGTCGGCGTCGATCGCCCAAAGGGCGCTCTGGCCTAGCGGAGTGACGAAGTGCGTTTTGGAGGGCGGATAGGGGGGCCGAACACGATGCTATCGACACGGGTCGACGCGGGCCGGCCGTGGCGGCGCAGAATGGTTGTACCATGGATGGCCGCCGGCGCGGTCGCGCCGGCGATGACGTGACCGTGGCAGCAATGGTGGGCCGGATCCGGAGGCCCTGGCGGCATAGTGCCATCGTCGGGCTGGACAGCGTTCTGGCTTTGCGCCGCCTGCCCATCGACGACCTCGGGGCAGTCGATTTCTGACGTGGCCACCGCACTGGTGAGCAGCAGAGAGACAGCGAGCAGCGCCAGCCCGAGTCTGGCGACGAAGGTTCTGCTGGTGTGCCACATCGTCAGTCGGATACCTGAGCGTGTCGGGATTCGACCACGTGTTCCATGACATCACCGATGACGCATTGAATGTGCTGATCCAGCGGCGAATAGAAGATCTGTCTGCCGCGCCGTTCGGCGCGGAGGACACGAGCCGCGCGAAGCAACCTCAGGTGGTGGCTGACCAGGGAGGCTGAGATGTCGAGCGAGGCCGCGATATCGCCGACGCTCGCCGGGCCATCCAGGCAAGAGAGGATGATGGTGAGCCGGGTCGGGTCCCCCATCAGCCGGAACAGGCCGGCGGCCTGGTCGACGCCGTCCGTCGATACCGTGCGAGCCTGGATGCTTGGGGTAGACACGTTATGAAGTGATACATGAACACATGTGCGGATCTTGGAGGGGCTGCTGCGGGTTGTCAAGCGCAATTCCGGAAACGCAATTCCGGAAACGCAGATACTGGAAGCCGGTAGAGCGTGGCCGCGAGGACACGGCGCAGGTGCCCGCACCCGCGTGTCGAGCTGCTTCATGCCTTGAGCATGCGCAGGCCGCCGGCAATGACGAGAAACTCGCTGGCCTCGTGAGCAATGACGGCCAGGGGGAGCGACAGCGCGCCGGCCACCGCGCCGGCGATGGCGATCAGGCCGAATGCTGCCTGGCTGCTGCCGACGACGACTACGGTGTTGCCGGCAGACTGCAGCGCCTCGATACGTGAGCGGGGTGCAGTCAGGTCTATTCCCTGCTCGTCGAACAGTGCCGGACTGCCGATCCAGTGCGTCGCTCCACCGACCCGGCCCGTGGCGCCCGATCCGGTGAGCGACCGAAAGTCGTCGGCGGGCGTGGCCACCAGACCGAGCGTGGCCGCTTTGTCCATGATCGCCCGAGCCAACGGATGCTGCGACCGGAGTTCGAGCGCCGCAGCCAACGCGAGCACCTCCGACTCCTCGGGGCCGTTCAGCGCGACCACCGCGGTGACCTCGGGCCGGCCCCTGGTCAGGGTGCCGGTCTTGTCCATGGCGATCACCCGCACCTGGGCCAGGTTCTCCAGGTGCACACCGCCCTTGACCAGAATGCCGTTCCGGCCCGCGGTGCCGATCGCTGCGACCAGGGTAGGTGATGGGAATCGAGATCACCAGGGCGCAGGGGGCCGCTGCGACGATGAAGACCGTGGCCCGGGTCAGCCACTCCTCCCAGCCCATCCCCAGCAGCCCCGGAATCAGGGCCAGCAGCGTGCCGATGGCGAGCACGGCCGGGCTGTAGCGCCGGCCGAACCGTTCAATGAAGCGCTGACTGCGCCCTTTGCTGGCCTGGGCTTCCTCCACCATTTGAACCAGGCGGGCCAGCGTGTTGTCGGCGGCCAGCGACATGATCACTCGAGGGTTGCGCCAGGCGGGCGGCGCAGCCTGGCGTGCGTGGCTTTCGATGCCGTTCCGGCAGGCCATCAGCCGGCCTTCATCCTGGCCTGGTCGGACAGGATGCCCAGCCGGCAGCGTCCGTCTTCGCGCAGCGCCATGCGTTTACCGAACCGGTCGCGATCGGCATGGAAAGGGCCGTTGGAATCAGCCGTTGCCGTCATGGAGCGATCACCCGCGTGCGGATCGTGTCCGGCGGCAGGCAGCGTCCGCTGTCGTGGCAGGCTTGGACGTGAACCTCGGCGGTCAAGCGGCTCCGCGAATCTGGTTCGCCCAGGTTGGCGGTAATGACACTGCCGTCGTCGTATATCCTCCAAGGGGCATCGCCGAGCGCACTGTCGATCTCACGGCCGGCGGGGTAGTCGACGGTTAACGGCACGGGCGCGGCGGCGCTGACGGAGAGCACCGTAGGGATCAGGAAATCCAGCGATGCCGGGTTGGCGTTGACGTGCCAGTCCCCAGCGATCTGCAGGGTGACGCGCAGGGTTCGCGCGTCTACTCGCACGGCGCTGATGTCGACCAGATCGGCGGTGGTCGTGGCTGCGCCAGAGCCGGATTCGGCCTCCGCAGCGGCCTCGACGAAGTCGGCCGTTGGCGCGGACCATTGGCGCGCCAGCAGGAGGCCCGCCACCGCGATGGCAGCCACACCGGGTATTGCCCAACTGAAGATCAGCGACTTGTTCATCGGTTTTCCCCTGCATGGCGCAATGCGGTCACCAGCGCGTCCGCGGTGAATAGATCGGGCAGTCGTTCATGGAGTCTCCCGTGGCGGTCGAGCACCACGGCGAAGGGTAATCCGGCTCCGCCGAATTCACGCAAGTACGCCTGCAGGCGTTCATCCGGGCGGGTCAGGTCGGCGCGCAACGGCAGCGCTCGCGCGTCGCGTACGGCCTCGGTCACCCGTACATCGCGGTACACGGTTTGCTCCAGGACTTTGCAGTTGATGCACCATTCGGCGGTGAACTCGATGAGCACGGGGCGCCCAATCGCCCGAGCGTGTTGCAAGCGCTGTGCGGTGAGCGGCTGCCATGCCAGGGCCTGGTGCAGGTCGGTGACAGGTTGCGGCCAGGCCGCCAGCGCCGTAACCGTCGTCGCCGCCAATGCCAGCCCGGGCACCAGACGTGCGCCTAGGCCGGGACCGAGACACAGCGCCCGTAGCGCCCAGAACGTGAACATACCGGCCCAGCCGCTCCACAAGAACGGCGCCGCATAGTCGGGCAGAACGGTGGCGGCGAAGAATGCCGCTCCGGCGAGCAGGATCAACCCCAGCAGCTGGTGGACGCGCAGCAGCCAGGCGCCGCCGCGAGGCAACTTTTCGACCAGGCCCGGCCATGCCAGGAGCACCAGATAGGGCAAGGCCAGGCCCACGCCCACGGCGAGAAAGATCGCAACGATGGCGGCCGGCGACTGGGTCAGTGCGAAGGCCAGCACGCCGCCGAGAAACGGCCCAGTACAAGGCGCCGACAGCACCGCGGCCAGCAGACCGGCGAAATAGGGCTCGGCATAGCCCGCGCCCCGGATCCCATAGGCCCACTGCGGCGGCTGGATTCCGCGTCCGGCCAGGCTCCAGGCCCCAAGACCGCCCAAAACCAATGCCAGGGCGGCGCGGAAGCCGGGGGATTGGAAGATCGTGCCCCAGGTCCAATTGAGCGAGGCTGTGGCCAGCGCCAGCCCCCCGAAGAAGGTGAGCGTGCCGGCGAGCAGCGCCGCTCCAGCCAGCAGCCGCCTACCGGGGCTGGCACCAACTACACGGCCGATGCTGCGTAGCTTGATCGGCAGCGCCGGCAGCACACAGGGCGTGACATTCAGCAGCACGCCGGCGGCCGTCGCCAGCAGCAAGTATAGCCACAGGTTCACGCCGGGCTCCTCCCCATCCGGCTTTCAAGGTAGTCGGTGACAAGCAAAAGGAGTCTCCAGGCCTGCTCACAACCGCGGTTGGCGTTGGCCCGAGCAGGGCGCGGCGCGCACCTGCTCGGGCCGCTTGGGGCCGAAAATCAGCGGTTCGGCTGCCTGGTTACCCGCAGGTAGGGTTTCAAGGTCTGCCAACCATCCGGAAAGTGCTCCGCAGCCTCCTCGTCGGACAGGCTCGGCAGGATGATGACGTCCTCGCCGGCCTTCCAGTTCACCGGGGTGGCCACCTTGTAGCCGTCGGTGAGCTGGATGGAGTCGATGACCCGGAGGATTTCGTCGAAGTTGCGGCCGGCGCTCTTCGGGTAGGTCAGCGTCATGCGTACCTTCTTGTTCGGGTCGACCAGAAACACCGAACGCACCGTCGAGCTATCGTCCTCGCCCGGATGGAGCATGTCGTAAGCTTCCGAAACCGTCTTGTCCGGGTCGCCGATGATCGGGAAGTTCACCGTGCAACCCTGGGTCTCCTCGATATCGCCGATCCAGGCCCTGTGGTCCTCGACCGAGTCTACGGACACGGCGATGACTTTGCAGTTGCGCTGGGCGAACTCTTCTTTCAGCTTTGCGGTGACGCCCAACTCGGTGGTGCACACCGGCGTGAAGTCGGCCGGGTGGGAGAACAACACGGCCCAGCCGTCGCCGGTCCACTCGTGGAAGTTGATCTCACCCTCGGTCGTATTCGCCGTGAAGTCTGGGGCGGTGTCGCCTAAACGTATGCTCATGGTTTTCTCCTGAGAGAGTGGCGGGTTTTCGGCACGCACCGGATGAATCGGTGCGAGCCCGTGACACACGGAAACGTCTGACTCGCGAGCGGCCGTGGCTGCCGCATGCGGGTGCGGCGACGGGTTCGCGCGTCAGGAGGAGTTAGCGCTGGGCGTCGTCCGGCGGACGCAGCAGGCCCGCAGCATGGGCCGGGAGCGTGTCGGGACTCTGCGGGCGGGGGGTAGGACGCAATCGGACATCAGCGCCCTTTGCCGACACCGCAAAGCCCGATGATACCAGGTTGCAACTGGAACACGGCAACTGGCACGAGCGATCGAGATCGACACAGTCGCTCCGCCGGCAAGTCGCTTCGGCGCCTGCTTGGACGGAATATGCGCTGGGTTGGCTCTCCTGCATGCAGGCAGACGTGCCCATGGCGACGACGGTAGCCTCGGCAGTCAAGGCCAAGGCTGCACTCACCAGCAACGTGAGGCGCAGGTAACGCATGCGCGTTATTGTAGGGTCTGTGGCGCCGAATTGAAACGACGCTACCGGGGGCGGGGGTCCGGGGGGCCGGCTGCTGTACATGCCGGAACGGTGCCAAGCGCGAAAGGTTGCACGGAACAGCCGCAGCGCCGGGCGCGATAGTGAACCATAAGCACAGCCCGTTGAGGCACGACGACCGTAGCGACTATGCTGACGGCTCATTGACTTGGAGACGGCATGTCCGACAGCACAACAGGTTGGCGGATCAGCGACTTTTCCGTACCCAGGATGGACTGTCCCTCCGAGGAGGGCATGATCCGTATGGCCTTGGATGGCGTCGCCGGCGTGCAGGGCCTGGCCTTCGACCTGAGCGAGCGCCAGGTCCAGGTGCTGCACGACCAGGACGTGAACGAGGTCATGTCCAAGCTGGGATCTCTCGGTTTGGGGGCGCAACTGGTCGGCACCCGGGTGGCGAGTGCCGATGAAGCACAGGCTCTGTACCCGGACAGCCAGGCGGATGTCCGGGAGTCCCGCACGCTGAAAATACTCCTGGCCATCAACGGCTTCATGTTCTTTGCCGAATTCATGCTTGGCTGGCTGGCGCAATCTGCGGGGCTGCTGGCCGATTCGCTGGACATGTTTGCCGACGCGGCGGTCTATGGCGTCGCCCTCTACGCCGTGGGCCGCAGCCTGCAATTGAAAACCCGCGCCGCACACCTGGCGGGCTGGCTGCAGTTACTGATGGCCCTGGGCGTGCTCGCCGAAGTCGGCCGGCGCTTGTTGTTCGGCAGCCAACCGGTGTCGGCGCTGATGATCGCCGTGGGCGCCGCCGCGCTGACCGCCAACGTCGCCTGCCTGTTTCTCATTTATCGGCACCGCCACGGCGGCTCGCACATGAAAGCGAGTTGGATATTCTCGGCCAACGACGTGATCGCCAATGTCGGCCTGATCCTGGCCGCGGTGCTGGTGGCCTGGACCGGTTCACGTTATCCAGACCTGATCATCGGCACCATCGTCGGCTTTGTGGTGCTCGCTGGCGCCCGGCGAATTCTCAAGCTGTAGAATCATCCCCGATGGACGGGGCCTTCCCGCGCACCGCTTGCCGCCGCTGGCGCTCGATCACGGCGTTGGTCGCTACGACAGCGGCTGGCGCAGCATCGACCCTGGCCTTCGCGCCATGGTCCTGGTGGTGGCTGACGCCGCCGTGACTCGCGGTATTGTTTCTCAACGCCTGGCGCGCCTCGCCGGGCCGGGCCTTTCTGCTGGGATATCTGTTCGGCCTGGGCCTGTTCGGTTTCGGAGTAGCGTGGGTACACGTCAGCATGTTGCGGTATGGCAGCGGTGGAGCGCTGGCCAGTTTTGCCGCAACCGGCGGCCTGATCGCCTTGCTGGCGGCATTTCCTGGGCTGGCGCTGTTCGTTGCAAGATCGCTACGGCCGCAATCGGCCCCCTGGGCGCTATGGGCGGCCATGCCGGCAGCCTGGGTTGCGCTGGAGTGGGTGCGCACCTGGATTTTCACCGGGTTTCCCTGGCTGCCTATCGGCTATAGCCAAACCGATTCACCCCTGGCCGTTGGCCTGGCCCCAGTGGCCGGCGTGCTGGGCCTGAGCGCATCGGCCGCGTTGCTGGCCGCTGCGTTGGTGTGGTGCGCGGACGCCGCAGACTGGCGGCGTGGCGGCGCGACCGCCGTTGCCGTCGTGGCGCTCGGCGCCGCCATTCACTTCGGGCTGGCGCGCGACTGGACCCAGCCAGCCGGCGCGCCGTTGGAAGTTGCGCTGGTGCAGGGCAACTTCGACCAGGCCGAAAAGTGGCGGCCGGAAAATCGCAGCAAGACACTCTCGCGCTACGCCGCGTTGAGCGAACCCTTCTGGCAGGCGGACCTGATCGTGTGGCCCGAAACGGCACTCCCGCAGCCTTACGACAGCCTTCCGGCCGGCTATGCGGACAGGCTCGCCAAGCGTGTGCATGAGACCGATACCGCCCTGATCCTGGGCGCCCCGACGCGTCGGGACGGACGGATGTTCAACAGCGCCATCGCGGTTGGCGAGGACACGGCGTATCACAAGCGTCATCTCGTGCCCTTCGGCGAATACGTACCCCTGCGCGGATTGTTCGGCAACCTGCTCGACGTGCTGGGTGCGCCGGAATCGGATTTCACCTCCGGCTCGAAGAGCACACTGTTGCCGGTTGCCGGATACCGCGGCGGCATTGCGATCTGTTGCGAGATCATCACCTGCTGCGGGCGACCAATACCGGTGTGACCGCGGTGATGGACGCGCGCGGCAGGGTGATTGGACAAGCGCCGCAATTCAAGGCGGTCTCGCTGGAGTCACGGCTGGTGCCTCGTGCCGGGCTCACGCCTTACATGCGCTGGCGGGACGGCCCCCTGCTGATCACGGTGACTCTCCTGCTGCTCGGCCTGGCGGCCCGGCGACCGGCCTTCGCATCGACGGTAGGCCCGCGGGGGCGCAGCGAGTGACGAGCCGTAGTTGCAAGCGCTCGCCACCCAGTTGGTGTCGTGCAAACGCGGAATATCCCACTGGTGACATACCCGGTGGCGTGTCGACCGCGCTGCTCTGGCAGCACAGCAACACCGACTACCGCAGAGCGGCTGGCTGATGCAGGTCTTGCCATGTATATGTATGAATGGTTTACGGGAACCGAACTGTCATTCGAAGCCATGGTCTGTGAATCACGATGCTTCGAGCAGTTCGAGTGGGCTTCTTAACCGATGAAGGCACGACATCATGAAGAACCAAGCGCGATTTTATGGCGCTAAAAACGGCCAACAGCCATGGGTTTTGGTGTTGCATGGCTTCATCGGCGCAATAATCGGTGTGCTGGTGCTGCACCCTCTCACAACCATGGTGTATTGGTTTGAATTCAGGGAATTGATGGAGTTTCCCGGCGGTGGTCCCCTGGACTTTCTGGTCCAGCGCCTGACCACTGCATACAAGACTGAGCTGATGCCGATGAGTCTGGTGTTCGCGGCAATCGGTGGAGCGATTGGTTTCGGATTTGGACTTTATCACATCAGGTTGTTGGGTCAGCAACGTATCGTACGCTACCTGGAGCGCGAATTGGCCGAGGAGCTACCGCTGTTGATCGCCAGGGGTGAGGGAGAGCATCTGGAGTTCAAAACGTCGCTGCGCTGGGATGACAGGCAACAGCGCGCCAACCGTGAGCTCGAGCAGGTCGTGGTGAAGACTGTTGCCGGGTTTCTCAACCATGAAGGCGGCACATTGCTCATCGGCGTTGGGGATAGCGGCGATATCGTTGGCATCGAACCAGACTTTCAAACCCTCAAACATGCCAACCGAGATGGCTTCGAACGCGCCTTGATGGACGCTGTAAAGGCCGGTTTGGGCGGAAATGCTTGCGCATTGGTGCACTGCCGATTCCACGACCTGGCGGGGAAAACGGTGTGCCGGATCATCATCGAGAGAAGTGTCCAACCGGTCTATTATGTCGACGGCCGCGTGGCGCGGCTGATGTTGCGCGCCGGTAACAGTACGCGGGAGTTGGATGTCCGCGAGGCGCAAGCTTATCTCGCCCATCGTTTTGCTGCCGATGTTTAGCCGACCGTAGGTCTCTGACGCGGATTGCGCAGTGCACCGTGAAACAGCATCGTGGTCGGATGGGCATCGGGCTATCGGGCTCAGGGTGCTGATTCGCCCACGGCCGGCATTGCAACGGGTGCACTCAGTGTCCGCAGAAACGCCTCGAGCTGATCGCGTTCGGTGCGGCTCAATCCGAGGGGCTTTGCTTCGTTGTGGCCGATCATGGCCTCGGGAGCGGTGACGTAGTGCTCGATGACGTCGGCCAGCGTCGGTAGCTGACCTTTGTGCATGTAAGGCGCCGTGCCCTGGAGGTTGCGCAGTGACGGCGTCCGCACGGCGCCTATCAGTTCGGGCCCGCGACGCGCGAAGCGAAGCTCCGAACAGTCATCGGTGGTGGCGTCGCTGTAGGGGCCGAGGCAATTGAAAGGATCTTCATCCACCTGACGCAAACCGTCATAGCGGCCTCTATCCGGCAAGTCGCCTGGATATGAAATTATGCCCGTATTGTGGAATTCGTTGTTGGTGAGCAGCGGCCCATTATGGCATTGGATGCACTGGGCCCGGCCGATGAACAGGCGCAGGCCGGCCACTTCGGCGGGAGCCAAGGCTTCACGCTGGCGTGCCTGGTCCCCATCGACAACCGCCTGCACGTAGGCATCGAAACGGGACGGGCCGGGAAGCAGACGTCGCTCGTAAGCGCCGATGGCCTTGCCGATGTTGGCGAAAACCTCGTTGACGGTCCGTCGATCGCGAGGATTCATAGCCAGCCAGGACGCCCGCAGCGCCGGGTCCGGCAGCGGGCCCGCCGCCGGCGGAAAGCGGCGTTCGTCGTGCAGGTCCGGCAATCGGCCGAACACCTGCTCGTAGCTGGCCCGATACTCCGGGTCCGTGGCGATGAATCGCACGTACGCCATGCGGTTACCGCCGTGCTCCGCCGGGTCCTCCAGCGGCGCCAACGCCTGGGACCAGAGGCTGTCCTTGCGCCCGTCCCAGTACAGCCAGGGGCTGTAGGCCTGGCCGACGATGCTGGGGGTATTGCGTCTGGCGGTACCAATGGCCCTGGCTTTGGGCAGACCGTCGGTAAAACGCCGTCCGGGCTGATGACAGGTGGCACAGGCGACCTGTCCGTTGCCGCTCAGCCGCGGGTCGAAGAACAACTGCTGGCCCAGCTTCGCAGCCCGCCGATCGTCGGCCAGCGCATTCGAAGGCTCGGGCGGCACGGGGGGCAGGCTGTCGATCGACAGTGAACGTAACAGTGCCAGTTCCGAGGCGGTCCATGCCGAATGCCGGCCGGCCGATTCGATTTCTCCGAACACCAGCGCCGCCAGCGCGCCGATGGCTGCCTGCAGGATCGTGATCCGGAAAGCCTCGCCACGAATCATCTGACCTGAACCGGGATCACCACCGTATCGCGGCCCGCGGGGCCGGAGATGGTTATCGTCATTTCCCAGTACCCGTTCATGTGGAAGCGGACGCCTTCCAGCTGGTACCGGCCTTCGCTGGGTTCGCGCGTCACGCGCGGCGCGGTGGGCAGTCCGTGATCGTGTTCCGGCATGCCGCCGGTCACGGAGATTTTGGCACCCTGGACCGGCGCACCAGCCGCGGTTTCGACTTCCAGCATCCAGCGGTGGATGCGGTTGATCGGGATGGGATCCAGGGAGGGGTTGACGGCGATGCGGTACAGGCCGCGGCTGGAGACCCAGCCGTCGGCAGCCGCAGCGGACGCGACGCCGATGCAGGCGGCGACCACGGAGAGGAACAGCAGAACGTTGCGGCCGGCGGGCATCAGCCGGCCAGCGATCGTCCGACGCGCCAGACCAAGGCCGCCAGGAACAGGATGAACAGGATCAGCCATGGCCAGAAACCGAATCCGTTGAAGCCGACTCGAAACGGGAAGACCGCCTGGTAGGTTTCGCCGCTCGACGAGTCGGCGACTGTGACAATCCCGATGTACTCGCCATTGCGCGCGAACGTGTAGCCGGCGAGAAACACCCCTGGTGCGACGTCGGCGGGCTGGTGGTAGACGGTCGCCGCCTCGAGGTCGTCGATGCGGGCAATGTCCGGCGCGGCGGCGAACCGTCCCAGACCCGTGACGTTGCGGATGATGCGAAAGTCTATGGGTAAGGCGCTCAGGCCGTTGTGCAGGTACTCCATCACGAACACCGACACGCCGCCGCTCGGGAGGTCTTCGCAGAACGGCTCCTGGCCGCGTGTTTCCGGCAGGTAGATTTTGAAGTGCGCCTCGAGATAGCCGATCTTGATGGTGCATTGATCCTCCTCGCGCACGACACCACCATGCGGCCAGACATTGGTCGAGCCGAGGGCGCCGATGAGCAGCAGACCACAGCCGGTAATCAGTCGCCACGCCGCATTCGTGCTCATGGTCGAGCCATCGTGTCGGCTGGCCGATAGCCGGTTGCCATCGTAGTGCTGCCCGTCACCCTTCGGTGGACGAGGATGCAACAGCTCGAGTTGAGGCGCAAATCCCAGGCCTGGTTGCCTGGTTGCCTGGTTGCGCGCCCGGTGTCCGGTAGCCAGGCTCGCTTTCGCTTGC
>MRWG01001890.1_pt1 | contig 11796 bp, 11 predicted proteins | sample 1013341 | NCBI WGS metagenome assembly MRWG01 (sample SAMN06117577, study PRJNA244670) | biofilm metagenome | biome: Water; feature: Cathode Biofilm; material: Biofilm; isolation source: microbial consortium enriched at the cathode of a solar microbial fuel cell | place: USA: District of Columbia ... | reverse complement strand
ACCTGATCCCGGTGACGCTGGAACTCGGCGGCAAGTCGCCCAACGTCTTCCACAAGGACGTGATGCACGAGGACGATGCCTTTCTCGACAAGGCGATCGAGGGCTTCGTGCTCTTCGCGCTGAACCAGGGGGAGGTCTGCACCTGCCCGAGCCGGGCGCTGATCCATGAGGATATCTATGACGCCTTCATCGAGCGCGCCATCAAGCGCACCGAGGCGATCGTCATGGGCGATCCGCGGGCACAGGGCACGATGATGGGGGCCCAGGCTTCCGAGGAGCAGAAGGAAAAGATCCTCAGCTATCTCGACATCGGCCGCCAGGAAGGCGCCGACGTACTGACCGGCGGCGGGCCGGCCGACCTGGGCGGCGAGCTGTCGGGCGGCTACTACATCCAGCCGACGATTCTGAAGGGGCACAACAAGATGCGGGTGTTCCAGGAAGAGATCTTCGGCCCCGTGGTGTCGGTCACCACCTTCAAGGACGAGGACGAGGCCTTGTCGATCGCCAATGACACGCTCTATGGTCTTGGTGCCGGCGTGTGGTCGCGCGACATGAACACCTGCTACCGCTTCGGCCGCGGAATCCAGGCCGGCCGGGTCTGGGTGAACAACTACCATGCCTACCCGGCCCATGCGGCCTTCGGCGGCTACAAGCAATCCGGCATCGGGCGCGAGACCCACAAGATGATGCTGGACCACTATCAGCAGACCAAGAACATGCTGGTCAGCTACAACCCCAACAAGTTGGGTTTCTTCTGACGCCATTTCATCAGGGGCGCGGGGCCTGCGTTTGGCCCCGCACCCTCTGCCTGGTTGGAAAGACGCGAAGATGACTGAGAAACCGATATCCTGCGCCATGGACGAAGGCCCGGTTCCGGGGACCGATCCTCTGGCCCGCGTTACCGCAACGCCCGGCGCACGCGCTTTCATCGCGGAGCTCGTGGCCGATCACGGGCCGATCATGTTTCATCAGTCGGGCGGGTGCTGCGACGGGTCATCGCCCATGTGCTACCCCAAGGGCGAATTCCGCCTCGGTGCAAGCGATGTCTGCCTGGGGGAGATCGTCGGCGCCGAGGTCTGGATCTCGGGCCCGCAGTTTGCCGCCTGGAAACATACCCAGCTGATCCTCGACGTGGTGCCGGGCCGTGGCGGCATGTTCAGCCTGGACAACGGGCGCGAGCGCCGCTTTCTGACGCGCTCGCGGATATTTTCCGCCGAGGAGCAGGCGCTGCTGGAAGCGGGCGAGGCGGTGACCGGCGGCTGAGCGCTGCGCCGATCACACCACCTGGATTCCTGGGCCTTAACCAAGGCTGAGACTGGCCGAGAGGGGCCCGGCAGTGTAGATAAGGGGCCATGACCGGCCTTTCCCGCAAACTCTCCGTCGCGCCGATGATGGACTGGACCGACCGCCACGAGCGGGCCTTCCTGCGGACCATCTCCCGGCGCACGCTGCTCTATACGGAGATGGTGACGACGGGCGCCATCCTGCACGGCGACCGCGACCGCTTCCTCGCCTTCGAGGCGGCCGAGCACCCCGTCGCCCTGCAGCTCGGCGGCTCGGAGCCGGAAGACCTGGCGACCTCGGCCCGCGAAGGCGCGGCGCGCGGCTATGACGAGATCAACCTCAACCTCGGCTGCCCCAGCGACCGGGTGCAGCGCGGCCGCTTCGGCGCCTGCCTCATGACCGAGCCGGCGCTGGTGGCCGACTGCGTCGCCGCCATGATCGACGCGGCCGAGATTCCGGTGACGGTGAAGACGCGCATCGGCGTCGACGACCAGGACAGCTACGAGGACCTGACGGCCTTCGTGGAGAAGGTCGCGGCCACCGGCTGCACCTCCTTCACCATCCACGCCCGCAAGGCCTGGCTCAGCGGTCTCTCGCCCAAGGAGAACCGCGAGGTGCCGCCGCTGCGCTACGACCTGGTCTACGACCTGAAGCGCGACTTTCCGGCGCTGGAGATCGTGCTCAACGGCGGCGTGCAGTCGCTCGATGAGGCAGAGGCGCACCTGGAGAAGGTCGACGGCGTCATGATCGGGCGCGCCGCCTACCAGTCGCCCTATATCCTGGCGGAGGCGGACAGCCGCTTCTTCGGGGAGGCGGCGCCCCCGCGCAGCCGCGAGGAAATCGTCACCGACTTCCTGCCCTACGTGGAGCGCCAGCTGACCCGGGGCGTGCCCTTGAAGTCGATCCCCCGCCACATGCTCGGCCTCTTCAATGGCCTGCCGGGCGCGCGCGCCTGGCGGCGCTGCCTGGCCGAGGAGGCGCACAAGCCGGGCGCGGGGCCGGAGGTCATCGAGGCGGCGCTGGCGCGCTGGCGCGAGACCCAGGCGCGCCAGCGGGCCGCCTGACAGTCGAGACAAGAAGAACAAAGCGGAAGAGGGGGAACATGGCCGGGAACAAGAAGCGCGGGCTGCTGAACGGCCTGACCCACTACGGCGACCCCGACTTCGCGGCCTACCTCAGGCGCTCCTTCGCGCGCTCCATGGGCTATTCCGAGGAGATGCTGGGCCGGCCCATCGTCGGCATCACCTGGACCGCCAGCGGCTTCAACAACTGCCACCGCGGCGTGCCGCAGCTGGTCGAGGCGGCCAAGCGCGGCGTGCTGGCGGCCGGGGCCCTGCCGCTGGAGTTCCCCGTCACCTCCCTGGGCGAGGTCTTCCTCAACCCCACCAGCCTGCTCTACCGCAACCTCATGGCCATGGACGTGGAGGAGATGGTCCGCGCCCAGCCGATGGATTCCGTGCTGCTGGTCGGCGGCTGCGACAAGACCCTGCCGGCCCTGGTCATGGGCGGGATTTCCGCCGGCAAGCCGGCCGTGGTGCTGGCCACCGGCCCCATGTCGACCGGGCGCTATCACGGCGAGCGCCTGGGCGCCTGCACCGACTGCCGGCGCTTCTGGGCGCAGTACCGCGCAGGCGGGCTGGACGACAAGCAGATCCGGGAGATCGAGGGCAACCTCGCAACCACGCAAGGGACCTGCGCAGTCATGGGCACGGCCAGCACCATGGCCATCCTCTGCGAGGCCCTGGGCCTCATGCTGCCCGGCGGCGCCGCCGTGCCCGCCGTTCACGCCGACCGCCTGCGCCAGGCCGAGGCCAGCGGTCTGCGCGCTGCGCAGCTGGCCATGGCGGAGGGCGGCAGCGACCTCACCTTCGACAGGATCATCACCGAGAAGGCCGCCGAGAACGCGCTGCGTGTGCTGCTGGCGATCAGCGGCTCGACCAACGCCGTGGTGCACCTGGCCGCCATCTTCGGGCGGCTCGGCCTGACGCTGGACATGGACCTGCTGAACCGCCTCAGCGACGAGACGCCCGTCCTCGTCGACCTGAAGCCGACCGGCGCCCACTACATGGAGGACCTGCACGCCGCCGGCGGCGCCCCCGCCGTGCTGCGCGCCCTGCGCGATCAGCTCCACCTGGACGTGAAGACCGTCACCGGCAAGACCCTGGGCGAGCTTTTGGACGAGGGCGACCTCTGGGTCGATCCCAAGGTGGTGCGGCCACCGGAGAACCCGATCTCGCCCCAGGGCGGGCTGGTGGCGCTGAGCGGCAGCCTCGCCCCCAAGGGCGCGATCCTGAAGCGCGCCGCGGCGACGCCGGAGCTCTTCGAGCGCGAAGGCCGCGCCGTGGTCTTCACCTCCCTGGAGGACCTCTCGGCGCGTATCGACGATCCCGAGCTGGACGTCACCGCCGACGACTTCCTGGTGCTGCAGAACGCCGGGCCCCTGGCCAGCGGCATGCCGGAGGCCGGCTACCTGCCGATCCCGGCCAAGCTCGCCAGGGCAGGCGTGAAGGACATGGTGCGCATCTCGGACGCCCGCATGAGCGGCACCGCCTTCGGCACCATCGTGCTGCATGTCTCGCCTGAGGCGGCGCTGGGCAGCCCGCTGGGCCTGGTCAGGAACGGCGATCGCATCCGCCTTTCTGTGAAGGAGCGGCGCCTCGACCTGCTGGTCGAGGAGGCCGAGCTGGCCGAACGCCGCGCGGCCTTCACGCCGCCGCCCGGGGTCGGCGCCGAGCGCGGCTGGCGCCGTCTGTGGCGCGACCACGTCCTGCAGGCCGAGGACGGCGTCGACCTGGACCTGCTGCGCGGCGCCTGAAAAAATATCTCGGGCGCGTCACAAACCGGGCCGCCCCCTCGTCATCTCCGTAGCAGCGCTTTGTCGCAAGGAGAAGGAGAACCCCATGTTGCAGACCAAGGCTTTCGATTTCCGCCGGCAGATCCCTGCCGTCTACCAGGCCATGGGCGGCGTCGAGCAAGCCATCACCGCCCAGGGGATCGATCCCCTGCTGCGCCACCTGGTGAAGCTGCGCGCCTCGCAGATCAACGGCTGCGCCTTCTGCGTGAAGATGCACACGGAAGAGGCGCGCAAGGACGGCGAGACCAACGAGCGGCTCGACCGGCTGGTCGTCTGGGATCAGGTCGATGATTTCAGCGAAAAGGAGAAGGCGGCTCTGGCCTGGACCGAGGCGCTGACCTGTCTCGAGCGCGGCGCCGACCACAGCGCGGTCAAGGCGCGACTCCTCGAGCATTTCTCCGACCCGGAGGTCTCCACCCTGACGGCGGTCATCGCCATGATCAATCTGTGGAACCGCCTGGGCATTGCGGCGCACTAGGCGAGCGTGCGGGGCATGATCGACGACAGAGACCTCGCAGCCTTCGAAGAGGCCCGGCCCGCCCTGCGCGGGCTGGCCTACCGCATCCTCGGCTCCCTGGCCGAAGCCGAGGATGCGGTGCAGGACACCTTCCTGAAGTGGCAGGCCGCCCGGCAGGGCGGGATCGAGAATCCGCGGGCCTGGCTGACCACGGTCTGCACGCGCCGCTGCCTGGACCTGCTGAAGGCCGCCGACCGCGCCCGCGTCGACTACGTGGGCACCTGGCTGCCGGAGCCGGTGCAGACGGCCAGCGCGGAGTCGCCGGCCGAGCTGGCGGCCTCGGTCACCACCGCCTTCCTGCTGCTGCTCGACCGCCTGACGCCCAAGGAGCGCGCCGCCTACCTGCTGCGCGAGGTTTTCGACCAGGACTACGCCGAGGTGGCGCGGGCCCTCGGGCTCCAGGAAGCCGCCTGCCGCAAGCTGGTGTCGCGGGCCCAGGCCGCCCTGCGCCGGGAACAGGTGCGCCGCGTGGCGCCGCCGGCCCGCCAGGCGGAGCTGCTGGACGCCTTCCAGCTCGCCATCAACAGCGGCGCGACGGAGCGGCTGAGCGCGCTCCTGGCCGACGACATCGCGCTGAGGGCCGACGGCGGCGGCAAGGCCACGGCGGCCAGCCGGGTGCTGCGCGGCCGCAAGGAGGTGCTGGGCTTCATCACCAAGATCCTGAGCCCCACCTGGCCGCAATGGCGGCAGGTCAGGTCGGAGATCAACGGCGTTCTCGGCCTGGTGCTGCTGGAGGGCAACACCATTCACGCCTCCATCACCTTCGGCTTTGATGTCGACGGCGCGCTCAGCGACATCTACATCATGCGCAACCCGGAGAAGTTCGGCGGCCTGCGCGCGGATCCGCGCGACCTGCAGTGAGCTTCGGCACCCAGCTACGGCGGCCACGTCGCCCCTGAACTCCCACTCACCCTGAATCGGAAACGGACGGGCCCGGCCTTTCGCCAGGGCGTTGAGAGAACTGCCCGGGATGTAACAACCCTGGGCCGGTTGCCGCTGTTCGGCGTTGATGCGCTAATTGTCCGGCTCCGATGTTCGGAAGCTACAGGTCATCGCCCCGGGGGTCGCAAGTTCGAAAAGAACAAATCAAGGGAGAGATAAGAATGCCAGATGCATCTGTTTTGACGCAGAGCGGGAAGGCCCATCAGGTCACCGATGAGGCGCTGGAGGAGCTGAAGGGGGCGCTGCGCGGAAGCGTGTTGTTGCAGCAGGACGAGGGTTACGACGGCGCCCGCGCGATCTGGAACGCGATGGTCGACCGGCATCCCGCCCTGATCGTGCGCTGCGCCGGAGCCGCCGATGTGCGGCGCGCGGTGGCGCTGGCGCATGACCACAATCTTGTCGTCGCTGTACGCGGGGGCGGCCACAACATCGCCGGCAACGCGGTCTGCGAGGGCGGCCTGATGATCGACCTCTCGATGATGAACTCGGTGCGCGTCGATCCGCAGAGGAAGACCGCCTGGGTCGAGCCGGGCGCCACGCTGGGCGACCTGGATAAGGAGGCGCAGGCTTCCGGTCTCGCCCTTCCCGTCGGCATCAATTCGACCACCGGCGTCGCCGGCCTCACCCTTGGCGGCGGCTTCGGCTGGATCACGCGCAAGTTCGGCATGACCATCGACAACCTGGTCTCGGCCGACGTGGTGCTGGCCAACGGCGATCTCGTGCGGGCCAGCGAGGCGGAAAACCCCGACCTCTTCTGGGCCCTGCGGGGCGGCGGCGGCAACTTCGGCATCGTGACGGCTTTCGAGTTCCAGCTTCACGATGTCGGCCCGGAAGTCCTCTCGGGCCTCGTTGTGCATCCGCTCGACGGCGCGGCGGATCTGCTGCAGGCCTATCGCGACATCGCGACCTCGGCGCCGGACGAGCTGACCGCCTGGGTGGTGCTGCGCAAGGCGCCGCCGCTGCCCTTCCTGCCGGAGGAATGGCACGGGCGCGAGGTGCTGGTCTTCGCGGTCTGCTACTGCGGCGACCTGGCCGAGGGTGAGAAGGCGCTGGCCGAGCTGCGCGGGCTCGGCAAGCCCATCGCCGACGTGGTGGCGCCGCACCCCTTCACCGGCTGGCAGACGGCCTTCGACCCCCTGCTGGAGCCCGGGGCTCGGAACTATTGGAAGAGCCACGACTTCGCCGAGCTCTCCGACGCGGCCATCGACGACCTGGTGGCGGCGATCAAGACCCTGCCGACGGACGAGTGCGAGGTCTTCATCGCCCACGTCGGCGGCGCCATGAGCCGCGTGCCGGAGGACGCGACCGCCTATCCGCAGCGCAAGTCGCATTTCATCATGAACGTGCATACCCGCTGGCGGGAGGCGGGCCAGGACAAGGCCTGCATCGACTGGGCGCGCGGGCTCTTCGACACCATGGGCCGCTACGCGGTCGGCACCGTCTACATCAACTTCATGCCGGACGACGAGTCGGACCGCGTCGAGGCGGCCTACGGCCCCAACTACAAGCGCCTGGTGGAGGTCAAGGCGAAGTACGACCCGTCCAACCTCTTCCGCATGAACCAGAACATCCAGCCTAAAGGCTAGCGCCGATACGAAAAGCCCCCGGGACCCTGAAGCGGTTCCGGGCGCGCTTCGCCGGGATGCGGGCGGCCTTATACGACCTTGGTGTGCAGCTCGCCGACGCCCTCGATGTGGCCGTGCAGCACGTCGCCGCGGCTGACCGCCGCGACGCCGGAGGGCGTGCCCGACAGGATGACGTCGCCCGGCGCCAGCTCGAAGAGCCCGGAGAGGTAGGAGATCATCTCCGGCACCTTCCAGATCATCTGGCCCAGGTCGCCCTCCTGGCGGGTCTCGCCGTTCACCTTCAGCCAGATGGCGCCCTTATCCGGGTGGCCGATGTCGCTGGCCGCGACCAGGTCGCTGCAGGGGGCGGAATGCTCGAAGGCCTTGCCCACTTCCCAGGGCCGGCCCGCCTTCTTGGCCACGCCCTGCAGGTCGCGCCGCGTCATGTCCAGCGCCACGCCGTAGCCCCAGACGTGCTCCATGGCCTTGTCGAGGGGGATGTCCTTGCCGCCCTTCGACAGGGCCACGGCCATCTCGATCTCGTGGTGCACGTCGCTCGACTGCGGCGGGTAGGGGAAGTCGCCCCCACCGGTCACCAGGTTGTCCGGGTTCTTCTGGAAGAAGAAGGGCTCCTCGCGGTCCGGGTCGCCGCCCATTTCGATGGTGTGGGCGGCGTAGTTGCGCCCCACGCAGTAGATGCGATGGACCGGGAAGACAGCGTCGCTTCCGCGCACCGGGATCACGGCGGGCTTGGGCGGCGTAATCACGAAGCTCATTTTCTTGTCGTCTCCAGAAGAATGCAGAGTGCTAGTGTCGGGCGGCGGCATAGTAGTCGACCTTTCTTTCAAGCCAGGCAAGTACTTCGTTGAGAGTGAAAGCGAAAGCAAAAAGCACGAAGAGCAGCGCCCAGAAATGTTCCATCAGGAAGCGGGAGGAGTAGAGCTCGAAGAGTCGACCGAAACCGATGATGGAAACCAGGAGCTGTCCGATGACCACTCCCTTGACGGCGCGGATCATGCCCAGGCGGATACCCGAGAGGATCTCCGGCAGGGCCGCGAAGATGTAGATCTTGCCGAAGGCCTGCCAGGGGTTGGCGCCGAAGACCTTGGCCATCTCCACCAGCGAGGGGGAGATGCCGCGCACCCCGGCGCGGGCGTCCAGCACGATGATCCAGATGGCGAAGAGCACCACGGTCATGACGATGGTGGTCTCGCCCAGGCCGAAGATCACCATGATGACCGGCACCAGGGCTGTCAGGGGGGCGGAGAGGAAGAGGTTCACCCAGGGCAGGAAGATGCGGTCGGCGATGATCGAGCGCCCCATCATCACGCCCAGCGGCACCCCAACGGCGATGGCGATGGCGTTGCCCAGCAGGAAAGCCTTGCCGGTGATCCACAGGGCCTCGGCGAAGGCGGCGGTGGGCACGATCTCCACGATGCGCTCGAAGATCGCCGAGAGCGGCGGGATAATGAAGCTCGCTCCGGTCCGGCCGACCACCTCCCACAGCGCCGCCCAGATGATGAGCGAGCAGAAGAGGGGGATGCGGATCTTGATGCCGAATGCGGTGAGGGTCATGGCTTACACACCCTCGTCCAGGTACTTCTTCAGGCCCTGCCAGATCTCCTCGACGGTGTCGATGTAGGCCGGGTCGCGGCGGATGGCTTCGGGATCATCGCCGCGCGGGATGTCGGGCTCGACAATCTGTGAGACGCGCGACGGGCGGCGCGACAGCAGCACGATGCGGTCGGAGACGTAGACCGCCTCCTCGATCGAGTGGGTGACGAAAATGAAGGTCTTGCGCTCACGGGCCACCAGCTCCAGGAGGTCCTCCTGGAACTTGCGCCGGGTCTGCTCGTCGACGGCCGAGAAGGGCTCGTCCATCAGCAGCACCTTGGCGTTGACGGTCAGCGCCCGGGCCAAGCCGACGCGCTGGCGCATGCCGCCGGAAAGCTCGTGCGGATAGGCCTTTTCGAAACCCTTGAGCCCGACCTGGCCGATATAGGTCTCGGCAACGGCCTCGCGCTCGGAGCGGGCGACGCCGCGCAGCTCCAGCCCGAAAGCGACGTTGCGCAGCACGTTGGCCCAGGGCATGAGGGCGAAGTCCTGGAACACGAAGGCGCGCTCCGGCCCCGGCCCGGTGACGACCTTGCCGTCGACCCGCACCTCGCCGCCGGTGGCGGGGATCAGGCCGGCGATGATCTTCAAGAGTGTGGTCTTGCCGCAGCCCGAGGGGCCCAGCAGCGTCGTCAGTTGGCCTTCCGGGAAGTCGAGGGAGACGTGGTTCAGCGCCTCGGTGCCGCCGGGATATACCTTGGAGACACCTTCCACCTCGACGATGGCGCGGGGCTCTGTGGTCATGGCTTCTGCGGTGACGGCGTTCATCGGTCGGCTCGCTTTTCGGGACGGAAGAGGGTCACCTCCAGGCGCTCGATCAGCTCGATGAACAGCACGGAGAAGACAATGATGGAGAAGATCGCGGCGTACATATTGGCGTATTCGGCGATCGACTGGTTGTAGGTGATGATGTCGCCGATGCCGGTCGGGGTAATCAGCAGCTCGGCCAGGATGACGCCGATGAAGCCGGCGGCGCAGCCCAGGCGCAGGCCGGCGAAGATCATCGGCGCGGCGGCGGGCAGCACGATCTTCCAGATCACCTGCCAGCGCGAGCCGAGGAAGGAACGCCCCATCTCCACAAGGGAGACCGGTGTGTGGCGCACGGCGTTCAGCGAATTCAGCACGATCACCGGCATCGCCATGATGCAGACGGTCATGACCTTGGCGGTCAGGCCGATGCCGTAGGCGAAGGTCAGGATCGGGATCAGCGCGGCCAGCGGCGCCGACTGCGCGATGATGAAGAGCGGCGCGCCGAACCATTCTGCCAGGCGGTTGAGGCCCATGGTGACCCCGAAGGCGACGCCGATGAACACCGAAGCGAGAAGGCCGATGGCCAGAGGCTGCAGGGTGACCCAGAAGGCCTGGAACAGGGTGCCGTCGGCGAGGAGGCCGAAGAGCGCGTCCATGGTCTCCAGAAAGGTCGGAAAGGCGGGGCTGATGGGCACCCGCCCGGCGTATTCCCAGGCGCCGAAGACGATGACGACGGAGACCAGGCGCAGGAGCAACGGGTGGCTGAGCAGCGTCGCCAGGAGATTGGGCGACGGCAGGACGACCGGCGCGACGGGTGGGGTGCTGTCGCTGCCGGAAGAAAGCCCCGGCCCTGCAGGGCGGGCGGGGGCAGGGCTGGCCTGCCGGTCCGCCCTCAGGGCCGGGGATGAGGTGGGTGTATGCAAGGAAGTTCTCCGCCTGCGTACTGGTTACAGGCCGAGCTTTTTCTTGGCCGCATTCAACGGCTCAAGGTCCCAGTATTCCTCCACTTTGAGCGACTCCGCCGGGCCCTGCAACTGGCCGGCCTCGGTGTAGAACGCGAAGTCCGCCTTGGCCGCCGCCATGCCGCCGCCGGCCGGATCGAACAGGCCTTCCTTGGCGCCCTCGGTATAGAAGGGCACGACCTCGGCGAGGATCTCCTTGGGCTGGTCGGCGAGCAGGTTGCGCTTGGCGCGCTCCTCCTCGATGATCGCCGGGTTGTCCTTCATCTCGTGCCACAGCTTCAAAAGCTCTTCGACGATGATTGAAACTTCTTCGTGCTTGGTTTCGATGAAGACCTGGTTGCCGAAGATCAGCTCGTCGCTGGGCACCTCGCTGACGCCCGGCAGCACATGGAACTTGTCGCCGGCCATCTCCATCAGCTTGTTCTTGTTGGCGAGGTCGACGATGGTCGCGTTGATCTGCCCCTTCATCATCGCGATGATACGATTCTCGGAGCCGGGCACGTAGCTGCGCGGGCCGAACTCGATGCCCTCACGCTTGGCGATGATGTTGCCGATCGCCTCGGTGCCGGTGCCGCGGGCATGGAAGGTGAAGGGCTGCCCGTCCAGGTCTTTCCAGGACTTGATGTCGTTCGAGGCGACCGGGAAGAACACCAGCCTCGACATCTGGAAGATTGCCTTCAGCGGCACCTTGCTCTTCTGGATGACCGAGTAGGGCGTGCCGACGCCCAGGTCGGCCTGGCCGTTGACGATCGACTGGATGGCCAGCTCCTCCTTGGCGAAGGAGGTCATCTCATAGTCGACGCCTCGATCCTTGGCCCGTTCCAGGGCGATCAGGAAGGCCAGGGTCTCAACGGAAACCACGTCACCCAGGGCGACGCGGACTTTCTCCGCCGCCTCGGCCGGTTGGGCCAAGAGCGCCGAACCCGCCAAGAGTCCGGCCATGGCGGCCGCGGCGACGGTACGCCGAAAGACGTTTCTCACTTGCTGCATGATTTTTCCTCCCTGGCCTGCGCGTTTCTTGGCGCCGTCGTTTTGCGGGCGGCGGGCGGCAGGCCTTATTGATGAGGACCAAAGCCTAACCAATTCTTGATTGGTTTCGCAATTGATTTATATTGGTCAGGCGTAATTGACTGCGTTATAGGCTACGCCTAGTGTGCCCCCGGGCTGGGGAGCACCAATTAGGCCAGTGAATGACAGCCGGCGGACGGAGGTCCGCGGAACGGAACCGGCGGGCCCGTCCCGCCGTAGAGAACGGAGTCGGCATGGATCAGGGACAGGGAGCTTTGACGCAGTTGCGCGCCTATCTGG
>MRWG01001889.1_pt1 | contig 11800 bp, 6 predicted proteins | sample 1013341 | NCBI WGS metagenome assembly MRWG01 (sample SAMN06117577, study PRJNA244670) | biofilm metagenome | biome: Water; feature: Cathode Biofilm; material: Biofilm; isolation source: microbial consortium enriched at the cathode of a solar microbial fuel cell | place: USA: District of Columbia ... | reverse complement strand
CGTGGGGCATGTTGGCACATGAAATGCCAACCAGAGGCCGCCTCAACGTCGGCTAAATGCTGGTAAGCGGACCTATCCGCCAACCTAAAACCATAGCCGCTTGGTGCCAAAAGCGGAAGTCGCCCCCCCTTGGCAATGAACCAGACGGAATCACTTATTCGAACTTCGCTCGGATTGCTTTCGCACGCGCCTCAGCCCTCTCTGCCTCATCGAGGCGCGCAGTTTTTCGGAGTAGTGTGGCATAGCTTTCTAAGCTGGTTGCAAGGTGCCGGTCATCTGGATTGATTGCGCTCTCCCGAAGCGCCAGCGCTCGTAGAAACAGCGGCTCCGCCTCCGCAAAACGGCCTTCTGCTACACGCAACAACGCCAAGTCGTTTATTACGAACGCTACATTTGGATGGTTCGGGCCCAACGCCCCCTCCAGGACAATCAGTGCCCTCTTGAAATGAGCATCGGCTTTGCCGTAGTTGCCTTGTTCACGATAAATGACAGCCAATCCGTTCAAGACTGGCGCCACACTGGGGTGTTCCGAACCCAACGCTTCTTCAGTGATTGCCAGTGCACGCTGGTAGAGGGACTCGGCTTCTGAATACTTTCCCTGGTCGCGATACATCGCGGCCAAGTTGTTGAGGCTCGGGGCCACATCCGGATGCTCTGGCCCGAGAGCCTTTTCCGCTATCGCCAGTGAGCGCTGGTACACCAACTCGGCTTCGGCAATCTTACCGTGGGCTTTGTAGATCAGCGCCAGGTTGTTGAGGATCGTGGCCACAAGAGGATGGTCGGGTCCGAATGCCTCTTCCGCTATGACCAGAGAGCGCTGGTAGAGTGGCTCGGCCTTCGCATAGTCTCCTTTGGCGCGGTAGATCTCCGCCAAGTTGTTGAAGGCCCGGGCCACCTCCGGGTGCTCGGATCCGAGAGCCTTTTCCAATATCACCAGAGAGCGCTGATAGAGCGGTTCGGCCTCGGCATACTTGCCCTGAGCTTCATAGAGTGCTGCCAGGTTGTTAAAACCTCGAGCCACATCCGGATGCTCAGGACCAAGGGCCTTTTCCACTATCGCCAGAGAGCGCTGGTAGAGCGGCTCGGCCTCGGCATACTTGGCTTGGGTTTCATAGAGCAGCGCCAGGTTGTTGAGGATCGTGGCCACAACAGGGTGCTCGGGTCCCAGGATCTTTTTCACTATCGCCAGAGAGCGCTGGAAGAGCGGCTCGGCCTCGGCAAACTTACCCTGATTTTGATAAGTGAGTCCTAAGGAGTTAAGTGTGGTAGCGAGACGAATATCCTCAGGGCCGTAATTCTTCGCTTCGACGAGGGCAGCACTAAACTGCTTCTCAGCCTCAGCATAGATACCCTGCTGGGCCGCCGCTCGTCCGGCAGTCATGTGTTCTTCCCAACGATCTACCTGGGCAAAGGCGTGCTCAAACAGGAGAGCAACGCAAACAAACGCCGCCAGCAAGCATCTTGCTTTATTGTTGATACTCATCAGGCCCCACTTCGAAAATCCATGAGATGGGTACATTTCAGAGCAGCTTATACCAGCTTGGGTTGCTCAAGAAAAATAGCGCGGCAGGGCTGCGAGCGCCTACTTTGAGCGAATTGGCTGCTGCGTTTCTCGGTCGGCAAGTCCGCACCGGGTCAACTCGGGACATAACCCCGCAGGCACCTGAGACCTAAATGTCTGAAATGACTTGCAAGCGGACCTCTCGAGGTTGCGGCTCGAGCCCAGTCTCATCCCTGCTCCCCTGCAAATGGGGGAGGCAGCGATGTCGACACCCCACAATTCAGAAGCAACGAACACCCTTATGCGCCGTGTATGCGCTGTGCAGGCGACTTCTTGAACCGCGCCCGACCGGTAGAACTCGTTGAACCGGGAATAGCCAACGACATGCTTCCAGCGCTTGCAGCCGGTGAAGTGTTCCGCGGAATGCCCACCCTCAATGATAGCGGTCACCAAGGTCCAGAGCGCCACATGGCAACGCTGTCGCGATCATTTCCTCCGCAACCTCCTGGCCCATGCCTGCAAGCAGGACGGCGCCTGGTCGCGTCGTTTTTCGCTGCCCACAATTTGACGTAGATCAAGTCTATAGAAACTATATGGAGTAGGCTGAAAAACGTTGCTTTAATGAGGTGCCCTCTTGAGGGTGCGTCTGCTCGCAGAGAAACGCTGTCAACTCCGTGACAAGAGGCCTCGCCCTAGTTGGCCGGTTGCAAGAAGGGCTTGCGACATGGAAAGGGAAGCTGCCAGTCGCTTTGTCTCCTCCACTGAATGCGGCGCGATCGCCCAACGTCTCGCTGGCGCGCTCGCTATACCCACCGTCTCGCATACAACGCCGACGGTTGAAGACGACCAAGCTTTTCTGGCATTCCACAAGTACCTCGAAAGAAGTTTTCCTCTGGTCCACGGCGCCCTCCTGCGTGAGGCCGTCGGTCAGAACCATGCGCTGCTTTATTCGTGGAAGGGCAGCGACCCGGCGGCGGAGCCCTGGCTGCTGTCGAGCCATCAGGACGTTGTTGCTGGTGAAGCCGGGCTCGAATCGAACTGGACCCACCCGCCTTTTGGCGGACACATTGCCAGTGGCCAGATTTGGGGACGTGGCGCCCTGGACCTGAAGGTCATGCTGGTAGCCACGCTTGAGGCCGCAGAGCACCTCTTGGCCCGACGCTTCCGGCCCAACAGAACGATCTATTTCTCATTCGGGGGTGATGAGGAAATCGGCGGCAAACGCGGAGCCGGCAAGATAGCAGCTAGACTTCGTGCGCAAGGCGTGAGGCTCGGCTTCACGCTTGACGAAGGTGGGATAGTGCTCAGAGACGCCATCCCCGGTGTGAAGCGGCCTGTTGCGTTTATCGGCGTCGCCGAAAAGGGCGAGGTTCTCTTACGCCTGCTCGCTGAAGACGCCACTGGCCACAGCTCGATGCCCGCGCCGACGAGCGCGGTCGGTCGTCTAGCTCACGCCGTTGCCGCGATCGAGGATCATCCCATGCGGGCAAGGCTGGAGCCTCCGATCTCTGACACTTTCAGATATCTCGCCCCGCACGCTCGGCCGCCCTATCGTCAGATCTACCGCTACAGTCGCCTGTTCGCCCCACTCCTTCTTCGCCTTCTGCGCCACAATCCACTGGCGGATGCATTGGTCCGCACGACAATAGTCGCATCGGTGGTGCGAGCCGGCGAGTCGGAGAATGTCATCCCCGCAACGGCTACGGCCCTCCTTCATGCGCGATTGAGACCGGGCGATAGCGTCGCCGACGTCGTCTCACACATACGCCACCTCGTAGCGCCGCACGCCGTGACCGTGGAGATCATAGAGAGCCACGAAGCTTCTCGCATCTCCTCTACCGATAACCAGGCATTCGACCTGCTTTGCGAGACAATCCGCGACGTCATGCCGGACGCGGTCGTCGCGCCTTGTCTTTCCCTCAATGCCACCGATTCGCGCCACTACGAGTCTCTTGCCCGGAATCAGTATCGCTTCGTACCAATCCGGGTTGGCCCTGAGGACCTGCGCCGCATCCACGGTGTCGACGAGTGCGTTTCCATAGAAAACTACTGTGGCGCAGTCAATTTCCTAATCCAGTTCATCCGCAATGCCGATCGGGCTCCTTCAACAACGGTAGGAGCCCAGCCCGATGCAACGGCGCGAGTTGGCTCAGAGTGACGGGCAGGCAATGCGGCGGCTGAAGCAAATCAGTGATCTACTACACGGCGTGCGAATCGCGCGGCAGCTGCGATCGCACGACAGCTGGACACGGGAGGAGCTCGCTCGCCATCAGCAGCGGGAACTCGCTGGTCTCGTGCGGCATGCCGTCGCGCAATCGCGCTTCTATCGCGAGCACTATAGCGGCCTGTCATTCGGTGACGAGATTGATCTTCAGGCATTGCCGATCACCAACAAGCGGCTGCTCATGGACAATTTCGCCGCGGTCGTCACGGACCCGCGCTTGAAGCGTGATTCCCTGCAGGAACACCTGCAGGGAATTCAACGCGATGAATTTTATCTCGGCGAATATCGCGTCGTCGCGACTGCCGGCACATCGGGATTGCGCGGCCTATTCGTCTATGACCGCGCGGCGTGGCGCATCGTTCTTGCAAATACGATACGGTGGAACCGCTTCGCTGGCATCACTCCTACGTTTCCACTTCGAGTTCGCGTTTGCTCGATCGGCGCCGACAATCCCATGCATGTCACGCAGCGAATTCCCGAGAGTGCCGATGTCGGGCTTTTCAAAGTCCTACATCTCCTGGCGACCGACCCGCTGCCGAAGCTCGTGGACGCGCTAAACGCTTTCCAGCCACAAGTTATCTTGCCTTATCCGTCGGTCGCGGCATTGCTTGCGGGCGAGCAGATCGGCGGCCATCTGCAAATCCAGCCAAAGGTCGTTGCGACCCATAGCGAGCTGTTGACCGCGGAAATGTCTCGGCGAATTGAGGCGGCCTGGGGCATCGTGCCGTTCAATCACTACGGCCTGACCGAAGAGCCGCACGTCGGATTTGACTGCGCCGAACATCACGGCGTCCATATTCTCGAGGATCTTTCGATCGTCGAAGTTGTGGACGAGAACAACCAGCCGGTAAAGCCGGGTGTGTTAGGTCGCAAATATCTTCTGACCAATCTTTACAATAGAGTCCAGCCGCTGATCCGCTACGAAGTCACAGATATGCTCGCCAAATCGGCCGAATTGTGCCCGTGTGGACGTCCTTTCCCGCTGGTCACGCAAATCGGAGGACGAAGCGAAGACATACTGAGGCTCAGGGATCGGCAGGGTCACGAGGTGGCAATTCCGCCGATGGCGTTGACGCTTCGCATTGAGGCCCTGCCGGGGGTTGCGGAATACCAAGCCGATCATGATCCCAGCGGCATCCACCTCAAGATAGTGCCCCGAGCGGGAACGAACCGCGACGAACTTCGTGCGGCGTTAGCAGACGGCATTGGGACGGCGATTGAGGCACTCGGCGCGGTGTCACCGCCGGTTGAGGTTACGTTTGTCGACACGGTTAAGCGCCAACAGCAGCGTATGGGCAAAATCAAGCTCATCGGCGCCTCGGGCGGGCCGAAGCCATGATGAGACCGGAGGCCGACGCAGCGACCAGGGGTTGGCACCTGCGATGAATGAGACCAAGGGACACGCTCCACACTATGACGCGCCTGGCCACCCGGGCGCTCTCTGGACAGTGGCTCAGCTGATACAGGGCATGCAGGGTCGCGGCGACGGTACTGCAATCCTGTCGTTGCACGAGGGTCGCATGGAGCCCTGGTCATACCAAGATCTTGCAAATTGCGTCCTGTGCCTGGCTACCGGGCTGCGTGAAGCCGGTCTCAAACCCGAGGAGCCGGCGGCCATCTACTGTTCGAATTCACCCACTTGGATCGCCGTCGCACTCGCCCTCAACGCGGTCGGCGCCCTGGTTGTGCCTATCGACGACCTCGCCAGCGAAGAACGAGCGCGTTCGGTGATCTCGGACAGTGGCGCGAAATGGGTATTTTCGACACGTGCGCATCTCGCTGCATTGCGGCGCATGCCGGGCGGAGAATCGTCCAGATTCTTCCAGCTCGACGCGCCCGACGAGGTCGAGGCCGGCGCGAAGTCATGGCTTCGCCTGCGGGCCGCCACGCCCGTCGCAATCCCCGATCGTCAGCCGGACCGCCCGGCTTGTTTGTTTTATACATCCGGCACAACGGGTCCGCCGAAGGCCTTCATCCTCACTCACGCCAACATCGGAACCAACGTTCGGGCTCTCGCGGCCGCCGCCTTAGTTAAGCCGGGTGATCGGGTTCTGGTTCCGCTGCCTCTTCACCACGCGTATCCGTACATAGTCGGAATGCTCACGTCGCTCGAAACTGGTGTGGCAATCGTGCTTCCCCAGAGCGTGACTGGTCCCCACATCGCCCAAGCGCTGCGCGCAGCGCGTGTGACCGTGATCATCGGCGTGCCTAGGCTTTACGAAGCCCTGCTGAGCGGGCTTGAGGTGCGTATCGCCGCGCACGGGTGGGTTCTTAAGCGATCATTCTCGCTTCTGCTCTCGCTCTGCGTATGGATGCAGAGGCGCCTGGGCGTCGCTGTTGGGCGATGGCTCCTTCGCCCGATCCGCCGACAGATTGCGCCGGACCTTCGCCTGCTGGTTTCCGGGGGCGCGAAGCTCGGAGCGGATCTGTCCTGGACGCTTGAGGCATTGGGGTGGCAAGCCCTCGCGGGCTACGGCCTTGCAGAAACGGCCTCTGTTTTCACCGCCAATCTCCCAAGACGAAAAAGGCTGGGCAGTGCCGGTACACCGCTTGCCGACGGAAAGGTGCGCATTGCCAACGCCGATGAAACTGGGGCGGGCGAAATCGAGCTGTGCGGCAGCAGTGTGACCAGCGGGTACCTCCACAATCCGCAAGCCAACCGCGCCGCCCTTACTCCGGATGGCTGGTTCCGCACCGGCGACCTCGGTTACCTGGACCAGGACGGATTCCTGTTCGTTACCGGGCGCGCGAAGGAAGTGATCGTGCTCGGCGGCGGTAAGAAGGTGAACCCGGAAGAGTTGGAGAAGGCCTATGCGGCCAATCCGCTCATCGGCGAAATCGCCGTGCTCGAACGTGATGGGCAGCTTGCCGGACTCGTCCGCCCCAACCCCGAACAGCTACGCAGGATCGGCACGATGAATGTCGAGCACGCTATACGCGTGGCCCTGGCCGAAACCGCGCAGAGCCTCCCTGCCTACGGGCGGCTTGCAGGATTTGCAGTCGCCAAGCAACCCCTTCCACGAACTCGCTTGGGCAAGTATCAACGCTTTCTTCTGGCGAATCTGTACGATGAGGCAAGCTCCGGCGTCAGCAAGGCGCCGCGCCTGGAGCTTTCCGCCGAGGAGCGGCAATTCTTGGCGAACCCCATCCGCGCTGCTGCGTGGAACCTCGTGCTCGCGCGCTATTCCGCCAAACGGCCGACGCTTGACTCCCATCTCGCGCTTGATCTCGGCGTCGACTCACTCGAATGGATGGGGCTTTCGCTAGACCTAGAGGCAAAACTGGGCGTCGCCCTCTCAGAGGAGGATATGGCGGGGATCGAGACGGTTCGCGGCCTGCTTATCGCTTTGGACCGCGCGGGCGGTAAGCCGGGCGCGGGCCGTCAGATTTCGCAACAACAAATCTTGGCCGACCGGGAACGCTGGCTGCGACCGCGCGGCCCGATGTTGACGCTGATAGGACTGTCGCTCTTCACGCTTAACAAGCTTCTCATGCGTCTGATATTTCGTTTGCGTGTGCAGGGCACCGAACATTTGCCGCAAACTGGCGCCTATCTGCTCGTCCCGAACCACATCAGTGATCTCGATCCCCTCGCCATCGCCGCCGCTTTGCCGTTCGGACGCCTTCGCCGGGTTTACTGGGCTGGCGACGTCGTCCGGCTCTTCGGCAATGCCATACTTCGCCAGCTATGTCGCGCCGTGCACCTGTGCCCGGTTGACGAGCGGATGCCGGCATCCGCCATCGACACGGCCTCTCTTGTGCTTTCGCGGGGCAACGTCCAGGTCTGGTTTCCGGAAGGCTGGCGGTCGCCGGACGGCCGGCTGCAGCGCTTTCTGCCCGGCATCGGAAGCGTGGTGGCCAAGACCCGGGCACCGGTGGTGCCCGTCTACATCTCCGGTACCTTCCAGGCCATGCCGCGAACGCGGCGATGGCCTCGGCCAAGCCCGATACGGGTTTTTTTCGGCGCACCGATGGAGGCAGATCTTCTTGTCTCCCACGGTGCCGGGGAGACCGTCGAAGAGCGAGTCGCGAGCGCATTGCAGGTCGCGGTCAGGGCACTTGCAGCTGAGGCCGGGGAGGCGGTCTAGACTTCGGGTACGCCGAGACGCGAACGTCCTGGTTCACGGACCTTGAGAAGCACGACAAAGCCGAGCGCCAGCAATACGGCGATGATGGCCATGCCTCCGCGCTGAGTGCCGGCTGCCAAGGTGACCCATGCGACGAACAGCGGGCCGAGTGGCGCGGTCGCCCGCCCCGCAAGGGAATAAAGCCCGAACATCTGGTTTTCCATTCCTTTCGGCGCCAGGCGCGCCATCAGCGAACGGCTCGCTGACTGAACAGGTCCCACAAACAAGGCCAGCGTGAATGCCAGCCAGCGGAAAACCTCTTTGTTGTCCGCCAGCAATGCACCAATGGACAACACAGACAGCGCAACCAGGGACAGACTGACCACCCGGCGAGAACCCAGCCAATCATCAACCCAGGCGAACAGGGTGGAACCGATCCCGGCCGAAAGGAACATGCCGATGCCGAACAGCACGATTTCGGATTCGTCCATTGAGAAGGTGCCTGCTGCAAATATTGGCCCGAAAATGAACAACGTATTCAGGCCGTCCATATAGATCATGTGCGCGAGAAGGTACCAGCCGACCTGCGAATGGCGCCGCAGAGTTTTGAATGTGTCCGCGACCTCGCCGAGGCCGTCGTGAATGACCCGGCCGAGGGCGAGGGCTGACCTTGGTCGGTCCGGCACAAAGAGAAACAGCGGAAGGATGAATATTGCGAACCAAGCGGCGGCAAAGGGTGCCGTGGCGCGTAGATGCTCGAATTGTTCGCGAGCGAGGTGGACGACGGCTTGCTCGCGAATCAGGATGAACCATGCGATCGCCATGCAGACGAGAGAACCCATATATCCCGCGCCCCAGCCCCATCCCGAGGCGCGCCCGAGCAGCGATTCTGGCACAAGGTCGGGCAGCATTGCGTTGTAGAACACATAGGCGAGTTCGAAACCGACGTTGGCAACACCAATCAGGATCAGGGCGCCTGCGATATCGCGCGGCATGGGCTCGACCAGCCACAGCGAGGCGGTGGCGACGATCGCGAGTGTGCTGCATGCGGCGAGCCATCGCTTCCGGGCGCCCGCCTTGTCGCAGAGCGCGCCTGCAACGGGGCTCAGCACCGCAATAGCCAAAGCCGACCACGTCATCGCCTTGCCCCAGAGGGCGGTGCCGATCAGTGTGTCCGGGGCGACGTGTTCGGTGAAATAGGGTGCGAAGGCGTAGCTGAGGATGATGGCGGGAAACGCGGAGTTGCCCCAGTCATATGAGCACCACGCGGCGAGGCGCAACGGGGACGTCGCGGCCACCTTCACGCGGCCGGTATCGCTTTCGGTGTGGTCGGTTCGCGCTTCCGTCAGGGCGGCAGGTACTCCTTGGACAGCTCCAGGGCGACAACCCCTTTGTCGACCAGCTCCTGCTGCTTATCATCCGAGACGCCGAGTTCCTCCAGGATCTTGAGGCTGTCGCTGCCAGGCTTGGGTGCAGGTTCCAGATAGCGAAGTGGATGGCGGCTGAGGCGCGCATAGGCCGGGGCCAAAGTATCGACGAGGCAGCCAGCCGGATGTCGTTGTCTCACCACTTGCACGCTCGGGCCACCCGCCAGATAGCGCGCCGCGGGTCTCGGCGTAACGCATGCGCGGCGAATCTCGCGCAGCGTGCGCACGGGAAACACGGCCACATCCAGCGGCGCGAACACGCGCTGCCAATGAGCGATACTATGCCGCCGAAAACAGGCTTCGAGGAACATCGCCAGTTTAGAGTCGCCAGCGGAAGCCAGCCCGGGCGGGCAGCTGCGCTCGGCCTTGGCCAGAATCGCATCGCGCTTGTCAACTCGCGCAGCGAGGAAGAACCAACCGTCACGGGCGCGGTACAAGCGGTGTAGCGCATGGTCGCCTCGGCAATGCTGTCCCGATGGCTCGTCCCAGATGCGTCCCGGAAAGTCGAATGCGAACGCCACTTGAGCAAGTTGCGCTCCCGCTGCCAGCGAAGTGACCGCCTCGGCAGCCGTTCCCCTCGGGTCATGCGTGCGCCTGTAGATCGCAAGTGCCGCGCCTAAGGCCGCGCAGTAGCCGGTAACATAATCAATGCACGAGGCGAGGCCGTGGTATTCGGGCTGCTCCCGGCTGCCGTAGCGGACCATTATGCCCGACGCCGCCTGGAGGACGGGGTCATAGGCCTTTCGCTCCTCCCAGGGCCCGGAATTCGGACCCTCATAGGCACCGACGCGGCAAAGCAGGAGACGTGGGTTGATGCGCGCCAGATCCTCCTTGCGCAGGCCAAGTTTTGCCGCCACGGCTCGCGAGAAATTGTGGACAAGGACGTCGGCGCGCTCGATCAGCCGCCGCAGGACCTCCTGCCCTTCTTTCGTCTTCAGGTCGAGGATCAGGCTGCGCTTCCCCTGGTCTACTTCGATACCAAACCAGCACACCATCCGTGGCCCGTGCAGTGGGTGCGGACTCACGATCTTGATTACTTCGGCGCCATACTCGGCCAGCGTCCGAGCGCATACTGGCCCGGCGACCATAGTGCTTAGGTCGAGAACCTTTACCCCGTCTAAAGCCGACGTCTTCTCCGTCGCCGAATGCTTGATCAGATGGTTGTGCGCTTTGCCCTGGCTGCCTGGGAGAGATTCGCTGTCCTCAGCGCCCGACTTGCGCGCGGCGTAAGACGCTGAAAGCGAATTGGTGTCCTCCCGGAGCCAGCAATGAAGTCCCGCCTGACGAATGCGACCGTATTCAGGATCGTCAGCATCTACCACAATTCTTGCCGCATGCAGCGGCTCAAGAGAGAGCCAGTCCGCCGTCGTCCGCTGGATCGTGCATGGAACGCCGGACATGGCGAGCTCACTTTCCCAGACCTCGGCTGGCCTAGTGCGCAATCGTTGGGCAATTCGCGCGCGAAACTGACGCTGCCACCGCTGCGGCCAGTTGCTGCCCTCGGCAAGGTTGCACCGGCCGCCTCCTGGTGCGTACAGGTCGCGATCGCGTATGCCGAAGCCTTCCATAGAGCCCAGAAGGCCGAGGCGCTGGAGCAGATCTCTCGCATGCCGGCGGTGGTCCGTCGCGAAGACATGAAGGACGCGATCGTCCGCACAGACATAGCTTTCCATGAGTGCCGGTACCATCGCGCGTGCCAGTTGATAGGCACGTTCCTGCCAGTCCGGACTTGCGTGCTTTAGAATTCGCTTCAGTGCCGGCATCAGCGCCCAACGTACGACCCTGGGAATGGCCGGCAGATCGTACCGCTTCGGCTGACGCGCGACGTTCAACACATTGCTTCCCATCGCGGACATCGCCGCGCTAACCAAGGGCACTTCGATGATTTCGCCGGTTCCAGTCGTCTCGCGGGCAATCAAGGCCATAAGCACCGCCAACGCACCATGAACTCCGCCATAAACGGAGCCATAGGGCAGAGCACTGTAGACCGGCGGCAGACCGAGGAAATTTCTCAAGAGGTTGACATCTGTATAGAGCCCGCAGGCCGAGCCGATGACACCCTCCCAAGCCGGCACCTGGGAATTCGTGGAGTCGTCCGAGGCGAAGCCTGGCAGGGAGAGATAAATGAGTCTTGGATGGCGGGCAGTCGCGGCCTTTGCGCCCAGACCGAGCCGCTCCATCACGCCAGGGCGGAAATTTTCTATGACGACATCCGCGCTGTCGATCAGGGTAAGGGCGCTCGTCCGGCCGGACTCTGTCTTCAGGTCGAGCGACAAACGTCGTTTTCGACGATTCAGAACGGCATCGAATGGAGGGTCGGCCTCAGCGCGCCCTGGCTGTATGATTTTCAGGACTTCCGCACCTTGGTCGGCGAGCAGCATGGCTGCCAAGGGCCCTGCAAGATAATGGCCAAAGTCGATGACGCGGACTCCGGCCAAGGTGGATTCCTGCGATATTTCGCCCATATCGTGTAATCTGCGCTATTTCAGGGCAACTGTTTGACCTGCGTCAAAGTATTGGGGGTCTGCACGCTGAGTTCTTCAACTATAATAGGCCCCTTCCCGATTTGCTGGGGTAGCGC
>MRWG01001888.1_pt1 | contig 11800 bp, 12 predicted proteins | sample 1013341 | NCBI WGS metagenome assembly MRWG01 (sample SAMN06117577, study PRJNA244670) | biofilm metagenome | biome: Water; feature: Cathode Biofilm; material: Biofilm; isolation source: microbial consortium enriched at the cathode of a solar microbial fuel cell | place: USA: District of Columbia ... | reverse complement strand
CAAACGCTTACCACTTCCGCCAGCAGGATGAAAACTTTAAAGACCCCTTATTGGCAGAAAAACGGAAATAAGGATGTAATTTTACGCGATAGTTTAGGCATATAATTTGGTTATGGAAGACTTCTTTACGCAATATCAGAGTGAGTTGTTAGGCACAATGGCCATTGGATTCCTGCTCCTCACCTTGCGTTTCATTTCCATCAAAACCGTGCGTAGGGTGGGCCGTATGAGCGACCTCAACGAAATACGGACCCGATTGATCATTAAATATATTTCCTATGGCCTGATTTTCCTGGGCCTGGCCGGGCTGATCTTTGTCTGGGGGGTGAACATCCGGGAGATCGGGTTGATCTTTTCCTCTGTATTTGCCGTGATAGGGGTAGCCCTTTTCGCGCAATGGTCGATCCTTAGCAACGTTACAGCCGGGATTATCCTCTTCTTTTCCTTCCCCTACAAGATTGGCGACCGCATCCGCATCCAGGACAAGGAGATTGACTATACGGGCTATTACATCATCGAGGATATCCGGGCATACCATGTACATCTGCGCAAAGAGAATGGCGAACTGATGACCTATCCCAACAACATGATGCTGCAAAAGGCGGTTTCCATGATCGAACATCGTGATAATCACCGGGAGGGAAGCGAGGTCCTTTAGGCTGTTAAAGTAGTCGTAAAAATTACCGCTCCGGCCCTATTCTTGCTATATTTGATCACCAACTAAAAAAGACAACGCATGCGTAAATTTCTGGTATTCTGTACGGGAATCCTGCTTTCATGTCAATGCATCCTGGCCCAGGCACCACAAAAATCCGCTTCTGCTGAGATTTACCATGCACTTCAAAAATTGAATTTCCTGGGGAATGCCCTGTATATAGCCGCACATCCGGACGACGAAAACACGCGGCTGATTTCCTATCTGTCTAACCATGTCAAGGCAAAAACCGGGTACTTGTCCATTACCCGGGGGGACGGCGGGCAGAACCTTATCGGTCCTGAATTACGGGAGCTACTGGGTGTACTCCGTACCCAGGAATTACTGGCAGCCCGACGGGTAGACGGAGGATCGCAGTTTTTTACAAGGGCGGTGGATTTTGGCTATTCCAAACACCCCAAAGAGACCCTGGAGATCTGGGACAAAGAGGCCGTGCTCAGCGATGTGGTTTGGGTCATCAGGAACTTCAAACCCGATGTGATCATCAACCGTTTCGACCACCGGACCCCCGGCAGCACCCATGGCCACCATACCTCCTCCGCCATCCTGAGTATGGAGGCGTTTGATTTGGCGGCCGACCCCGCTGCCTACCCGGAACAGTTGTCCGCTACTGAGACCTGGCAACCCAGCAGGGCCTTCTTTAATACCTCCTGGTGGTTTTACGGGAGTGAGGAGAACTTTGAAAAAGCCGACAAATCAAAACTTTTGTCCCTCGATGTGGGCGTGTATTATCCCCTGAAAGGGTTATCGAACAACGAGATCGCCGCCCTGGCCAGCAGCCAGCACCTATGCCAGGGATTTGGAAGGCGATCCGACCGTGGAAGCCAGGACGAGTTCATTGAACTGCTGAAGGGAACCATGCCTCCGGGTAAAACAGACATCTTTGAAGGAATCAACACCACCTGGTCCAGACTGGAAGGAGGCGCATCCGTAGGCGAGATCCTGTACGCCGTGGAAGCTTCCTTTAATTTTACCGATCCCGCAGAACACCTCCCACAACTGCTGGAAGCCTACCAAAGGCTAAAAGCCCTTGATGACAACCACTGGAAAACACAGAAAACCGCAGAGCTCGAAGCCCTGATAAGCGCCGTTTGCGGACTGCACCTGGAAGCCAATGCCACCGTGGCCGAAGCCTATCCCGGCGATACTATCGGCCTGGAAATAGAACTGCTGAACAGGTCCGATGCGAAGGTCGTGCTGAATGCGGTACGCATCGGCCCGGAGACTGGCTATACGAAACCCCTGCCCCTGGCCAACAACCAGAAGAAAACCATGGACCTCCGCCTCCCCGTACCGGAAGATGCCCCCTATACCAGCCCTTACTGGCTGACCGAAAAAGGCGGCCTGGGGATGTATAAAGTGGCTGACAGGCAACTTATCGGGAAACCGGAAACCCCTGCGGCTTTTGAGGCCACGTTCGACCTGCAGATCAATGGCACAGCACTCACCCTCAAAAGCCCGGTCATGCACAAATTCGCCCGGCCAGACAAAGGGGAACTCGTGCAACCCTTTAATATATTGCCAAGGGCTACCGTCCGATTCAACGACCCGGTATTGATTTTCGACAGCGGGGAGGCGCGACAAATCACGGTGAGCGTAAAAGCCCATTCAGACGGTGTGCAAGGGGAAGTAAACTTGTTGGCAGGATCCGGCTGGACGGTAACAGATCCGGTACAAAAACTTGAAATAGCAAAGAAAGGAGACGAAAAAACGTTCGTCTTTACCCTGTTGCCCCCGGATGGCGAAAGTGAAATCATGCTACGTCCTCAGGTCACCCTGGGCGACAAGACATTGTCCAGTGAACTGGTGACTATCGGCTATGACCATATCCCAGAGCAATCGGTATTATTACCCGCCGAAGCCAAAGCAGTGCGGCTCAATATCGAAAAAACCGGGGATCGTGTGGGCTACATTGCCGGTGCCGGTGACAATATCCCCGAAAGCCTGGAACAAATCGGGTATCAGGTTCGGCGCATAGATCCCTCCACCATAGAGCAGGGAAGCCTGCAGGGCTATGATGCAGTGGTCCTGGGGATCAGGGCCTACAATGTGGTCGACGGACTGAAGTTTAAGCAACCCTTTTTGCTGGACTACGTAAAAAACGGTGGGACGCTTATCGTACAATACAATACGGTCTGGAGGAACAACCTGGGCGTGGACAACCTTGCCCCCTACCCCTTACAGCTTTCCCGGGACCGGGTAGTTGATGAAAATTCAGAAGTACGGATCCTGGAACCCGGGCATGCACTTATGACCTACCCCAACCAGATTACCCCCGCTGATTTCAAAGGGTGGGTACAGGAACGCGGCCTCTACTTTCCGGATGCCTGGGACAGTGCGTTTACCCCGATACTCTCCATGCATGACGATGGTGAAACACCAAAAAACGGGAGCCTGTTGGTGGCGCCCTATGGCAAGGGATATTACATATATACCGGGTTGAGTTTCTTCAGGGAACTTCCCGCAGGAGTCCCCGGGGCCTACAAAATCTTTGCCAATATGTTATCGATTGGTACGCAAAAGGAACAGCATGATAAGGTTGTCAAAGGATAGTATGGAAGATAAATTGGTCTGGAAAAAAGAATACACCCTGGTATTGCTCCTCAATGCCCTCTATGTGCTTATTTTCTATTTCGTGATGATCGCATTCAGCTGATATGGGAACACTGGATTGGATCATACTGGTTGGAACACTGCTGTTCATTGTGGGCTATGGGGTCTGGAAGACCCGCGGCACTAAGAGCGTTAACGATTATGTTCTGGCCGGTAATACCTCGCGCTGGTGGACCATCGGCTTATCGGTAATGGCTACCCAGGCCAGCGCCATCACCTTCCTCTCTACCCCCGGACAGGCCTACCACGACGGGATGGGATTTGTGCAATTCTACTTTGGCCTTCCCCTGGCCATGATTATCATTTGCCTGGTGTTTATCCCCATCTACCACAGGCTTAAGGTATATACGGCCTATGAATTCCTCGAGAACCGTTTCGACCTCAAAACCCGCTCCCTGGCAGCCATATTATTCCTGATACAGCGTGGTTTGGCCGCCGGTATTACCATCTTTGCCCCCTCCATCATCCTCTCTGCGGTCCTTGGCTGGGATTTGCGCACACTCAACATCATCATCGGGGTACTGGTGATTATCTATACCGTTTCCGGGGGAACACAGGCAGTAAGCGTCACCCATAAACAACAAATGTTCATCATCATGACCGGGATGTTTATGGCATTTTTCTTTATCCTGGGTTACCTCCCGGCCGACATTAACTTTGGCAAGGCACTGAAGATCGCAGGGGCCAGCGGAAAACTGGATATCCTGGATTTCGACCTCAATACGCAAAGCCGGTATACGTTCTGGAGCGGTATTACCGGAGGGCTCTTCCTGGCACTTTCCTATTTTGGGACCGATCAGAGCCAGGTACAGCGGTATTTGTCGGGTAAGTCGGTTCGGGAAAGCCAGCTGGGTTTGGTCTTCAACGCCATTTTCAAAATCCCGATGCAGTTTTTTATCCTGCTGGTGGGTGTGATGGTTTTCGTGTTCTACCAGTACAACCCTTCGCCCCTGAACTTCAACCCCGCCGCCACAGATGCCGTGCTCGAATCTAATTACGCCGAGGATTACCGCCTGCTGGAAGCGAACCACAACAGCCTGGAGGAAGAAAAACGGATGGCCCAGCAAAAGTTTTCAGAAGCCCTGGAATTAAAGGAATACGATGCGGTGGTAGCCGCCGAGGACCGAATCCGGGATATTCACAAACGGGAAAAAAGCAACCGGGAGGCTGCCCGGATGGTAATAGCCAAGGCCGACAGCGTGGTGGAGACCAATGACAAGGATTATGTCTTTATCCACTTTATCCTGAACAACCTGCCCAGGGGGCTCATTGGCCTGCTCCTGGCCGTGATCCTATCGGCAGCCATGTCCTCTACCGCTTCAGAACTAAATGCCCTGGGAACCATCAGCGCGCTGGATCTCTACAAACGAAATAAGAAAGGGGAGTTTACACAGCAGCACTACGTCACCGCATCCAAAGGCTTTACCTTGCTCTGGGGCATTATTGCCATTATCATCGCCTGCGTGGCAGACCTTTTTGATAACCTTATACAACTGGTGAACATAATAGGCTCTATTTTTTACGGAAATGTCCTGGGCATCTTCCTCCTCGCGTTCTTTTTCAAATTCGTCCGAGGGAATTCCGTTTTTATAGCCGCCCTCTTCACACAGGCCATCGTGATCTTCGGATGGTATTTTGATTGGATGTCATACCTCTGGCTCAATGCCTTCGGCTGTACCCTGGTCATCCTGTTTGCCTTCCTGCTCGAAGGCTTTGATCGCCTCTTGAGGAACAACAAACTGGAACCATAAAAAACCCCGGGGTAAAATCCCGGGGCTAATTCAATAATCAAATGGTCGCTCCCATCAAAGCGCTCCCCATTCCTGCAGGGAATCCTTGTTGAGCTTTACATAATCCTGATTGCCCGCGGCTTCAGCGGCCGACAAAGAGCGTTTCGCTGCGTCAATCGCTCCTTTTTTATCGCCCATTTTGGCGTAGATCAACGATTGCCTCCTGGACATCCAGTAGGCATCCCCGTTCATGGCCACCGCCTTGTCTATCCACTCTTTGGCTTTCGCCAAATCCTTATCCTCCTCATAATAGTAAGAAGCGGCCGCATAATAGTCGTTGGCTGAAGGACCGGACATGACCGATTCAATGCTTTTTACCGCCTTTGCCACCGTGGGGACCCCAAAAGGCACCCCTACATATTGCTTCTCCCAGAGCATCCCAAGTGTGGCCCCGTTGTTGTGAAGGTGATCAATGCTCACCGTAAAGGTTTCTACATCCATGGGCATGGCGTATACCTCGGCAGTCACTTTGGCGGCAACCTTGGATTCGTCCCAGTTCTCCGGGGTCCCCCAGTTGTTGGTGTCTGTGTAGAAATACACTTCCCAGGATTGCACCCCGGGTTTGGTAAATATGGCATAGCTACCCGCCTTGAGGGTGGCATCGCCAATGGTCACATCGTCAGAAAAGCTGACCATAGTATTCCTGTTGGCCCCTGTCCTCCAAAGCTGGCCATAAGGTACCAGGTTTCCGAAAATGGTACGCCCCCTCATGGAGGGACGGGAATATTCAACCGTCACCTCGGTAAGCCCCACTTGTTGTTTGAGGGTGGAAGACGGACTGGCTTGCGGGGTCGTTACCTGGGCCTGTAATCCGAGGCATAAGACCAGGGAACCTAACATTAAGGATAATTTTTTCATAGTTTTATCGGTTTTGAGTTCCCACAAAACTAGGTATAAAGCCAGGCTACAATTGTTAAGAATTCCTTAAATAAGCGGTACACCTCGCCGGTTACCGATGAAAGAATGGCTTGGAGACCGTTTTGCCCTGCAGGTAAAATGTGAGGTAATAGACAGCGCTTTGCAAGCCCGAAAGATCGATACGCGTTCCTTCAAAATCAGCAGCTTTGGTATACATGACCGTTCTTCCCTGCACATCGTAGATAGCCCGGCCATATACGGGTTCTTCCCGGTTTAGCTCGTACTCCAGGACCCGGGACTGGGAAGGCGAAAAGATCAACAAATCCGGCTGTGGTCCTCCTTCGGCAGGAGGCCCCTCCCCCCCTGTAGGCGGTTCCCCACCCGGTGGGTCGCCGCCATCCGGCGGTACCTCCACAGCGGGGTCTTCGGTTTGAAACGCGTAAAGGGCGGCTTCAAGAGTAATAGGCGGGTTCTGGTTTACAAAGCGCTCAGAAGAAAAAAAGTACCGGTTGGGACCTACCGCGGTAATCCCTTCGGCCTGGGCTAAGCCGTTATCCAGGATTAGGCGCGATACCTCTCCCGAAAAGGGATCGCCGGCCCGGAATGACGACAGCCGTAGTAGGAAGGGTCGGAGGATTTGATTGTACCCCAGAAGATACACTATCTCGCTGTTATGATTGTAAACCGCAGCCGTAATCAGGCCTTTGGCATCATAGCTGCCCACCAGTTGTGCCCGGTGGGTGGCCGGGGTGTTGGGTATGGCATAGGCCTTGGTACCATTGCTTTGCCATTGCTTGGTAAAAATGAGCAGTTGGTCCCCGACTGCCAGCAAAGCCTCCGCATCCCAATCGCTGTTTGCCCCCGGAAGCACCGCCGGCTGGTCTTCATAGGTAAACGCAATGAGTTCCGCATCCACCTCGTCAGCACGGTCGTAATCGGCTTTGGCAATACGGTAGATCCCCAATTCGAGCCTGTTGCCCGCATTGTTGCCGATGTCGCCAATATAGATGTACCGGTCGTCCTGGGCCAGGTCTTCCCAGTCCGTATTCACGGCATTCCGGACACGCACGCGACGAACCACCTCCAGGCTGGTGGTATCGAGTTCATAGATCAGGGGGTCGTTGCCCGAATCATTATGGGTAAGCAGGCGGCCGTTGTAATAAATAAGCCCGGAAGTCTCTGCAACCTCTGCCGGCATCCATCCTACCTGAAACGTCTCCTGCTGGCCCGGGGCAGCCAAGGTCATGAAACCAAAAATCCAGAAAAATAGCTGCCGGTACATACGGACGCGATTGAACAGGAAATGTACGAAAACAGCACGGATGTCACCAGAATTTTAGACCGGATACCATTTACCCCCGTTAAGTACCGCTCCCGTTACCCCAAAATGGACACCCCGGAAGTCTGCGCCTTTTTTACTAATTGTTTAACATTTTATATTTTTTATTAAACATTAATGATTGTACTTTTACCTTCCATGAAAGTATATCAACTCCATGCATCACAGGTCCTGCCGATCTCTCAGGAAACGGCCTGGGCTTTCCTTTCGAACCCCGTGAACCTGCAACGGATCACCCCGGCGCACATGGGTTTTCAGATCCTTTCCGGAGCTGACAGGGATATGTACCCCGGGCAGATCATACAGTACAAGGTCTCCCCTTTTCCCGGGATCACGACGACCTGGGTAACCGAAATCACCCATGTCAAAGAGGGCAGTTATTTTGTCGATGAACAACGCTTCGGGCCCTACGCCCTCTGGCACCACAAGCATTTTATCAGCCCGGTCGAAGGCGGTGTCCTTATGGAAGATATTGTCGATTACAAACTCCCTATGGGTATTTTGGGACAATGGGTCCACGGCCTGTTGGTAAAACGGCAGCTACGGACCATTTTTGAATACCGTACCAAAAAGTTGGAAGAATTGTTTGGAAATCCCCCAACCCCTGCTGTGCATTTAACCTTTAACCCGATTTAACATGAGAAAGAATATTTTGCTGATCGGTGGGTCCCATGGTATTGGGCTGTCCATCGCCAGGCAGTTGCATCAGGACCACAACCTCATTATTGCATCCCGTACCCGGGAAGGTTTGGAAGGCCTGCAGGTGCAACACCTAGCATTCGATGTCCAAAGGGATACCTTGGACCTGGATGCCCTGCCCGAATCACTGGACGGATTCGTATATTGTCCGGGCAGTATTACCCTGAAACCCTTTAAAATGATGGACCTCAATACCATGAAGGAGGATATGGACCTCAATTTCTTCGGATTGGTAAAAATAGCCGGGGCAATACAAGACAGGATGGCCGAAGGCTCTAACATGTTGTTCTTTAGCACGGTAGCCGTGAACACGGAAATGCCGTTCCATACCTGCGTGGCGGCGGCCAAAGGCGCTATTGAGGGCTTTGCCAAGGCCCTGGCGGCGGAATACGCCCCCAGGGTACGGGTCAATGTCATTGCCCCGTCGCTGGTAGACACCCCCCTTGCCAGCCGTTTGCTTAACAATGAAAAGAAAAGGGAAAAAATGGCCGAACGCCATCCGCTGAAACGTGTGGGACAGCCAGAGGATATCGCCGGGCTGGCCGCCTTTCTCCTGGCCTCCGGGAACCATTGGATCACGGGCCAGGTTTTCGGGGTAGACGGTGGAATATCCACCCTAAACATCAGCTAAATTGGATACATCTGTTTCGGTTTTCTGGTTCAGACGTGACCTCCGCCTGGAGGACAACGCCGGCTTGTACCACGCCTTAAAGGGCCCGTACCCCGTCCTGCCTATCTTTATCTTCGACACCGAAATCCTGCAGGAACTGCCGGAGGACGATGCCCGGCTCTCGTTTATCCATGAGACCCTGCAACAGATGCGGAACAGGCTCCGGGAAGATCATGGCAGTTCCATCGCCCTCTACAGCGGACGGCCGGTAGCGGTGTTTAAAAAGCTACTGGGTGAATTTGACATCAAATGCGTGTATACCAACCACGATTACGAGCCCTATGCGCGGGGCCGCGACAGCGAAATAGCATCCCTGTTGGAGGCCAATGGCATCGATTTTCAGACCTATAAAGACCAGGTGGTTTTCGAAAAGGACGAAGTGGTGAAAGACGATGGAGATCCCTATGTGGTGTATACCCCCTATATGAAAAAGTGGAAAGCGACCCTGGAAGCGAAAGGAACCCCCGGGATATACCATAGCATTGAACACCTGGACCACCTGATACCACACAGCCGTCTACCCAACCTGGCGCTTTCCGACCTGGGATTTAAAACATCCTCCATCAAGGTCCCCGGGCCCAACCTTACCCCTGGCCTCATCCAGGACTACGAAAAAACCCGGAATTACCCCGCCGCGGAAGGGACCTCCCGCCTGGGGCCCCACCTTCGTTTTGGGACCATATCAATCCGGAACATCCTGGAAAAAGCACGGGAAGCCCGGAATGAAACCTTTTGGAACGAACTGGTATGGCGTGAATTCTTCATGCAGATCCTCTGGCATTACCCCGAAACGACCCATCGGGCATTTAGAAAAAAATACGACCGCATCCAATGGCGCAACAAGCCTGCCGAATTTGAAAAATGGAAGGCGGGCCTAACGGGCTATGCCCTGGTAGATGCGGGTATGAGGCAGTTGAATTCAACCGGTTATATGCACAACAGGGTACGGATGCTGGTGGCGAGTTTCCTGTGCAAGCACCTGTTGATCGACTGGCGTTGGGGCGAAGCCTATTTCGCCAAAAAACTCCTGGATTACGAATTGAGCAGCAATGTGGGTAACTGGCAGTGGGCCGCGGGAAGCGGCGTGGATGCCGCGCCTTACTTCCGGATCTTTAACCCCATGACCCAGGTAGCTAAATTTGATAAGGACCTTACGTACATCCGGAAATGGGTCCCGGAATTTGACACCCGGGAATACCCCGGAAAGATGGTAGACCACAAAGAAGCCCGGGAACGCTGCCTTACTACCTATAAAGCTGCCCTTGACTGAAGGCCGGCCGGCCGGGATCAGCGCGAAAGCTGACGGTCCAGTTCGGCCTGTTCGGCAACGCGAAAATTCAGCATGCGCATGTACCGCAGCGCCTCTTTGTTCTTGTAATCCGTATAGGAACGGGAGGCCCATTCTATGGCCTTTTCAAGGTCCCCGTTGATCTCATTGATGATCGCCATGTTGTAGCAGGCCCTTCCGGCCACTTTCCGGCTGGGGTGGTCCAACTCCTGTTCCCACAGGCGGGCCGCACCGTCCCAATCGCCTGTCTGGGCCCTGCGTTTGGCTATTTCAAAGTTCTGTGTCCCACGGACAAAATAATCCCTGGCTATCCTTTTCCGGACAGGCCGTGTCCGCCAGGCGTACCGGTTGCCCAGGTATTTGCTTTGTTCCTTTACGGCTTCTTCCCGCCCCACTACCGCCTCAATGGCCTTGACGGGGTTGAGTCCCTCACCTACCGCACTTACGGGCAACTGGGAAGCAAATTCATCGAGGATGATTTTCTGACCGGGATCATAAATGCGCCAGCCGTTCTTGATAAGGGTATTGAGCGTAACCCGATGGTAGGGCACATTGACCTTAATACCAAAGCTATTGGGTAATTGGCGGGTGGTTAATTGATAGGACGGCTGCGTCTCCGTGTCGTAAAACTCCAAAGCAAACAATACGTCTACCCCATAGGTATCACAGAGCTCCTTCACGTAATCCCAATCCATCGTGGCGGGAAATACCCCCAGGCCTTTTCGTTCCAGTGTTACACTGTCTATGAGCACCACCGCCTCAAAACGGTCGTCAGCCCCCAGTTCGTGTTTAAGCGCGTCAACGGCTGCCCTGGCACCCTTGGCGTCCAGTTGCATCCCTTCCGCAGACAGGATACGGTCTATTTTATCAATGCCCTCATGCGCTTCAGAGGCCATACTCCGATTCAGGATTCCTATGGTCTGGATCTCAGGGGAAAGGTATACCGGGGCGGGTTCTACAGCCCCCATGGTTAATCGGTTCGTGGCACTGCAAGAAACAAGCAGCAAGAGTAGGCACAACATGCCCAGGCTGTGGTTAAGTTTTCTCATGGGATGTAGGATGTTTTTCCGGTGTATTCGTTTGGGGTCACAGTTAAACAACTAACTATTAAACAGATATCAGGTAAAAAAATTGTGTGAGGACCGGAAATAAGGCGATGGTAGTCCTTTAGGATCGCTACCCTGCCCGGACGGCCGGGGTAGAAACACTTGACCATCCCTATGCGGTATACTCCCATTTTTAGTATCTTTAGTATCTCAATATCCGCCAATGTCCAGTAATAAAACGGTCCCGACAGCTACCCCGGCGATTTCCTTTCTGGAGGGGGTAACAGACGTATCCAAGCGGGATGATCGTTTCCGCCTGATGGACCTGATGCAACGGATTACCCGGGAGGATCCAGTCATGTGGGGCACGAGTATTGTAGGTTTTGGTAAATACCATTACCGCTATGCCTCGGGCCGGGAAGGCGATATGCCCGTGGTAGGTTTTTCACCGAGAAAGGGGAAACTGGCCCTGTATGTTGGGGCCCTGTCCCATCAAAACAAACCCTTGCTGGCAAAATTGGGGGCCCTCAGTACGGGGAAATCCTGTCTGTATATCAAATGCCTGGAACAAGTAAATGTTGCTGTGCTGGGCCAGATCATATCCAATACATACACACGACTTTCTGATAATCCAACCAATTAATTCAATTATACACCTTTATGAGAACATTCTTTTTACTATCCCTTTTATTGGTAGCCGCAGGGGCCTATGCCCAGAAAATAACGCCTGAAAAAAAAGCAGTGTTGGCTTCGGTAGAGAAGCATGAGCTGGCCCTGATCGC
>MRWG01001886.1_pt1 | contig 11801 bp, 8 predicted proteins | sample 1013341 | NCBI WGS metagenome assembly MRWG01 (sample SAMN06117577, study PRJNA244670) | biofilm metagenome | biome: Water; feature: Cathode Biofilm; material: Biofilm; isolation source: microbial consortium enriched at the cathode of a solar microbial fuel cell | place: USA: District of Columbia ... | reverse complement strand
ATCCGATCCTGACCGGCGACGATGTCCGTGTCTGGTTCCCGATCAAACGCGGCGTGCTGCGCCGTACCGTCGGTCACATCAAGGCGGTCGACGGCATTTCGGTCGATATTCGCCCGGGTCACACGGTCGGCATCGTCGGCGAGTCCGGGTCCGGCAAGTCGACGCTGGGCCGGGCGCTGATCCGCCTCGAACAGTCGCGCGGCGCGATCTCGTTCAAGGGAACGTCGATGCAGGGTCTGAACTGGAAGGAACTCAGGCCGCTCCGCCGCGAGATGCAGATCGTGTTCCAGGATCCCTACGGGTCCCTGAGTCCGCGTATGTCGATCGGTCAGATCATCGAGGAAGGCCTGATCATTCACGACATCGGCACCGCCGAGGAGCGCCGGCAGATGATCGAGGACGCGCTCAAGGAAGTCGGGCTCGACCCCGCCATGCGCGACCGTTATCCGCACGAGTTTTCCGGCGGTCAGCGCCAGCGTATCGCCATCGCCCGCGCCCTGGTCCTGAAGCCCAAGTTCATCGTCCTCGACGAACCGACCAGCGCGCTCGATATGTCCGTGCAGGCGCAGATCGTCGAACTCCTTCGCGATTTGCAGAAGAAATACGATCTCGCCTATATGTTCATCAGCCACGACCTAAAGGTCGTCCGCGCCCTGGCCCACGACGTCGTCGTCATGAAGGACGGCCGCGTCGTCGAACAGGGGCCGGCCGAGGAAATCTTCGACAATCCCAAAGAACCCTACACCCGGGCGCTGCTGGCCGCCGCCTTCAAACTGAAGGCCGACGAAAGCGGCGTGGTGAGCACCTGATCCATCCCGAAATGAGAGTTGTTTTATGAAGTTCATGTTCCTGTCCGCCGCCGACAAAGCCGAAGCCTGGCGCGAAGCCATCCTGAAGCGTTTTCCGGACGCGAGGTTCGACGTCTGGCCGGACGAGATCGGCGACAAAGCGGACTACGACTATGCCATCGTCTGGCGGCCGCCGAAGGGCGAGCTTCGCAAATTTTCGAACCTCAAGGGAATTCTCTCGCTGGGCGCCGGCGTCGACGGCATTCTGGTCGACGACGCCCTCCCGGACGATGTGCCGGTGGTACGCCTGGTCGACCGCTGCCTGACCGAGGGCATGAGCGAATACGTCCTTTACTGGGTGATCCACTATCATCGCCGCCTCGGCGTTTACCTGAACTGGACGTCGCAGAAGATCTGGAAGCAGATGCGCCAGACCGATACCCGGGACCGCAAGGTGGGCTTCCTGGGGCTCGGTGAACTCGGGTCGGACGCGGCGAAGAAAGTCGCGGCGCTGGGTTTCGATGTCGCCGGCTGGTCACGTTCCGAGAAGAACATCGAGAATGTCACGTCCTATTACGGAGAAGAAGGTCTGATCCCGTTCCTGAACCGGACGGAAATCCTGATCGTGCTGCTGCCGCTGACGGAATCGACCCGCGGCATCGTCAACAAGGAGACCCTGGCGGCGCTGCCGGAGGGCGCCGACATCATCAATTGCGCACGCGGCCCGCACGTGGTCGACGAGGATCTGCTGGCGGCGCTCGACAGTGGGCACATCGACGCGGCGACGCTGGATGTCTTTCACACCGAGCCGCTGCCGGAGGACCATCCTTACTGGACCCATCCCAAGGTCACGGTGACGCCGCACATCGCATCATTGACGGTGCCATCGAGCGCCGCGGACTGGATGGAGGAAAACATCAAGCTGATCGAAGCCGGCAAGCCCCCGCGCAATACGGTCGATCTCAAGAAGGGCTACTAAAGCGCGCCGAACCCGGTCCACAGCATGGTGACGGCGGCGATGACCAGCATCACATCGAGCATGTTCTCGAACGCCTTGACGCTCATCCGGTCGACCAGTTGCTTGCCGACGAACGACCCGGCGATCATCGAAGCGCCGACGATCAGACCCTGGACGATTTGCGGCCAGGGCAGCGCCCCCAGCAACTGAAACGTCGCCGCCTTGGAAATCATCAATGCCAGCGAGGAGACGGCCTCGGTCGACAGAAGCGCGCCCTTGGAGAGCCCCACGGCGCCGAATGCCGGGATGCTGAGCGGCCCGGTCGAGAGCACGATGCCCGTCAGGAAACCGATCACGCCGCCGGCAATCGCCAGTTGCCATAGCGGCATCTGAACGTCCCGGACCCGCATCCAGCGGCGCATCGGGATGAGCCCGAGAAAAAACAGTCCGAGACCGATTTCGACAACGCTCGCCGGCAGCACCAGGAGCGTTCTTGCGCCGAGCGCGGCGGCAGGCACCCCGGTCGCCGAATAGGCGGCGAAGGCGCGCCAGTCGATATCGCGCCACCAGGCGAGCGATTTGCCGATGTTCCCCATGACCGCCGCGACGGCCATGATCGGCACCGCCTGCTGCGGACCGAACTGGAGAATCAGGACCGGCAACAGGATGATCGACGCACCGGTGCCGACGATGGCGCTAATGGCGCCGGCGGCCAGTCCCGCCGACAGGACGAATATGTATCCGGTCATATAACGCCGTAGGCGACGGCGAGCAGGAACACGCCAAGGACGACGCGGTAAACCACGAACGGCGTGAACGAGGCGCGCCGGAGCCATGCCATCATCAGGGCGATGGCGATCAGGGCGAAGATGAATGCAAGCCCCGCGGCCACGAATGCATCCGTGGCGAGTTGAAGGTTGCCGCTTTCATAGATTTCGATGCCGCTCAAGGTCCCGGCGGCGATGATCGTCGGGATCGAGAGCAACAGCGAAAACCGCGCCGCATCGGGCCGTTCCATTCCGATGAACCGGCCCGCCGTCATGGTGATGCCGGACCGGCTGGTACCGGGAATCAGGGCGAGGCACTGCGCAATCCCGATGACAATCACGTCGACGACGCCGAGGTGTTCGATCCTGCGGACCGTCATGCCGACGTGATCTGCGGCCCAAAGCAACAGCCCGAAGCCCAGCGTTGCCCAGGCGATGACCTCGACGCTCCGGAACATTCCCGGCGCATAGTGCTGCAGCGCGAAGCCGGCACCGACCACGGGAATGGTGCCGATCACCAGCAGCATGAACAGCCGGGCGCCCGCATCACGCCGCCCTTTCAGCGCGCGGCCGATCCCGGTCAGCATGCCGCCCACGTCCTTGTAAAGGTATGCCATCACCGCCAGCAGCGTACCGACGTGGACCGCGACATCGATCACAAGCCCCTGGTCCGGCCAGCCGAGGAAAATCGGGGCAAGCACGAGGTGTCCGGACGAACTGATCGGCAGGAACTCCGTAATGCCCTGTACTGCTGCCAAAATAACTAGATGTAGGATTGGCATTCTCGCTCCCCGCAAGGTCTTGCGAGACATAGCGCGATTGACATGCGGTGCCAATCGTCAATTTAGTCTCATAACGAGACAATATGTTGCATGTTTAGGAAATTTTTGCGACATTCATCCAGCGTCACGTTAATCTTATTGCTTAGGGTGGCAGAAATTAGTAAAAGATACTGACCTATTAAGTCAGTCGAAGTGACGACGCACCGCCTGGGCCCGTGCAAGAGGGCCCTTTTGACTGTGAGAGCCGGGATACAACCCGGCAGAAGCTGTGGGAGTGCACATGCCTGATCGTATGCAACAGTTCATCAAGATCGACGGCGCGATGCCCGACAAACGGGCGGCCGATGTACGCCGCAAGGATTTCGACGAAATCTACGATGAGTACACGGACGAGGGTGTGGTCCAGCAGGCATCGCGCTGCGAACAATGCGGCATTCCCTACTGCCAGGTGCACTGCCCGCTGCAGAACAACATCCCGGACTGGCTCCGCCTCGCCACCGAAGGCCGCATGCAGGAAGCCTACGAAACCTCGCAGGCGACCAACACGTTCCCTGAAGTGTGCGGCCGCATCTGCCCGCAAGACCGCCTCTGCGAAGGCTCCTGCGTGCTCGAGCAATCGCGCCACGGCACCGTCACCATCGGCGCAGTCGAGAAGCACATCACCGACACCGCCTGGAAAGAAGGCTGGGTCAAGGCGCCCAAGCCGCAGGCCGACTTCGGCATGTCGGTTGGCATCATCGGCGGCGGGCCGGCGGGCCTCGCGGCGGCGGACCGGCTCTGTACCATGGGCTACCAGGTGCACGTCTATGACCGCTACGACCGCATGGGCGGCCTGCTGATCTACGGCATTCCCAATTTCAAGCTCGAAAAGGACATCGTCGAGCGCCGCACCAAGCTGCTGACCGACGGCGGCGTCATCTATCACACGAATTTCGAAGTCGGACGCGACGCGTCGCTGGCCGACTTGCGTGCCGAACACGATGCGGTCCTGATCGCGACCGGCGTCTACAAGGCCCGCGAGTTGCAGGCGCCGGGATCGGGCCTGATCAACATCTTCCCGGCCATGGACTTCCTGACCGCGTCCAACCGCAAGGGCCTGGGCGACGCCGTCCCGGCGTTCGACGACGGTACGCTCAATGCCGACGGCAAGAACGTGGTCGTCATCGGCGGCGGCGACACTGCCATGGACTGCGTGCGCACCGCCGTTCGCCAGGGCGCGAAATCGGTCAAATGCCTTTACCGCCGCGACCGCACCAACATGCCCGGTTCGCAGCGCGAGGTCGCCAACGCCGAGGAAGAGGGCGTCGAGTTCGTCTGGCTGTCGGCGCCCGAGGCATTCCACGGCAAGGACAAGTTAGAGGCCGTGCAGGCGCACCGCATGCATCTGGGCGTCGCCGACGTGACCGGCCGGCAGACGCCGGAGCCGATCAAGGATTCCAGTTTCAACATCGAGGCCGACATCGCCATCAAGGCGCTCGGCTTCGACCCGGAGGACCTGCCGACGTTGTTCGGCGCGCCGGAACTAACCGTGAGCAAGTGGGGCACCGTCAAGGTAAGCGAACCCTCCAAGATGACCGAACTCGAGGGTGTGTTCGCCGCCGGCGATATCTACCGCGGGGCGTCGCTCGTGGTCTGGGCAATTCGCGACGGCCGCGAAGCCGCCGACGGCATTCACACGTACCTGCAGGCGCAGGGCGCAACCGCGGACGCGGCCTGAGGAGGATGGCGATGGCTGAGGAAATGACCGGGCAATGCCTTTGCGGCAAGGTGCGTTTCAAATCGAAGGCCGTGCACGAGGCCGGCGCGTGCCATTGCGATATGTGCCGGCGCTGGTGCGGCGGGCCGGGCATCGCCGTTCACGTCAAGGACAAGCCCGCGATCACGGGCGAAGAGAACATTACCTGGTTCAAGAGTTCCGATTGGGCGGCACGTGGCTTTTGCAGCACCTGCGGCAGCAACCTCTTTTACCGCCTGGAACTCGAAGAACCGGAATACGTCGTCTTTGCCGGTGCCTATGACGATCAGTCCGCATTCGAACTGAAGAACCAGATCTTTATCGACGAAAAACCGGCGTACTACGACTTTGCGGGCGATATCCCGTCGATGACGGGGGAAGAAGTATTTGCCATGTATGGTGCCGGGAACGACGCCGGCGATCGGGAGAGCACATAATGAACAAGCGCGACAACAACGTCATCGAAACCGCCGAAGAGTTCGTTTCCCGCTTCCAACGCGACGCCGAGCGACTTGAACGGGACGGCTTATATTACCCCGAGGAAGAACACTCATCCTGCGGCGTCGGTATGGTCGCCGCCGTCGACGGCACGCCGAACCGCCGCGTCGTCGAAGCCGCCATCGAAGCGCTGAAGAAAATCTGGCATCGGGGTGCCGTCGACGCCGACGGCAAGACCGGCGACGGCGCCGGCATCCACGTGCAGATTCCGTGGGAGTTCGTGAAGGAGCATATCCGCCACACCGGCCATGAGCCGGCCGACGACAAGATCGCCGTCGGCATGGTGTTCCTGCCCAAAGCCGATCTCGGCGCGCAGGAAGTCTGCCGCTCCATCGTCGAAACCGAAATCCTCCGTGCCGGCTACAGCATCTACGGCTGGCGCCAGGTGCCGATCAACGTCGAAGTGATCGGCGAAAAGGCCAATGCGTCGCGCCCCGAAATCGAGCAGATCATGCTCTCGACCTCGCCGGATATCTCCTACGAGGACTTCGAGCGCGACCTTTACGTGGTCCGCCGCCGCATCGAACGCGGCGTGCTGGCCGAGCACATCAACGACTTCTACATCTGCTCGCTGAGCTGCCGCTCCGTCGTCTACAAGGGCATGTTCCTGGCCGAGCAGTTAACATCGTTCTATCCGGACCTGCTGGACGAGCGTTTCATCTCCAATTTCGCGATCTATCACCAGCGCTATTCGACCAACACGTTCCCGACGTGGCGACTGGCGCAGCCGTTCCGCATGCTGGCGCACAACGGCGAGATCAATACGCTGACCGGCAACGTCAAGCTGATGAAGGCGCACGAGCCGAAGATGGCATCCGAACTGTTCGGCGAAAACATCGAAGACCTGAAGCCGATCGTACCGTCGCGGAGTTCTGATTCCGAAGCGCTGGACAGCGTGTTCGAACTTCTCTGCCGCGCCGGGCGTCCGGCACCGATGGTCAAGGCGATGACGATTCCGGAATCCATCGCCCAGAACAAGACCATGCCGCCGGAACACGAGGCGCTGTTTTCCTACTGCAATGCCGTGCTGGAACCCTGGGACGGTCCGGCCGCGATCTGTGCGCACGACGGCCGCTGGGTGGTCGCCGGCATGGACCGCAACGGCCTGCGACCGATGCGCTTCGTCACCACCAACGACGGTCTCCTGATCGTCGGTTCGGAAGCCGGCATGGTCGAGATTCCCGACAGCACGGTAACCGAAAAGGGCCGCGTCGGCCCGGGCGGCATGATCGGCATCGACCTCGAGGAGGGAAAATTCTTCCACGACCAGGATCTCAAATCCCTGATCGCGAGCCGTGCCGATTTCGCGAAATGGACCGAACGCACGACGGTGCTCGACGACATTATCGAGGCGGCTGACGTCAAGGGGTCCATGCTGAACCCGGAAGAACTGCGCCGTCGCCAGCACTGCTTCGGACTTTCCATGGAAGACATGGAAATGATCCTTCAGCCGATGATCGAAGGTGGCAAGGAAGCCGTTGGCTCGATGGGCGACGACGCACCACTGGCGGTACTGTCCGACCGCTACCGCGGGCTGCATCACTTCTTCCGCCAGGCGTTCAGCCAGGTGACCAACCCGCCGATCGACAGCCTGCGCGAACGCCGCGTGATGAGCCTCAAGACGCGGCTCGGCAACCTCGGCAACATCCTCGACGAGGAGCCGAGCCAGTGCGATCTGTTGCAACTGGAAAGCCCCGTCCTCTCGAACGCCTCGTTCGAGGCCATGAAACGCTACATGGGCGACACCGCCGCCGAAGTCGATTGCACGTTCGCGCCGGAAGGGCCGGGCGCGCTGACCGAGGCACTGGACCGCATCCGTTCCGAAGCGGAGGCCGCCGTCCGCGCCGGCAAGACGCACCTGATCCTGTCCGACATGAACACCGGCACCGAGCGCGCCCCGGTGCCGATGATCCTTGCCGCCGGCGGCGTGCATACGCACCTGGTCCGCGAGGAACTGCGCACCTTCACGTCGATCAACGTACGCGCGTCGGAATGCCTCGACGTCCATTATTTTGCCGTCCTGATCGGCGTCGGCGCCACCACGGTCAATGCTTACCTCGCCGAGGAGGCGATCTATGACCGCCACCGCCGCGGCCTTCTGGAAGGCCTGTCGGTCGACGAGGCCGTGGAGAACTACAAGTCCGCCATAGACCAGGGCCTGCTGAAGATCATGTCGAAGATGGGGATCGGCGTGCTCAGCTCCTACCGGGGCGGGTACTGCTTCGAAGCGGTCGGCCTGTCGCGCGCGCTGGTCGCCGAATTCTTCCCCGGCATGGCATCGCGTATTTCCGGCATCGGGCTTTCCGGCATCAAGAAGAACGTCGCCGCCATGCACAAGTCGGCGTTCTCGAAGGACGCCATTCCGCTGCCCGTCGGCGGATTCTACAAGTTCCGCTCCGGCGGCGAGCGGCACGGCCACGACGGTCAGTTGATCCATGTGCTGCAGTCGGCGGTCGGCAATGAATCCTATTCGCTCTACAAGAAGTTCTCGGAGGGCGTTCATTCACGCCCGCCGATCTTCCTGCGCGACCTGCTGGACTTCAAACCGGACCGCAAGTCGATCCCGGTCGAGCAGGTGCAGAGCGTCACCGAGATCCGCAAGCGCCTCGTCGCGCCAGGGATTTCGCTGGGTGCGCTCAGCCCGGAAGCGCACGAAACGCTCTCCATCGCCATGAACCGGATCGGCGCCAAGTCGGACTCCGGCGAGGGCGGCGAGGACCCGGCCCGCTTCCATCCGCGCCCCAACGGCGACAACCCGTCCAGCGCCATCAAACAGGTGGCCTCGGGCCGCTTCGGCGTCACCGCGGAGTACCTGAACAACTGCCGCGAGATCGAGATCAAGGTCGCGCAGGGCGCCAAGCCCGGCGAAGGCGGCCAGTTGCCCGGCTTCAAGGTGTCCGGCATGATCGCCAAGCTGCGGCACTCGACGCCCGGCGTCACGCTGATCAGCCCGCCGCCGCACCATGACATCTATTCGATCGAGGATCTGGCGCAGCTCATTTACGACCTCAAGCAGATCAACCCGGAGGCCAGCGTCTGCGTGAAGCTGGTGGCGCGTTCGGGCGTCGGCACGATCGCCGCCGGCGTTGCCAAGGCCAAGGCCGACGTGATCCTCATTTCCGGCCACGACGGCGGTACCGGCGCGAGCCCACAAAGCTCGATCAAGTTCGCCGGCATTCCCTGGGAGATGGGCCTTTCCGAGGCGAACCAGGTGCTGACCCTCAACCGGCTCCGCCACAAGGTGAAATTGCGCGTCGACGGCGGCCTCAAGACCGGCCGCGACATCGTCATGGCGGCGATGCTGGGCGCCGACGAGTTCGGCATCGGCACCGCGTCCCTGGTCGCCATGGGCTGCATCATGGTGCGCCAGTGCCATTCGAATACCTGTCCGGTCGGCGTCTGCACGCAGGACGAAAAGCTGCGCGAGAAGTTCACGGGCACGCCGGAAAAGGTCATGAACCTGTTCACCTTCGTCGCCGAGGAAGTCAGCGAGACCCTGGCCAGGTTGGGATACGAATCGCTTCAGGAAATCACCGGCCGTTCGGACCTGCTGTCCCAGGTCAGCCGCGGCGCATCGCACCTCGACGATCTCGACCTTAATCCGCTGCTGCAGCAGGCGGACAGTGGCGGTTATCCGCGTTACTACGACGGTGACGGCCGCAACGAGGTACCGGACACGCTCGACGCACAGATCATCAAGGACGCCATGCAGACCTTCCAGCACGGCGAAAAGATGCAACTGACGTACGCGGTCCGGAACACGCACCGCGCCGTCGGCGCACGCACCAGTTCGATGATCACCCGCAAGTACGGGATGGCCGGCCTGGATCACAACCACCTGACGGTTCGCCTGCGCGGTTCGGCGGGTCAGTCCCTCGGCGCCTTCGCGGTGCAGGGCCTTGCCATCGAAGTGCTGGGCGATGCCAACGATTACGTCGGCAAGGGCCTTTCCGGCGGCACCATCGTTCTCAGACCGCCGGTTTCCAGCCCACTCGAGAGCGAGAAGAACACGATCATCGGCAACACGGTGCTGTACGGCGCCACGGCGGGCCGCCTGTTCGCGGCCGGCCAGGCGGCGGAACGGTTCTGCGTCCGGAATTCCGGTGCCACGGCCGTCGTCGAGGGCTGCGGCTCGAACGGCTGCGAATACATGACCGGCGGGCTCGTCGTCATTCTCGGCGAAGTCGGGCCGAACTTCGGCGCCGGCATGACCGGCGGCATGGCGTTCGTGTACGACCCGGACCGGCAGTTCGAGCTGCGTGCCAACCCGGAGAACATTATCTGGCAGTCGGTGGAAACCGAGTACTGGCGGGACGTTCTGAAAATCCAGGTGCAGCAGCACGTCAAGCGCACGCACTCCAAACACGCGCTCAGGCTATTGAACGACTGGGACCGCGAACTGCCGAATTTCGTTCAGATCGTCCCGAAGGAGATGATCGGCAAACTCGAGCACCCGATCACCAAGGACGAGGAAGCGGGACTCAAATCGGCCGGCGAGTAAAGCCTCGCCGCCGATCCGTGCAGCGCTGTGCTTTGCAAAAGCATGCTTCACGCCTAGAATCGGCCCATGACTGACCGCCCCGTCATCGGCGTCCTGCTCGACTACGAAGCTTCGGGTTCGTTTTCGAAGCGGCCGCATTATGCGCTGCGCACGGCGTATTTCGACGCCGTCTGGAAAGCAGGCGGCCTTCCGGTCGGCATCCCTTATATCGAGGCGGCGCGCGAAGCCTATCTGGCATCGCTTGGCGGCTTGATCGTGCCCGGCGGCTTCTATCCGTTTCCGGCCGAGGTCTACGGCAGGCCCAGGAACGGGGAAGCCGTGCACCCGCGCTACGCGTTCGAGCGGGCATTGATGACCGAGGCGCTCGACCGCGATCTGCCGACCCTCGGAATCTGTGCCGGCATGCAGGTGATGGCGGTGGTCCGGGGCGCGACCATCTACGGCGATATCGCGGGCGAGTTGCAGTGTGCCGTCGATCATCTGAACGAAAAACCCGCCGAAGAACATGCGCACACCGTTGCCGTCGGCGAGGGCACCCGGCTGCACGGCATCACGGGACGATCCGAGATTTCGGTCAACACGGCGCACAACGAGGCCTTGAGGGATATCCCGGACGGGATTGTCGTCAGTGCGCGCGCGCCCGATGGCGTGGTCGAAGCCATCGAGCTGCCCGACCGGCGCTTCGCCATCGGCGTGCAGTGGCACCCAGAATTCTTTCTCGAAGACGGCGATCCGAATTTCCGCCTGTTTGAACATTTCATCGGCGCCGCCGGGACGCGTTCGTGACGTTCCGGGACAATACGATCGGCGTCGCCGGCTGTGGTGCGATGGGCCTGCCGATGGCGGAGAACCTGCTGCTGGCGGATTTCGACGTTTGGGGTTTCGATATCAAGCCGGTCGACGCATCCGACAACCTGAAGAATCGGATGGCCGGCGACGCCGGTGCGTTCGCCGCCAAGGTCGATACCGTAATTTCGGTGGTCCGCGACATCGGCGAGACCAATGCGCTTCTGTTCGACGACCAGGCGATCCTGTCGGGAGACGAACGCCCGAAGACGGTCGTGCTCTCCTCGACGCTCTCGCCCCGTTATATCCGCGAGGTCGCCGAGCGCGTCCCGGACGGTGTCACCGTCATCGACGCGCCCATGTCCGGCGCGCCTTATCGCGCTCGGGACGGCAGCCTGACCTTCATGGTCGGCGGCGATGCGGATGCCGTACAGGTCTTGATGCCGGCGTTCGAGGCGATGGGCGAAACCGTGCATCACCTGGGACCGGTCGGCGCCGGCGCCGCGTGCAAGGTCGCCAACAACCTTTGCGCCGCCGCGGGCGTCGTCGCGGTGAGGCGCGCGATCAAGGCCGCCGCCGGGTACGGAATCGACGCGCCGAAACTTCTGGATGTCATGCGCACATCGTCGGGCGCCACATGGTACGGGGACAACCTGCAGAAAATCGACTGGGCCGGCGAAGGGTACGATCCGGCGAACACCATGGGAATCCTCGAAAAGGACGTCGTGAGCTTCGTCGATGCACTCGGCGGACTGGACGATATGGAGGCCGGCGCCTTCGAAGACGCGGTCATCGACGAAATCCGGAAGCTGGAGCCGTTGTCGTGACCGCCGAGCCGGCAGCACGGGATATTCTGTGCGCTCTGGCTGCGGTCATGGCGGCGGCCGCGGTCGCCCTTGGCGCCTACGGCGCGCACGGCCTCGCTGCCGACGAATTCCTGCTCGACGTTTGGCGGACCGCCGTTGCCTTTCAGATGTGGCATGCGC
>MRWG01001884.1_pt1 | contig 11807 bp, 6 predicted proteins | sample 1013341 | NCBI WGS metagenome assembly MRWG01 (sample SAMN06117577, study PRJNA244670) | biofilm metagenome | biome: Water; feature: Cathode Biofilm; material: Biofilm; isolation source: microbial consortium enriched at the cathode of a solar microbial fuel cell | place: USA: District of Columbia ... | reverse complement strand
CCAGCGTCTCGATCGTCGACAACGCTCAACAGGCGCGCCGCGCAAAGCCCGACGTGATTATCGCGGCGGCCGAAATGCCCGAACGCTCACTGCGTGCGCTCACGCGGATCGCGCCAACCCTCGTCGTGATGCGGCCGGGCGACCGGGGCCTGATGAGCCGGTTCCACGATATGGGCGCAGCTGGCTGGCTTGTCCGCCCGTTGCGGCATTCCACGCTGATCGAACGGGTGCGCCTGGCTGGGCAGGGCAGTACGGCCCCTGACCAGGATGACGAGGCCACGCACAATGGCCGCATCCTGATTGCCGATGACAATCCGGTAAACACGCTGATTGCACGACGTGCCTTGGAATCGGCCGGTTTCTCCGTCACAGTCGCTGCAACTGGCCGCGAAGCGGTCGATCTCAGCGAAAGCTGGTCACCGGACCTCGTCTTCATGGATTTGCGCATGCCGATCATGGATGGATACGACGCGATGAAAGCCCTCAGGGCATCCGGCATGAACATGCCCGTGATCGCCATCTCCGCCGAGATCAATCCCGAGATCGAGCGCCGCGCGCGCGCCGCCGGGGCCGATGGCGTTGCGGCCAAGCCACTTGATGCCGATGCGCTGCGCCGCCTCGCCGTCAACTGGACCCGCCGCCAGTCGGGCGCTGCATGAGCGAGGCCAGCCCGGCAGCTGGACCTGGCCGCGAGACCGTCGGAACGGCGTTTCGCAAGTATCTGAAACCAACAATGGCCTTCATGCTGGTGCTCGGATTTGCGTCCGGCCTGCCGCTCATGATGGTGTTTTCGAAACTGTCGTTCTGGCTTCGCGAAGCCGGCATCGACCGGGCCTCCATCGGCGGCCTTTATGCCGTATCGTTTGCCTATTCGCTCAAATTCCTCTGGGCGCCCGCTGTTGACCGGATCAAGATCCCGGTCCTGAGATCATTGCTGGGCCAACGGCGAAGCTGGATGGTACTGGCCATCTGCGGGACGTCGCTTGGTCTCTTCCTCATCAGCTCGACCGATCCGGCCGTTGCCATAATGCCAACAGTGGTCGGCGCCCTCGTCCTCGCCTTCTCCGGCGCGACGCTGGACATTTCGGTCGACGCCTGGCGGATCGAGTCTGCTCCAAATGACGAGCAGGCCAACATGGCGGCCGTCTACAATCTCGGCTACCGGTTCGCGATCATGTTTTCAGGATTCGGCATGGTCATCGCCGGGGCAACGAGCTGGCATTTCGCCTACGCCCTGATGGCCATCGTCATGCTGACTATCGGCGCAATCGTCATCGTGTTCATTTCCGAACCTGAGCATGCAGACCGGCTCAAGGACGAGGGCAAGTCCTTCGCGTTGAAGGTCAAGGACGCGGTCATCGAACCATTCTGGCAGCTGGTGCGCAAGTTCGGCATCTGGATTATTCCGGTTGCCGGCGTCGTCACGCTGTACCGCATCAGTGATTTCACCATGGGCGTCATGGCGAGCCCCTTCTATGTCGATCTCGGCTATTCACGCGAAACGGTTGGGTGGATTCAGGGTGTGCTTGGCCCCTGGCCAATCATCGTCGGGGGCTTTGTCGGCGGATTTGTCGCCGTACGCTACAGCCTCATGCCAGCGCTGATCGCCGGCGGCGTCATCACACTGTTGACCAATGGCGCTTTCGCAGGGCTGGCGCTGGCAGCCGGCCCTGACCTTGACGTGGTTGCCAATGCGGTTTCCCAAGGCGTGGCCCCGCCGCCGGGTGCTGAAGTCCACACGCCGACCGTCTGGGCCCTGATGGGCGTGATCGTCGCGGACAATCTCGCGGCCGGCTATGTCGGCTCGGTCTTCATCGCCTATATGTCGTCATTGGCTGACAGGCAGTTCGCTGCCACGCAGTACGCCCTGCTCAGCTCTGCCTATTCCTTCTTCTGCAAGCTGGCCGCGACGACCACTTCGGGCCCGCTTTCGGAGGCGATTGGCTGGGCCGGATTCTTCACCGTCACGGCGCTCTATACCCTGCCGCCCATCGCCCTCATCATCTTCATCATGAGGTATGGGCCAGACAGGGCGAAAGGCATCCGGAAAGACGAACCGGAAGACCACCCGGACAAGGACTTCGCCTAGCCCGGGCGCACCCGATTATTGCCCTATTCGGCGACTTCGCGGCGGACCAGCTGGTCGATATCGAAGGCAGCGAAGGTTGCAAGGTTCACGATATCAGACACCGTCGCGCCGAGCGATGCGATCTGCACCGGCTTCTCGAAGCCGAGCAGGATCGGTCCGATCACCGTCGCGCGGCTCATGGAGGTGAGCAGCTTTGTCGCAATGGCGGCAGAGTGAATGGCCGGCATGACCAGCACATTCGCCGAATCCGTCAGGCGCGAGAACGGATACATCAGCTTGTGGCCGGGGTTCATCGCCACGTCGACCGAGATGTCGCCTTCATATTCGAAGTCGATATCGTCGCGTGCATCGAGCATGGCAACGGCCTCGCGGACCTTCTCCATGCGCTCGCCATAGGGGTTGCCGAAGGTCGAGTAGGAGACGAAGGCCACCCGCGGCGTGAAACCGAGGCTCTTGACGGAGCTGGCCGCTTCCTCGGCGATCCCGACCAGATCCTCGGCCACTGGCAGCTCGGTGATCGAGGTGTCGGCGATGAAGATCGTCTTCCCCTGGTTGACGACCATGGACATGCCGATGACCTGCCGCTCCGGTATGGGGTCCAGGACGAGCTGCACATCCTTCAGGGCCACGTCATAGTTTCGCGTCACGCCCGTGATCATGCCATCGGCATCGCCGAATTTCAGCATGCAGGACCCGAAAATGTTCCGGTCCTGGTTGACCAGGCGCTGCACGTCGCGGCGCAGGAAGCCCTGACGGTTCAGCCGGTCGTAGAGATAGTCGGTATATTCCGGATTGCGGTCGGACAGGCGGGCATTGATGATGTCGAGCGAGCCTTCCGGTACGCCCATCTGGTGCATGGCGCGGGTGACCTGCTCCTCGCGGCCGATCAGGATCGGATGGCCAAGGCCCTGGTTCTTGAAGGAGTAAGCCGCGCGCACCACGGACGGTTCCTCACCCTCTGCGAAGACGATGCGCGGCTGTTTCTCGCGCACCGCCGCCTGGACGCCCTGCAGGAAGGACGCCGTCGGATCGAGCCGGCGCGCCAGCATGCGGCGATACTCGTCCATGTCCGGGATCGGTGTACGGGCAACGCCGGTATCCATCGCTGCCTGCGCCACGAAGGGCGGGATGAAGCTGATCAGGCGCGGGTCGAACGGCGTCGGGATGATGTAGTCCTTGCCGAATTGAGGGCGCGAGCCGTGATAGGCCGCGGCTACTTCGTCGGGCACATCCTCACGGGCGAGTTCGGCCAGGGCCTGCGCGGCAGCGACTTTCATTTCCTCGTTGATGCCGCGGGCCCGCACATCGAGGGCGCCGCGGAAAATATACGGGAAACCCAGAACATTGTTGACCTGGTTGGGATAGTCAGACCGGCCCGTTGCGATGATGGCATCGTCGCGAACCGACTTGATGTCTTCCGGCGTAATTTCCGGATCCGGATTGGCCATGGCGAAGATGATCGGGTCCTTGGCCATGGCTTTGACCATGTCCTTGTCGACTGCTCCGGCGATCGACAGGCCCAGGAATACGTCGGCGCCATCCATGGCTTCGGCCAGCGTGCGCTTTTCCGTTTTCACGGCGAAGGCGGACTTGAACTGGTCCATCTTTTCGGTGCGGCCTTCATAGACGACGCCGCGCGAGTCGCACATCAGGATATTCTCCGGCCTCACACCGAGATGGCGGATGAGGCCCGCGCAGGACAGGCCCGCCGCACCCGCGCCCGAAACCGCGACCTTGATGTCTTCAAGCTTGCGGCCCGTGATGTGGCACGCATTGATCAGGCCGGCAGCTGCGATGATGGCCGTGCCGTGCTGGTCATCATGGAAAACCGGAATATCGAGTTCTTCGCGCAGCCGGCTCTCGATGATGAAGCATTCCGGAGAGGCAATATCCTCAAGATTGATGCCGCCCCAGGTCTCACCAATGTTGCGAACCGTGGTGATGAATTCTTCGGTATCCGTCGTCTGTACTTCGACATCGATGGAGTCGACATCGGCAAAGCGTTTGAACAGGACGGATTTGCCTTCCATCACCGGCTTCGACGCCATGGCCCCGAGATTGCCGAGGCCGAGAATGGCTGTGCCATTGGAGATCACGGCGACCATGTTGCCCTTGGAGGTATACTCGAAAGCGAGATCCTCATTCTCGGCGATGGCCTTGACCGGGACCGCGACGCCAGGGCTGTAAGCCAGCGACAGGTCGCGCTGTGTCGCCATCGGCTTGGTGGGTGCAATCGACAGCTTGCCGGGCTGCGGGTGGCGGTGGAATTCGAGCGCTTCCTTGTCCGTGAATGTCGGGCGCTTGGACGTCATTGCGGTGTGCCTTCAGATACTTTTTTTGTGGTTTGTCGTGGCGCTCACCTCTAAGCCGCTCCGCATGGGGCGACAACCCGGTTCAGCCTGCTTATTTCCATTGCAGCGCTGCTATGCGAATCCCTTAATCATGTCACCATGCCGGATAGTCATATGAACCCGCCTGCCGTAAAGGCACCCACGCCGTTCATGGCGCAGTATCTTGACATAAAGTCGAGACACCCGGACGCGCTGCTCTTCTTCCGCATGGGCGACTTTTACGAGCTGTTCTTCGAGGACGCCGTACGCGCTGCGGAAATCCTCGATATCACGCTGACCGCGCGCGGCGAGCATGAGGGTGAGCCGATCCCGATGGCAGGCGTGCCCTACCATTCCGCCGAGCCCTATCTTGCGCGGCTGATCAAGTCCGGCGAGCGCGTGGCGGTGTGCGAGCAGACCGAGAGCCCGGCCGAAGCGAAGAAGCGCGGCTCGAAGGCCATTGTGAACCGGGAAGTCGTGAGGATCGTCACGCCGGGGACGATTACCGAAGATACGATTCTGCCAGCACGTCAGGGGCAGGCGCTGGTCGCGCTGGCCTTTGCAAGTGGAGGGGCGGACGCGGCCATTGCCGCCTGCGATGTCTCCACCGGCGCGCTCGAAATCCGGGAGGTTCCACCAGAAGCACTGGGCGAGCGGCTGTCCGCCCTGCCGGTCAGCGAGTTGCTGGTCACCGAGGAGGACGAGGCCCGCCCGCTGGTGCGCCTTGCCCTGTCGGCCTTGCGTGTGCCGATCACGCGCCGTCCGAAACGGGCCGCAACACCAAAGCAGGGCGAGGCGGCATTGAAGGCCGCCTACAAGGTCTCGGCGCTGGATGCCTTCGGAGACTTTTCGCGCGCCGAGTATTCCGCTGCGGGCCTGCTGCTCGACTATCTTTCACTGACGCAGGCGGGTGCCGATATCCGGCTCGACGCGCCGCGCCGCGCCAGTCACGGCCAGCGTCTTGCCATCGATCCGGCGACGCGGGCCAGCCTCGAGATCGATACCGCCATTCGCGGCGGGCGGGCCGGGACGCTGCTGGCCACCGTCGATCGTACGCTGACTGCACCGGGCGCCCGGCTGCTTGCCGCGCGCCTTGCCGAACCGGAGTGCGATGCCGGGGAAATTGCCGCGCGCCACGATGCCGTCGCCTTTTTCCTTGAAGAACCCGCGCTGACTGAAGACATCCGCGCGCGGCTGAAAGCCGTGCCTGACCTGGAGCGCGCCCGCACGCGGATCCGGCTGGAACGCGGCGGCCCTCGGGACCTTAAGGCGATTGCCGGAGCCATCATTCAGGGCGCCGAAATCGCCTCGGTCCTTGCCGGCAACAAGACCGGCCTGCCCGAACCGCTGGCCGAGGCGAGCCGTGCACTGGACGCCAGCCGGCAAGCCGCGCTGAAATCACTGGGTGACGACCTCTCGAACGCCCTGGCCGAGGAGCTGCCAGCGCTTGCCCGCGATGGCGGCTTCATCGCCGAAGGCTGGGACAGCGAACTCGATGACTCCCGCGCCCTGAAATCCGATTCCCGGCAGGTCATTGCCGCGCTGCAAGCCCGCTATGCCGAGGAGACCGGCATCAGCGCGCTCAAGATCAAGTTCAACAATGTGCTTGGCTATTTCATCGACGTGCCCGCCCGCCATGGCGATGCGCTACTGAAACCCCCGCATGCCGAGACGTTCATCCATCGCCAGACGCTTGCCTCCAATATCCGCTTCTCGACCGCGGAGCTGTCAGACCTCGCCGGACGCATCTCGCGTGCCGAGGAAGCCTCGATCGCGCGGGAACTGTCGCTTTTCCGCGATCTCTGCGCCCGGGTCGAAGCCGAGAATGAAGCGATTTCGGCCGCTGCCCGTGCCCTGGCGGTCATTGATGTCGCGACCAGTTCGGCCGCATGGGCCGACGAAATCGGCGCGGTCCGCCCGGAGATCGCGGCAGAACCAGTCTTTGAGGCTGAAGGGCTACGCCACCCTGTTGTAGAGGCCGCCCTCAGGAAGGAGGGCGAGGGCTTCACCGCCAACGACCTGTCACTGGACGCAAGCGGTGCGCAGGCGGCCCGGCTGGCCGTCGTGACCGGGCCGAACATGGCCGGTAAGTCGACTTTCCTGCGCCAGGCATGCCTTGCCATCATCCTTGCACAGGCGGGCCTCTTCGTGCCGGCCCGCCGACTTCGTCTCGGTCTGGCAGACCGGGTGTTTTCCCGCGTGGGCGCGTCTGATGACCTGTCGCGCGGACGATCGACCTTCATGGTCGAAATGGTGGAGACGGCCGCCATACTGAGCCAGGCGACACCGCAGAGCTTCGTTATCCTCGACGAAGTCGGACGGGGCACATCAACCTATGACGGCCTGGCCATCGCCTGGGCCGCGGTGGAACACTTGCACGGCGTCAACAAGTGCCGCGCCCTCTTTGCGACGCACTATCATGAACTGACCGGGCTCGCCGAGGACCTGGAGTACGCCGTCAATCTCAGCCTGCGCGCCAAGGAGTGGAAGGATGAGCTCGTCTTCCTGCACGACGTCCAGAAAGGCGCGGCCGACAAGTCCTACGGCGTCCAGGTCGCCCGGCTCGCCGGGCTGCCCGCACGGGCGGTCAAACGGGCCGAGCAAATCCTGAAGCAGCTGGAATCGAAACCAGGCGCCGTCGAGACCCTTCCTCTCTTCGCTGCCACCAGCCAGGCCGAGCCTGATCCGGTGGAGGAGAGCGAGCTGACGCGGTTGCTCGACACGGTCGATCCGGACGGACTGACCCCGCGCGAGGCGCTGGATGTCATCTACCGGCTAAAGCAGGCTCGCACACCGGAACGCTGATTGCCGCAAGATAGCCCTCGCGCCGGCAAGCTGGAACGATATTTCGCGCCTGTGGATAGGCTGTGGAAATCTCACTCGCCTGTGAGGGGAAAAATGCGAATTTATTTTCGGTTTCGCGCGCCAATTGGGCTGATTCGACTTGTCATTAACAAAATTTTAAGCACAGAATAAGGTTGTCGACGCCAGCCCGTTCACAGCCACATTCGGTAATGGGGGACAACGTGGCCGTGACTAGACTGACCGCTGTTCGCAGCAACGGGCCAGCCTACAGAGTTCACTCTACAAGGTCCAGGGACGGGACCTGGGCGGCGTCGACAATTTTTATGTACGGGCGGCTAATGGCCAGCCCCATACGAGCTTTGAGCTTCTGTATACTCGCCTGAAGGGCGAATTACTAGAGAAAACTCGAAGTGTCTACTGAAGCGGATTCGTCATTAGACGTCTATGCTTCAAATTGCTGGGTTTTTGCGGCGGCGTGTTGCGGGGATGCATAGTTGGAACTGGGATGATCTGCGCTTTGTCGCGGTGCTGGCAGAAACTGGCACAGTCGCGGAAGCCGCCCGGCGTCTGAATGTTAACCGCACAACCGTCCAGCGCCGGATATCAGCGTTCGAGACACAATTAAGCTACCCACTCTTCTCAAGGGACGGCTGGGGGCTCAAACCCCTTCCCGAGGCCAATCCGATTCTCGAGGCCGCCCGACAGATCGGCGACGCGCTGGTTCGTATCGAGCGAAAGACGACCGACGTCTCTCGGGATATTGGCGGCGTCCTGTGCCTGACCACCCCGGACGACATCTTCCTGTCCGGGATCAGCGAAATCATCGCCGAGTTCCAGCAGCACTACCCTTCTCTCCAGGTCCAGCTAAGTGTGACCACACAGCCCCTCGATCTCGACAGGCGCGAGAGTGAAGTGGCGATCCGGCCGTCGGATGCCCCGCCCGAACATCTGGTCGGCCGGCGGATCTGTGACCTGACACTCGCCCCTTATGCCGCAGACGCCTATCTCTTGGCCACGCGGACCCGCATGCCGTGCGAACATGCCTGGCTCAGCCTTCAGTCCCTTCACGGCCAGACCCCGGCAGAAGTCTGGCTTGCCAGCAATGTCCCGGCCGAACGCATATGCTTTCGCGCCGACAGCTTTGTGGCCACGGCCGAAGCGGCCCGGCGCGGACAGGGCGTTGCCATCCTGCCATGCTGCTATGGCGATCGGATCGAAGGGCTCGAACGGGTAGAAGGACTGATCGAAGACCGGCTGGCCACGGGGCTGTGGGTGCTAACCCATCCTGACTTCCGCCAGTCGCCACGCGTGCGCGCCGCCATGGACTTTTTCAGCGAAACGCTACCGGCCTATCGCGAACGCTTCGAGGCCTGACGGGCCGGCCGGCACAAGCGCTCACCTTCGATAAACGCACATCACGGCTGAGAAAAACTGCGTTGCATTCAGCTGGCAGATACTTTCCTCATCACAGGATCCATTTACCTGTCTGTTGCCCATGTTTGACCTTTCCCTGCCAGAACCGGTCCAGATTGCGCTCGTCCTCGCGCTCATCGTGGCCGTCTTCGCCGGATTTGTCCGTGAACGTATCCCGTCAGACGTCGTCGCCCTGCTTGCCATGGCGGCGCTGCTCATACTTGGCCTGTTAAGCGTAGACGACGCGCTGGATGTTTTCTCGAATGCCGCGCCGATCACGATCGGTGCCATGTTCGTCCTGTCGGCGGCGCTGGAGCGAACCGGCGTCATCGGTGCGGTCGGCAATTCGGTGGTGCGGCTTTCGAAAACATGGAGCCCGTTCGCAGCGATCGCAGTCCTCATGCTGGTCGTCATCGTGCTGTCAGCCTTCATGAACAATACGCCGATTGTGGTCATCCTGATCCCTGTTGCGATCAGGCTGGCGCAGTCGGTGAACATATCGCCATCCCGGCTGCTCATTCCCTTGTCCTTCGCCTCGATCTTCGGCGGCATGACAACCCTGATCGGCACCTCGACCAACCTGCTGGTGGATGGTGTCGTTCAAAATAGCGGCCTGACCCCGTTCGGCATCTTCGAGATTACCGGTGCGGGCCTCTGCCTGGCACTTGCTGGCACGGTCTACATGACACTGGTCGGCCGCTGGTTCCTGCCGGATCGCGAAACCCTGGCCACCATGCTGCCCAGCACGAAATCCCGCCGGTTTGTCGCGCAGGTGCTCGTCCCGGTCGACTCCGTCCTTGTCGGCAAGACGATCAAGGAAACAGGGTTTACGGCGGAGAAGGGCTTCACCGTAATCGACGTGATGCGCGAGAACCGCTCACGCCGGACCGAATTGTCGACCCTGTCGCTGCAGGGCGGCGACCGTCTGGTGATCCGCTCACCCGTATCCGAAATGCTGTCCCTGCGCGAAGCTGGCGACGTCGCCATCGGTTCGGGATCGGGAAGCGCCCACGCCTTTGAGCCCGTTCAGACGACCGAAACCCGGGTGATGGAAGGCGTTGTCGGTCCGCAGTCGCGGCTGGTCGGGCGCCCGATTGTCGGCGCCGGTCTCGTCCGTCTCTACAGTGTCTATGCCATCGCGATCCATCGGCGCGGGGAGAATATCGGGCTGGGCGGCAAGAATATCCGCTTCGACATAGGCGATACGGTGCTGGTAGAAGGTCCGCCTGCCGGCCTTCGCCAGATGTTCGATGATGGCATGCTGTCCAATCTCACGGAGACCGAAGACCGCCCCATCCGGCGCGACAAGGCCCCGATCGCGATCGGAGCTGTCGCTCTTGTGATGATCCTTGCTGCCTTTGGCGTGATGCCGATTGCCGGGCTGGCCCTGATTGCGGCGGCGGGCGTCATTGCCCTCGGCTGTCTCGATCACCAGGAGGCCTACAAGTCGATCCAGTGGGAGATCCTGATGCTGATCTTCGGCATGCTCGCCGTGGGCAAGGCGCTCGAGACGACGGGCGCGGCAGCTTTCCTTGTCGATGGCATAGCCGGCCAGATCGGTCACCTGCCCCCGCTTGTCACCCTGGCGGCGGTCTACCTCATCACCTCAACACTGACCGAATTTGTGAGCAACAATGCCACCGCCATCCTGATGACGCCGATCGCCATCGGGCTCGCGGCAAGCCTTGGCGTGGATGCAAGGCCCTTCGTCGTCGCGGTCATGTTTGCGGCCAGCGCAAGCTTTGCCACGCCTATCGGCTATCAGACGAACACGCTGGTCTACACGGCTGGCGGTTACAAGTTCACCGACTTCGCCCTGGTGGGCCTGCCGCTGAACCTGCTTTTCTTTGCCGTATCGATGCTGGTCATCCCGGCTTTCTGGCCACTGGCCTGAGCGCCCGGCCGGACGGGTCTACTCTGCCGTCGCCGCCTTCCGGGCAATTTCCTTCTTGTGCCAGGCATAGGCGGTTTCGATGACGCTGTTGACGTCCGACTGGGTCGGTTTCCAGCCAAGAATGCGCTCGGCTTTCTCTGCAGACGCAACGAGCGCCGGCGGATCGCCTGCGCGGCGCGGCCCGATGGAGCGCGGAACTGGCTTGCCGGTTACCCGCTCGACGGCCTGGACGATCTCCATGACTGTTGTGCCAGTGCCTGTGCCAAGGTTGAACGCATCCGACTTGCCGCCCTGGTCGAGATAGTCCAGCGCTTTCAGGTGCGCGTCGGCAAGGTCCATGACGTGGATATAGTCGCGGATGCAGGTGCCATCGCGCGTGTCGAAATCATCGCCGAAGACGGTCAGCTTGAACGTGTCGTTCAGCACGCCTTCGATGCAGAGTGGGATGAGGTGGGTTTCCGGTTCGTGACGCTCGCCAACTTCGCCGTCCGGCGATGCGCCGGCCGCATTGAAGTAGCGCAGTTTCACCGAGCGGATGCCGTGGGCGACTTCATAATCGTCGAGCACTTTCTCGACGAAAAGTTTGGACATGCCGTACGGATTGATCGGGTTCTGCGGCAGGTCCTCGGTCATCGGCATCTTTTCCGGCACGCCATAGGTCGCGCAGGTCGACGAGAAAATGATCTTGTCGACGCCAGCCTTGGCCATGGCATCAAGCAGGCGCACCGTACCCATCGTATTGTTCTCGTAATACATGCCGGGCTTCTCGACAGACTCACCGACATAGGCGAGCGCGGCGAAGTGGGCGACGGCGTCGGGCTTGTACTTGGCGAAGGCTGCGTCGAGATCGTCCGCGTTCAGGAGGTCGCCCTCGAACGCTTCGCCGAACTTCACGAAATCATGCCAGCCGCGCGAGAAATTGTCGAAGACAACGACATTCCATCCGGCATCGCGGAAGGCTTTGCAACAATGGCTGCCGACATAGCCGGCGCCGCCCGTCACGAGAACTGTTCTGGTCAAGGCACGTATTCCCCTGAGTGAAAGGTTGGACATGGCCGCCAGTCGCGGCCCTGCTTGCCGCCCTTGCAATAATGATTCCGCCCGCCGCCGCCTAGGGAGAGTTTCCCCTGAGAGGCGAAAATAAAAAAAGAGGCGGCGCATGAAGCACCGCCTCTTCCAGAATGATTGCAGGTCGCGCTAGTTGCCCGATCCACCGAAAGTCTTCGTCACGCTGACCTTGAAGGTCCGGCCGAAGGGGTTGTGGGTGTACGGGTCG
>MRWG01001883.1_pt1 | contig 11819 bp, 7 predicted proteins | sample 1013341 | NCBI WGS metagenome assembly MRWG01 (sample SAMN06117577, study PRJNA244670) | biofilm metagenome | biome: Water; feature: Cathode Biofilm; material: Biofilm; isolation source: microbial consortium enriched at the cathode of a solar microbial fuel cell | place: USA: District of Columbia ... | reverse complement strand
GTGGGGCGTGACCTGAACCTGGACATCCACCTGCCGATCACCACGGCGCGATCGGTCTTCGGGGACACGGTGATGCGCCGGACCAGCGGCTCCTTTCAGGCCAGCGAGGTGCAGATCAGCGAGGTCTACCTGGTCGCGCCGACCCGCGACCGGGTGGTCTCTGACGCGGCCCGCCTCCGCCGGCTGATGAACCATCGGCACGGGGGGATGGAGGAGCTGGGCATGATCGTGCCGTACGAGCTGCTCGAAACCGCCCGCAAGGAGGCCCTGACCGGGCAGTGGATCTCGGGCGCCATCGCCGCGATCTCGCTGCTCGTCGGCGGCATCGGGATCATGAACATCATGCTCGCGTCCGTCACGGAGCGGACGCGCGAGATCGGCATCCGGCGCGCCCTGGGCGCGACCCGGAAGCACATCGTCAGCCAGTTCCTCGTCGAGACGGGCGTGCTCAGCTCGATCGGGGGGCTCATCGGGGTCGCGTTGGGGCTGGGGCTGAGCCTCGGGCTCAACGTGCTGGTCCCCTGGCTGCCCCGGGCGCCGGTGATCGGCAAGTACTTCCCGGCGGACGCGAGCCTCCCCACGCTGGTCTCGCCCTGGTCGGTGATCGTGGCGTTCCTGGTCGCCGCGGCGACGGGGCTGGTGTTCGGGATCTACCCCGCGCGCAAGGCGGCGGCCCAGGACCCGATCGTGGCGCTGCGCCACGACTGAGCGGACCATGAAAGAAGCCCACCGCGAGGGCGGTGGGCTTTGAAGGTTTCATCCGGGAGAGAGAGCGGGATCAGCCGCCGAGCAGCTCGTTGATCTCGTCGTCCACGGGATTGGTGGCGCGTTGGTCGGCCGGGCCCTTGCCCCGCTTGGTGCCCACGCCCGTCGCCTCGTCGGCGGCGTCGTCGTCGTGATCGTCGGCCTCGTCGGCGAGGTTCTGCTTGGCGACCTGCGCTTCGAGCTTGGCCAGGTCCTCGTCCTCGTGGGCCTTGCCCTCCTGCGCCAGCTTCCGCTTGACCGCCTCGATCTTCACCTTGTCGGGAGCGAGCAGGATGCTCGCCTGGCGACCCATCCAGCGGGGCGCCATCTCGATCTTGGCGATGTCGGAGAGGTCCTCGCAGATCTGCGCCAGACGCTCGAGCCCGAGTTCCTTGTGGGCCATCTCGCGCCCGCGGAACCGCTGGGTGAGCTGCACCTTGTGCCCCGCCATCAGGAAGCGTCGGGCCTGGTCCACGCGGATCTGCACGTCGTGCGGGTCGATCTTGATCGAACGCCCGAGGCGGATCTCCTTGAGTTCCGACTGCTTGCTCGACGCCCGCGACTGCTGCTCCTTCTTGGACAGGTCGTACTTGTACTTCCCGTAGTCCATGATTTTGCAGACGGGCGGACGCGCATCGGCGACGACCTCGACCAGGTCGAGGCCGGCCTCCTGGGCGCGGCGGATGGCCTCGTGGGTTTCCACCAGGCCGACCTGCTCGTTGTTCTCGTCGATCAGGCGGATCGGAGAGATCCGGATCATGTGGTTGACGCGGGTGCGCCGGATCGGCCCCTGGGGGCGAAGAAACCTTCTGCGTGCGATGGTGTCAGCTCCTGAAAGTAACGCTCGCCACCCGGAGGGGGACGAACCGACCACGCCGCCGTCTCACGCCGAGACAGGCGACACGCGGACCGATGAAGTTCATCTGCGAGGTCATGAGGACGAGCGGACGCCCGGCGCTGGTGCGCCATCGTTCCGCTCCGCGTTGCCTGTCCGATCGAACAGCGCCAATCCTCCGACCCGGGCCCCCACCCTGGGGACCCGATGTGTCCTATTCAACCGCCCCGGGGGCGGGAAAGCAACCCCGACCGGATCATCGGGCCTCCCGGGGCCTTCCTTAACGGGCGCCCACCACCGCCAGCACGATGTTGAGCACCACGCTGACCCCCAGCAGGGCCAGGAGGATCATGTACGGCGGGCTCAGGAGGATGTCCCCGATCGACCGCCCGCCCCCCGGGGTCGAGGAATCCACGGGGATCTCTCCCTCCGCCCCCGCCTTGGCCTCGGCCGCCGCGAGGGTCGCCAGATCCGATTCGGGGATCACGTCCCGGTGGGCGATGGGGGGCAGCTCCCCCTTCTTGACGGCCCGGAGATCGACGAGCAGGTCGGTGCAGCTCGGGTAGCGCTTCTTGGGGTTGCGGGCCATCATCATCTCGATGACCTCGCTGATCCCGGCGCTGAGCTTGGGGTTGACGTGGTCGGGAGCGACCAGCTCGCCCTTGAGGTGCTTGTGCATCACCGCGGAGGGGTTCTTGCCCTCGTAGGGGACCGACCCGGTGACCATGTGGTAGAGCGTGGCGCCGAGGGAGTAGATGTCCGCGGGGGGACCGATCTCGACCTCGCCGCGGATCTGCTCGGGGCTGATGTAGTAGGGCGTGCCGAAGGCCTTGCCCTTCTCGGCCTCGGCGGCCTCCTTGTCGGAGACGGCGCGGGCGAGCCCCATGTCCGCGAGCTTCACAACCCCCTCGTGGGTGATCATGACGTTCTTGGGCTTGACGTCACGGTGGATCAGCCCCTTGCTGTGCGCGTGCTCGAGCGCCTCGGCGACCTGGATGACGATGTCGATCGCCTCGGCCTCGGCGTACCGCTTGTGGGACTGGATGTCGTCGTGGACAGTCCGGCCCGCGACGTATTCCATCACGAAGTAGTACGTCTCCCCCGTGGAATCGACGTCAAAGGCCTGCACGATGTTGGGGTGGTTGAGCTGGGCGGCGGCGCGTCCCTCGGCGTAGAACCGCTCGATGAACTGCGCGTTCTGCGAGTACTTCTTGGGGAGGACCTTGATGGCCACCTCGCGGTTGAGGCGGAGCTGCTTGGCCTTGTAGACCTTCGCCATCGCCCCCGCGCCGAGTTCGCCCAGGATCTTGTACCCCGGGATCTTCTGCCCCTCCCGCTCGGCCTCCAGGATCTCCCGCAGGCGGGCGAGCTGGCGGTTGGTCACGTACTCCCGCTCGACGAGCAGGTGCATGAGGGACTTGTTGGATTCGTCGTCCTCGCCGGAGCGCCGGATCTCGAGGCAGTGCTTGACCTCCTCGGGGGTCGCCAGGCCCTGCTCGACCACGAGGCGCCCGACCAGGGTGTCGATGTTGGTCCCGCTCTTGGTCGCGTCCTGGAGGCTCTTCTGCGTCTCGTCAACGCTCTTGGGCCCGTCGGGGGGTGTGTTGGCGCCGGACCGATCCGCCTCGGGCGAATCGATCGGGGTGGTCTTGCTCGGGTCGTTCTCGCGGGGGTCGTCGCTCATCGCGCTCCGGATTTCCGATACGAGGGCGAATGCAAGCTAGATCCGCTCCAACACCCTGTCAAACCCGCAGGGTCGCCCACCGCCCGGATTCCAACGCCCCACGACCGAGAACCCGGGCGTGCTCCATCCGCCGACCGGGGCGGGTACCCTTCCCCTCGCCCTGAGGCAGGAGCACGGCCCACCCATGCTGGTCACCCAAAGCAGGCCTCGCACGCTCAAGTGGTTCCACGCCGGGCCGCTGCTCTATGGCGACTGGGGGACCAGCCGGCTCTACGTCCTCGGCCTGGCCTTCTTCTTCACCGGCGCCGAGACCCCGTTCTACCTCATCGGCATCGCCCTGCTCATGGGGGCGGTCGCCTGGGCGTACACGATCGTTTGCCGCAGCTTCCCCGACGGGGGGGGCGTCTACACCGCCGCCCGCCAGCTCAGCCCCACCTTCTCGGTCATCGGGGCCACCCTCCTGCTCTGCGGGTACCTGATCACGGCGGCGATCTCCGTCGTCGAGGCCCTCCACTACTTCGGGGTCCACGACGGACCGGTGCTCGTCGCCCTGGCGGTCCTCATCATCATCTTTGTCGGCGGGGTGAACTGGCTGGGCGCGAAGAGCGCCGGCGCCTTCGCCATGCTCATCGCCTTCGCGGCCCTGGGCGTCTCCGGCGTGATGGCGCTCCTCAGCCTCCCCTACCTGCCCGAGGGGTTCTCCAAGATCCACTTCGACACCGGACGCAGCCTCTGGTCGCACTGGACGGACTTCACCCAGATCGTCCTCGCCCTGGCGGGCGTCGAGGCGGTGGCGAACATGACCGGGCTGATGAAACAGCCGGTCGAGCGAGAGGCGAAGCGGACGATCTGGCCCGTGCTCATCGAGGTCGTCGGGCTGAACATGATCTTCGGCGTCGTCATGGTGGCGATGTTCCTCGCGATCCCGGCGATCCAGGACGCGGCGATGCCGCTGGCGCACTCCGGCCCGCTCGCCCCCGAGGCGGCGCGGGTCTCCGACGAGATCAAGAACACCGCGATGGAGTTGATCGCCCGGACCGCCGCCGAGAACGCGATGGGCGAGACGGGGGGCGCGATTTTCGGCAAGACGGCGGCGATCGTCTTCGGGCTTCTGCTCCTGAGCGCCACCAACACGGCGATCATGGCGATGGTGTCGGTCCTGTTCGCGATGGGTCAGGACCGGGAGCTGCCCAAGCCGGTCACCAAGCTCAACTACTCGGGTGTGCCGTGGGTCGCCCTGATCGCCTCGGTGGCCCTCTCCATCGCGATCGTGCTCATCGAGCGTCGCCCGGAGAAGCTCGCGGAGCTGTACATCATCGGGGTGTGCGGCGCGATCACCTCGACGGTGATGTCCTGCGCGATCAACAAGAAGCTGGAGATCGGCCCGAAGTCCCGCGTGGCGATGTGGGCCCTGGGCCTCTTCCTGCTGGCGGTCACGCTCACGATTGTCGTCACCAAGCCGAATGCGACGCTGTTCGCCGGAGCGGTCATCGGGGCGGTGCTGGCGCTGCGGGCGACGCGGGGGGTGCTCGCCGCGGGCGCCCCGGAACCGATCCCCGAACCGATCCAGGGGTGGCTGGCGGAGGTGGGGAGCGAGGCGCCCCTCTCGATCGATCCGAGCATGCCGAAGATCATGCTCGCGGCCCGTGGCCGGTACCAGTCGGAGTTTGCGGTGGACCTGGCGCGCCGGCGCAAGGCGACGCTCTTCGCGATCTTCGTCCGCACGATGCGGGTGATGGACATGCAGCCGGGGAAGGCGCCCCGGATCGAGGAGGACCCGGACGCGCAGGAGGCGTTGGGGACGACGGCGCTGCTCGCCAAGGCGGCCGGGGTTCCCTTCGTGCCGATCTACGTGACGAGCGCGGACATCGTCCACGAGATCCTGGACTACACGGTCACGTACGGGTGCGACACGCTGATCATGGGTAAATCGAAACGATCCGTCTTCTCGCGCAAGCTCGAGGGCGACGTGGTCGTGCAGGTCGCCGAGTCGCTGCCCGACGAGGTGGCGCTGATCACCCGCGCCAGCACCACCCCGCACCTGGGCAAGCCGATCGAGCTTCCCCCGGCGCCGGCGGAGGAAGGGGCGGAAGAGGGAACGCCCGACGAGTCGCGCGAGAACCAGAGCGACGAGGGCTAAGCTCTGACGATGGAAGGATCCACGCTGACAGACGCGGAGGCGTCACCGATGACCCACCCCGCCAATCCCGCGTACGAGGGGCTCACCAAGCCCCAGCGCGACGCCGTGACGCACACCGAGGGCCCCCTGCTCGTCCTGGCGGGTCCGGGATCGGGGAAGACGCGCGTCATCACGATGCGCATCGCCCACCTCATCTCGCTTGGCGTTCCCCCGTGGTCGATCCTGGCGCTCACCTTCACGAACAAGGCGGCGGCGGAGATGCGTGCCCGGGTGCTCAAGCAGATCCTCGGGGCCGAGGCCTCCGAGGAGGAGGCCCGGGCGGACCGACGCACCCGCGGGCTGACGATCACCACCTTTCACTCGCTGTGCGCCCGCCTGCTGCGTCGGTACGCCGAGCAGGCGCAGATCCCCGGGCTCAAGCCGGACTACACGATCTACGACACCGCCGACCAGGGCGCGGCGATGAAGAAGGTCCTCAAGGAGATGGACCTCTCGACGAGCAACTGGCCGCCGCGCTCGGTGCTCTCGGCGATCTCCAACGCGAAGAACGACCTGCTCGACGCGGAGGGGTACGCCGCGAAGGCGACGGACTATTACTCGACGCAGCTGAGCAAGATCTACACGCGGTACAGCGCGGCGCTGCGTCAGGCGGGCGCGATCGATTTCGACGACCTGCTGCTGCACACCGCCCGCATGCTCGAGGAGAACGCGGAGGTGCGGGCGGAGCTGCAGAACCGGTGGCAGTACCTGCTCATCGACGAGTACCAGGACACGAACCACGCCCAGTTCAAGATCGCCTCCCTGCTCGCGGGCGGGGGCGCCGACCTGCCCGGGATGGAGGGCGAGGGGTCGGGACCGAACGTGTGCGTCGTGGGTGACCCGGACCAGTCCATCTACGCCTGGCGGGGCGCGGACATCAGCAACATCCTCGAGTTCGAGGAGCAGTACCCGGGCGCCCGGGTCATCATGCTCGGGGAGAACTTCCGCTCCACCGGCGCGATCATCTCGATCGCCGACACGCTCATCCGCAACAACTCCAAGCGCAAGCACAAGGACCTGTTCACCAGCGCCGAGACAGGAGAGAAGGCGATCGTCGTCACCTGCCGGGACGAACGCCACGAGGCCGAACTCGTCGCGGACTTCTTCAACCTGCTCAGCGAGGAGGAGGGCCTGGCCTGGAAGGACATGGCCGTCTTCTACCGCACCAACGCCCTGTCGCGCGTCATCGAGGACGCCCTGCGCCAGGCCTCGATCCCGTACGTGATCGCCCGCGGCACGGCCTTCTACCAGCGCGAGGAGGTCAAGACCGCCCTCTCCTACCTGCGCGTCATCGCCAACCAGGCCGACGACGTCTCGCTCGCCCGAATCATCAACACCCCGGCGCGCGGGATCGGGAAGACCTCCATCGACACGATCTCCGGCGCCGCCTCCCGATCGGGCATCCCCTTCTGGGAGGGGCTGACCCGCGCCCGCGAGCTGCCGGGGCTGACCGACCGATCGCTCAAGTCGATCGACGCGTTTGTGGCCACGGTGAACGGGTGGACGGGCGCCGGATCGTTCATGGGGGCGGAGGTCGCCTCCTCGCTGCACGAGCTGGTCGAGCGCGTCATCAAGGAGTCCGGGCTCGAGGCGTACTACAAGAAGAAGGCCATGACGAGCGGGCAGGAGTCCGACAGCGAGCGGCTCGAGAACCTGGACGAGCTGGTCAGCTCGGCACGCGCCTTCGAGAACGAGTATGACCCGGCGGACGACCCCGCCGAGTTCCCGGGCGCCGAGGCGATGGCCTCCGGTCAGGAACCGGGCGTCCCCCCCCTGCTGGCGATCCTGCGGGCGTACCTGGAGTCGGTTTCGCTGGTCGCCGATGCGGACCAGGTGGACCCGGCACGGGGCGCGGTGACGCTCATGACCCTGCACGCGGCCAAGGGGCTGGAGTTCCCGGCGGTGGCGATGATCGGGCTGGAGGAGGGCGCCCTGCCCCACGCCCGGGCCTTCGAGTCCGCCGACGACCTGGAGGAAGAACGCCGCCTCGCCTTCGTCGGCGTCACCCGCGCGATGCGCCACCTGCACATCACCAGCGCCCGGTACCGCACGATCCGTGGCTCCACGGAACGCATGATCCCCTCGCGCTTCCTCGATGAACTCGGGCGCGAGCATGTGACCCGCTCCGACCAGTCCGAGGACGACATCCCCCGCGAGTCGAGCTACGACACGGGGGGGCTGATGAGCGGGGATCTGGACCGGATCCGCGAGCAGCGGGCCGCGATCAGCGCCGCCTCCGACCGGTACAAGGCCGAGTTCCCCATCGGGTGTCTCGTCCGGCACCCGCAGTTCGGGGAGGGGAAGGTGCTCTCCATCACGGGCGGACAGAACGCCCGAGCGCGCGTGAAGTTCCGGCACGTCGGGGAGAAGACACTCGTGCTCGAGTACGCCCGGCTGCGGCGCGTCTGAGGCTCAGGCCGCCCGTCGGCACGGGGCCTCGGGCATCCCCGGCAGGGGTCGTCCGGTCGCCCGACCGCACTCGGGGCAGACGAGCAGTTCTTCGTCGATCGCGTACGCGCACCCGAGGCAGACCCCCGCCCGACGGCGTGCCACATACCGGATGACCCCCGCGCCGATCAGGCCCAGACTCCCCGGGAAGCCGAGCAGCGCCGTGTTGAACGCAAGCCCCGAGGGGAGGGGGAGGACCGGAACGCTCAGGTCGCCGAAGGTCGCCAGGCCCTCGGTGTACTCCCGCCACCCGCCGAGCGCCTTGATCTCGCTCAGTTCGCTCGTCTTCAGGCAGAGGCGGGGCCACCCGAAGGCGTGCTCGCGGACCTCATCGGTGGAGACCATGATGCCGGCCGCGTGCATCCGGGGAAGGCGGCGTGACCAATCCTCCATCCACGCCGGGCCGACGGCCTCCGGGCGGGGGACGACCGGCTGAAGCCGCCCATCCACCTGCTCAAAGATCAGACTCCGCCCGAGCATGAAGCGGACGGAGCTGCGCCCGGGGGATCGCTCCTGGAGCCAGATGCCCAGACGGTCCGGGTCATACTTTGGTCCGATGACCTCGACGCGTTCGCCACGCATGACGTCGGGACGGATCGACAGCAGCATCGCGAGGGCGACCGAGGCGGCGAGCCCGAACACCGCGTGAGCGAGGAGCACGCGAACGCCCCACCTCGCCCAGCCCATGCATGACCGCGCTGCGTTCACACGGGATGCATCGGCCGGTCCGAACCGCGGCTTTGCCGGTGTCGCCCCCCGGGGATCCCCCCGGGATAGGGGGCGTGTAATTCTCGGACCAAGAGATGCCCGCCGGGCCGATCAGGCCGGCCGGATGCCCCGCGAGAGCTGCTGGACCCGGTCCGCCTCCTGGCGCCGGATCGAATCGAGCACGAGGCGGGGGATGCGCCACTCGTTCTGGTCCGCCGTCACGTTCGAGCAGTGCTCGTTCAGGCATCGATAGACGAACTTGAAGGCGTCGCGCGGCTGGCGCATCTGCTCGAGCGCGTCCACCACGTCCTGCCGGGTGACGTCCTCGGCGAACAGATCGAGGAGTGTCACCGGATCGGCGCCCTCGGCCCGGCAGGCGGCGAGGCGCGCGTTGCACAGGTCGTAGAGCATCGGCCCGGTCCAGGTCAGCCGCTCGACCAGGTTCTGCTTGTCGAGCCGCGCCTCCTGGAAGAACGCGCTGGACTCCTTGAACAGCGCGTGGCGCAGCTCCACCGGCAGGAGCATCTTCAGACCCACGCCCTCGGCCTGCAGGAACTTGTTGTTCAGGATCGGCCAGATGATCGAGCGCATCCGCTCGGCGTCGCCGCTCACCAGCGTCGGCTCGTCCACGCGATCGATGACGACGAGCATGCCGCGGAACCCGAACTGCTCGAGCACGCGTCGGAGGCGGGCGAGCATCGCGTAGCGTTGCTCGTCGGACCCGCTGAGGGGAAGGACCGCGTGCCCGCGCAGGGCCGGCTCGAGGCGCCGGAGGGCGGCGCTGTAGGCGGCGCTCTCACGCGGGAGCATCCGGAGCTGGCGTCGGATCCTCGAGCCGAGGCGGGAGAGGACAAAACGATCCCAGAGGAACCACTTGCCGAGCACGGCGGCGTAGACGAGCAGGGCCACGCCCGCGCCGATCAGCACGCTCAGCCCCCGGCTCTCCCCCTCGGGGGGCGCCAGGAGCCACCAGAGGCCCAGACCCACGGGCGCCGCCCACCCGACGAGCATCAGCGCGATCCAGGCGCGGTTCACCGCCGGGGCGCCGACGTGCAACAGACGCCGCAGGCGACCCGTGCGTTCCCCCCGGGCGTCGGCCTGGTCGTAGACGGCCTGCAGGACGAGCAGGTCGCGTTTGAGCGAGGCGCCCATGCGGCGAGCGCGTCGCGCAGCGTCCTCGCCCAGGTTCGCCGGGGGGGGCTCGCGCCCGTCGCGCAGCAGCGCGTTGACCACCCGCCCCACGCCGATGGAGAGCACCGCGTCGAGGTGGTCCACCAGCCGAATCCGGTCGAGCGCCTTGCCGACATCGCGCCCCTTGCCGGTGGCGCCCGCCCGCTCGACGAGCTGGTCGAGGAAGGTGTTGAGGTCGTCGTAGGGGATGAGCAGAATCTTCTCGTCGGGATGGGCGCGGTTGTGCGCACCGACCCGGTCGGCGATCTGCATACGGATCGCGGTCTTGCCGGACCCCTTCTCCCCGAAGACGATCGAGGTGGAGGGACGGGTCAGCTCGCCGAGGATCTTCTCGAAATCCGAGTGAGCGCTGAGGGAGCGTTCGGGAGCGTCCGCCTCGTCGCCCAGGATCCCCATGCGCGCGAAGACCGCGTCGTGGCGAGCCTCCTCGCCGCGGAACGGGTTCTCCGTGATCGACCAGTGGTCAAAGAACTGCGAGAGGTTCATGGCGGCGCCCCCGCGTTAGTGGTCCACCCGCGTGCCCAGCTTGGGCGCGATCTCCTGCAGAATCTTATTGAGCGTCGCCTGGTCCTTGGCCTCCGCGTTCAGCCGGAGGAGAGGCTCGGTGTTGCTCTTGCGGATGTTGCACCACCACCCCTCGTCCTCGAAGCAGTCCACGGTCACGCCGTCGAGATCATCGATGTCGCCCCGGTCGAGGTACTCCTCGCGGATCAGGTCGAGGGCCTCGTCCTTCTCCTCGTTCTCGAAGTTGATCTCGCCGGACTGCTTGTAGCGTGAGATCGGCTTGATCATGTTGCTGAGCTTGCGCTTCTTCTCGGCGAGCAGGCTGAGCACCGTCGCCATCGCGATGGCGCCAGAGTCCGCGTTGAAGTTATCGCGGAAGTAGAAGTGCCCGCTCAGCTCCCCGCCGAAGACGCACCCCTCGTCGCTCATCACCTGCTTCATGAAAACGTGCCCGACGCGTGAGCGGATCGGCGTGCCCCCGGCCTTTTCGACCTCCTCCGCCACCGCCTTGGTGGAGCGAAGGTCGTAGACCACGCTCCCACCCGGCTCCTTGGCGAGGAAGAACTGCGCCAGCAGGGCCGTGAGCGCGTCGCACCCGACGATCTGCCCCTTCTCGTCCACCACCACGCACCGGTCCGCGTCCCCGTCGAAGCAGACGCCCAGGTCCGCCTCCTCGGCGACCACCGCCTTGCACAGGTCGGCGACGTTCGCCGCGACGAGCGGGTTCGGCTCGTGGACGAACTCCCCCTTGGTGTTGTCGAAGTTCATCTCGACGATCTCGAGCCCGTCGATCGCCGCGCCCTTCTCGCCGAAGATCCGGGGGACCATCGTCCCGGCCATGCCGTTGCTCGCGTCCACGACCACCTTGAGCTTGCGCCCGCGCATGTCGAGGAACGAACGCACGTGATCGGTGTACGCGTCCCAGAGGTCACGCTTGTCCACGAACGTGCCATCCTGGGGGGGCTTGTTCGTGTCGCTCATCGCGGCGTACTTGCGCACATCCGCGAGGCCCGTGTGCTCCCCCACCGGCTTGGCCTTGCGCTTGGAGGTCTTGAACCCGTTGTACTGCGGCGGGTTGTGGCTGGCCGTCACCATCACGCCCCCGGCGCAGTCCAGGTGGTTGATCGCGAAGTAGACAAAGGAGGTGTCCACGAGGCCGACGTCGATGACGCTCGCCCCCCCGGCCCGGATCCCCTTGATCAGCTCGGCGCTGAGCTTCGGGCTGCTCTTGCGCATGTCCCGCCCGACAACCAGATTCTGCATCATCGGCGTGGTCTCCCCCGCCTCCGCCGCGTCCTGGAGCAGGTAGCGGGCCGCCCCCGCCCCGATCTGAAACGCCATCGTGTCCGTGAGCAGGTCGGGGTAGGTCCCCCGGACGTCGTAGGCCTTGAAGACGCGTCCAAGCATGCCGATCTCCGGTCGAAGGTTGGCTGTTGTTCGGGATTCGCCGCGATTCACGCGGAATCAGAGGGTAGCCGACACAGCGTCAAAAGTCCGCATCATCCCAGACCCGCCCGAGGTCGTCC
>MRWG01001882.1_pt1 | contig 11827 bp, 11 predicted proteins | sample 1013341 | NCBI WGS metagenome assembly MRWG01 (sample SAMN06117577, study PRJNA244670) | biofilm metagenome | biome: Water; feature: Cathode Biofilm; material: Biofilm; isolation source: microbial consortium enriched at the cathode of a solar microbial fuel cell | place: USA: District of Columbia ... | reverse complement strand
CTGGCGCCGGTCGTCGCCGACAAGCAGGGCGAGCCGCCGGTGATCGCCGTCGCCGAGGACGGCGGCGCGGTGGTGCCGCTGCTCGGCGGCCATCGCGGCGCCAACGATCTCGCGAAAACGATTGCAGGCGCGCTGGGGATCGAAGCGGCGGTGACCACCGCCGGCGACCGCCGCTTTGCCGTTGCCCTCGACGCGCCGCCGCCCGGCTGGCGCCTTGCCAATCCGGAGCACTACAAGGGTTTCACCGCGGCCCTGCTCGCCGGCAAGACCCTGCGTCTCGATGGCGCGGCGCCCTGGCTCAGCGACAGCGGCCTGCCGTTCGACGCTGCCGGCGAACTCACCATAGAGGTGACCGATTCCATCGGCGCCCCCGCTGCCGACAGGCTCGTCTATCACCCCGCCACCCTCTGCCTCGGCGTCGGCTGCGAGCGCGGTGCCGCTCCCGCCGAACTGGACTCCCTGGTCCGCGAGACCCTGGCGGCAGCCGGCCTCTCGCCGCTCGCCGTCGCCGCAGTCTTCTCCATCGACGTGAAGGCCGACGAGACGGCGGTGCTGGCCCTGGCCGAGAGCCTCGGCGTGCCGGCGCGCTTTTTCGATGCCGCGACCCTGGAGGCCGAGACGCCGCGCCTTGCCACGCCCTCCGACCTGGTGTTCCGCGAGGTCGGCTGCCACGGCGTCGCCGAGGGCGCGGCGCTGGCCGCCGCCGGTCCTGGGGGCAAGCTCGTCGTTGCCAAGACCAAGTCGGCCCGCGCCACCTGTGCGATTGCGCGCGCGCCCGCCGTCGTCGATGCGATGAAGACAGGCCGTGGCCGCGGCACGCTCGCCGTCATCGGCACCGGCCCCGGCGACGCCGTCTGGCGCACGCCGGAGGTCGAGGCTGCCGTGCGCCGCGCCTCCGACCTCGTCGGCTACGGCCTCTACCTCGACCTGCTGGGGCCGCTCGCTGCCGGCAAGGCGCGTCACGGCTACCAACTGGGCGAGGAGGAGACGCGGGTGCGTGTCGCCCTCGACCTCGCCGCCGAGGGGCGCGACGTGGCCCTGGTCTGCTCCGGCGATCCCGGCATCTACGCCATGGCCACCCTGGTCTTCGAACTTCTGGAGCGCGGCGGCCGTACCGATTGGCAACGCCTCGGCGTTACCGTCATGCCGGGCGTCTCGGCATTGCAGGCGGCGGCGGCGCGCGCCGGTGCGCCGCTCGGCCACGACTTCTGCACCATCTCGCTCTCCGACCTGCTGACGCCCTGGGAGGCCATCGAGCGCCGGGTGAAGGCGGCGGCCGAGGGCGACTTCGTCATCGCCTTCTACAATCCGGTGTCCAAGCGCCGCACGCGCCAGCTCGCGGAAGCGGTAAAGATCCTGCGCCGCCACCGCCCCGACGACACCCCGGTGGTGCTGGCCCGCAATCTCGGCCGCCCCGGCGAGACGGTGACCGTCGTCAACCTCGCCGAGCTTACGCCCGATATGGTCGACATGCTCACCGTGGTGCTGGTCGGCTCCAGCGAGACGCGCCGCGTGGCGCGCAGCGACGGCGGCACCTGGATCTATACGCCCAGGGGTTATGCTAGTAAGGGCGGCTACGCCGGCAAGGCGGCGAAATCTTCAGAGGATGCGGCATGACCGTCTATTTCATCGGCGCCGGCCCCGGCGCGCCCGATCTCATCACCCTGCGCGGGCGCGATCTCATCGCGCGCTGCCCGCTGGTGCTCTACGCCGGCTCCCTGGTGCCGGCCGAGGTCGTCGCCTTTGCGCCTGAGGGGGCCAGGGTGATCGACACCGCCCCCATGACCCTCGACGCCATCCTTGCGGAGATCGAGACGGCCCAGGCCGCCGGCCAGGACGTGGCGCGGGTGCATTCCGGCGATCCCTCGCTCTACGGCGCCATCGCCGAGCAGATCCGCCGCCTGCGCGCGCTGGGCATCGCCTTCGAGATTGTGCCCGGCGTGCCGGCTTACGCCGCCGCCGCCGCCGCGCTGGAGAGCGAGCTGACGCTGCCCGAGATCAGCCAGACCCTGATCCTGACGCGCACCACCATGAAGGCCTCGGCCATGCCGGAAGGCGAGGACCTGGCGACCCTGGGGAAGTCGGGCGCGACCCTGGCCATCCACCTCTCGATCCGCAACCTGAAGCACATCGAGGCGGAACTGACGCCGCACTACGGCGCTGACTGCCCGGTGGCGGTGGTCTACCGCGCCTCCTGGCCCGACCAGCAGATCATCCGCGGCACCCTCGCCGATATCCGCGAGAAGGTGCGCGCCGCCAAGATCACCCGCACGGCGCTCATCCTGGTCGGCCGCGTCCTGGGCGAAACCGACTTCATCGACTCCAAGCTCTACGACCCCAAGCACGTCCACGTGCTGCGGCCGAAGCGCAGCGCCTAGCGGAAGCCGCTACCATTTTTGCCCGCCTTGGCCGGGTGCCGCTTTGTGCTAAGTTGCCGCCCGCCGCTTTCCCGGGGTCTCCGGGGGCACATTTGAACTGGGGGAAGACATGGGGGCATTGCGTTTCGTTTGGCAGCCGACACATGCGGGGGCGCCCGACTCGGATGACTACGCTGAGGCCACGGACCATCTCTTCCTGAGGGAAGACAACGGCAGCGACAGCAGGCTGCAGAGCTTCGCCAAGGCGAAGAACGACTGGCACGGCATCGAGGGTTCGCTGCAGCATGCAGTCGACGGTTGGATTGCGAACCGCCCCGGCCAGGGCCGTGTCGTCGTTCTCGTGCATGGTTACGACTTCGACCCCGGCGATCATGAGAAAGCGACCTTCGACGACGACCCTTACGACGGCGTCTATGACCCTGAGCCCGAGAAGGAACACACGAGTTGGATTCCCTTTCTCGGTGCCGACAATGCCGTCTGCTTCGCCTGGAACTCGCTGCCCAGCTTCACGGACGCCGGGCGTGCCTGCTGGACCAATCCCTACGAATACGCCGTGCAGGATGTCGCCGTGATGGCCTCGCGGGCCCTGGCGGCGATCATTGCGGCCTTCCACAGCAAGGGCGTCACGGTCGATCTCTTCGCCCACAGCCTGGGCACCCGCGTGTCCTGCAAGGCCATGGCATGGCTGCGCGACAAGGCGCAGACCACGAACGCCCTGCGCCGCGTCATCCTGGTGGGCGGTGCCGAGTACAGCATCGACGCCCTGGCCGACACCCGCGGCCTCGAGGTCGAGATCTACAATTTCGCGATCCGCCGCGACGGCGTGCTGAAATGGGGCGGCTCCCAGCTTGGCGGAAAGCAGCGGCCGCCGAATTCCATGCTGTCGCGCGTCATCGGCCGCGACGGCATGAAGCGCCAGCCGCACTGGATCGACTTCCAGCTCGACCACAGCGACGAGGACAACGCCGAGGAATTCAGCCGCTGGTTCGACAATCTCGGCGGCTACAAGCTGTCGGGCGGCAGGTTCCAGGACAAGGGCCTGCATTGGGCCTATTACCTGCACCCCGACAACCGAGCCCTTTTCAGGGACATCCTGGCGAACGACGCGCTGACCATCGATTGGATGCGCAGCCAGGCGGCGCCGGACGGCATCGACCGCTTCCGCTATGACGGCTTGAGCGGAAAGCCGCCCAAGACGCCCATGACCGGCAAAGAACGCCATCGCCTCTACGACAAGGACCGCTAGCCCCGGCCCGGCCGTGCTGACACAATGAGCGCTCGTGGAACGTCGTCTCCATTGTGTGCGAACGGATGCAACGTTCCCGACCGACAGAGATCCACGGGAGGAACGGCATGAGCAGGCTCCTTTCTTGCGTGACCGTGTTGGTTGCCGCGCTGTCCGCGGTCGTGCTGCTGCCGGCGCCCTCAGCCTGGGCGAGCCAATGCGTCGCCTATGTCGAGCGGGACCCGCCCTTCGCGCGCCCTGGCGTCGTTCCGGCCAGTTTCACGGAAGTTCAGGCCTCCGACGCCGTCGAGATCACCTACATCACCCATTCGACCTTCCGCCTGCGCACGCCGGGGGGCGTGGTGATCGCGACGGACTACAACGGCTATGCCGGCCCCGGCCCGGTGCCGACCGTGGTCACCATGAACCATGCCCACGAGACCCACTTCACCTCGTTTCCCGATCCCGCCATCAGGCATGTCCTGAAGGGCTGGAACCCGGCCGGCGGCGCGGCGGATCACAAGCTCACCGTCGGCGATGTCTACATCCGCAATGTCTCGACGGACATCATGTACCTGAGCCAGATCATCGAGCCGCTGGGGAACTCGATTTTCATTTTTGAGGTCGCCGATCTCTGCATCGGCCACCTCGGGCATCTGCATCACAAGCCGACCGCCGAGCAGTTGGCCCTGATCGGGCGTCTCGACGTGGTCTTCGCCGCGGTCGACGGCAGCCTGACGCTGGACCTGCCGACGATGATCGAGCTGCTGAAGGATCTGCGGGCCAGCCTGGTGATCCCCATGCACTACTTCGGGCGCAGCTCGCTCAACGTCTTCCTGGCCGGGATGGCCGAGGAGTTCGACATCCGGGTGTCGCGCACGCCCAGCATCGAGGTCTCGCTGCGCAACCTGCCGAAGCAGCCGACGGTGCTGGTGCTCGGCGGCGGCTGAGGGGCCGCCGCCTGTTGCGATGGGAAAAGCGCGTCCGGCGCGGCTTTCCCCTAGAAAGCCGCTTTCGGTTCTGAGCGAGACAATCTAGTCTAATCGCTTATCAGAGGCGCGCCGCCTCGCGCGGCGCCGCGACCGGGGGAAGGTCGATCCATCCAGCTTGGGGAAGTAGCAAAATGTTGAAAGAGTTCAAGGAATTCGCCATGCGGGGCAACGTCCTCGACATGGCGATCGGCATCGTCATCGGCGCGGCCTTCGGCAAGATCGTGACATCCTTCGTCTCGGATATCCTCATGCCGCCGATCGGCTTGCTGCTGGGTGGCGTCGATTTCTCCAACATCTTCATCGTGCTCGGCGAGGGAAGCTACCCGTCCCTGGAAGCGGCCAAGGAAGCCGGGGCGGCGACCTGGAACATCGGTCTCTTCATCAACACGATGATCGACTTCCTGATCATCGCCTTCGCCATCTTCCTGGTGGTCAAGGCGATCAACAACATGAAGCGCAAGGAGGCGGTACCGCCGCCGGCGCCCTCGGAGAAGTCCTGCCCCTTCTGCACCACGACGATCCCGATCAAGGCGACGCGCTGTCCCAACTGCACCTCGCAGCTTGAAAGTGCCTGATTCCGGTGGAAGGATGTCGCTCCGTCGGCATCCTTCCATTGTTGTGCAGCCATCGCTTCCATGACCCAGGAAATTCGTAGCCTGATCACGCCGGAGGGCCTCGCGCGCTTTCAGGACGAACTGAAGCGCCTGAAGGAAGAGCGCCACGAGGTCTGCGCCATCGTCTCCTGGGCCGCCGGCAACGGCGACCGCAGCGAGAACGGCGACTACATCTACAACAAGCAGCGCCTGCGCCAGATCGACCGCCGCGCCGGCTGGCTGTCGCGCCGCCTGGAGAAGGCGACGGTGGTGCGCCCGGAACAGCAGAGCGCCGGCGGGCGCGTGCGCTTCGGCTCTACGGTCACCTATATCGACGAGGACGACCGGACCCACAGGGTGCGTATCGTCGGCTGTGACGAAGCCGACCTGCAGCGCGGCGAGATTTCCATCGTCTCGCCCGTCGCCCGCGCCCTCATGGGAAAGCGCGCCGGCGACGGCGTCGAGGTGGAGACGCCGGAAGGCCTGCGCTATCTCGACGTCGAAGCGGTCGACTGAAGGCGATCAGATCTTTTCTGGAAGGCTACGGGGAAATCAGAATCAGCTTGCCGCCGCCTGAGCCGGCCGCAGTCTTCGCCGTATCAAACCCCGGCACGGCCGGCCCCCGAAAGACTACGACACCGCCCGCCTCTACGCTGCGGGTTACCACGCCTGAGAAGGGGGGAACGATGGGCCCCTGCTTAGCCTCTTCGGAGACGATGATCAGCACCGCGCCCGGGTGAGTTTCCGGGCCGTAGTGCTTATGGGTCGATGCGGGAGCGACGGGGTACCCGAGAGTGCCGATGACGGCCTTGTCGGAACGCTGTCGGAAGGGTGAGTGCAAAGCGTGAACCCTGTGCCGCTGCCCCCCATGGGCGCGGCCCGAGAGCTTGCCGTGGCGGCCGAAGCGCTGCTTGATCATGCGATGAGCCGGCTGGAAGCTGCTGTTCACGTTTGAGGTCACACCGGAAGAGCCACCCCGGGCGGTGGCGTCCTGCGCCGGCAGGGCCAGAAAGAGTCCGGCTGCAACCAGGGTCATGACGGCGCTGCGCGCGAGGTCGTCTCTCATTGGCGGCTCCCAACCCGGTGGGCCGCTGCCGGCCCGGCCTTCAAAGGATGATAGGCCGAGCCCGCCGCCGATCAACCTCTAGCGGAACAGCATCACCGGGATCCTGCAGGAGCGGATCATTTCCGTGGTGGTCGAGCCGATGATCAGGTTGCGGATGCGCGAGTGGCCATAGGCGCCCATGACCAGCAGGTCGATGCCTTCCGCCTCCACGGCGTCGGCGATTACCCGGTCCGGCTGGCCGGGCAGGATGTCGGCGCTGACCCGGTAGCCGCCGGCGGTCAGCAGGGCCTCGGCGTCGGCCAGCCGCCGCCGGGTCTCCGCGGTCTCGGCGCCGACGCCGAGCAGGCGGCACTCGAGGCCGGCGAAAAGGTCGCTGCGGGCGATGTGGTCGACGGCCTTCATGGCGCTGGTGCCGCCGTCGTAGGCGATGAGGAAGCTTTCGATCGGCCTGAAGGCGCGCGCCGTCACCAGGACAGGTTTGTGGCTGGAACGCACCACGCGCTCCAGGTTGGAGCCGAGGTGCAGCCTGGCGAAGTCGGCCGCCTCGCCGCGCTTGCCGACCACGATGAGGTCGGCCGCCGCCTCCATTTCGGCGACGGTCTCGACGAAGTCGCCGATGCGCAGCTTGGTGGTGACCGCGGCGATGCCGGCGGCCGCCAGGCGCGCCTGGCCGTCGTCGAGGATCGCCCGGCCGCGCTTCTGGGCCAGCTTGGCCCGCTGCTCGTCGAGGCTGGTGAGCTCTTCCAGCAGGGCGCTGCGCGCGCCCAGGGTGATGTTGCCGCTGAGGTCGGCCGGTGCGCTGCCGGTCTCGCGCCGGCCCAGCACGTGCAGCAGTTCGACGGCGGCGCCCGTGCGCTGCGCGATCCAGGCGGCGTGATCGCAGACGCTCTGCGAGTAGACCGAGCCGTCCAGCAGGGCGATGAGCTTTGCCATGGTTACCCCCTAGTGACCCATGAGGCGTTCCAGCGCCCCGGGCTTGTCGTGGATCGCCAGCCGGTCGACGATGGTCTCGCTGGCTTGGTTCAGGCCGATGATGTCGACCTCGGCGCCCTCGCGGCGGAACTTCAGGACGATCATATCCAGGGCCGCGACGCTGGAGATATCCCAGATGTGCGCGCGGCTGACGTCGATGGTGACCCGCTCCAGCACCTCCTTGAAGTCGAAGGCGGCGGTGAAGTCGTCGGCCGAGGCGAAGAACACCTGGCCCTCCACCACATAGCGGCGCGCCCGGCCGTCCTCGCTGAGCGTCGAGGTGACGCGGAAGATCTGCGCGATCTTCCAGGCGAAGAAGATGCCGGACAGCAGCACGCCGGCCAGCACGCCGATCGCCAGGTTGTGGGTGAAGACCACGCAGACCACCGTCGCCAGCATGACGAGGGAGGAACTGCGGGGATGGCTTTTCAGGTTCTTGATCGACGACCAGCTGAAGGTGCCGATGGAGACCATGATCATGATGGCGACCAGCGCGGCCATGGGAATCTGCTTCACCCAGTCGCCCAGCACGACGATGAGGAACAGCAGGAAGACGCCGGCGCTGAAGGTCGAAAGGCGTCCGCGGCCGCCGGATTTCACGTTGATCATCGACTGGCCGATCATGGCGCAGCCGGCCATGCCGCCGATGAAGCCGGTGGCCGTGTTGGCGATACCCTGGCCGATGCACTCCTGGTTCTTGTCGCTCGGGGTGTCGGTCAGGTCGTCGACGATGGTCGCCGTCATCAGCGACTCCAGCAGGCCCACCGCCGCCACCGCCACGGAGTAGGGCAGGATGATCATCAGGGTTTCGAAGGTGAGCGGGATCTGCGGGATGAGGAAGACCGGCAGGGTCGACGGCAGTTCGCCCATGTCGCCGACGCTGCGCAGGTCGAAGCCGAAGGTCAGGGTGACGGCGGTCAGCACGATGATGCAGACCAGCGGCGAGGGAATCGATTTCGTGACGAAAGGGAAGAGGTAGATGATGGCCAGGCCGGCGGCGACCATGACATACGTCAGCCAGGGCACGCCGATCAGCTCGGGCAGCTGCGCCATGAAGATGAGGATGGCCAGCGCGTTCACGAATCCCGTCATCACCGAGCGCGAGACGAAGCGCATGAGGTAACCGAGGCGCAGGAAGCCGGCGCCGATCTGCAGCAGGCCGGTCAGCACCGTCGCCGCCAGCAGGTATTCCAGCCCGTGCTGCTTCACCAGCGTGACCATCACAACGGCGGTGGCCGCGGTCGCCGCCGAGATCATGCCGGGCCGCCCGCCGGTGATGGCGGCCAGCACGGCGATGGAGAAGGAGGCATAGAGCCCGACCTTGGGGTCGACGCCGGCGATGATGGAAAAGGCGATGGCCTCGGGAATCAGGGCCAGGGCGACGACCAGGCCCGACAGCAGGTCGCCGCGGACGTTGCCGAGCCATTGCGCGCGGTAGGCGGAGAGGGAGGGCATGCAGGGGTCCGCAAAAGCTGGCCCCGGCGCGCGGGCCGCTCGGTCCGTGCTTCAGGGATCGTGTTTCAGGGCTGGGTGGGCTGGCAGCGCTCGCGTTGCCGCCGGCTACAGATAGGCATTTCTATGCTGCGCTGCAACATAAATTATAAACCGCCTTGTTTTCAGCGATTTACAGCCGCGCCTCGATCCAGTCGAGCGCTTCGGCCACCGATTCGGCTGTTTCGGAATCCTCGCGCGGCGGTCGCTCGATCATCACCACGGGCAGGCCCAGTTCGCGGGCCACGGCGATCTTGGCGTAGGTCGCCTCGCCGCCGGAGTTCTTGGTCACCACGGCCTGGATGCCGTGCAGCAGCATGAGGGCGCGCTCGCCGTTGGCCTCGAAGGGCCCGCGCCCCAGCACCACCTCGTAGTTCTCCAGCGGCAGCCTGTCGCGCGGCGCGTCGATCATGCGCACCAGGAACCAGATCCCGGGCTGCCCGGCAAAGGCCTCGAGCTCCTGCTTGCCGACCGAGATGAAGACCCGCTCGGCCAGGACGGGCAGTGCCGCGGCCGCCGCTTCGGCGTCCGGTACCGTGATCCAGTTGTCGCCCGCGGCCGGCCGCCAGGGCGGGCGGACCAGCGCCAGGTGCGGCGTGCCGGCCTGCCGGCAGGCCGCCTCGGCGTTCTCGGAGATTCTTGCGGCGAAGGGATGCGTGGCGTCGACCAGCAGATCGATGCCCGCCTCGCGCAGGTAGCGGGCCAGCGCCTCGACACCGCCGAAGCCGCCGATGCGCAGGCCGCCCGGGATACGTGCCGGCTGCTCGGTGCGCCCGGCCAGCGAGGTGATGACCTCCACGCCGCGGCGCTCTTCCAGGCTTTCGGCCAGAGCGCGCGAGTCGCCGGTGCCGCCCAGCAGCAGGATGCGTTTCGGCTTCGTGGTCTGGCCACCGTTGAGGTGTGTTTCGCTCATCGCTCCCAGCCTGCCGCCTTGCCCACCATCTGGCCAGCCCGGTCGAAGATCAGCACTTCCACCGCCGTCTCGCCCGCCAGCAGTTCCAGCGCCGCCACGCGGGCCCGGGCGGCGACGGCGTCGGCCAGCGGCAGGCCGGCGGCGGCCGCCAGGTCCAGCACCTGCTTGGCGGTGTTGGCGCCGCGCGCTTCGGCGGTCAGGTCTTCGCCCGCGCCCAGTTCCTGCAGCAGCGCCGCCAGCAGGTCGAAGTCGACCTGGCTGCGCCCGGAGTGCAGGTCCAGCTGGCCGGCCGCCAGCTTGCAGAACTTGCCGAAGCCGCCAGCCAGGGTCAGGCGGGGCAGCGGGTGGCGGCGGAGGTATTTCAGCAGCCCGCCCGCGAAATCGCCCATGTCGAGCAGCGCCGAGTCCGGCAGGCCATAGAGCTGCTGCACCGCCGTCTCGGAGGTCGAGCCGGTGGAGGCGGCTGCATGGGCCAGGCCCTCGGCGCGCGCCACATCGATGCCGCGGTGGATGGAATGGATCCACGCCGAGCAGGAAAACGGCACCACGATCCCGGTGGTGCCGAGAATCGAGAGGCCGCCGAGAATGCCGAGGCGCGGGTTCCAGGTCTGCCGCGCCAGCGCCTCGCCGTCGTCGACCGAGATCTCGATTTCCACGTCGCCGCTGCCGCCCGCGGCTGCGGCGACCTCCGCCACCACCTGGCGCATCATCTGCCGCGGCACCGGGTTGATGGCCGGCTCGCCGACGGCGATCGGCAGGCCCGGCTTGGTCACTGTACCGACGCCCGGTCCCGCCTTGAATACGACGCCGCTGCCGGGCGCGCCGGGGCGCAGCGCCGCCGCGATGGTGGCCAGGTGCGTCACGTCCGGATCGTCGCCGGCGTCCTTCACGATGGCGGCACTGGCGACGCCCTCGCCGAGAGCCTGCCGCGCCAGGGCGAAGGCCGGTTGCTCGCCCTTGGGCAGGGTGATGCTCACCGGATCGGGAAATTCGCCGGTCAGCAGCGCGGTATAGGCAGCCTTCACCGCCGCTGTGGCACAGGCGCCGGTGGTCCAGCCGCGCCGCAACGCGCCTTCCGGTTTGCGGGTCATGTCGCTATTCTACAAGTTCAGGCTTTTCACTGACTAGGACAGCCGGACCTCGGGGTCTAGGCTGATTTCCATGGATACGGACGATCTTTCCCTGCCGGTCTTCCAGTCCGGAAGCGTTTGGCTGGTCGGCGCCGGGCCGGGCGACCCGGGCCTGCTCACGCTGCACGCGGTGAACGGACTGAAGCAGGCCGACGTGGTGGTCTACGACGCCCTGGTGGGCGGGGCCATTCTCGATCTCGCGCGGCCGGATTGCGAGCGCATTTATGCCGGCAAGCGCGGCGGCAAGCCCTCGCCGGTGCAGGCCGACATTTCCAAGCGCCTGGTGCGCCTCGCCCAGGCCGGCAAGCGGGTGCTGCGCCTGAAGGGCGGCGACCCCTTCGTCTTCGGACGCGGCGGCGAGGAGGCCCTGGCGCTGGTTGCCGCCGGCGTGCCCTTTCGCATCATCCCCGGCATCTCCGCCGGCATCGGCGGCCTCGCCTACGCGGGCATCCCCGTCACCCACCGCGACACCAACTCCACCGTCACCTTCGTTACCGGCCACGGCGTCGGCGGTTCGGTCCCTGACGGCATCGACTGGGCGGCGCTCGCCAAGGGGGCGCCGGTCATCGTGCTCTACATGGCGCTGAAGCACATCGCCGCCATCGCCGGCGCGCTGATGCAGCACGGCCGCGCGGCGGGCGAGGCGGTCGCGGTTGTCAGTCAGGCGACCCTGCCGGAGCAGGTCATCCTGGAAACCACGCTGGGGCGCTGCGCCCAGGACATCGCCGCCGCCGGCATCGAGCCGCCCTGCATCGTGGTGGTGGGTGAGGTGGTGCGCCTGCGCGCCGGGCTCGACTGGCAGGGCCTCGCCGAAGGCCGTATCCTCGACCCCAATCCCCTCGGCCTCCCGCGCCGGCAAGAGACGGGATGACGACCCCGGCGCCGGGGCTGCTGCTCGCGGCGCCCGCCTCGGGCAGCGGCAAGACCACGCTTACGCTCGCCCTGCTGCGGCGCTTGCGGAACGAAGGTGTTGCCGTCGCCTCGGTGAAGGCCGGTCCGGACTACATCGACCCCGCTTTCCACCAGGCCGCCAGCGGAAGGCCCTGCGTGAATCTCGACGGCTGGGC
>MRWG01001881.1_pt1 | contig 11830 bp, 8 predicted proteins | sample 1013341 | NCBI WGS metagenome assembly MRWG01 (sample SAMN06117577, study PRJNA244670) | biofilm metagenome | biome: Water; feature: Cathode Biofilm; material: Biofilm; isolation source: microbial consortium enriched at the cathode of a solar microbial fuel cell | place: USA: District of Columbia ... | reverse complement strand
GCATGTTCCGCGACCCAGGCGATGGCGTGACTCGACTCCAGCGCCGGCAGAATGCCCTCGCAGCGGTTCAGCAGCCGCAGGGCCGCCAGCGCCTGATCGTCCGTGACGGCGAAGTACTCGGCACGCCCCATGTCCTTGAGAAACGAGTGCTCCGGGCCGACGCCGGGGTAATCGAGGCCGGCGGAAACCGAGTGGGTCTCGACGATCTGGCCGTCCGCATCCTGCATGAGGTAGGTCCGGTTGCCGTGCAGCACGCCGACCTTGCCCGCGGACAGGGGTGCGGCGTGCTGGCCCGTCGCCAGTCCCAGCCCCCCGGCCTCGACCCCGATCAGCCGCACGTCGGCGTCGTCGATGAACGGGTGGAACATGCCGATGGCATTGGAGCCGCCACCGACGCAGGCGACGAGCAGGTCCGGCAGCCGGCCGAAGGTCTGCAGGCTCTGAGCCCGGGTCTCCTGGCCGATCACGGACTGAAAATCCCGGACCATCGCCGGAAACGGATGCGGCCCGGCCACGGTGCCGATGATGTAGTGGGTATCGTCGACGTTGGTCACCCAGTCGCGCATGGCCTCGTTCATGGCGTCCTTGAGGGTGCGGGAGCCCGACTCGACCGCCACCACTTCGGCGCCCAGGAGCTTCATGCGGTAGACGTTGAGACTCTGGCGCTGCACGTCCTCGGCACCCATGTAGACGCGACACTCGAGCCCCAGGCGCGCCGCGATCGTGGCCGTAGCCACGCCATGCTGGCCCGCCCCGGTCTCGGCGATCACCCGCGGTTTGCCCATGCGCTTGGCGAGCAGGGCCTGGCCGACGGTATTGTTCACCTTGTGCGCGCCGGTGTGGTTGAGGTCCTCGCGCTTGAGGTACACCTGGGCGCCACCGAGTTCGCGGGTCAGGCGCTCGGCGAAATACAGCGGCGTCGGCCGCCCGACGTAGTTCTCGAGGTCGTGGCGCAGTTCGGCCTGAAACTCCGGGTCGTGGCGGGCTGCCTCGTAGAGCGCCTCGAGCTCCTCGAGGGCGTGCATCAGAGTTTCTGCCACGAACCGGCCGCCATGCTCTCCGAAATGGCCGTTCACCGGCTGGTCGTATCTGTTAGCTCCTCGCACGCTTCACCTCTCGAACGAATGCTTCGATCCGTAGCGGATCCTTTTCACCCTTGCGCGGGCCTTCCACCCCGCCGCTGACGTCCACCCCCCAGGGGGCCAGTCTCGCCACGGCTTCACCCACGTTGTCCGGCGTCAGTCCGCCGGCCAGCACCAGCCGCAGTGACGAGTGCTCGGGCCACAGGGACCAGTCGAACCGCCGCCCGGTACCGCCGGCCTGGCCCGGCACGAAGGCGTCCAGCAGCAGGCAGCAGGCGTCGGCGAACCGGGACTCCAGCACCGTCATGTCCAGCGGCTCGCGGACCCGCAGCGCCTTCATCCAGGGCAGGCCGAACGAGGCGCACAGCGCCGCCGGCTCGTCCCCGTGAAACTGCAGCACGTCCAGCGGGACCACGTCCAGCACCCGCCGGACCTCGTCCGGTGCCGGGTCCACGAACAGCCCCACGCGGGTCACCGAGCCGGCGACCCGTTCGGCGATACGACGCGCCGCCGCCGTCGTCACGCAGCGGGGGCTCTCGGCCGCAAAGTTGAGGCCGAGGGCGTCGGCCCCCGCGGCCACGACCGCATCGGCATCGGCGTCCCGGGTGATGCCACAGATCTTGATTCTGGTGATCATTGTCCGCTCGTAGGCCTGTTCGGAGGCCCGTTGTGCGCTGCCGGCGTTCGGCGGAGCCCGCGGCGAGCAAGGCCCGGTCGGGAAACGCGCCAGTGTACCCGAGTCCTCAGAACCGGTCCAAGCCTCCCAGGGCCTGCAGCGGGCCGGCCGCCCGGCCGGGCGGGAAGTCCCGGTCCGGGTAGTGCACGTCAACCAGGTAGAGGCCGTCCGGCGCAGCGGTGGGCCCGACCGCGCTCCGGTCCCGGGCGAGGAGCGCATCCCGCACCCAGTCCTCGGAGCGGGCCCCTGTCCCCACGTCTGCCAGAGCACCGGCGACGTTGCGAACCATGTGCAGCAGAAACGCGTTGGCGGTGATGTCGACCACCACGAAGGCGGCCGCGCGGCTGACCGTCAGACGATGCACGCAGCGGTGAGCGGACAGCGACTGGCAGCCCGCCGCTCGGAAGCTCGAAAAGTCGTGTTCACCGAGCAACCACTGGGCTGCCCTGTGCATGGCGTCCGCATCCAGGGGCCGGACCGGCGTCACCCGCCCGGTCAGCAGCGGCGAAGGGGTCGGATCGTCGTGAAACACGTACTGATAGCGCCGGGCCACGGCGCTGTAGCGGGGGTGGAAGTCAGGGTCCGCCTCGCGCGCCCAGCGCACCTTGACCCCGGGCGGCGTCAGTGCGTTGGTGCCCCTCACCCAGGCGCCGAGGGGACGCACCGCGGCGGTGTCGAATCCGACGACCTGTCCCGTGGCGTGGACCCCCGCATCGGTGCGGCCAGCCGCCGACACGCGCACGGGCTCGTCGGCGATCCGGCCGAGACCGGCCTCCAGGGCGGCCTGCACCGAGGGCGCGTTGTTCTGCCACTGAAAGCCGCGGAACGCGGCCCCGTCGTACTCGACGCCGAGCGCGATGCGCATCGCGGGCCCAGGCGCCCGGATCAGAGCTCTTCGAGCATGGCCTGAGCGCGCTGCTGCTGCTCGGCGTTTCCTTCGGCGACGACCTCGTTGAGGATGTCCCGGGCTCCGTCCTGATCGCCCATGTCGATGTAGGCCCTGGCCAGGTCGAGCTTGGTGCTCGCCGTGTCGCCCTCGTCCTCGAAGTCGAAGGCGTCGTCGCCGAGCGAATCGTCGTCCAGGTCGAGCTCGAGGTCGTCGGCATTGCCCAGATCCCCGGCTTCGAGATCCTCCGGCACCGCTTCGCCGTTTCCGTCACGATCGCGCTCGGGGTCGAAGTCGATGCCCAGGTCTCCGCCGAGGGCGTCCCCGGGAGCTTCTGCCGTGCGCGCAACCGCGTCCTCGTCGGCGTTGACGTCGTCGAGCTCGAGCTCGAAGTCCTCGGCACCGGCGGGCTCTGCCGGTGCCAGGGTGGCGTCGTCGTCGTCGACCAGCTCGAAGCCGCCGTCAGAATCCGCGCCGGTGCCCGCCAGATCCTCCAGCGCCGCGGCGTCGTCGTCCTCCAGGGAGGTGATGTCCGGCACGTCGGTGGCCGGGGCCGGCTCGTCGCCGAACTGCTGAGCCAGTTCCCGGGCGGTCAGCAGGGCTTCCTCGTCGTCGCAGCGCTCGACCAGCTCGGCCATGTGCGCGTCGAACGCTTCCCGGTCGCGGGTCTCCGCATAGAGTTCGAGCAGCTTGAGCCGCACGTCGTTGCGCCCCGGGTCCTCTTCGAGCACACCGAGGAGCAAGCCGATGGCCTGAGGATAGCGGCCATAGGCAATGTAGATGTCGGCTTCGCCGATGACGTCGCTGGTCTCGGACCCACCTCCGACCGCCGGGGCTGCCTCCGGCGTGGTGGCGAATTCATCGGTGTCGGCAGCCGCCGCCTGCGGCTCGTCCGCGTCGTCGAACTCGAGCACGCGCTCGTCTTCGTCCGCGTCCTCATCAGCCGTTGCGGCCACCGCGGCAGCCGCCGTCGTTGCGACCGCCGCGGCCGGTGCCGGCTCCCGATCGAAAGCGCCGGATTCGGCGACCTCCGGGTAGAAGTCGTCCGCCTCGGCACGGCGACGCCGGGCCGCGATCAACCCATAGACCAGAAGCAAAACCACAACGCCGACGCCGCCCCATATGACGTAGGGGGATTGCCACCAGGCTTTGGCGGCGGGCGCGCTCTGGTTTTGACTCTGCGTGGCCGGGCCCTGCTGCTCGCCCTGCTGGCGCAGGCGTTCGAGCTCGGCCTGCATCTCGGCGATCTGCTGGTCCTTGACCTCGAGCTGGCGATCCTTCACCGCGATCTGATTGCTCGCGAGTTCCCTCTCGCGGCTCAATTCTTCCGTCAGGGACTCGACCTCCCTTCCCAGCCGGTCCTGCTCCTCCCGCGCGGCGTTGAGGGCTTCCGCCGTGTCGGCGTCGGTGCCCCCGGCCGCGGCTTCGCCGGCGCCGGCGACGATGCGCAGCTGACCGTCCGGCCCGCGCTCCGTGGCGGCTTCACCGCTGCGCGGCGTGGCGTCCACGGGCGCCCGGAGATCGCTGCCGGAGCGGTCCTCGGACGCCACCTGCCGGGCCGGAGCCTCGCCCCGGTTCGGCGGCGTCTCACCGCGCTGCAGCGCGCGCCAGTCCTCGTTCTGCATGGCCACCTGCTGGCCCGCCTCGGCGTCCGTCAGCGACAACGCCTGCTGCTCCGTCGGCAGGCGCAGGGTGTATCCGGCCTTGAGCAGGTTGATGTTGTCGTTGAGAAAGGCGTCCGGGTTCAGGCGCTGAATGGCCAGCATGTGCTGCTGGACGCTGACGGCATCGGACGGCCGCGTGCGGGCGGCGATGCTCCACAGGGTATCGTTGCGGTCCGTCATCCGGTACTCGCCGTCCACCACCCCGTCGTCCAGGGGCGAAGGCTCGCCGCTGCGCCCCGGCGCGAGCTGCACCCGCGTTCCGGAGTCGGCGCTGGAGCGCGGCTCGCGCTGCACCCGACCGGCGCCCGCGTCCTGCTGACGCGACTGGCTCGGTGCCGCCACCGAAGGCGCCGGCGCCGGGCTGAAGGTCGGCGGGTCGAGCAGCAGCGTGTACTCTTTGAGCAGGCGCCCGCTGGGCCACAGCACCTCGACCAGGAAATTGAGATAAGGCTCCGTCACCGGCTGGGTGCTGGAGACCTCCACGTGACTGACGCCGTCCGGCCCGAACGCGACCTCGAAGCGCAGGTCCGTCAGGAAGAAGAAGCGTTCGACCCCGACCCGTTCGAAGTCGTCCGCGGAAGCGAGCGAGACGAGCACCTCGGTCGGCTGCAGGCCCTCGGCGTCGAACAGTTCGATTTCGGCGTCCAGTTTCTCGTTGAGCGCGGAGTCGAGCTCGATGTCGCCGAGGCCGAGTGCCCAGGTGGACGATGCCGCGGTCAGCAGCGCCGATGCCATCAGCCCTCCGCCGACCCGGCGCCAGCTTCCGCCGGTCGCACGACGCCCGTCGTCACCGCGACTGAGCAGGTACCCAAACATAGGCTAGCCCCTTTCCAAGACAGGTATCCCGGGAGTCATGGACGCACACCGAGAGGCGCGCGCCGACCCGTTGCCATCACCGCAATCCGTTGCTCTATCGATCCACATGCGTGAGCGATCCACATCCGTGTGCCCGAGCTTAGGGAAACTAACGCAGAAGCCGCGGCGGAAAATTGCAGTAAGTACCAATTATGACAGTTGTTTCTGCCGGTAATCTATCGCATACGAACCCTGCGCGGGACGACACACGCCGGCCGCGCAGAGATTCGCCCTAACTCCATTTATTTAGCAGAAGTTCGGCGATTTGCACGCTGTTCAGGGCTGCGCCCTTGCGGACGTTGTCGGCAACCACCCACAGATCGAGGCCCCGGGGGTGGGAGATGTCCTCACGGATGCGGCCGACGTACACCGGATCGGTACCGGCGCCTTCCGTGACGGCTGTGGGATAGCCGTTGTGGGCGGGGTCGTCGAGCACGGTCACGCCGGGGGCGCTCGACAGCAGTTTCCGGGCCTCCGCAGCCGTGAGCTTCTTCTCGGTCTCGATGTGAACCGCCTCGGAATGACCGTAGAACACCGGAATGCGCACGCAGGTCGGGTTCACCTGAATGTCGTCGTCCTCGAAGATCTTCTTGGTCTCCCACACCATTTTCATCTCTTCTTTGGTGTAGCCGTTGTCCTGGAAGACGTCGATCTGCGGAATCGCGTTGAAGGCGATCTGCTTCGGCATCTTCTCGATCGTGATTTCCTTGGTATTCAGAAGGTTGGCGGTCTGACCCGCCAGTTCCCGAATGGCCCCCGTGCCGGCGCCGCTGACCGCCTGATAGGTCGCGACGTTGATGCGGGTGATGCGCGCCGCGTCGTGCAGCGGCTTCAGCGCCACCAGCATCTGAATGGTGGAGCAGTTGGGATTGGCGATGATGTTGCGGTTGGTGTACTCGTCGAGCCGATGCGCGTTCACTTCGGGCACGATCAGCGGCACGTCGGGCTCGTAGCGGAATTTCGAGGTGTTGTCGATGACCACGCAGCCGGCCTCCGCGGCCTTCGGGGCGAACTCCGCGGACAGATCGCCGCCGGCGGAGAACAGGCCGATCTGCACCTTCGAGAAGTCGAACCGGTCGAGCCGCTCCACCGTGACCGACTTGCCCCGGAACTGCAGCCGCTTGCCTTCCGAGCGCTCGCTCGCCAGCAGATGGAGGTTTCCGACCGGAAACTTGCGCTCCTCCAGGATTTCCAGCAGGGCTTCGCCGACGGCGCCGGTGGCGCCGGCAATGGCAACGTTCACTTCCTTCATGGCAACTCCTCCAGAGCTTTGTGGACCTGATCACCCATCTCGCGCGTGCCCACGAGCCGTACCTCGACCCCGGCGGACGCACGGGCGATGTCGCCGGTCCGGTAGCCGGCGTCGAGCACCGCGTTGACGGCGGCTTCGATGGCGTCGGCCGCCGCGGGCGCATCCAGGCTGTATCGGAACATCATGGCGACGGAAAGAATGGTCGCCAGCGGGTTGGCTTTGTCCTGGCCGGCAATGTCGGGCGCCGAGCCGTGGACGGGCTCGTAAAGCCCCTTGCCGTCAGCGGCCAGGGACGCGGACGGCAGCATGCCCAGGGAACCGGTGAGCATGGCGGCGACATCGGACAGGATGTCGCCGAACATGTTGCCCGTGACCATCACGTCGAACTGCTTGGGCTCACGGACGAGCTGCATGCCGGCATTGTCGACGTACATGTGGGACAGTTCGACGTCCGGATAGTCGCCGCCGACCCGGGTGACCACCTCCCGCCAGAGCTGGGTGACCTCGAGCACGTTGGCCTTGTCGACCGAGCACAGGCGCCCGCTGCGCTTGCGCGCCAGATCGAAGGCGACCCGGGCGATACGGTCGATCTCGTGCTCGCTGTAGACGTAGGTATTGAAGCCGCGGCGCTCGTTGTCGACGGTCTCGATGCCGCGCGGCTCGCCGAAATAGATCCCGCCGGTCAGCTCCCGGACGATCAGGATGTCCAGGTCGGCGACCAGTTCCGGCTTGAGGGACGATGCCGCGGCCAGGGGCGCGAACAGCAGCGCCGGCCGCAGGTTGGCGAACAGCGCCAGCTCGGAGCGCAGACCCAGCAGACCGCGCTCAGGGCGCTGCAGCGTCGGCAGCTCGTCCCATTTCGGGCCACCCACGGCGCCGAGCAGCACCGCCCGGGCCTCGACCGCCTTGGCGAGGGTCTCCCCCGGCAGCGGATTGCCGGTCTGATCGATGGCGATACCGCCGACCAGTCCCTCCGTGAAGCGCACGGGCACCTCGTAGCGCCGGGCGACCGTTTCCATCACCTGCCGGGCCACCGCCACGACCTCGGCGCCGATGCCGTCGCCGGGAAGAACGAGAATTTCTTTTGTTTCAGACACTTTCAGCTCTATTCAGATAATTCGCGTAAGGTTCAACCATCCCGTAGGCGCGGTCCTGGCCGGGTAGGCTCCCGGCCGCGACCCCTGGACCGACTTCCCCATCCATCGGTCGCCACCGGGATCGCGGCCGGGAGGCCGTTCCTACGATGGCGAGACCCGTCAGTCCCGGAACAACCATGGCATCCGCTGGCGGTGATCCGCCTCGAAACGGCGGATGGCGTCGGCTTCCGCCAGCGTCAGGCCGATGTCGTCCAGGCCTTCGACCAGCATGCGTTTGCGGTTCGGGTCGATGTCGAACCCGAATGCGCGCCCATCCGGCAGCGTCACGGTCTGGGCCGGCAGATCGACGGTCAGCTCGAAACCCTCGGCGCCGGCCGCCGCGATCAGCTCGTCGACGGTTTCTTTAGGAAGAACAATGGGTAACAAGCCATTCTTGAAGCAGTTACTGTAAAAAATGTCCGCGAAGCTGGCTGCGATGACGCAGCGGAACCCGTACTCGCCGAGGGCCCAGACCGCGTGTTCGCGGCTCGACCCGCAGCCGAAATTGGGACCGGCCACCAGGATCTGCGCGCCCTGGTATCGGGGCTGGTTGAGCACGAAGCTGCGGTTGATGGTGCGCTCGTTCGGCGTCATGCCGATGTCGCCCTCGTCCTCGAAGCGCCAGGCGTCGAACAGATAGTCGCCGAAGCCGGTCCGCCGGATGGACTTGAGGTACTGCTTGGGAATGATCTGGTCGGTGTCGACGTTGGCCCGATCCAGGGGCGCGACGAGCCCGGTCAGCACGGTGAATGGCCTCATGACAGCTCCCTCACGTCGACGAAATGGCCGGCGATCGCCGCCGCGGCCGCCATGGCGGGACTCACCAGGTGGGTGCGCCCGCCGTATCCCTGCCGGCCCTCGAAATTGCGGTTCGACGTGGACGCACAGTGTTCTCCGGGCATCAGCCGGTCCGGATTCATCGCCAGGCACATCGAGCAGCCTGCGGCACGCCACTCGAAGCCGGCGTCCAGGAAGATCTGCGCCAGCCCCTCCTCTTCCGCCTGGGCCTTCACCAGGCCCGATCCCGGCACGACCATCGCCTGCTTCACCGAGCCGGCGACCCTGCGTCCCCGCACCACCGCGGCAGCCGCCCGCAGGTCCTCGATCCGGGAATTGGTGCAGGAGCCGATGAACACCCGGTCCAGACGGATGTCCGTCACGGGCTGATCCGGAGCGAGCCCCATGTACGCCAGGGCCCGGCGCACGCCGTCCGCCGCCGCCGGGTCGTCGAGGCGGTCGGGATTGGGCGTCGCGCCGCTCACGGGCACCACCATTTCCGGCGAGGTGCCCCAGCTCACCTGGGGCTCGAGCGTCCCGGCATCCAGCGTGAGGCTGGTATCGAAGTGCGCACCGGGATCGGAGACCAGCGTGCGCCAGTAGTCCTCAGCCTGGTCCCAGAGGGCACCGCTCGGCGCGAACGGCCGGCCGTGAACGTATTCCAGGGTGGTGTCGTCGACCGCCACCATGCCGGCCCGGGCGCCCGCCTCGATCGCCATGTTGCACATGGTCATGCGCCCTTCCATGGACAGTGCGGCCACCGCCTCCCCCATGAACTCGAGCGTGTGGCCGGTGGCACCGGCCGTGCCGATGCGGCCGATGATGGCCAGGATCAGATCCTTCGCCGTGACCCCCGCCCCGAGACGCCCGTCGACCTGCACCCGGTAGTTCCTGGCCTTGCTCTGAACCAGGCACTGGGTGGCGAGCACGTGCTCGACGTCCGACGTGCCGATGCCCTGAGCCAGAGCGCCGAACGCGCCGTGGGTGGAGGTGTGGGAGTCGCCGCAGACGATGGTCATGCCCGGCAGGGTCGCCCCCTGCTCCGGGCCCATGACGTGAACGATGCCCTGGCGGGTGTCGGTGATGTCGAACTCGGTGATGCCGTAACGCTTGCAGTTCCGGTCCAGGGTGATGACCTGCTCGAGAGCGACGGGATCGTCGATGCCCTCGAGCCCCAGCTCCCGGCGCTCGGTCGGCACGTTGTGGTCCGGAGTCGCCAGGTTGGCGCCGACGCGCCAGGGCGGCCGCCCGGCCAGCTCCAGGCCTTCGAAGGCCTGGGGCGACGTGACCTCGTGGAGAAGCTGCTGGTCGATGTAGAGCATGGTCTGCCCGTCGGCGCGCTGGCCGACGACGTGGGCGTCCCACACCTTGTCGTAGAGAGTCGATGGGGCCAAGGGCATCTCCCGGGGCGTTGTCGTCAGGGGAGCGCCATGGTAAAAGGCGCAATCCGATAACTCAAATTCATTCCAGTTATGTTTTCAATTCCTGGATGTTATCCAAATCCGGGCCGGCCCGCCGCGTCGAGAGCGCCGTGAACCTCAACGAGCTCCAGGCCTTTCTCGCCGTTGCGGAAACGGGCTCGTTCTCCCGCGCGGCGGAACGGCTGCACGTCACCCAGCCCGCGGTGAGCAAGCGGATCCGCGCCCTCGAAGACGAACTCGGGTGCCGACTGTTCGATCGCGTCGGCCGGCGCATCTACCTCACCGATGGCGGTCGGGTGCTCCAGCCCAGAGCGGAGAGCATGCTCCGCACGGTGCTGGATACGCAACGGGAGCTGAAGGATCTCGACCGGACCGTGGCTGGCGAGCTGAGCCTGGCCACCTCCCACCACGTGGGCCTGCACCGGCTGGCACCGGCGCTGCGCACGTTCACCCGTCGCTATCCGGACGTGCAGCTCGACATCCGCTTCGAAGACTCCGAGGACGCCTACGAGCTGGTGCGCCGTGCGGAGACCGAGATCGCCGTCGTCACCCTCAACCCCAAGGGCGACCCCGACCTCTGCGCCACGGTGCTGTGGGACGACCCGCTGGACTTCGTGGTGGCGGACGATCACGAGCTGGCCGGCCGGGGCCCGCTGACCCTGCCGGAGCTTGCTGCCGCCCGCCCGGTCCTGCCGGGGCTCGGCACCTATACCGGGCGGATCGTCGTGGAGGCCTTCGCCGCCGCGGGGATCGACGTCCGGCCCAACCTGGCGACCAACTATCTGGAGACCATCGCCATGCTGGTCGGCATCGGCCTGGGATGGAGCGTGCTGCCACGCAGCATGATCGCGCCACCGCTGGTGGCGCTGGAGGTGAAGGGGCCGGCCCTCGAGCGCAAGCTCGGCTACATCACCAACCCGGAGCGCACCCTGTCGAATGCGGCCCGGGCCTTCCGCGACGTGCTGCTGACGCCGCCGGACTGATCCGGCCCGGTGCCGTCGCGTCCAGGGTCAGCGCTCCGGGTTCTGGGCGCGGTGGCGCATGAGGTGATCCATCAGCACCAGCGCCACCATCGCCTCCGCGATGGGCACCGCACGGATGCCGACACAGGGATCGTGCCGCCCTTTGGTGACGACCTCGACCTCGTTGCCGTGCACGTCCACCGAGCGCCCCGGCGTGGTGAGGCTCGAGGTCGGCTTCAGGGCGATGCTCGCCACCAGATCCTGCCCGGTGCTGATGCCACCGAGCACGCCCCCGGCATGATTGCTGAGAAATCCGTCCGCGCTGATCTCGTCCCGATGCTCGGTGCCTCGCTGGCCGACCACGGCGAAGCCGTCGCCGATGCCGACGCCCTTGACCGCATTGATGCTCATCAGCGCCGCCGCCAGGTCCGCGTCGAGCTTACCGAATACCGGCTCGCCGAGGCCCACCGGCACGCCGCTGACGATGACCCGCACCTCGGCTCCCACGGAGTCGCCGTCCCGACGAAGCTGGTCCACCAGTGCGGCGATCTCGTCGAGGCGCCCGGGTTCCGGGCAGAAGAAATCGTTGTCGTTCACCGCGTCGAGGTCGACGGGCTCGAAGCGCAGATCGCCGATGGCGGCCAGAAAGCCCCGGATGACGACCCCGGCCTGCTCGGCCAGATACTTGCGCGCGATGCCGGCAGCGGCCACCCGCATCGCCGTCTCACGGGCCGACGATCTGCCCCCGCCCCGGTAGTCGCGCCGTCCGTACTTCCGCTGATACGTGAAGTCCGCATGAGCAGGTCGGTACAGGTCCTTGATATTGCTGTAATCCTTGCTCTTCTGATCGACGTTCTCGATCACCAGCCCGATAGGCGTTCCGGTGGTTTCGCCCTCGAACACGCCGGACAGAATGCGGACCTGATCGGGCTCCATGCGCTGGGTGGTGTAGCGGGACTGGCCGGGACGGCGCCGGTCCAGGTCACGCTGCAGGTCCTGCTCGGACAGGGCGAGGCCGGGCGGACAGCCGTCGACCACGGCACCCAGCGCGGGCCCGTGACTCTCACCGAAGGTGGTGACGGTGAAGAGCTGTCCGAAGGTGTTGCCGGCCATGTCGAC
>MRWG01001880.1_pt1 | contig 11833 bp, 8 predicted proteins | sample 1013341 | NCBI WGS metagenome assembly MRWG01 (sample SAMN06117577, study PRJNA244670) | biofilm metagenome | biome: Water; feature: Cathode Biofilm; material: Biofilm; isolation source: microbial consortium enriched at the cathode of a solar microbial fuel cell | place: USA: District of Columbia ... | reverse complement strand
CGCCCAGTGCCGAGAACCCGATCGCCAGGACGAACTTGAACCCGAATGCCAACGCACGCCGTGCCGGCGGAATGTACTTGGCGAGAATGACGTTCTCCGCCGGCAGCCCGCCATGGTTGGCGGAAATCGCCATCACCGCGACGACGATCACCAGCGGTCCCGCCGCGTTGGCCAGCAGGATCAGGAGCGGCACCTGCACGGCGAAAGCGCCTATATAGACGAACTTCGGCGACATGCGGTCGGCGAGCCAGCCGCCGCCCATCTGCATCAGGCCGGCGACGAAGAATACGGCCGCGACCAGCGTCGAGATTCCGAACACGCCGCCTGCCATAAAATCTTCCAGGCGCATCTGGAACGCTTTCGGCAATCCGGCCTGTGTCGCCTGATAGATCACACCCGTGCACAGCATCGATACCGCCAGAACCGAAAATACCCGGATCGCATCGCCCTTTTCAGCCGGCGGCGTCGGCGCGCGGTCCACCTTGCTTTCGACGATGGAACCACGGGAAACGAGAAAGACAAAAGCGACGCCCGTGATCAGGATCAGCACGCCCGGAATGATAAAGACGGCGCGCCAGCCCATCAGCGCGATAATCGAGCCCGCGGTCAACGCCGCAATGGCCGGGCCGAGACCACCGAAAATGCCATTGATGCCGAGCGCCGTGCCGCGGCTCTTGGCGTTCCGGATCAGCCAGGCGATGCCGACCGGGTGATAGATCGACGCACAAAGACCGGTCAGCGCGATCGCCGCCATAATCTGCCAGGGCGCGGTCGCGAACCCGGTGAGAATCATGGAAAACCCGGTCCCAATATAAAAGACGGTCATCATCGGCACCGCGCCGAACCTGTCGCCGAGCCAGCCGGCGAGCGGCGCGCCGAACCCGAACAGCATGCCGCCCAGCACCGCGAGTTGGATGGCCTCTCCATGGCTCAAGCCCAGTTCGTCCTCCAGCGTCAGCACGGCCACGTAATAAAGCGGCTGAAACAGGTGGCTGTAGGTATGGCCGATGCTGGAGAAGACCAGCGACAGGCGGGCGGAGCGGTCATCCGTGTTCATGAACGGGTGTTTCCTCGTCGATTATGGCCCCATTACATAGCGGCTAAGAAACAGCATACAAAGAGCCATTTCCCGGTCAAATCGCCGAAAACGGCCAGAATCCGTTCAGATATCTAGAGAACGGAGCACGTTGGTATAGACATCGAGCGTGTCCTGCTCGCGTACATGGCGGCCGTTGACCACGAGACGCTTGCCGGCGATCCAGACCTCCTGCACCGGCGCGTCGTTACCGCTGAAGATCATGGAATCGATCAGCCGGTCGCCGCTGCGTCCGACCAGCAACGGATGCGCGGGATCGAGCACGATAAAATCCGCACGGCACCCCTCGCCCAGCTTGCCGAGTCGCCGGCCCGTGGCCTGCGCCCCACCGCGGAGCGCGTCGTCGTAAAGGCGCACACCGGTGGATTCACCCGGTCCCTCGGCGGTCAGGTTGCGGCGGCGCTTGATCAGCCGCTGGCCGTACTCGAGCCAGCGCAGCTCTTCGATCATGCTGACGGAGATATGGCTGTCCGAGCCGATGCCGAAACGCCCGCCATTCTTCAGATACGGCAGCAGCGGAAAAATGCCGTCGCCCAGGTTGGCTTCCGTGGTCGGGCACAACCCGGCCACCGCGCCCGACGCGGCCAACCGGGCCGTTTCATCCTCGGTCAGGTGTGTCGCGTGGACCAGGCACCAGCGCGGGCCGACATCGAAATTATCCATCGTCCATTCGACGGGACGCATCCCGGTGTGTTCGACGGAATCCGTGACATCGTTTTCCTGTTCCGCGACATGTATGTGGATCGGTGCATGCGCTTCCATCGCGGTCAGGCCGTCGATGACCGCCTTCATGCCGTCCTTCGTCACCTGACGCGGGCTGTGCGGCGCAACGCCGACATGCACCTGCGGATCGTTTGCGTGCACGGAACGGACCTTGTCGATGATGGTCAGCAGCAGGTCCGGGTCGGAAATGAACCGGCGCTGTCCCGGGTTCGGTTCCTTGCCGCCGTAGCCGCCGGTCTGGTAAAGCACCGGCAGCAGCGTGATGCCGATCCCGGCACGCGTCGCCGCGCGCACCAACGCCATCGACATTTCCGCCGGATCGTCATAAGGCGTTCCGCCCGGCCCGTGGTGCATGTAATGGAACTCACAGACCGCCGTGTAACCGGCCTTGACCATTTCCACGTAAAGCTGCGACGCCACGGCTTCCAGGATATCCGGCGTGACCATTTCGGCGAACCGGTGCATGACGTCGCGCCATGTCCAGAAACTGTCCTCGGCGCCGGCGCCCGAGGCGCGGTATTCGCTCATCCCCGCCATGGCGCGCTGATGCGCGTGAGAATGCAGGTTGGGCATACCGGGAATCGCCGGTCCCGGCAGCCGCGCCATCACCTCCGGTTCGAACGTGGCGTCCTCCTCGACCGAGACGACGTCGCCGCGGGCGTTGATGGCGATCGCAACGTTCCGCGCCCAGCCGTCCGGCAGCAACACGGTTTCCCCGAAAATCGTCACGCCGTTGGTCATGTTTCCCTGATCCCGCTGCTTCCTCTGGTCACGCGAACAACACGTGATAATCTCTCATTACCCGGGTGACAAGGAGACCGAATGACATCGCTGAAGCAATTTCTCGCGTGCACGCTGCTGGCCGCGACCATTGGTGCGGTTCCCGCCATGGCCCAGGCAAAGACGGACCTGGTCATCGGCATCACCCAATACCCGTCGACGTTTCACCCGAATATCGATTCCATGCTGGCCAAATCCTACGTGCACGGCCTGTCCAGACGGCCGCTTACCACCATGAACGCCGACTGGGAAACCGTCTGCGTTCTTTGCGAGACGCTGCCGACGCTGGAGAACGACGGCGCCGAACTGGAAAAAACACCGGACGGCAAGGACGGGATCGCCGTCACCTACAAGCTCAAGGACGAGGCGCTCTGGGGCGACGGCACGCCGATTACCGTCGACGATATCATCTTCACCTGGGAAGTCGGCAAGCACCCGAAGTCGGGCGTCGCCTCGACGGAGGGCTACCGGCGCATCCTTTCCATCGACCGCATCGACGACAAGACCTTCACACTGCACGTCGACCGCCGCACGTTCGACTACAACAACATGTCGACGCTCAATATCCTGCCGGCACACATCGACCGAAAGAAATTCGCCGATCCCGCGCAGTACAAGACACAAACCGCCTTCGACACCGACCCGATGAACCCGGGCCTCTACATGGGCCCCTATGTTATGACGCAGGCGAAGACGGGTTCACACATGGTGTTCGAACGGAATCCGAAGTGGTGGGGCAATAAGCCCGCGTTCGACAAGATCACCGTCCGCGTCATTGAAAACACGACGACGCTGGAGGCGAACCTGCTGTCCGGCGGCATCGACATGATCTCGGGCGAATTGGGGCTCAACGTCGATCAGGCCCTCGCCTTCGAGAAGCGGCATGGCGGGAAATACAACATCCTGTTCAAGCCGGGACTGATCTACGAGCACATCGATCTGATGCTCGACAACCCGGTGCTGCAGGACCGCCGTGTCCGCCAGGCGCTGATGTACGCCATCGACCGCGACGCGATCTCGAACCGGCTGTTCGGCGGCAAGCAGCCGGTCGCCCATACCGGTGTCAATCCACTCGACTGGGTCTACGACGAAGACGTGCCGAAATACGGCTTCGACCCCGCGAAAGCGGATGCGCTGCTGAACGAGGCCGGCTGGACCAAGAAAGCGAACGGCATGCGCGCCAACGCGGCGGGAAAGCCGCTCCGCTTTCAACTCATGACGACAGCAGGCAATCGGACCCGTGAACTGGTGCAGCAGGTTCTGCAAAGCCAGTGGAAGGCCGCCGGCATCGACATCGACATCCGTAACGAACCGGCCCGCGTCTTCTTCGGCGAGACGGTGACAAAGCGCAAGTTCCCGGCGATGGCCATGTTCGCCTGGATATCGGCGCCTGAAAGCGTGCCGAGAACGACGCTCCATTCCGAGGAAATCCCGACCGAGGCCAACAACTGGAGCGGCCAGAACTACACCGGCTTCGCAAATGCCGAGATGGACAAACTGCTGGAAAAGATCGAACTCGAGCTCGACCGGGACAAACGCAAGGCGATGTGGTCGAAACTGCAGGAAATCTATGCCACCGAACTCCCCGCCCTGCCCCTCTATTTCCGCGCCAACTCTTTCATCCTGCCGAAGTGGCTCAAGGGCGTGGCGCCGACCGGGCATCAGTTCCCGACCACGCTCTGGGTCGAGGATTGGCGGATCGCGAAGTAACCACTTTCGTTTTCCGCAATCGGGCGCTCGGTGATACCCTCGCGCCATGTCCGCGTTCCTGATCCGCCGCACTTTCCATTCGCTGATCGTGCTGTTCGTGATGTCGGTCGTCATTTACGGCCTGATCGGCCTGATGCCGGGCGACCCGGTGGATCTGATGATCTCCGCCGACCCGGACGTGACCGCCGAGGACGCGGCCAGGCTGCGCGCCATCTACGGTCTCGACCAGCCGCTCTGGTCGCGCTATCTGAACTGGTTGTCGGCTGCGGCGACGGGTGACTTCGGTTATTCCCGGCTCTATGCGCAACCGGTCTGGCAGGCGATCGTGCCGGCGCTTTCCAATACGCTCGTGCTCCTGATCAGCAGCCTTGCGCTGGCACTGGCGATTGCGCTGCCGGCGGGAATTTACGCCGCAACGCGCCCCTATTCGCTGGCCGATTACGGCATAAACCTGACGGCGTTCGCCGGCATTTCCATGCCGCCGTTCTGGCTCGGCATCCTGCTGATCCTGGTGTTCTCGGTGATCCTCGGCTGGCTGCCCGCCGGCGGCACGGCAGAATCCGCGGGCGCCTCCGGTCTATGGGAACGCATGCAGTTCCTGATCTTGCCGGTCGCCGCGCTGACCATCGCCGGCGTCGGCGGCCACACGCGTTACATGCGCGCCTCGATGATCGAGACGCTGCGCCAGGACTATATCCGCACCGCCCGCGCCAAGGGCCTGAGCGAAAGCCGCGTCGTCCTCGGCCATGCACTCAGGAACGCGATGATCCCGGTGGTTACCGTGATCGCCCTCGATCTCGGCATCCTCTTTTCCGGCGCGTTGATCACGGAAACGGTCTTTGCCTACCCCGGCATGGGCAAGCTGATCTTCGACGCCATCATGGGCAACGATTATAACCTCGCCCTTGTCGGGCTCCTGATGGCGACGGCGCTGACCCTGATCGGCAACCTGCTGGCCGACGTCGCCTACGCGGCACTCGACCCGCGCATCAGTTACGAGGAACTGGACGCATGAGCGGGCTCGCTGCCGTCGCTATTGAAACACCCGGCCGTGCCGTCCTCGGCCGGTTCCTGAGGCACCGCCTCGCCGTCGCCAGCGCCGTTACGCTCGGCCTTCTCGTCACATTGGCCCTGCTGGCGCCGGTGATCGAGCAGTTGCTCGGCATCGATGCCGAAGTCGTCGACCTGTTCGCGCGCTATGGACCGCCGTCGGCGGCGCATCCCCTCGGCACCGACGAATTGGGGCGCGATGTTCTGGTACGGCTGCTTTACGGCGGCCGGGTATCGCTGTTCGTCGGCCTGACCGCAACCATTGCGGCGGCCATCATCGGCACTGCGGTCGGGCTCGTTTCCGGGTACGCCGGCGGCCGCTTCGACGCCTTCGTAATGCGTGTGACGGACGGTGTCATCGCGCTGCCGATCCTGCCGCTCCTGATCGTGCTGGCCGCCGTCGATCTCGGCAAACTCGGATTTTCCGACAGCGTCCTGAGTTCGGAGAACGTCAGCCTCTACCGCATCGTCGCCATCGTCGCGCTGGTCGGCTGGACCACGGTCGCCCGGCTGGTGCGCGCGTCGACGCTCAGCCTCAAGACCCGTCCCTTCGTGCTCGCCGCCCGCGCCCAGGGTGCGAGTGCCGCCCGAATCATGCTCAGGCACATCCTGCCGAACCTGGCATCGCCGATCATCGTCGCGACGACGCTTTCGGTGGGAAATGTGATTTTGCTGGAGTCGGTACTGAGCTTCCTCGGTCTCGGTATCCAGCCACCGCTGCCGAGTTGGGGCAACTTGCTGACCGGCGCCCAGGAAACGATCTGGGAGGCGCCGGGCCTCGCCTTCTATCCCGGCATGCTGATCTTCGTCACCGTGATCGCGTTCAACTTCGTCGGTGACGGTCTGCAGGACGCGCTCGATCCGCGCGCCAGAGACAGAAGAGCGGCTGACCGGCACTGACCGGTCAACCGCCCATGAACCGTCCGGGGAGGACCGGGGGTCAGTGCGACATCAGCACCGCGACGGACGATTGTTCCATGAGCGTGTCGGTGACACCACCCAGCAGCAATTCACCGATACGCGAGTGACCGTACCCGCCGCAGACGATCAGGTCGGCGCCGAAATCCGACGCCTGGTTCAGGATCGTCGTGCCGACATCGCCGCCGACCGACTTCATGTGGTCGGCTTCGGCCTTGACGCCGTGCGTCGCCAGGAACGCCGAAAGATCGGCACCCGGCAGGTCGCCCAATCCGGCGCGGCCGGGTTTCGGATCGACAGCCAGAACCTTCACGGCGGATGCTTTTTCGAGGATCGGCAGCGCATCGCGGATGGCGCGCGCCGCGTGCGCACCGCCGTCCCAGCCGACCAGAATCTTGCTGCCGATATCTTTTTTCGGTGAGTTACGCGGCACCACGATGACGGGCGCGCCCGAACCGAGCACGATGCGGTCGGCCACCTCGCGGGCATGTGCGATAGCGCCGTCGCCATTCGGCTGCGCGATCATCACCAGATCCGCATACCGCGCATGCAGGTTGACGATATCGTCGACCGGTTCGCGCCAGTCACCTTTGCGGTAATCGTGCGAGATGCCGTTGGTCGTGCACGTCTTTTCGAACATGTCGGCGGTCGCCTTGGCGGTCTCCTCGACATGCTGCTGGTGCGCCGTGATCACTTCCGCCGGCAACTGGGCGACGACATAAGTCGGCATATCATAGGGGACACCGGCAAACAGTCCGATCAGCCGGGCTTCGTGCTTCTGTGCCAGACCGACCGCAGCCTCCACGACCGCCTTGCCGCCCTCGGTCCCGCTCAGGTGAACAACAATATCCTTGATCGCCATTGGTCCATTCCTTTCCCGCAAACTGGCTGTTGTAATCATTCAACGCGTTTGATGAGGTTTAAACCATGATCTAAATCAATTCTAAAACTTCTGACTTGCAGCCCCCGGCTGGAAGGGCAATGTGTGCAATATCAGAGATGCGGCGGGCAATGTCTCGCCTGACCCGGAGGATACCATGACCGCGATCGGCAATTCGGCACAGGCCCGCGATATCGCCTACCATGTGCACGGCTACACCAACCTGAAGGCACATGAGGAAAAAGGCCCGCTGGTGATCAACCGCGGTGCCGGCATTCGGGTGTTCGACGACAGCGGCAAGAGCTATATCGAGGGGCTGTCCGGTCTCTGGTGCGTCAGCCTGGGCTTCGGGGAGCAGCGCCTGATCGATGCGGCCACGGAGGCCATGGGCCGACTCGCCTATTATCACGGGTTCAACCACCGCTCCGCCGACGTGGTGATCGACCTGGCCGAGAAACTGGTGTCGATGGCGCCGGGCCGGCTTTCCAAGGTGCTGTTCGCCAATTCGGGATCGGAAGCGACCGATCTCGCCGTCAAGCTGATCTGGTACTACCACAACGCCATCGGCAAACCGGAAAAGAAGAAGATCATTTCGCGCATTCGCGGGTATCACGGCGTCACCGTCGCGTCCGCCAGCCTTACCGGCCTGCCGCACCTGCACGGCGATTTCGACCTGCCGATCGACCGCATCATGCACACCACCTCGCCGCACTATTACCGCGAGGGCCGTGACGGCGAGAGCGAGGAGAAATTCGCGACCCGCTGTGCCGAGGATCTGGAGAAACTGATCCTCGACGAAGGCCCGGACACGGTCGCCGCGATGTTTTGCGAACCGGTCATGGGCGCCGGCGGCGTCATCGTGCCGCCGAAGACCTATTACGAGAAAATCCAGAAGGTGCTGAAGAAATACGACGTGCTGCTGGTTGCCGACGAAGTCATCAACGGTTTCGGCCGCACCGGCAACATGTGGGGTACGGAAACCTTCGATCTCGATCCGGATTTCCTGTCCTGCGCCAAGCAGCTTTCGTCGGCCTACTTGCCGATCTCGGCGCTCATGATTTCCGACAAGGTCTATCAGGCGATGGTCTCCGAGAGTGAAAAACTCGGCATCTTCGGCCACGGGTCGACCTACGGCGGTCATCCGGTTGCCGCCGCCGTGGCCCTCGAGACCCTGAAAATCTACGAGGAACGCGACATCGTCGGCCATGTCAGAAATGTCATGGGCCACTTCGGCGATAGGCTTGCCAAACTCGGCGAACACCCGCTGGTCGGCAACGCCCGCGCGTGCGGCCTAATGGGCGCACTGGAACTGATGAAAGACAAGGAAACGAAGACGCCCTTCGAGGCATCGGACAAGGTCGGCCCGACGGCCGAGGCACGCTGTCTCGAGAACGGCCTGATCGTGCGCGCCATCGGCGACAACCTCGCCTTCTGCCCGCCGCTGATCACCACCGATGCCGAGATCGACGAGATCTTCGATATCGCCGAAAAGTCCCTCGACGAGACTGAAAAGTGGGTCGAGGAACAAGGTTTGCGCGATACCTGATTCCAATCTAATTGAGAATCATTCTCATGGACAAACGGTGCGTTTAAGCTTATATAGTCGCTAGTGAACGGAGCGACACATGTACGCCGATAACACACTGACACCGAAAGAAGCGACCCGCCTTTGCGCGCTCGGCATACTTGCCGAGGGACCGATCGCTTACGCCGAGCTGGCTTCGGGAGTCAGGCACTTCGTGACCCACGTCATGGGACCGTCGCTCGACGTGCTCGGCACGTCTATCGAACTTCTCAAGCACGAAGGCCTGGTCAAGGCGGTTTCCGGCGAAAAGGACAAGGCGATCCTGGAAATCACGCCGGATGGCCTCACGGAACTCAGGACGCTGCTGACCTCCAGGATCAAGGTCGCCGAGAACGATCTCAATAAGCTGGTGATCGCGCTCAAGTTCCGGTTCATGGACTATCTGGAGGCCGACGAGCGCGTACTGCAGGTCGACCTGCTGTCCGACGCGGTCGATAACGAACTGGCGCGGCTCGAAGACCTGCGCGCCTACCATGCCGAGGACTCGGTTCACCTGATCGAATGGCTGGACCGCGAAATCGAAGACCTCGAACGCCGCCTCGACTGGCTCAAGGCCAAACGCGCGCGCGTCTGATCCCGAACGACGTCATTCCGGCCCCGGGCCTGCGCCCGGGACAGGCTCTGGCCGGAATCCAGAACGAATTACCGGACATCGACTGGCGGGCGTATTGCCTGATGCTGGACCCTGGCCTCCGCCGGGGCGACGCAAAGAGCATGTTTGGCGATTACACCGCCCGGTCACGCCGCCATGATCTGCGCGTCCGTACAGCCGACGATCATGCGCAGCTTGCGCATGGGGTCCTTGTAACCGGCGACGGCGCAGTGCATCGACTGGCGGTTGTCGAGAATCGCAAGCTGACCTTTCGACCACTTGTGCGTATAGCGGAACTCGGGCTTCAGTTCGTGCTCGAACAGTTCGTCGAGCAACGCCTCACTCTCATCGTCCGGCATGCCCTTGATGGCCATGGTGAAGCCCGGATTGACGTAGAGGATTTTCTTGCCCGAGCGCGGATGCGTCCGAACGACCGGATGCTCGACGTCGGGCGTCTTCTTCCGCTGTTCCTCGTTGAGGTTGGTGACCGCAGCGCCGCCCCGGTAACCGTAGCGGTGAATGGCGGTGAGCCCCTCGATCCGCTTTTTCATGCTGTCCGATAGCGCATCGTACGCGAGTTGCGTGTTGGCGACCATGGTGTCGCCGCCGTCCGTCGGCACATGGGTCGCGTAAAGCATGATCGCGTCCGACGGTGTCGCCAGGTACGACTGGTCGGAATGCCAGAACGCACCCGCCGGCTTCTTGGTGGTGCGGCTTTCCTGGTTACCCATGTTGGCAGTGATGATCGACATCTCCGACGACATCGGGTGGTGATACTGGTCCAGGATGTGCGGCTGCAGCGGCCCGAAACCGCGACCTAGACGCAACAGCCATTCGGCGTCCTCGTCCAGATCGTTGATGACGACGGCCGTGTGTTCCGCCAGCGCATCCTTGATCTGCTCGACATCCGTATCCGTCAGCGGCTGGTCGGTGGAAACGCCGGAGACGACGGCGCCGAAGTTTTCGTTCTCTAGAGGGGTAACCTGGATCATTGCTCACTCCGCTGCGTGTTTCAGTCTTTCGATCTGCGAAATATCGCGCACGGCGCCGCGCGATGCCGACGTCGCCATCAGGCCATAGGCCTTGAGAGCCTGTGTCACGACACGCTTGCGCGTCGGCTTCCATGCTTCGGGTCCCTTGGCGACCATGGCCTCGCGGCGGCGCTGCAGTTCAGCCTCGTCGACCATCAGGTTGACCTTGCGGGACGGGATATCGAATTCGACGATATCGCCCTCCTCGATCAGGCCGATGGCGCCGCCTTCGGCCGCTTCGGGGCTGACGTGGCCGACGGCAAGGCCGCTGGAGCCACCGGAGAACCGACCGTCGGTGATCAGCGCACAGTCCTTACCGAGCCCCATCGACTTGATGTAGCTGGTCGGATACAGCATTTCCTGCATGCCGGGGCCACCCTTCGGACCTTCGTAGACCACGACCACCACGTCGCCCTTTTCGATCTCGCCGCCGAGGATCTTGTTGCTGGCCTCTTCCTGGCTGTGACAGATCCTGGCCGGTCCCTTGAAGACCAGGCATTCCTCGGGCACGCCCGCGGTCTTCACGACGCAGCCGTCCTCGGCGATATTGCCGTAGAGGATGCCGAGGCCGCCGTCCTTCGAATACGCGTGCTCGACATCGCGGATACAGCCGTTCTCGCGATCCATGTCCAGCGAGTTGTAGCGCTTGGACTGGCTAAACGCTTCGACCGTGCGGACGTTACCGGGCGCAGCCATGTAGAACTTCCGGATATCCTCGTCCTCGGTCGTCATGATGTCGTACTTCTTGATCGCCTCGCCGACCGTCGGCGTGTGCACCGTCGCGCTGTCGCGGTGAATCAGGCCGGCCCGATCCAGTTCCCCCATAATGGCGAGAATACCGCCGGCGCGGTGGAAGTCCTCCATGTGCCAGAGGTTTGTCGACGGCGACAGCTTCGAAAGATGCGGGACCTTGCGGCTCAGGCCGTCGATGTCGTGGATGCCGAAACCGACCTCGCCTTCCTGCGCCATCGCCATCAGATGCAGGATGGTGTTGGTCGAGCCGCCCATGGCGATGTCCACCGTCATGGCATTCTCGAAGCCGCGGCGGTTGGCGATGTTACGCGGCAGGACGCTGTCGTCGTCCTGTTCGTAGTAGCGCTTGGTGATATCGACGATGGTACGGCCGGCCTGCAGGAACAGTTCCTTCCGGTCCGAGTGCGTCGCCAGCACGCTGCCGTTGCCCGGCAGCGCCAGGCCGATGGCCTCGGCCAGGCAGTTCATGGAGTTGGCCGTGAACATACCCGAGCACGACCCGCAGGTCGGACAGGCGGAACGCTCGTATTTGAGCGCGTCCTCGTCCGAGGTTTCCGGCGCCGCCGCGTGGATCATGGCGTCGATCAGGTCGGCCTTCTGTTCCTTGCCGTCGACCTCCATCTTGCCGGCTTCCATCGGCCCGCCGGAGACAAACACGGCGGGCCGATGGAAGCCGGCAAGATGGAGGTCGACGGCAAGGAACAGAAGGCCGACC
>MRWG01001879.1_pt1 | contig 11835 bp, 12 predicted proteins | sample 1013341 | NCBI WGS metagenome assembly MRWG01 (sample SAMN06117577, study PRJNA244670) | biofilm metagenome | biome: Water; feature: Cathode Biofilm; material: Biofilm; isolation source: microbial consortium enriched at the cathode of a solar microbial fuel cell | place: USA: District of Columbia ... | reverse complement strand
ATTTGAGGGCGCTGGATAAAGTCGGACATAAGGTCGGACTTACCATCGGATCGATCCCCAGATCAGACGGCCGCCCCCGGAGGCTTACATCGCTCTTGCGCCTGCGCGACAATGATTTTTTCGAGCCTCCTTGCGAATTTACGTTTCTTTGCTCAGCCTGAAACACCGAAAAAGAGAATCCAGGCACCGTTGCGTATCGGTCCGGATTGAGGCCCAGCTTCACTTGGCCTTGCGGCCGCGTGCCGGGGAGAAGCCGAAGCGCATCCGAAAACTCTTCGAAAAGACCATGGGCGAAGTAAATCCTGATGCGACAGAGATCTCTGACACGCTCAGGTCGGTCTCACGCAGAAGCCCGCGCGCGTGATCCAGGCGCAAATCGCGATAAAAGCGATGCGGCGTTTGCTGAAGATATTTCGTAAACAGCCGCTCGAGTTGCCTGCGTGAGCATTTGACCGCCTCGGCCAGTTCCTCCATGCTCACCGGCGTTTCGATATTCGCCTGCATTACCTTGATCGCGCCAACGAGCAGCGGATTTCGGCTGTTGAGCGCGTTGCTGATCGAGGCGCGCTGTGGCGCTCTATCTGCCCGGCGTTGCGTGTGCAGGCACATGTCCGCAACGACATTGGCAAAACTCGGGCCATAATCCGCCTCGATCCATTCCAGCATCATGTCCGTGGCACCGACACCGCCCCCGCAGGTGAAGACTCCGCCGTCGATCTCGTAGGCATTTTCGCTGACCTCGATCTCGGGGAACGTCTCGCGAAAGGCGGGCTGGTTTTCCCAGTGGAGGGTCGCCCGACGCCCGGCGAGAAGCCCGGCCTGTGCAAGCGCGATCGTGCCGGTGCAGATGCCGCCCACGCGACCGCCAAAGCGGGAATGCTGACGCAGAAGGGACAGCAGCTTCTTGCTCGCGCTCCCCGACCGAACGGTCCCGCCGCAAACCACGAGATCCGTCTCGCGCGTGGCAGGGCCAAGCGGTTCGTCGACGTTCACGGACATGCCGCAGGAGCTGATCACCGGCTCGCCGGCTACAGAGGTCACCGTCCAACGATAGAGCGGAAGTTGCGCCAGCTGGTTGGCTATGCGCAACGGATCGAGCGCGGCGCTGAACGCCAGAAGCGTGAAATCCGGTAAAAGGTGAAACGCGAAATGCCGTGCCGGCTTGGTTGTTTCGATGGCAAAGAACGCCGCCCCTTTCGGCACGATCGGCTCTCGCTGAGCCCGGCTTTCATTCTCCCGGCAGGACATGACTGCTGTCTGGCTCCCAATGCAGGATCAGATTGCCGCCTGCTTGAAGATCAATGGACTGCAGTTCATCATGGCTTTTCTGCACCTTCAACTCCTCACCGGTCTCGGATTCGAGAAAGATCATGACCGTGCCGCCAGTGAACTCCTCTCCGACGATCCGGGCGCGCAAACCACGCGCGTTTGAGTCGATAGGACTGATCTGCATTTTTTCAGCGCCCACTGTGAATGTAACCATGTCACCAACCGCCTTCTCAGGCGCATTCGAGGCATTCACAGTAAAGAGGCCGTGCTGCGTCTCGACTTGCCATCTTTCGCCGGATTTCTCCGCAAGTCGGCCAGAAAAGATATTTGCCGAGCCAAGGAATTCGGCCACGAACCGGTTGCGAGGCGCATGGTAGATTTCCCGCGGCGTCCCGATCTGTTCGATCTTGCCACGGCTCATGATCACCACCCGGTCGGCCATCGAAAACGCCTCGGACATGGAATGAGTCACGTAGACGAAGGTAATACCCAATTCCTTCTGCAGGTTGGAGAGCACCGCCTGCATGCGCACCTTGAGGTGCGCATCAAGTGCCGAAAGCGGCTCGTCAAGAAGCAGGATCTTGGGCTCTGTCACCAGCGCGCGCGCAAGCGCCACGCGCTGCCGTTGCCCACCCGAGAGCTGCGCGATGTTGCGGTCCGCGAATTCCAGAATGTCCATCCGATCCAGCCATTTGCGCGCGCGTTCATGCCGCTCGGCGCGGCCCACGCCGCGCATCTTGAGGCCGAATTCCACGTTTTCCTGGACGCTCAGAAACGGAAACAGCGCGAGGCTCTGCCAGACCATCGGCGTGTCGCGCGCCCAGGTGGCCTTGCCATTGACGCGCTCCCCATCGACATGGATGCTGCCCTCAGTCGGATTTTCTAGCCCCGCGAGCATCCTGAGTGTCGTGGTCTTGCCGCAGCCCGAAGACCCCATGATCGCAAGGAACTCGCCGCGCCCGATCTCGAAATCCGCCCTTTCGACAGCGGTGAACTGCCCGAACCTCTTGACCACGCCTTCCAGCCTGACGATCGCCTCCGATTGAATGAGTGTCTGGATGTTCATAACTTGTCCCTTGATGCTCGGCGCAAGAGCAGCTGCGCCAGGATGATGAGGGTGATCGAGCTCAGAAAGGCGAGCGATCCGATGGCGTTGATGCGCGGGCTAACCTGCCCCTGCAGGAAGCCCAGGATTTTCACTGGCAGCGTTTCATCGAGTCCCGAGACGAACCAAGCCACTGCGAATTCGTCGAACGATACCGCCATGGTGATGAAAAGAGCAGCGAGGATCGCGGGCTTGGTGAAGGGAATGATGACATGGCGCAACGTCGCCCATTCGTTTCCGCCCAGGTTCCACGACGCGGCTTCCAGCTCCGGGTCCATCTGCGAGAGGCGCAGGCGGATGATGGCCATGGCAAAGGGGCTGCACATGACGCCATGTGCGATGACGATTGAAATCGCGCTTCCCGACAGGCTGACCCGCGAAAGAAACGCCAACATCGCCAGCCCCATGATCACTACCGGGATCGTGGGAGGCAGCAGCGCCAGCGCGAGATAGACGTTCTTACCAAGAAACTTGTAGCGAAAATCAGTATATGCCCCGCCAAAACCAAGCGTCGTGGCGATGATTGCGACCGTTAGCCCGACGCTGACGGTATTGAAAAACCCGGTCCAGACGAATGGGTCTTCCCATATCAACCGATACCATTCGGTCGAAAAATGCCCAAGTGGCAGAGACGGAAATCGGTCTGAGTTGAGCGAAAAGACAAAGCTACCCAGGATCGGTGCGAAGATGAAGAGCACGCAGGCTGCGATATGCAGTTTGAGCGCCGCGTTAATCAGGCGGTTGCTGTTACCGGTCATTTCCCGCGCTCCTTGTAGGCATAGGCGATGGCGGCGAAGGCCACGGTAAGCAGCGTGCCGATCATCATCAGTGCCACCACCGCGGCGCGCGGCCATTGCTGCCCAGACTTGGTGATGTCCGTGATCATGATCGACAGCGTCGGTGGGTTGCCTCCACCGAGGTATAGCGGGCTCACGAAATCCCCGAACGATAGGATAAAGGCGAAGAGCGCCGCAACCACGAGCCCGACCTTTGCCGAAGGCACAATCACTGACACAACCGTGCGCAGGCGCCCGCAGCGAAGATTGTGCGCGGCCTCGACGAGATCACGGTTGACGAAGTTCAGGCTGAATATCTGCAGCAGGATCACCAGCGGCAAGCAGAGCGTGACCATGCCTACCAGTGTGCCGAAAGTGGTGTTGAGCATGCCGACGGGTCCCAGGCCCAGCATCCCAAGCGCTGCGTTGACGATCCCGGCATCGGACAGGAATACCTGCAGCGAATAGATGCGCACGAGATAGCTGGTAAAGAACGGGATGATCAGCACGAAGATCAGCCATTGCTTTGCCCGGTCAGACAACTTGAATGAAATCGCATAGGCGGCGGGAAAGGCGATTAGGCTGGTGAGCGCCGCGCTCGCCGTGGCCAGCATGGCTGTGCGCGCATAGGCATCCCAGAACGTGTTTCGCGTCAGAATGCGCTCCCAGTTGGCGAAATTCAGATCTGGCATCATCTGGAAATTGCGGACGGTCCAGAAGCTGATCGCCACGAGAAAGAGCAGGGGAAAGGCGAAGAAGGCCAATTGCCACAAGAGCAGCGGTAGGGCCATGGCGAGCGAGAACAGACTGGGGCGGGATCGGGTCATGAGATCAGCTTTCACTGCGGACGCGGGATGGCGCTGCCGGGGACCGGGGAGAAGAGACCCCGGCAGCGCGCGCATCAGGCACCCTTGTAGTCGGACCAGAAGTCGTTCCACTCCTCAAGGCTCTGCCGGATGGGCAGCTGACGATACTGGATGCGCCCTTCGCGGATCATGTCAATGGCGTTGTATTCGCCCAGCACCATGTTCTGCCGCCGCGCCTCGGCGGGGTTCTCGGCGTTGAGCACCTCCCAGCCCTTGCGGCTTGGGATGAGCGCCGGATAGGCCGCCATGTCGGCAGATTTCGCCTGCCCCTCGGGCGAGGTGATCCACTGGATCCACTTGCGGGCCATCTCGTAGTTGCCCGTGCCCTTGCCGATCGAGAAGGACTCTGTCCATTGCAATCCGCCCTCCTCGGGAATGGTGGTGCGCACCGGGGCGCCGTTTTTCTCCAGCACGCCGGTGATCCAGTCGCCGATCCCTGCAAAGGCCAGCATCTGCCCGTCATTGAGCGAGGAGAACGTGCCACCATAGTCAAAAAACCCGCCGACCTGGCCGCGCAGCGCCATCGTCGCCTCCTGCACCTTGTCCCAATCGTCCTCGTCAATGTCATAGGGAGCGGCATTGCCCACGGCGAGGCTCATCTGGCCGAGGTTGGGCAGGTGCCAGTCGAAATGGCCCAGCTTGCCGGTCACGCGGCTGTCAGAAAACACCGAGTAACTGGCCGCGTCCTTCTCGCTCAGCACGTCGGTATTGTGCGCCACGCCGAGGAACCCGAAGCGCGTGATCACCGAATAGAGCGTGTTGCCCTGCCAGTGTCCGGGGAATTTCTGGAACTCGGGGTAGAAATCATCGAAGGTGTAATCGGCGGCGTCCAGCGCCTCGATATAGCCGGCGGCATTGAGTTGCTGCACGTATTCGGCATCCGACAGGATCACGTCATAGGTGCCCGGCGGCGATTGCGCGATCAACCCCAGCATGTTGTCGCCGCCCGTGTAATACTTGGGCGTGAACTTGACGTTGTTAGCCTCTTCGAATTCACCGACGATATCGGGCTCGGCATGGCCATACCAGGCCAGCATCGATAGGTTGACGGTCTGCGCCGCCGCCCGGATCGACAGGAACGGCGTGGCCAGCGCCGCGCCCGCCGTCATCTTCAGGAGGCTGCGGCGGCTGGTGATTATCGGGCTGTGTGTCATTCTGGGGTCTCCCGTGTTGGTGTTCGGTATTGTGTTTTCGTTCGGATCGGCTCACTCGGCCGCGACCCGGTCGCGGATCTTGAATTCGTTGCGTAGGGCGTTGACGATCCCACGCGTGCAGACATCGAGCAGGATGTCGCCCTTTTCCGCGGTGGCTTCCCTTGGTGAGGACAGCGTGCCGCTCGCGGGGGTCCAGTCCGGATGCGGCGGATAGACGTCGTAGGGCGGAAAGCTGGCAGGCGCGTGGTCGACGGCGCTTTCGAGGAACACGAGATCCGGATGCAGCCGCAGCATCAGTGAGGTTTCCAGCACGCCGCCATGCTCGATATCCCAGCCGAGAAAGCCGTCAGGATAAAGCTGCGCGATCGCCGCTTCATCCACGAAATCCCAGTAGGATAGAACCACGACCTTGGTGTCGTGAATGCCGGACCAACCCAGCTCTCGCAGGGCCAAGTCGACCCCCTCGGCGATGAACCATGCGTTCTCGAAATGGCCGTTGACTATGCAGATCTGCCGGTTGCCTTGGTGCACGAATTCGCGGACCACGTCGCGCAGCGCATGCACGAGACTCATCCCGTCGAGGCTGGTTGTGCCTGGAAAGAAATTGCCGCCGCCGGATTTCTGCTGCGATTTGTAGCCATAGGTGAAGGGCGGAGCGACGAGTCCGCCGACCTCCTGCGCCACGCGGCGCGCGAATTCGGTGGGCAACAGCACGTCGACATGCATCGGCATGTGATGGCCGTGCTGCTCCATCGAGCCGAAGGGGATGAGAATCGGCGCGCGCCCGCCGCGGGTGCGCCGCTGATACTCGGGCCATGGCAATTCTGCTGCAAAAACCGTGTCTTGTGCCATCTTGGTCCTCTCCCGATCTGGTCTGGCAGACCGTAGAACAGCTTGCGCTATGCTCAAAATTCATAGTAGCAATATGTGGATAAGGAATCTTAATCATGCGCCAGTTCGTCAACCTGCAAACCGATCTGATTCGCACCTTCGTCACCGTGGTGGATTTGGGCAACTATACCGAAACGGGCCAGGTCCTTGGCCGCACCCAGCCCGCGATTTCCCTGCAGATCAAGCGGTTGGAAGAGCTTGTCGGAGCCAAGCTGCTGCAGCACAAGGGCAAGGCGCTCGAGCTCACGCCGCAGGGGCACGCGCTCATCGGCTACGCGCGCGAGATGCTGCGCCTCAACGACCGCGCCGTGGCCAACCTTCAGAAAGCGCGGTTCATGGGCGGACTGCGGGTGGGACTGCCCACGGACTATGCCATCAGCTATTTCCAGCGGATCATCGCGGATTTCGCCCATGCCAATGGCGATGTCAGCCTCGATATCCGCTGCGACTGGAGCCGCAACATCCTGAGCCAGCTTCACGTGGACGAGCTGGACCTCGCCATCGCCATCACCGACACGATGCCCGCGCCCTATGTCTCGCTCTACTGGTCCGAGCGCCCGTTCTGGGTGTGCGGGCGCGATTACCGCTTCAGTCTCGACAAGCCCGTGCAGATCATCGCCCATCCCGAGCAGTGTTTCTACCGCAAGCGCATGATCGACGCGCTCAACACCGAAGGGCGGGAATGGCGCATCTGTTTCGAGAGCCCGGGCATCACCGCGCTGCAGAACGCCGTGCTCGACGGTATGGGGGTGACCGCCCTGACCAAGAAGACGCTGCTTCCCGGCATGCGCGTGCTCTCGCCCAAGGAGGGCTTTCCGCCGCTGGCCAACCTGCATGTCGGACTGTTCTACAAGCATATCAAGGCGTCCGATGCGGCGCTCAAGCTGATCGAACAGATCACCGAAGGCGTCAGCGCCTTTCGCAAACCGACCTTGGCGCGCGGCTGACACTGCATTTGCCTTTCTTATTCAAAAATCAATCCTATTAATTATGTTTCTCAGGGCTTTGCTGCTAGCGGATATGTATCCAAGACAGCGAGGAGACCCCCTGAAATGCTTGACGACATGCTGCACGTGACCGAGTGGCACAACGGAGAAAAAGAATTTTCGCCGTTCTCCGACAATGAAATGGCCCGTCGCCAGAACGAACTGCGCGACTGGATGGCCCAGAACGACGTCGATGCCGCGCTCCTGACCTCCTACCATTGCATCAATTATTATTCGGGGTGGCTCTACTGCTATTTTGGGCGCAAATACGGAATGGTCATCGACCAGAAGAACGCGACCACCATCTCGGCCGGCATAGACGGCGGCCAGCCGTGGCGGCGGAGCTTCGGCAGCAACGTCACCTATACCGACTGGCGTCGTGACAATTTCTACCGCGCGGTGCAGGGGCTGACAAAGGGGGCGCGTCGCATAGGGATCGAGTTCGATCATGTCTCCCTCGAATACCGCAATCTACTTCAGGATGCGCTGCCTGGTGTTGAACTCGTCGATGTGAGCGGGCCATCGATGTGGATGCGGACGATCAAGTCTGACGAGGAGATCAAGCTCATCCGCGAGGGCGCGCGGGTGGCCGATGTGGGTGGCTACGCCGTGGCGGGCGCGGTGCGCGCGGGCGTGCCCGAGCACGAGGTCGCGATCGCCGGCACCAACGCCATGATCCGCGAGATCGCCAAGTCCTTCCCCTTCGTCGAGTTGATGGACACGTGGACATGGTTCCAGTCGGGCATCAACACCGATGGCGCGCACAATCCGGTGACCAACCGCGTCGTGCAGTCGGGCGATATCCTCAGCCTGAACACCTTTCCGATGATCTTCGGCTATTATACCGCGCTCGAACGCACGCTTTTCTGCGACAGCGTCGATGATGCGAGCATGGACATCTGGGAGAAAAACGTGGCCGTGCATCGGCGCGGGCTGGAACTGATGAAGCCCGGCGCGCGCTGCATGGATATCGCGATCGAGCTCAACGAGATGTATCGCGAATGGGACCTGCTGAAATACCGCTCCTTCGGCTACGGCCACAGCTTTGGCGTGCTCAGCCATTATTACGGCCGCGAGGCGGGGGTGGAGTTGCGCGAGGACATCGAGACAGTTCTCAAGCCCGGCATGGTGGTGTCGATGGAGCCGATGGTCATGATCCCCGAGGGCCAGCCAGGGGCCGGCGGCTACCGCGAGCACGACATTCTCGTGATCGGCGAGGACGGGGCCGAGAACATCACCGGCTTCCCCTTCGGCCCTGAACACAACGTTCTCGGCGGCAACTAACGCCCGTCATGGTGAAGCAAGCCACTATACTCGTTGCGGCAGCCAGCGTCTTCCTGACGCTGGTTGTCGTATTAACGAACAGCTTCGCCAATGAGCCAGCACGCGAACACTGGCACGCGGCGGCAGCAAAGTCGGTTGCTCTGCTCATGGCATCCAGGGCAGGTTTTTGAGACATTTCGCAACGCGAGGCTTCGCCTGACCGCCACTGAACTTTAACTTAGCCGCGACCAGCACCCGATTGGTATGTATGCCGAGAGCATTGGTCACGGTCTGTGCCTAGGACTTCAGATTCGTGCCGGGACCCGGCGTGCTGTGTTCTCACGGAGACCGAGCCATTCCTCAGGGTCTCGGGGCCGAAGCCCGGGCTGCGCGTGCGGGGATACGCCGCCCGGGCCGACGGGCTGCTCGGTCTCGTCATGTCCTACTTCCCGAAGATCGCCCGGATCGCCGCGCGGCCGCGGCTGGTCATGCGCGGGTCGCTGTGATCCGAGGCCTCGCGGATCTCCTGCAGCCAGCCGAGCTCGTTGCCGGTGACCGGCGTGCCCATGATTTCCACGAGCGCGTGCGCCGCCGTGTCGCCCTCCACCTGTTCGAGCGTCAGGCGCAACAGGTAAGCGGGATCACATTCCAGCGCGCGCGCCAGGCTGGGCACGCGATCAAGCGGCAGCTTGCTGGAGCCGCCCTTCAGCATGGAGAGCATGTTGACGCTGACGAACCCGGCCTCGACGGCGATCTCGATCTGCGACTTGCGGGGCTTGAGCTCCATCACGCGCTTCTCGATGTATTTCGCAAGCCGGGTATCGGCATAGGGCTTCTTCGGCATTTTCTTCACCTTTTCAGTCAATTGTCTCACAGCGCATCGGCTGCTTGCTTTATTCATAGCAACGGTCTGACGGGGAGCGGGTGGGGTTTTGCTGTCTAAACAGCAACCTGAATCGTGGTGATCTCACATGATGATCGAGGAATGCTTCAACCTCGACCCCAGCCATCAAATGCCTCCCCAGAAACTTGATGCTGTTCTTCGTTCTCGTGCATCAGGGCAATTGACAACGGTAACGTGTTAATGTTACTACAGCCCCATAAATGGAAATCAGAGGTTCACTCATGGCACTCACAGCAGCAGAAAAGCAAAAGGCGTATCGTGAACGGGAACTTGCGCAACGCAAAGCGGCTCCAGATAGCACCTATCCATACCTACGAGAGACGTTTTCGGAGTTCCTTCAGCACGAAGGCAATTACCAGAATGTCGAGATCGCAATGGCACTCGCGGGGATACAAGCGCCCGTGATCGAGGATGAGCGGGACCCCGAATGTTTTGCACTAGAAGAAGTGGTCGCCGAAGTTGACAACCCGTTCCCCGGTTCCAAGGGCGCACTTGGGCGGGCGCAGGTGCTAATCGAGTGCCTGCTTGATGCCGCGAACGAACTTGCCAACGTGGTGAACAAATACGAGCGCCAAGAAGTCGAAGCACGCCTCGCAGAGCTGGAAAACTCTGACAATGTTGATCGCGCGACGGAGATCAACAAGGCAGTGAAGCTCAACAAGATTCTGGACTTGCTGAACAAGCGGGTTCGCAGGGACTTCCCTCAGTGGAAGGTAACGGGCGTGTAGCCCATGAACCGCGGACGGCTTGCCAGCAGAAGGAGTATTTGATGGCCAGACCGATCCGCAACTTGAAACGCCAATCACGAAAGGGCGAAAAATGGTAGTGAAGGTGAGTTTTAACGAATTCCTCGAAATTCAGGAGGCAAGCCGGGAAAGTGAGGCACTTGCATCTTTCAAGAGATTCATGGACAGGCCCAAGATGATCAATGAGCTTGATTCAATCTACGTGGAACTGTCGAATTATGGATTTCATCGCGAGACGCTGCTGCCCAGTGAGCCGGACAACTTACTCTTTGAGATAGAGGAACTTGCAAGGCAGCTTGAAAGCAGTGGCCATCGGTTGGGGATCTTCACGGACGCCTTTAAATGGCTCCATTACAAGGGTATCGATGCGATGCGCAAGAACTCGACGCCGGTCCACATCACGCGTCGCGACGGTAGCGTGACCGAGGGCCTTTGGTGCCTCAAGAAAGGCGCACACGGGACGGGTGTCGATATCGTATACCTGTTCAGTGGTGATGCTTTTGATATCAATATTGTCCCCAAAGGTTGTTCGGAGAACCAGCGTGAGCTCCGTGTCAAGGAGGCCTTGTGCGAGTTGGCCGAAGAGCAGGAAATGGCAGCATAGTCGAGAGTCGCACAACTCCGATCTGTATATTTTCAACCCGCCAGCAACAGCTGGCGGGTTAGCCATCTTCCATCAGCTAGGCTGTGTTAGCTGTGCTTTGGCGATCAGCTAGCGTCTTGGGTGGTGCCTGCGGGCCAAGGCCGGAGTGCTTATGGAAAGGCTGACGAACAACCGAAACATCGGGGGGTGGGCACGTGATCGAGCGGCAGCTTGCTCGAGCCGTTCTTGATCATGGTGACCATGTTCTGGCTGACAAAACCGGCTTCTACCGCGATCTCGATCTGCGACTTCCGGGGCCTGAGTTCCATCACGCGCTTGTCAATGTATTTCGCGAGCCGGGTCTCAGCGTGAGGTTTCTTCGGCATCGTCTTCCTCTTTTCAGTCAGTTGTCTCACAGCGTGTCAGCTGCTTGTTTTCTTCATAGCAACGGCCTGACGGGGAACGGCCGGGAGACAAATTTAATCCCACAGCGCCACAGTTCTCTGGGGCACATGACGGAAATGCTGTTCGTGGACGAAAGCGCTGCTGGCAGCACGAGCGACTGGCGCCTATTCCCTGTTGGAGCATGTTTCTCGAACAATTGGGGACCGGTCGGACCAGTTGGACAGTCCGGATCAACGTAAGGTCTCGGGTCACCCGGACCAACGGGACGCGCATATGCGCCGCGCGTCAAGAGCGGTCCAGGTGGTCCACCTGGTCCAGCGCGTTCGGGGATTGATTACCAGATCATCCCCGAAAGCACCCAGGTTGCCTCATAGGTCAGTCGAGCAATGCCAACCCTAGCTGAATTTTGCTATACATTGTGCTATACAAATTGCTTGACAATAAAATTGAAAATTAATGTATATCAAATATGTACGTTCATGAGATTGCCAAGTTGTCGGACATCGTCTCCGCCACTTGCCTACAACTGGCAATTATATCTAAAAATCAAATACATAGACGTGGCAGAGAAAGTTCAACCACACACGATAACCACACACGTTTACCACACACGATTGGCGTTAGTGGGGTTCCTGTTTCTCGGTTGAATCACCTGGCCCGGCCTCCCTCCTGGCCCTGGACATGGCCTCTGTAATCGCCATCGTCTCGACGCTCACCCGCGTCACCCGCAGGATCAGGTCGATCACCTCTGAGGAAGCAGTAGTGGCGAACAGTGAACTTTTTGTCAGGTGGCGAACACTAGGGTCAGGATTCATAACCAGAACATGACGACGGCAGCCAATGCGCATGCGGACAGGAAGACTTTGGGGCACCTGTCGTAGCGTGTT
>MRWG01001877.1_pt1 | contig 11839 bp, 10 predicted proteins | sample 1013341 | NCBI WGS metagenome assembly MRWG01 (sample SAMN06117577, study PRJNA244670) | biofilm metagenome | biome: Water; feature: Cathode Biofilm; material: Biofilm; isolation source: microbial consortium enriched at the cathode of a solar microbial fuel cell | place: USA: District of Columbia ... | reverse complement strand
CGCCATACGGGCTCGCAGGCGCAGTCTGGACGCGCGATGTGGGGCGTGCGCACCGGGTTGCGGCGAAAGTTCGCGCTGGCACATTCTGGATCAACAGCTACAAGACCATCAACGTCATGTCGCCCTTCGGCGGCTTTGGCCAGTCGGGCTACGGGCGCTCTTCCGGTCGGGAAGCGCTCGCAGCTTACACGACAACAAAATCTGTCTGGGTCGAAACCGCAGCCGACCCGACCATCGGCTTCGGTTACGCGCCGGGCTGAATCGTATGGGCGGCCCCCTCGGGCCGCCTTTTGTTCCATCCGGGGCCGCAGAAAGAACGGCCCCCGGATCATGAGAGGGGATCTCTATGGAGAAGACGAAAGATATTCTTTTCGACTGGCGCCTTCATTTGAGCGTGCTGGTCATCACCGTCATTGCGGAGGCCGTCGGCGTCATCGCAGTGCCCATTGGCATCGGCTCGATCCTGCTTCTGCCGCTGCTCTACGCCTTCGTGATGGGCTTGATTCTCAACCCCAATGTGATCAGCAAGATGAAGGGCTGGATGGGGCAGCGCGAGGTTCGCGCAGCATCACCGCTGATCGTGATCGCGATCATGCCATTCATCGCCAAATTCGGCACGATCATCGGACCGTCGATGGAGAAGATCATCGCCGCCGGTCCGGCGCTGATCCTGCAGGAGCTGGGCAATCTGGGCACCATTCTGCTCGCCTTCCCGATCGCCGTTCTGCTGCTCGGCATGGGGCGCGAAGCGGTTGGCGCAACCTTCTCCGTCGCGCGTGAGCCGAACATCGCGATCATCGCCGACAAATACGGCCTGAAGTCCCCCGAAGGCGCGGGCGTCATGGGCGTCTATGTGATCGGAACGCTGTTCGGCACCTTCATCTTTGCCATTCTGGCTTCGCTTCTGGCGACGTCGGGCTGGTTCAGCATCGAGGCGCTGGCCATGGCCTGCGGCATCGGCTCGGGCTCCATGATGGCCGCCTGTTCCGGCGCGCTGACCCATGCCGTGCCGGCAATGGAGGAGCAGATCCTCGCTCTGGCCGGAGCCAGCAACGTGCTGACCTACGCAACCGGTCTTTACCTCTGCATCTTCGTCGCCCTGCCGGTGACCGAGAAGCTTTATGACCTTCTGGGCCGCAAAGAGCCCGCCACCAACAACGCCGGAGAATGATCATGAGCACTGCTGAACTCCCCGTTGATTACGAAGCCGAGGCGAAGCCGGATCTGGCAGAACACGCTGTTCTGCTGCTCGTTGTTTCCCTCGTTGCGCTGGTGGGCAACACGGTCGCGACAGACGCAACCGTCCTGCAGGGGCTGGCCGGACTGGCCGTCCTTTACGTGATCGCCATGGTGGGCCTCGTCCTGACCTATGTGGTGCCGCTCAAGCTGCCATCCGTTGCGTGGATCTCGCTCGTCGGCATTCTGGTGACCCTGCCATGGACACCCGGCAGCGCCTGGGTGCTCGACAAGGTGAGCCATGTGAACTTCCTCACGCTCGCCACGCCCTGTCTGGCCTATGCCGGTATCGCCATCACCAACCGCGAAATCAGCATCGCCAAGTCGTCCGGCTGGAAGATCTTCATCGTGGCGGTCTTCGTGATGACCGGCACCTATGTCGGGTCGGCCATCATCGCAGACCTGTTCCTTTGACCAGCGCCCTGCGGCCGGTGCCCTGAGGGCAAAAAGGCCGCAGGAATTGAAAACCAAAGCGGCTTTCGAGCGCCGGAATGGCCCTCGGAAGCCGTTTTCTTTTTGTCGCTCGGCATGAGTGAGCCGCTGCCCGCAGAACGGGCCAGCACCCCTCTCTCCACGGTCCTCCGCCTGCGCATAGACGCTCGGTGAGCGGATGAAACCTCATTTATTTCAATGTGATTGACGCGCTTCCCAAAGCACCTTCCAGTCTTGCGCGGAGCTTCGCGGAGGGCCGTTTCGATCATTTCGTTTGACGGCATTTTTAAAAAGACTTAATAAGTTCGGTAACAGAACGAACTAAAAGAAGACGCCGTGAACGAAGCTCCGCGCATCTCCCGTCAATTCTCCCTCTGCATGGTCATGGAGGCGATCGTTCATTGCGGTCCGATCTCCCGCGCCAGCATCGCCAAGCAGACCGGTCTCTCCAAGCAGACGATCTCCGAGATCGCCCGTCAGCTCGAGGAAGATGGCTGGATACGCGAGACGGGGCGCACCACGGGGCATGTCGGGCGCAGCGCGGTCACATATGAGATCGTTCCGGATGCGGCCTGCATCGCAACCGTCGATCTGGGAGGCACCAAAGTGCGGGCGGCCATTGCCGACCTGTCGTGCCAGGTGCTCGCGGAAGTGACGGAACCGACCGATGAACGCGGCGGCATTCATGTGATCCGCCAGATGGCGCGTCTCTGCCGGGAGGCCGCCGATCTCAACAACATCGCTTACGAAAAAATGCGCATGGCCGTGGTCGGCGTCCCGGGCGCTCCCGATCAGGAAAAAGGGCGCATCGCGATGTCGCCCAATGTGACGGGCTTCGACACACTTGATGTCAGAGCGACGCTTGCAGGCGAGCTCGGCGTCGAGGTTATTCTGGAGAACGACGTAAATCTCGCAGCCATTGGCGAGCACTGGATCGGCAGCGTCGCCGGCGTCGATGATCTTGCCTATATCGCGATCGGCACGGGCATTGGCGCAGGCCTCATGGTCGGTGGCGAACTGGTGCGCGGTTTCGGGAACGCAGCCGGAGAGCTTGGCTTCCTGCCCTTTGGCACCGACCCGTTCGAGGCGGAATCGCTGCAGGTCGGCGCTCTGGAACGTGTAACCGCAACGGTCGGCATTCGCAGGCGCTACAAGGAATTGTCCGGCACTGAACTCGACGTTCCCGGCATTTTCGATGCCCTGCAGGCGGGTGACGCGCACGCCGTACAGGTGCTCGACGAGACCGCCCGCTATGTGGCGCGCGCAGTGGCGGCAATCTGTGCCATCACCAATCCGGGCAAGGTCGTTCTCGGCGGTTCCATTGGCAGCCGCATGGAGCTTGTCGAACGTGTGCGCGAACTTCTGCCGCTGTGCTTCCCGTCTCCGGTGGAACTCGATGTTTCCGAGCTGGGCGCGCGCGTTGCCATCGTTGGCGGCGCAGCCGTCGGGCTGACACATCTTCACGCCACGCTTTTCTCCGGAGGCATCCCCGGCGCGGAAATCACGCTGCCGCCGGCCCGCGTTGTGAAACTGGTGGAGGCGGCACAATGACAGGCGGCAACACGCTTCAGGAGAGGCTGAAGAGCGCTCTGGACGCCGATGCGGCGGTGGCGCTGCTCAAAGGCGCGATCGCACGCGAGAGCGTGACCGGCAACGAAGCGAACTTCGTGTCCTACCTTCAGGAGCAGATGCAGACGCTCGGTCTTGCACCGCAATCTGACGACTTTCTTCCCGGTCGCCCGAATGTATGGGGCGCGCGCAAGGGCCACGGCGAAGGTCCACGCCTTCTCTTCATCGGGCACACGGACACGGTTCACGTGCGCGGCTGGGCCGAACACTGGAAAGGCACCGAGCGCGAAGACCCGTTTTCGGGCGCCGTCATCGATGGCGAGATCTGGGGCAGGGGCTCCGGCGACCTGAAGGCCGGCATCACCGCTTCGCTTTCGGCCCTCGCACTTCTCGACCGCGCCGGCATCAAGCTCAAAGGCGGTGTCGCCTACGCCTTTGTCGGCGACGAGGAAAGCGGCGAACCCGACACGGGCGTGAGCGCCGGCATCAAGGATCTGACGCAGCGTTTTGAAAGCGGTGAGATCGAGAAGCCGGATTTCGCTGTCTATGTCGAGCCGACACAGCTTTCCATCTTTCCCGCCCAAATGGGCTTTTTCATCGCGGATGTGACGATCACCGGCAAATCGGCCTATTTCGGCGTGCCCGAAGAAGGCGTCGATGCGCTGAAGGCCACGCATCGGGTTCTCGAAGCAATCTGGCGGCACTCGGACGTCATTGGCGCGCGCGCCAGCCATCCGCTCGTCGGCCGGGCCTTCGCTCTCGTAACGGGCATCGAAGGCGGCGGTTACATCGCGGTTCCGGGCGAATGCCGCTTCTCGCTGATCCGCAAGCTTCTGCCCGGCGAGGCGCTGGACGATGCCGTCGGTGAACTCGAAAGCGTGATCAACGAAGCGATTTCCGGCACCGGCACCACCGTGGCGATCAACTATCCCGCCGGGCGTGACCATCCCCATGGCGGCTCGCCCACCGAGGTCGATCCCGAGCGGGCCGACATTCAGGCGCTTGCCGCTTCGATGAACGGTGCGCTTCCCGGGCGCGGCGCGATTGCGGGCGCGCCTTACTGGTCGGAAGCGCCGTTCCTGATCGAGCGGCTCGGCTGTCCAACGGTCTATTGCGCGCCGGGCGACATCACGAATTGCCACACTTTCGAAGAGCGGGTGAGCGTGGAGGAATACCTCGCCGGCATCGTCGGGTTCGCCAGTTTCATCGCCGGCTATTGCGGCACTCAAAACGCATAAACGCCCAAAAGGGCAAAGCAAAGGGGAAGAGGAGAACACAATGTCTATCGTCAATCTGCTTCGCGCAGCATCTTTGTCTGCGCTACTCGCTGCCGGTGCGGCTCACGCACAGACCGTTGGCCCGCAGGGCGAAACCGCCACGCCGTCCGGTGAGATATCCGTGCCCGACGACAGGGTGGATGCACTCAAGAACGGCAAGCATCGCGCGGCCCTTCTCTGGCACGACCAGTCCGATTTCGTGAACGCCGTCACCGCCGGCGCAAGCGATGAGTTCGCGCGACTCGGCATCGAAGTCGTCGCCACCACCAGCGCCGGTTTCGACGCAGCCAAGCAGCGCAGCGACATCGAGACCGCCATGGTCAAGTCGCCCGACATCATCCTGTCCCTGCCGCTCGATCCCGTAACCTCGGCAGCCGCATTCGAAGAAGCGAAGGAAAAGGGCGTAAAGCTCGTTTTCCTGTCGAACCTGCCGAAGGACTATGTGCACGGCACGGACTATGCGGCGGTCGTGACGGACGATCTGTTCCAAATGGGCAAACAGGCTGCCGACGCGCTGGCAAAGGCGATGGACAGCAAGGGCACGGTCGGCTGGATCTACCATGATGCCGATTACTACGTGACCAACCAGCGCGACAACGCATTCAAGACCACCATCGAGAACGACTATCCGGATATGAAGATCGTTGCCGAACAGGGCATCAGCGACCCTGCGCGCGCCGAGGAAATCGCCAACGCGATGCTGCTGAAAAACCCGGATCTGGGCGGCGTTTTCGTCACCTGGGCAGGGCCGGCCGAGGGTGTTCTCGCGGCGTTGCGCGCCAATGGCAACAAAACCACCAAGATTGTCACGCTCGACCTGAGCGAGCCCGTGGCGCTCGACATGGTGCGCGGCGGCAATGTCACGGCCATCGTTGCGGACGAAGCCTATGAGCTTGGCCGCGCCATGGCTGCGACCGGCGCGCTTGCCATTCTGGGCGAGGAAACGCCCGCCTTCATCGTCGCACCCGCCGTCACCGCGACCGCCGACAATGTGGGTGAGGCCTGGCAGCAGTCGCTGCACGTCGATGCGCCGAAAAGCGTAATGCAGGCCGGAAAATAAGATCAGCGGGCCAATGGTCGGGGGGCCGGCCCGCACAGAGCATCGGACCGAGAAGTCGAGCCCCGTTTTCGGTTCGATGCTCCATTCAAAAGCCCGGATCGGCCTTTGTGCGTCCCAATGGACGCAGCGATCCGGAATCTCGCCGAAATCTCGGAGGAAATGAAATGAAACTCAGGGCTTTGCTTGCCGCGATGCCGCTTCTCGCAACCAGTGCGACGATGGCCTTTGCCGAACAGCCAAAGACTGTCGGCCCGAACGGTGAAGCGCCGACGCCGGCCGCCTCGCTCACACTGAGCGACGCGGACATCGAGACCATCAAGTCCGGTGGCCACACGGCGGCGCTCGTCTGGCACGAGCTTTATGACTGGTCGAACGCCGTTGCCCAGGGTGCGAAGGATGAGTTCGCCCGGCTTGGCATCGAGATCGTCGCCGAAACCGATGCCGGGTTCGACACGGCCCGTCAGAAGGCCGATGTCGAGACGGTGATGGCCCGCGAACCGTCGATCATCGTGTCGCTGCCCATAGATCCGCCGACGGCGAAATCGGTCTACGGTGTCGCGCGCGATGCCGGTGTCAAACTCGTGTTCATCGACAATGCGGTTGAGGGCTTCACCCATGGTGAGGACTACACCACCGTGGTGTCGGCCGATCTCTTTCAGATCGGCAACAAGGCCGCAATCGCCCTTGCCGAAGCCATGGGGGGCAAGGGCAAGGTCGGCTACATGTTCCATGATGCGGATTTCCCGGTCACGAACCAGCGCGATGGCGCGTTCAAATGGACCATCGAGAACGATTATCCGGAAATCGAGATCGTCATCGAGTCCGGCATGACGGACCCGGCAAACGCCGAGAACATCGCAAGCGCGATGCTCTCCCGCAATCCCGATCTCGACGGCATCTACACGCCCTGGGCCGAGCCCGCTCTCGGCGTCCTGTCCGTTCTTCGCCAGCAGTCCAATGACCACACGAGAGTGGTCATGATCGATCTGAACGAGCCGGCTGCGCTCGACATGCTGAAGGGCGGCAACATCGCGGCGATTGTTGCCGATGAAGCCTACCAGATCGGCGTCACGGCGGCGCGTGCGGCGGCCGCTGGCCTTCTCGACAAGCCGGTCGAGCCGTTCCTCGTCGTGGATGCGCTCAGCGTCGGCTCCGACAATGTCGTCGATGGCTGGATGCAGTCCATGAATCGGCAGCCCCCGGAAACGGTCAAGGCAGCCGCCCGCTAATCGTCCCGGCAGGCCGTTTCGGCGGCCTGCCAGTCAGCACAGTTTTCAGAGACATCACATGTTCCAGCGCACTCCCGCGATTGCCAGAAAGTTCGATCTGCAAGGCAGTGTCATCTATCTGGGTTTCATTGCGATCTTCCTCTTCTTCGCGGTCACGCTTGCAGATGACGGCTTCCTGACAACCAGGAACCTCTCGAACATCGTGCTTCAGACCGCGCCCGCGACGATCATGGCCATCGGCCTCGTCTTCGCGCTGTCGGCAGGCGAGATCGATCTTTCCTTCGGCTCCATCGTTGCCGTTGCCGCACTTTCCGGCGCCGTGGTGATGCAGGAGCACTCCATGTTCCTCGGCATTCTTGCCGGGCTGGGAGCCGGTCTCGCCATCGGCTGGATCAACGGAGTTCTGGTGGCCTATCTGCGCCTGCCATCCTTCCTGGTGACACTGGCGACCATGGGCCTGTTTGCCGGCGTTGCACGCTCCATGACGGATCTGCGCTCCATTCCCGTGCTCAACGACACGTTTGCAGGCTTGTTCGGCTCAGGAACGCTCTTCGGCATTCCGTCGCTTGTTCTGTGGACACTCGGCGCAGTGATCGTGGGCCATCTGGTCTATCGCGAAAGCCGTTTCGGCGCGCATGTGATCGCGACCGGCGACAATCCGCGCGCCGCACAGGTCTCCGGCATCAAGGTGCCGCGCATCCGGCTTGCGGTTCTGATGATCAGCGGCGGCTGCGCCGGCCTTGCCGGCCTCCTTTACGCAGGGCGGCTTCAGGCAGCCAAATACACGCTTGGAGAAAGCGATCTCATGACGGTGATCGCGGCCGTGATCGTCGGCGGAACCGCGCTCAATGGCGGCAAGGGGTCGATCATCGGCGCTCTCGTCGGCTCGCTTCTGATGGGCATGCTCAACAATGGGCTCATTCTGATGGGGCTTGCGGTTTCTGATCAGATGATCGTGCGTGGACTGATCATCCTCCTGGCCGTCGCCATTTCCCTGCGGGACACGACCCGCGCCTGACCCGAATTTCTGGAGAGATCTCATGTTTCTCGATGTTCTGAGACGCCGCAACCCGGCCTTCATCGAAGCGGCCATCCGCCTCCATCAGGAAGGCAGGATTCCTGCCAATGCCTATGTTCTCGATCTCGATGCGGTCGAGGAGAACGCCCGTCACTTCCGCGCAGCCGCCGACAGGCACAACCTCAAGGTCTTCGCGATGACCAAGCAGGTTGGCCGCAACAGCGGCTTCTGCAAGGCAGTCATGCGCGGCGGCATTGACCGCGCCGTGGCGGTCGATATGGCATGCGCCGTCGCCTGCGACCGGGTCGGTCTGAAAACCGGGCATCTGGGCCACCTCGTTCAGGTGCCGCGTCACGAGGCTCCCATGGCCGCCTCCCATCTCGCCCCCGATTACTGGACGGTTTTCAGCCGCGAGAAGGCGCAGGAAGCAGCACAGGCGGCAAAGCGTGCCGGGCGCACGCAGTCGCTCCTTGCGCGCATCCACACGCAGAAAGACACGTTCTACCGCGGACATGAGGGTGGTTTCCCGGCAGAGGAAATTGCCGAAGTGGCCGCGATGATGGATGCGCTCGACGGTGCGCAATTCGCCGGTCTCACCACGTTTCCCGCACTCCTTTACGATCAGGAGAAGAAGAAGGTTCTGCCCACGCACAACCTCACCACGCTGGCGCGTGCGGCGGAAGCTCTGGCAAAAGCCGGACGCACTGGCATCGAGGTCAATGCGCCGGGCACCACCTCGTCCATCGTTCTGGACATTCTCGCCGAGGCCGGTGCCACGCAATGTGAGCCGGGCAATGGCCTTCACGGCACCACGCCGCTGCATGCAATCGAGGATCTGCCCGAGCAGCCCGCCGTACTCTACCTCTCCGAGGTTTCGCATCTGCACCAGCAGCGGGCTTACTGTTTCGGCGGCGGTCTCTACATCGATCCGGTCTTCCCGGATTACGATGTTCAGGCAATCGTTTCCGACACCCCCACCGTCGCGCAGAACGCCATGGCGAGCGTTGAAATCCCGCCACCCTCGGCAATCGATTATTACGGCATGATCGACACGACGGGTTCGGCGAAACCCAAGCCGGGCGACAGCGTGGTGTTTGGCTTCCGCGGTCAGGCTTTTGTCACCCGTGCCTTCACGGTCGGCGTTTCCGGCATTTCAAAGGGCGATCCAAGGGTCGAGACCATCGAAAATCCGTTTGGCGTCGTGCAGGACTGGCCGGAGCTGAGGTAAATCATGACCGCACATTCCGAAAAAGAAGCCGGCCCCGTTCTGGAGCTTGAGAACATTCACAAGGCGTTCGGTGGCGTCGTCGCCATCGAGAACTTCTCGCTGGACCTGAAAGCCGGCGAGATCGTCGCGCTCGTGGGTGACAATGGTGCAGGCAAGTCGACCCTGATCAAGATCATCTCCGGCGTACACGCCCCCACTTCGGGTACGATCCGGCTGGATGGCGAAGCGGTCAGCTTTTCCGATGCCAGCCAGGCGCGCTCGAGCGGTATCGAGGTGGTCTATCAGGATCTCGCCCTTGCCGATCAGCAGCCCGTCTACATGAACCTGTTCCTCGGACGCGAGAAGGTCCGCAAGCCCTTCGGCCTTCTGGACCGTCAGGGGATGATGCAGGAGACGCAGGCGCTGGTGGACGAGCTGGATGTGCGCATCCCCTCGGCGAGCGCAACGATCCGCGATCTTTCTGGCGGTCAGCGTCAGGGCGTCGCCATTGCCCGCGCCACGCATTGGGCGTCCAAGCTCATCCTGCTTGATGAGCCGACGGCCGCGCTGGGCGTTGCCGAAACCGCCAAGGTGGAACAGATCGTGCAGTCGCTGCGGGAGCGCAATCTCGCGATCCTGATCATCAGCCACAGTCTGGATCAGGTGTTCCGTCTGTCGGATCGGATCTGCGTGCTGCGGCGCGGCGTTCAGATCGGCATTCGCGAAACCGCGAAAACCGACAAGAACGAAATCGTTTCGATGATTACCGGTCTCGCATAGAGGCCGTCTGGCCGGCGGGGAGCATGCCTTGCACAACCCCGCCAGCCTTTCCCGTTAAGGAGCGTCTCTAAATAAGGCCGAGCCCGTTCACCAGGATCAGAACGATGGCAAGCGGCGCGACATAGCGGATGATGAAGTGCCATGCGCTCACCAGAACCGGCGCAATTGCCGAGCCATCAACCAGTTCCGCCACGGCAGTGCGCCTGAGCGTCCAGCCCACGAATATCGCGACCAGAAGCCCGCCGAGCGGCATGGTGATGTTATTCGTGAAGAAGTCGAGTGCATCGAGCAGGCCCTTGCCCCCGATCGTGTAGCCCGACCAGATGCCGAGGCTCAGCGAGGCGGGCACGGCCAGCGCGAAGGTGATCACGCCGATGATCAGCGCCACCTTGCGGCGGTTCGCTTCGCCTTCATCCACGAAATACACGATCACCACTTCCAGAAGCGCGACTGCGCTTGTCAGCGCCGCAATGGCGAGGAGAAAGAAGAACAGCGCGGAAAACAGAGCGCCGAAAGGCATCTGTGCGAAGATCGACGGTAAAGTGATGAATGTCAGGCCGGGGCCTGCCGAAGGCGTTGCGCCGAAAGCGAAGACGGCCGGCAGGATCACAAGCCCGGCCAGCACGGCGACCGCCGCATCGAGAAGCGTTACCGCCACTGCGGATGTGGCGATGTCGTCATGACGATTCAGATAGGAACCGTAGGTGATCATCGCCCCCATGCCGAGGGACAGCGAGAAGAACGCCTGTCCAAGAGCCGCCAGAAGCGTGTCCCAGGTGACCTTGGAGAAGTCGGGTTTCAGGAAGAAGGCTAACCCTTCGCCCGCACCTTCGAGCGTCAGCGAACGAAACACGAGCACCAGAAGAATTAGGAAGAGCGCCGGCATCAGAAAGCGCGCCGCGCGCTCAATGCCGCTTGCAACACCGCCCAGCGCAACGAATACGGTAAGCGCGATAAACACGGCCGTATAATACACCGGTTCCAGCGGATCCGTGATGAAGGCGTTGAAGGTGCTTCCAACCTGATCGAGATCGGAAACGAGGATCGATCCGGTGATCGACTTGACAGTGTAGGCAAGCGTCCAGCCTGCAATCACGCAATAGAAGGAGAGGATCAGAAAAGCGGTGAGAATGCCCATATAGCCGACCAGCGGCCACGCGCCGCCCGCCAGTTTCTTGAATGCCCCTGCGGGATCTAACTGCGTCGAGCGCCCGATAATGAGCTCTGCGACGAGGAGCGACAGGCCGATGGAAAACACCATCGCCAGATAGATGAGAAGAAACGCTCCGCCCCCGTTTTCACCAGTAATGTAAGGAAAACGCCAGATATTGCCGAGGCCGACAGCCGAGCCGGCCGCTGCCAGGATGAACCCCATTCTTGAGGTCCAGTGTTCGCGATTATGTGTCATTTGATTTTTCAACGAATGAGTTAAATGAATACGGTCCTGCCGAAGAGGGCGGCATCTGAAACCATGTGTCGCCAGAGAGATCCCTCCCTGCCGATGCGAAGTGCGGTTGCGGCGAACACCATAAAAGGCGCATTCCAGAGGTCATCGACCGGCTCTTCCTGCAGCAGGGATTTCACACTACGGCTGGGTGTTCGTCAGGTTTCGTTTAGCGCCAAAACGGCGTTTACAGCCCAATTCCGGCAGCTGCATAATCACATTGGCCGTCAGTTGGCAACAATCGCTGATCTGAGAAGGCGCTTCACGCGCCTGATCGCAAAGTTGTCGATAGCTGCGGCGCTTATGTTGCTCTTCGATTGAATGAAGCGCCGTGCTCGCACAAGCTGAAAACATGATTCGACCCGCCCCCTCGCGCACACAGACAGCTGCGGACACACCGCCGGGCGTTTGCGCGCCCCGCATTCCCGACTGGTTGCGCCGGGCTGCAAAGGCGCCAGCCTTTCCGAACACCGAGTTTGCGGCAGGGGCAGCACTGGGCGCGCTCGACATGCTTGTGCGTGGCGACATGGCCGCGGCGCAGGCATGGCGCTGCCGTCTTGCGCTTCGGGCTGCCGCCATCTCATGTC
>MRWG01001876.1_pt1 | contig 11840 bp, 6 predicted proteins | sample 1013341 | NCBI WGS metagenome assembly MRWG01 (sample SAMN06117577, study PRJNA244670) | biofilm metagenome | biome: Water; feature: Cathode Biofilm; material: Biofilm; isolation source: microbial consortium enriched at the cathode of a solar microbial fuel cell | place: USA: District of Columbia ... | reverse complement strand
CCGGCGAGCTCGCGCAGCCGCAGCTGGCGCGCGGCTTCCACCGCGGCTTCGAGGTTGGTCTTGAGCGCCGTCTCCTCGATGTTGCGCTCGCGGGTCGAACGGCCCGAGTTCACGTCGATCGCGACCAGCGCTTCCGTCTGGTTGATCACGAGGTAGCCGCCGGAGGGCAGCCGTACGACCGGATTGAACAGGCTTTCCAGCCGGCCCTCGATCTTGCGCGCCTGGAAAAGCGGAGTGGATTCCTTATAGGGCTGCACCCGCTTGGCGTGGCTCGGCATCAGCGAGCGCATGAAGTGCTTGGCTTCACGATAGGCCGCGTCGCCTTCGACCAGCACCTCGTCGACGTCGCGGGCGTAGAGGTCGCGGATCGCCCGTTTGACCAGACTCGCTTCCTCGTAGATCAGCGCGGGCGCGATCGCCTGGAAGGTCCGCTCGCGGATCTCCTCCCACAGGCGCAGCAGGAATTCGTGGTCGCGCTTGATCTCGGCCTTGGTGCGCTGAACGCCGGCGGTGCGGACGATCACGGCCATGCCGTCCGGCAGGTCGAGATCGGAAATCAGACCCTTCAGGCGCTTCCGGTCCTTGGCGTCCGTGATCTTGCGGGAGATGCCGCCGCCCTTGCCGGTGTTCGGCATCAGCACGCAGTAGCGGCCGGCGAGCGAAATGTAGGTCGTCATCGCGGCGCCCTTGCCGCCGCGCTCTTCCTTGGAGACCTGGACCAGCATGATCTGGCCGCGCTTGACGACCTCCTGGATCTTGTACTGACGGCGCGGCTCGGACCGACGCCGCTGCCGGCGGCGGGGCTTCTGTTCGGCCGCCGGCGCGTCCTCGCCGTCGTCGTCGTCCGAGGTATCGGCGGCGTCCGCCTGCGCCTCTTCGGCCTCGGCGCCGGCCTCTTCGTCATCGTCGTCGGCTTCGGCGGCGGATGCTTCCGCGTCCTCGACGTCGTCCGATGCGGCCGAGGCTTCGGATTCGCCCGGCTCGTCCGACGCGGCGGACGCGTCCTGATCCTCGACGTTCGTCTCGTCGTCGGCGTCGTCGTCATCGCTGCGGTTGCGCGGCGCGCGGGGCTCGTCCGGTTCGTCGTCGTCATCGACGTCCAGGCGGTCGGCTCGGTCGGCCGCCGCGGCGGCGGCGAGCGCTTCGCGGTCCGCGACGGGAATGCGGTAGTAGTCGGGGTGGATTTCGTTGAACGGCAGGAAGCCGTGGCGATTGCCGCCGTAGCTGACGAACGCCGCCTGGAGCGACGGCTCGACGCGCGTTACCTTGGCGAGATAGATATTGCCTTTGAGCGTCCTGAGCGACGCGCTTTCGAAATCAAACTCTTCAAGGCCGTTCTGGCCGACGACGACGACGCGCGTTTCTTCGCTGTGCGCCGCATCGATCAACATCGATTTGGACATTTGGGCTGGTCTCCGGGGCGGCGCCGGCGCGGCCCCCAGGGACGTCGCGCGCGCGCGCCCCGCCGCCGGTCGCGCGCAACGGGGCGCGTCGGGCGGGGGAGGGCGGATATGTGTCGATCGCGACGTTCATACAGGAACCGGGCAAGCGCCAATGGGATTGCGACAAAAACTGGAATCGGCCGGGGACGCTCTGCTCCTAAACAGACATGTCGCTTATCCGGCCGTTTTCGGCAGCGCGCCCGCGCTAGAAAGCAAGCAGGGCGGCGCGTCGAAACGTGACTCCGACCACGCTTGTAGAGCGGTAAGCGCCGCGGAACAACTAAAATCCGCCTTGGCGCGCATCTTTACCTTGCGTTAGGCGTGGGCGTGATGCATTGTGAGCTTGCTGCAACAAACTGGCGAAGCACGTTGATGCGGCTAGCTTTCTTGATAATCGTACTGATCGCGACCCAGATCACGACCTTGGGCGGGTCCGCATTTGCGGACGTCATCGGCGTGCGCGCTGCGGGCCGCGCCGACGGCGCGCGCCTCGTCGTCGACCTTGCGAAAGAGACGGCGTATCGCGCATTCGCGCTCTCCAACCCGGCGCGGATCGTCATCGACCTGCCGACAACGCGATGGCGCGCCGGCGGCCTGCCGCCCGGCGACGGCGCGGTCGCGTCGCTCAGGCATGGCCGGTTCCGGCCGGACATCTACCGTCTCGTCTTCGATCTGAAGCGCGAGGCCGCGATCGTCGACGCATCGATGATCGCCGGGACGGACGGGGCCGGCCGCCGCCTCGTCGTCGATCTTGCCTATGGCCGGGCGGCGACGAACGACCGGTTCGGCAGCCTCGATCCCGCGCCGCACGAGGCGACGCCAGCCCCGACGCCGGCACCGCGGGAACGCGTCATCGTCATCGACGCGGGCCATGGCGGCATCGATCCGGGCGCCCGCGGCGTCGGCGGCGTAATCGAAAAAGACATCAATCTTGAGGTCGCGCGCTCCGTGAAGCGGATTCTGGATGCGCGGCCGGGATATCGCGTCGTACTGACCCGCGACAGCGACATCTTCCTCAGGCTGCGCGAGCGGGTGCGGCGCGGCCGCGCCGCGAAGGCCGATCTTTTCATCTCCATCCACGCCGATTCACATCCGAACGACGAGGTGAACGGCGCGTCCCTCTACACCCTCTCCGAACAGGCTTCCGACCGTGAAGCCGCGCGCCTTGCGCAGTCGGAAAACCGCGCCGACCTGATCGGCGGCGTGCCAGTTGAGGGCGGTCCGAGCGAGGTGTTCGACATCCTCATCGATCTGGCGCAGCGCGACACCCAGAACCGCTCGTCGGCCGTCGCGGACGATCTGCTGTTCGCGCTTGCGTCGACCCAGCCGTTGCTGCGGCGGCCGAAGCGATCGGCCGGTTTCGCGGTTCTGAAGGCGCCGGACGTGCCGTCGGTGCTGATCGAACTCGGCTTCATCTCGAACCGCGCCGACGCGTCCCGGCTCGCGACGCGCGAGGGCCGCGACCATATCGCCGCCGCGATCAGCGCTGGCGTGGTCCGCTATTTCGACGGGGCGAACACCGCGCGCGTGCTCGAAGGACGCTGACGGCGCGCGCTATTCGGCCGGCAGGACGGAACGGATATAGGCGTCGATCGCCTGCATGGCGCTCTGGAACGTCTCGCCCGCAAACTGCGCGTCCGCGTCCGCGATGGTCCTGACGACGACGTTCGGGTTCTTGATCTGCGCGAAGCGCTTCGCGGTCGGTTCGGTCACGCCGTGATCAGGAAGCAGCGCCAGGGTCGGCGTCGTCACGTTGGCAAGCACGGTCGGCGTGTCGCGCTTCGGCTCGACGCCGTAATAGCTGACGATCGAGCCCTTCGTCGCCGCCACGGCGCCGCAATGCAGGAAGGGGACGTTCTCCACGATCGTGTCGGGCTCCAGGCCCGGGATCCGGGTCAGCAATGCTGCGAGGCCGTTCTGATAGCGCGCCCTGTACTCCGCGTCGGCTTCGGCCGGCGACCAGCCGAGCGGGGCGAGCAGGACCGCGGCCGCGACCTTGCGGCCGACGCCGGCGGAGAGGCTCCACGCGCTTTGTGCGCCGCCGCGGCCGACACCGGCCAGAATGACCGGCCCCAGGCCTTCGCCCAACAGCCAGTCCGTCCACGCGGCGATCTCCTTGATCGCGTCTTCGTGGCGATGCTCATGACGGGCGTTGCAGTCGAGCGGCGCCTCGCGGCCGCCGACCGCGAGGCTGAGGTTGATCGCAAGCGACGCGTCGCCCTGCTCCGCGAGCGCCGACTGCAGCCGCTCGACCAGGGGATCCTGGTAGGAGCCGAGCGTGTCGTGCACGATGAGGAAGGTTCGGAAGCCCGCGGCTTCGGGCCTGACATGCCGCGCCTTCAGATCCAGCGCGCCGAGCCGGATCGCCTCGATCACATCGATGGCGGGGCCTGCTGCGGCGCTGGCGGACACGGCGGCGAGCAGACAGGCGGCAAGCGCCGCGCGCGTCAATAGTCGCCACATCCGAGCCGGTTCGCTCCTGCTGACTTGCGAGGACGGAAGGATAGGCGGCAAAGGCTTGCCGCGCCAGTGCATTTTCCTTGAAATATCGGTGAAACAGCCTACCGGGCGCCGGCTATTTCTCCGACATTTGCCACACGCCGTCCCATTCGTCCGGGGGCGGCTGGTCGCGGTAGTAGCGGCAGCGGTTGAGGTAGACCTTGGCGGGACCGTCGCTCGGACGCAGGTCGAGCGCGCGCTCGAAGGCCCCGGCCGCCGCGTCCCACGCCCGCGCCCGGTAGGCCGAAATGCCGTCCTGGTAGGCTTCGAGCGCCCGCATCAGCCCGTCGCCCTCGATCTCCGCCAGGTGATCGAGCGCCTCGATGACCTCGACCGGCGCGCGCCGCCCCTTGACCCGGATGAAGTCGACCGGCCGCAGGAGGTGTTCGCTTTTCAGGAGGCCGGCGGTCGAGTCTGCCATCAGGATCGTCGTGCCGTAGTGTTTATTGGCGCCCTCCAGCCGCGAGGCGAGGTTCACGCTGTCGCCGATGACGGTGTATTCCAGCCGCTTCTCCGACCCGACGCTGCCGGCCAGCATCTCGCCTGTCGAGAGGCCGACGCCGATCGCAATCGCTTCCTGGCCGCGATCGGCTCGGCGGCGGTTCAGGACGGCGAGGGCGCGCTGCATTTCGACGGCGGTCAGGACGGCGTCGTCGGCATGCCGCCCGCTTTGGATCGGCGCGCCGAACACCGCCATGATCGCGTCGCCGATGTATTTGTCGAGCACGCCGCCGCGCTTGAAGATCACCTCGACCATGTCGGTGAAGTATTCGTTCAACAGCTCGACCACGTTCTTGGCGCTCATGCCTTCCGCGAGCGAGGTGAAGCGGCGGATGTCGGAAAAGAGCACGGTGGCGACGACGCTCTCGCCGCCCAGGCTCAACGTGTCCTGCTCCAGCAGGCGGTCGACCACCTCTTTCGCCATGTAGCGGGCCATGGCGCTCCTGACCCGCTTCTCGGTCGTGATGTCCTCAAACGCCAGCACGCAGCCGAGCGTCTCGCCCTCGACGCCGACCAGCGGCGAGACCGTCATGTTGACCGCCGCCTTTTCGCCGTCGGGCCGGACGAAGTCCGTATCGGCGTGATAGTCGTCCGCCCCGGTCGTGCTGACATAGTCGATGCTCTTCAGCACCCATTCGTTGCGGGAGCCGAACACCAGCTCGGCGGATCGCGGCGCATTGCCCAGGTCATCGAACTCGATGCCGAGAATGCGCTCGGCCGCCTCGTTCGCCTTCACCACGGCCCCCGAGGCGTCGAGCGTGACGACGCCGTTCGACAGCGACTTCAAGATGCCTTCGTTGTAGTTCTTGAGCTCCAGCACGTCGGAGAAGAGCTGCGCGTTCTGCAAGGCGATGGCGAGCTGGGCGGAAAAGGCCGAAACGCGCCGCTCGTCCTCCGGTCCGAAGGGGCCGCCCCGTTTGTTCAGCGCCTGCACGACGCCGACGGCCAAGCCGGCCCGGTCGAGGATCGGCGCCGCCAGGATGGAGTTGGTGTGAAAGCCGGTCTTCCGGTCGACGTCCTGGTTGAAGCGGGGGTCCGCATAGGCGTCCGGAATGTTGTCGGTCTTCCGGGTGGTGAAAGCGTCGCCCGCGATGCCGGCCGTCGTCGGGATGCGGATTTCGGCAATGTCGCCGCCGCTCGCGACGCGGGAAACCAACTCGTTCGTCGCCGGATCGTAGGCGAAGATCGTCGCCCGCTCGCAGTCCAGCAGTTCCGTCGTCGCCGCGCTGACCCGTTCGAACAGTCGGTCCAGGTCCAGTTCGGAGGACACCCATTCCGAGACTTCGAGCAGACGCGCCTCGTCGCGCTTGGCGCGATCGAGCTTTTCGTTGAGCCAGACCCGTTCCAGCGCGGCGGCCGCATGGCTCGACATGCCTGAAACGAGGTCGAGGTCGCCGCGGTCGAAGCTTCCGGCCTTCTTGTTCAGAACCTGGACGACGCCGACCGAGCGTCGGTCCGCGTTGACGACGGGCGCCGCCAGAATGGTCGTCGTCTTGTAGCCGGTCGCCTTGTCGACCGCACGATTGAAGCGAGGATCTGCATAGGCGTCGTCGATGATCTCGGCCTGGCCGGACTTGAAGACGGCCCCCGCGACGCCGCCGCCCGACGGCACGCGGATTTCGGAGACGCCCGCTCCGGTCGCGACGCGGGAGAACAGCTCGTCGCGCTCCGCATCGTGCAGGAACAACGTCGCCCGGTCCGCATCGACCGATGCGGCCACCAGGTTCACAAGGTCCGGAAGGATCGCGTCCAGGCCGCCGGGCCGATTGACCACTTCGGCGACCTCGATCAGCTTCCGGCTGCGCGCCAGTTCCGCCAGCAACGATTCTGCGAGCGCGCGGTCGCCGCCGACGATCCGCGCGACTATATCTGCGTCCGGCGCGCCGACAGCCGGTTGGGACGAATCGCTGGGCATAATTGCAGCGGCTCCAATAGGCTGGTAGGCAACAATATCGTTCGGACGCGGAAATAGCCAAGTTTTGTTGCGCTTGGCGATAGACCTTCATGCTTGCGGGAGCATGCGATGTTTTTCTGGATTGGCGCGACGCTGATCGCGTTGGCTGTGGCTGCGATCACCGCCGTCCGACTGATCCGGCGAACCGCCCGGCCGGCATGGCTGTCAGCGACCGGATTTGCGGTGGCCGCCCTCGCGGCATTCGGCGCCGCCGTCCAGGCGACGCAGGCGAGCCTGCAGACGCCGCCGCCGCCGCGCAGCGCGCCGACCGCGAGCGCGCATGGTCAGCCGGGCGCCGGCGGCGACGCCCAGAATTTCGACGCCCTGGTGTCCCGGCTCGAGGACAGCCTGAAGGCCAATCCGGACCAGCCGGAGCGCTGGGCGCTGCTCGGCCGCTCATACATGTCGCTTGGCGACGTCGAAGCGGCGCTGCGCGCGTTCGAGGAGGCGCTCGAGCGGACCGAGCCCCGCGATATCGCGCTCGTCGGGGAGTATGGCGAGGCCCTGGTCGCCGCCGGCAATGGCAAGGTCGTCGGCGAGGCGGAGGCCGCGTTCGCGGAAGTCCTGACCCAGGACCCGTCGAACCCGCGCGCACGTTTCTATCTGGCGGTCGCCCGCGCCGAGAAAGGCGACTATGCCGGCGCCAAGTCCGACCTCGAGGCCCTGCTGGCGAGTGCGCCCGAGGACGCGCCCTGGCGGGCCACAGTGTTCGAGCAGATCCAGGAGATCGAGGCCGCGATGGGCCGCGAGGCGCCGGCGCCGGGCCGACCTCCGACGGCGGCGGCGCCCCCGCCCGAACGGCCGCCGGGGCCGACGGCGGAGGACGTCCGCGCCGCCCAGGAGATGTCGCCCGACGACCGGATGGCGATGATCCGCGGCATGGTCGAAGGCCTTGCGGCGAAGCTCGACGACAATCCCGGCGACCTGCAGGGCTGGCTCAGGCTCGCCAACGCCTATCGGGTGCTGGGCGAGCCGGCGAAGGCCGTCGGCGCGCTCGAAGCCGCGCTGCGCATCCTGCCGAACGACCCTGCGCTGCTTGCCCAACTCGGCGACGCCAAGGTCGCCGCCGCGGGCGGGATCGTCGAACCCGACGCGGAGGCGATCTTCCGGAAGGCGGAATCGATCCGACCGGGCGCGCCGATCCCGCTGTGGCGGCTCGGCCAGGCTGCGAAGGCGCGCGGCGAGACGGAAGCGGCCCGCGCCATGCTGGTCGAAGCGCTCGCCAAGCTGCCGCCGGACGCGCCGGTCCGGGCGATGATTCAGCGCGATCTCGACTCGCTGTGACGACCGCCACATGGGGCGGCTGCGCGGGGCCGAAATTCGGCGATCGGCCGGGACATTTGCCTGAAAGGTCTGTAGGCTGACGCCGCGTCGCGCCGGGAGAGCCGCGGCGCGTGGATTCGAGGCCGCGCCCAGTGACCGACCGGGCCGCCACACGGAGCAGCGCTGGGGGGACCAGACCATGGCGAAAATGAAAGCATCGGACCTCTTCGTCAAATGCCTCGAAGAGGAGGGCGTGACCCACATCTTCGGCGTGCCGGGCGAAGAGAACGCCGACGTGATGATGTCGCTCAAGAAGAGCAAGCAGATCGACTTCGTGCTCTGCCGGCATGAGCAGGCGGCCGCCTTCATGGCTGACCTTTATGGCCGGCTGACCGGCAAGGCGGGCGTCTGTCTCGGCACGCTGGGGCCGGGTGCGACCAACCTCGTCACGGGCGTCGCCGACGCGAACATGGACCGCGCGCCGCTGGTCGCGATCATCGGGCAGGCCGGCACCGACCGTCTGCACAAGGAAAGCCACCAGAACATGGACTCGATCGCCATGTTCCGGCCGATCACCAAGTGGGCGCAGACCATCTACAACCCGGAAACCGTGCCGGAAGTCATCCGCAAGGCGTTCAAGGTCGCGGAGGCCGAGAAGCCGGGCGCCTGCGTCATCGAACTGCCGGAGGACATCGCCGAGCGGGAGATGGAGGCGATGGAGCCGCTGACGGTGCGCAAGACGCGCCGCCCGGCGGCCGACCACAAGGCGGTCAAGGCCGCGGTCGACATCATCGCCGAAGCGAAGAACCCCGTGATCCTGGCCGGCAACGGCGCCGTCCGGAAGCGGGCGTCGGAGCAGCTGCGCCGCCTCGCGCAGAAGACCGGCATTCCGGTGGTGAACACCTTCATGGGCAAGGGCGCCGTCTCCATGGACGACGAGCACTGCCTGTTCACCATCGGCCTGCAGGGCCGCGACCATGTCAACCTGCTGCTCGACGAGGCGGACGTGATCATCGCGGCCGGGTACGACCTTGTCGAATACGCGCCCTCTTTCTGGAACAAGGGCAAGCCGAAGAAGGTCGTGCTGATCGACTTCGAGCCCGCAGAGGTCGACGCGGCGCTTCCGGTCGAGGTCGACGTCGTCGCCGACGTCGCGGATTCGCTCTGGGCGATCAACGAGGAGCTGAACAATCGCTTCGAAGGCAAGCTGCCGCTCTTCGACATCAAGAAGCATGCGAAGCTGCGCCAGAACATCATCGACGACCTGACGGCGGAGGCGGAGGACAATTCCTTCCCGATGAAGCCGCAGCGCGTCGTCAACGAAATGCGCCGGGCGCTTGGGCCGGAAGACATCATGCTGTCCGACGTCGGCGCCCACAAAATGTGGGTCTCGCGCTACTACAATTGCTACGAGCCCAATACCTGCCAGATCTCGAACGGCTTCTGCACGATGGGCTTCGCGCTGCCGGGCGCGATCGGCGCGAAGATCGCGAAGCCGGACAGCAAGGTCGGCTGCATCGCGGGCGACGCCGGTTTCCTGATGAACGTGCAGGACCTGGAGACGGCGGCGCGCCTCAAGATCCCGTTCGTCTGCGTCATTTTCTGCGACGAGGAATACGGCCTGATCAAGTGGAAGCAGCAGAACCACTTCGACGGCGACCATTTCCCGCTCGCCTTCACCAACCCCGACTTCGAGATGCTCGCGAAGGCGTTCGGCTGCTGGGGCAAGACGGTGACCAAGGGCGAGGACCTGCGCCCGATTATCCAGGAAGCCTTCGAGCAGGAGGTGCCGGCCCTGGTCGCGGTGCCGGTCGACTACTCGGAGAACCTGAAGCTGACCAAGCGCCTCGGCTCGATCGTCGCCACGATCTGACCGCGGGTCGCCGCCTTACTGAACGCCCTCGCGCGGCCTGCGCGGGGGCGTTCGCGCATCCGGGCGGTCGTTGCTAACCTCCTCCAACAATCGGAAGAGGACACGCCAAGTCATGCCGACGTCGCCCTGGAAATTTACAACGATCGAGCGGCGCGGGCCGGTCGCCATCGTCCGGTTCGACCGGGGGGAGGCGCTGAACGCCTTCAACGAACCCCTGGTCCGCGAACTGACCGAAGTCGCGAAAAGCTTTCACGACGACCATGACTGCCGCGCCATCGTGCTGACCGGAGCCGCCAAGGCGTTTTCCGCCGGCGCCGACCTGAAGGAAGCCTACGGGGCGGTGGGCTTCGCCAACCAGCGTGAGCGCAGCCAACTCGGCCGTCGGCTCTGCCGCGCCTGGGAGGAGACGCCGCAGATCGTGGTCGCCGCGATCGAAGGCCTCGCGGTCGGCGCCGGCGTCGCGCTCGCGATCTCCTGCGACTGGCGGGTGATGGGCCGATCCGCCTATCTCTACGTGCCGGAGGTGAAGATTGGCCTCACTTTGCAGTGGCAGGCGATCCCGCGTCTTCTGAACCTGGTCAATCCGGCGCGGGCGAAGCGCATCGTCGTGCTCTGCGAAAAGATGCCGGCCCAGCAGGCGGCGGACTGGGGCCTCGTCGACGAACTTGCGGACGACGGCAAGGCGGTCGAAGGCGCGCTAAAGCTCGCCGAGGCGGCGGCGGCGATGCCGGGCGAGATCGTCACCATGTCGAAGGAGGCGATCAACGCGACGGCGAACGCGATGAACCACCTGGCCTCATACATGGACTCCGACGTCTCACTCCTCTGCCGCGACGCCGAGCCGGCGGCCAAGGCGCGGGAAGCCTTCCGGGCGGACCGGCGCTAAATCACGAAGATCGCCGCTTCGGAGAGCGCGGGCGCGCCGGCGAGGGTCGCGAACTGGACCTGCGCAGCCGCGCCCGTACCGTCCGGATCGTAGGAGAGCGCGCCCGTCGCGTCGTCGTAGACGATGCGATGCGCCGCCATCGTCGCCGCGGCGCCGACGACGAACTCCGCCGCCGCGAGCGCCGTCCCCGCCGGCGAGCCTGTTGTCGCGAGGGCCGTGAAGATGGCGTCGTCGAGGCCGAGCGTGTCGCTCTCCGTCGCCGAGAAGTCCATCACGCCGTCGATCACGCCGAGCGCGCTGGTGAAGTTGAACCTGTCCGCGCCGCCCTGCCCGAACAGCGTGTCGCCCGCGGCGCCGCCATCGATGACGTCGTCGCCGCTGCCGCCGCGCAGCTGGTCGTCGCCGGCGAGGCCCATGAGCACATTGGCGGCCGAGTTGCCGGCCAGATAGTCGTTGTGCTGGCTGCCTGTCAGGTTCTCGATGCTCGTATAGCTGTCTCCCGCCGCGTCGCCGTTCGCCGCCGTGCCGGCGAAGAGGCGCACGTCGACGCCGGCGGCGCTGAACTCGTAACAGAGGGTGTCGGAGCCGGGACCGCCTTCCAGGATGTCGCCGCCGGCGCCGCCTTCCAGCAGGTCGTCGTTGCTGCCGCCGATCAGGCGATCCGCGCCGTCCCGGCCGCGCAGGAAGTTGGCCGCCGAGTTGCCGGCGATATAGTCGTTCCCCGACCCGCCGAAGACGTTCTCGATGCTGGAGAAACTGTCGCCCGCCGCCTCGCCGCCGGCGGCGAAGCCGTTGAACAGGCGGATGTCGATCCCAGCCGTATCGTCGGCGTAGTTGATCAGATCGACGCCGGCGCCGCCGATCAGTTCGTCGCCGCCGGGGCCGCCGTTCAGATAGTCGTCGCCCGCGCCGCCCTCCAGGCGGTCGTCGCCGTTTTGTCCGAACAGCATGTCGTCGGCCGCCTCGCCGAAGAGCGTGTCATTGCCCGACCCGCCGCGAAGCTGGTCGTTGCCGACGCCGCCCTCGATGCGATTGCCGACGGGACTGCCGACAAGGAAGTCCATCGCCTGGCCGCCGATCAGGTTTTCCAGGTTCGCGATGACGTCGCCTGCCGCCTCGCCGCCCGATGCGGTGTTATTGAACAGGCGGACGCTGACGCCCGTCTGGTCGCCCGCATAGGACAGCGTGTCGGTGCCGCTCTCGCCGTCGATATCGTCCGCGCCCGCGCCGCCTTCGAGGAGGTCGTTGTTGGCCCCGCCGCGCAGCCGATCGTCGCCGCCGGCGCCGCGGATGCGATTGACATTGTCGTCGCCGGTCAGATCGTCGTTCCCGGCGCCGCCGGTCAGATTCTCGATGTCGATGAACGTGTCGTTGGCGGCATGGCCGCCGGCGCCGGTTCCGCTGACGAGGCTTGCCGTGACG
>MRWG01001875.1_pt1 | contig 11854 bp, 9 predicted proteins | sample 1013341 | NCBI WGS metagenome assembly MRWG01 (sample SAMN06117577, study PRJNA244670) | biofilm metagenome | biome: Water; feature: Cathode Biofilm; material: Biofilm; isolation source: microbial consortium enriched at the cathode of a solar microbial fuel cell | place: USA: District of Columbia ... | reverse complement strand
TCACCAACCGGTTGATCCTGCAGCCGCTCGGGGAGATCAACCTGGCCGCCTCCGACGACCGCGAGATCGGCCAGGGCCAGGGCGTCACCGACGTCGAGTTCGGCCTCAGGCTGCGCTACGAGGTCATCGACCGCACGGTCGCGCCGTATGTCGGCGTGCACTGGGAGAAGAAGCTCGGCGAATCCGCCGGCATCGCCCGCAGCGAAGGCGAGGATACCGACGCGGCCCGCGTGGTCGCAGGGGTACGCCTGCTGTTTTAGAACCAAGCGAAGAGGATCTGGTAGCTATGCGTAATCTGATTCCACTCGCGCTTCTCGGCATCACCACCGTGCTTGGCGCTGGCTCGGCTCTCGCCGGAACTACTGACATCGAGATGCTCAACAAGCGTGGCCCCAACGCGTTCGTGTACTCGTCCGATATCGTGCGCATCGAACCGGGTGACTCGATTGCCTTCGTAGCGACGACGAAGGGCCACAATGCCCAGAGCATCAAGGGCATGCTGCCCGACGGGGCCGACGAGATCAGGCTGGGCTTCAACGAGACCAAGACGATCACGTTCACCACGCCCGGTGTTTATGGCATTCGGTGCACTCCGCACACCGGAGCCGGAATGGTGACGGCCGTCGTTGTAGGAGAACCGGTGAATCTTGCGGCAGCCAAGGCGGCAGCGGTCAATTTGCCACCGAAGGCACGACAGCGGCTGGTCGCGGCGCTGTCCACGCTCGACTGATCCGACCGGCCGTGGCGAGCGGAACGATCCGCTCGCCACGGCTCCCTTCAAGTTTCATCGCTTGCCAGGCGCCTGCCCCGTGCGGACGCGACGGATTTGCTTTGCTCGCACTCAAGCCCAGCAAGCTCTTGTGCCAACGCTCAATGAATCGACGCGATGTGCAAATGATCAAACGACTTCGCCCCGCCCACACATTTCTTCTGACGACCTTAACCGCAAACATGACGGCTCTCCCCGCATTGTCCGACACGAGTGCGGATCTCGCAGAGGACATCCAAATCCGTTCTGTCTCCGCCTCGGCTGCACAAGCCGATTCGTGCACCGAGATCCGATTGATCATACACAACGAGAGTCGGGACCACGTGCAGATCCTAGGGGTCTTCTCCAACCTGGCGTCTACCGCCCGGCTGCTTGCTGATGTCGGAGACCCACGTCCGGCGTCGCTCGACTCCTTCGGTATAGGGTCCGGACAATCGGCGGAGTTCACCCGGTCGCGCTGGTTCGAGCTCTGCGGCCTGAGACGGTCGCTCGCGTCGGGAGAGGTGTTCGTGGCCGAGCTGCGAACCCCTCGATGGACGAAGGCCCTGACGGTTCACGTGCACTGAGCCCGCAGAACCATGCCTCTCTCGTTCATCGGCGATCTGCCGCTCGGTCACGATCTTGTCGCCGCGTTCTTCGACCATCGGCACTGGTGGCTCCACTCCGTCGTACACGCCGTCCTCGTCGGGGGACCGATTGCGTTCCTTCTGCTGGCGGGGGCCCTGTGCCTTAAGGGCGCGCGATCCGCCATCCGCAGCCCCGTCGCGGACATCGCCCCGGCCGACCCGGTCACCGGGTCTGCGCTCGATCGTGGTGTCTTCGGCTACATCCTCGCGCGGACCTGGCGCATGCAGGCCTGGCTTCTGGCCGGAGCGGTCGCGACAATGCCGGTTCTCTACGTCACGCTCGAGCTCCCGAAAGTCATCATCAACGGCGCGATCGCCTCGGGACATTTCCCCGTCGCCTACTGGGGCGTGACATTGAGCCAGGTCGACTATCTCGTCGTCCTCTGCCTTCTCTATCTCGCCGCAGTGTTGGCCGGCAACGGAATGAAATACGCGGTCAACCTGGGAAAGGGGCGGGTCGGAGAGGCATTGCTGCGCCGCCTGCGCGGTACAGTGCTGCACACTTGGCGCCGCCGCGACCGGAGCGACGGCTGCGCGCCGCTGATTCCTGTCCTCGTTCAGGAACTCGAGGTCATCGGCGGCTTCTCCGCCGACATGCTGGCCTTGCCGGTGCTGCAAGGCGGCACGTTCCTGACGATCCTGACCTTCATGCTCGTCCAGGACCCGGTTCTCGGTGCGGCGGCGATCACCCTCCTGCCGCTTCAGCTCGCGGTGATTCCGCGCCTGCAACGGCGCGTCAATGCCCTCGGTCGTGCCCGAGCGCTCGAGGTCCGGCACCTCGGACAGCTGATGAGTGCGGAGCAGACCGGTCGCCCGTTGTTCGACCTCGTGCCGATCCACGGTTGCTTTCGTCGTATCCAAGCGGTTCGCAACGAGTTGTACCGCCGCAAGTTCCTGATGAAGAGCGTGCTCAATCTGATTCAGCACATGACGCCCTTCTTCTTTTACACGATAGGAGGTTATCTGGTCATCGAAGGGCGCCTGACACTCGGCGCGCTAATTGCGGTGCTCGCTGCCTACAAGGACTTCACGTCGCCGCTCCGCGAGCTTTTCGGCTACTACCAGCGGCTCGAGGATGTCCGCGTCAGGTACGCGGACCTCAAGCTCGCTCTCTCGCAACGTCGGGGCCATGGGGCCGGTGCCGGGCGAGACGACCAGGAAGTCACCACGGAACATCGGGAGATCGCGGGTGTGCGGCGCGGCATCGTCAATGCGCCGCCAGTCGGGCCGCTCGAATGTCCAGGACGAACAGGTCGGTCACGATCCGGCGACACTCACCGATCCGCGAGGGCTCGTCCTCCAGCCGATCGACGCACAGCTGCACCTGGGTCGCATAGCTCTGCAGATGCTTCTCCCGGCTGAACTCATAGGCCAGGTTCTGGGCCAGGTACGTCCCGAGACCCTTGCTCCTGTACAATTCGGCTCGGCGTCGCACGGCGTCCCAGTCGGCAAACCGGTAGTCGACGACGGCGAATTCGGTCACCGCTCGATGGCGCACCCTGATGCGCGGTGACCCGATATACCCGGCGTCGATCAGCACCATCGATACGAAGTCCCGATATGACGGAAGGTAGTTCGCCGGCGACGGCCGTCGTCCCGGCTGAATATGATAGATTGCGATGTTCTCGTATTGGCGCGCGATCGAGTCCACCAGTCCCTGATCGAGCAGAACCGACCGCTGGGTCTCGTCGCGTCCGGCTTCGATCCATGTGCAGATCGAAGGAATGAACACGTAGGACTCCTCCAAGTCGGAGATGGCCGATAGAGCCGTGAGTTCGGCCTCCCCCTCCGCCTGGCATTTGCGAGGAAACACATAGCGGCGCGACGCGTCGACGTTCACCGCAAGATGATCGGAAATTTGAACCGAGCGATCGTCCGACCGAAGGGCGACGATTTCTTCATGCGCACGCGCCCGTACGTCCGGCGCACCGACAAGTACAAGCCCCGCGACAATCGCCGCTGCCGCCGAAACCCTTGCGACCCTTGGAGTACTCGACAAGTAGCGCATCTCGAGCGTCCCTTTCCCGGAACAACCTCGATTGCCGAACTGTGACTCCTGTCGCCGTCGCTTACAACAGACGCGTCGGCCGGGTTACCCTCGCTCTGTGAACGACTGCGCTGGAACTGCGGCCGCCTGATGCAGCGGCAGCCGGCAACTCGTGCGCAACGGCTCGCGGCTGCCATCGCGCATCCACAGCAGCCCTGCGACCCCGACGGCGGCTGCGGTTGCCAGCACTCCGACCGGCGCGAGGTCGAGCCCCGTGCTCAGGATGAGCCAACTCGCCAGCATCGGGGTCAGGCCGCCGACGATGCCCAGGCCGACGTTGAAGACGATCGAGTAGCCGGTCAGTCGGTCTTCCTCCGGAAACAGCTCGGTGAACAGGGCCGGCGCCACCCCGAGCGGCACCGCCAGGACAACGCCCATCGAAAGCTGTCCCACGATCACCGCGACGACCCCTCCGTCCCGCATCCACACGAACATCGCCGCGCCCAGGAAGCCGAGAACCAGGAAGGCCGCAGCCACCAGACGGGTGCGCCCGACGTAGCGATCGGAGACCCAGCCGGCGAGCGGGATCAGCGGCAGCAGCAACGCCAGGGTCGCGGTGTTTGCCTGCATTCCGACGGCCAGCGGGATTCCCGACACCTCGCCGACCCAAGTCGGCAGATAGACCAGCGCGAGGTAGAACAGAGCGCCGTAGGCCGCCGCGAACAGCGTGCCCTGCGCCATCTGCGCGCGGTTGCACACGAACGCCTCGCGGAGCGGCGAGTTCGGGCACCGGGCCCCCTCATAGCCTCGGAAATGCGGCGACTCAGGCAGTTTCCGGCGCATCAGCACGGCGACCGAACCGAGCACCCCGCCGAACAGGAACGGAACACGCCATCCCCAGGTCGCGAGCGTCTCCGGCGTCATCAGGTTGGTCGCCGCCGCGGCGGCGGCCGAACCGAGAAGCATGCCGCCGAGGCTGCCGATGTTGGCCCAGCTGCCGGCAATGCCCCTACGGTTCGGCGATGCCGTCTCAACCAGATAGGTCACCGAGGTCGAGAACTCGCCCCCCACCGACAGGCCCTGCACCATGCGCACCACGACCAGCGCCAGCGGTGCCAGGACGCCGATGCTGGCGTAGCTCGGCAACAGTCCGAGAAGCAGGGTCGGGACCGCCATCATCGCCACCGACAGGAGCAGCGTCCGGCTGCGGCCGAGCGTATCGCCGAGCCAGCCGAACACCACCGACCCCAGTGGGCGCATCACGAAGCCGGCCGCAAACACGCCATAGGTGGCGATCAGGGAAACCAGATGGTCATCGCTCGGGAAGAACAGCTCCGAAATCACCGAGGCCATGAATCCGTACAGGGCGAAATCGTACCATTCGACGATGTTCCCGATCACACCCGCTACGACAGCCGTATTGCGTTGAGCCCGGTCCGAATTCGTTGCCGCCGCGGTCATGTCCCGCCTCGTTCGAGTTGGTGGAGCGACGAATGCCGCCGCGCGAGGGCCGCGGCCGGAAGCAGATCTTAGATCGACGCCCATGTATTCACGGCTCGGCCATCAGGTCGGAAGATCGCGACTCGGCAGTTCATTCATGTCTCAGAAGACGCCGGACCAGCTTGATCTTCATCAATGGGAGATCGATCACGTTGACCTAACCTCCCTGGCAACCCGTTGGACCGCCTTACCGGTTACACCCTCTGCCTCGGAGAGCATCTGGGTCAAATGCCTTCATGGGCAGTCAATCGCGGCCGGAGCGTTTGGCGAAATCGAATGAAGCCGCACCGCCATCGAGGGCGGTCACGCCTGGGACCTATGCGGCGCCTCGTGCGGTTGACCGCATGCCGACGACCGGCCCGGGGTGTCCGCTGTGGGGGCATGACGGGCTGCGTGCCGTGGATCACTTTGCTCGAAGATGTCATGGACAAGCGCTGGAGGCCCGTCGAGTGACGCACCGCCGACACCAAAACTGCAGCATCCCGTTGCTCGCCGCCACGGTCATTCTATCGGTCGTCCTCGCGTCGATCGCCGTGCCGTCCTGGGCGTCGGAGGCGGATGGATCCGTGACAGACGTCGGCTCGGACATCTGCCTGTATCAGCAGTGCCTGACGCAGGATCGCCTGGCTGCCGTGGGGGCCGTGGCGGCGGCAGCGGTCGTCGGCGCCTCGGTCGTCGCCTATGCTTATGGGCCGGAAGCCGCCATTGCGGCAGCTGGAGGCTTCCTGCTGTTCGGGCATTTGCTCTTCGACGCCGTGCCGATCGCGGTTACGGGTGTTGTCGCCTGGTACTACGGCCCACAGGCCTGGGGCTGGCTCGGCTTCGACGTGCCTGAATCGGGCAAGTAGGCAGTCGATTGGCGTACGACTTGCCTCTCCGAACGAAGTCGATACGAACGCAATCGAGACGTGGATAGATGAGCGATGTGCGTTGACCTGGGTCAATGCGGTCAACACGGCTGCACGCGCATAATTCAACAAAAAGTAAGTTAACGCATTGAAGGAATAAGGCGAGGAATTGTCCCTCTGTCTCATGCACGTCCACATGGTGATGGGTATAATGATTTATAACGAACTGTTGATATATTTGACTGAGCGATGAGAACCCGTCGTGGGAGATGGTGATGCGGGCGCAGCCAAGAAGAACATTGCGGGTCTCTCTGCTCTTTGCAGCAGGGATTTTCGCCGGCTTCATGCACGGCGCTCCCCCTGCTTCGGCTCAGGAGGCGCCCTCGTCGGCCGGCGCGGCGCGGGTGTTCCCGGAAGAGACAATCCGCTCCGCCCAGGAAACCCTCAAGAAGAGGGGGTTTCGTGTCCGCGTGGACGGCATGATGGACGACAGGACCCGGGAACAGATCCGGCATTTTCAGAGCCGCCACCATCTTGCTGCGAGTGGGGAGCTCGACGAGGCGACGCTGAACCAGCTTGGCGTCCCTGTTCCTCCGATTGAATCCGTCGAGGAGGCGGCCAGGCAAGGCAAGGGACGGCTCGAACCCGCGATCGTGGGTCAGACCGCTGACGGACCGGTGATGTTGCGTCGCCGCGCAATGACGTCCGGATCGCCGCTCGTAACGCTCAGCTGTATTGTTCAGGACGGCACCGTGGAACCCGAGACGTCGGAGCCTGGCCGGTCCGGACGGATGATTGGCACGAACCGATCCGGCGATCCGACCGGCGGCTTGGACGCTGTCTACGGCTTGGCCGGAGATGCGCCCGAGACCACACCGGCAACGGCCCGTGCCTGGGTCGAAGCTCAGATTGCTGCGTCCGGGAACCCTCGCCTGAAAGTCGGGAATGTGCGGGCCGCTTCCGAGTCCGCGGAAATCGTGGTCGAGGTCGTAACGGTCGACGGTTCACTCGTGCACAAGCTCGCGTTCAACCGCCATCCGGGGTTTGTTCGGGCGATCACCGAATAGCTCCGTACTCGACGACCGGCAACCGACCTGCGGCGGGGGACCGCACCGACGGCGGTCGCCCCGTCGTCCAGGACGGCACAACCAGGAGGAAGACACCATGTCCGTCAGCCTCGGCTTCTTCGGCGCAGCCGGTACGGTGACCGGCTCGAAATACCTGGTGACGACACCGGGTCGGCGAATTCTCGTCGATTGCGGGCTGTTTCAGGGGTTCAAGCAGTTGCGTCTGCGCAACTGGGCCAAGCTACCGTTCGACCCGGCAACCGTCGATGCCGTGGTGCTGACGCACGCGCACCTCGACCACTCGGGTTACCTGCCGCTGCTGGTGCGCAACGGTTTCCGCGGGCGTGTTCATGCGACGCCCGCTACACGGGACCTATGCGAGATCCTGCTGCGCGACAGCGGCCATCTGCAGGAGCGCGACGCCGAGTTCGCAAACCGCCACGGCTTCTCGAAGCACCACCCGGCCCGGCCGCTGTACACCGAGAACGATGCCGTCGCGGCGATGCGGCATTTCGCGCCGGTACCGTTCGACCGACCGTTCGACCTCGGTCAGGGCCTGCAGGTCCGCTTCCTGCCATCGGGCCATATCCTGGGTGCGGCCCTGGTGGAACTCACCGTGGACGGGATGGTCGTCCTGTTCTCGGGTGATCTCGGGCGCTGGAGCAGCGCGACAATGGTCGATCCGACACCGGTCGACAGGGCCGACTATCTGCTGGTCGAGTCGACCTACGGCAACCGCCGGCACGGAGACGAGGACGCCGAGGACGTCCTCGCCGAGATCATCACCCGCACGGCGGGTCGTGGGGGCACGGTGCTGGTTCCGGCGTTTGCCGTAGGTCGGGCTCAGACCCTGCTGTTCCACCTGCACCGTCTGAAGGCGGAACAACGGATACCCGATCTGCCGATCTATCTCGACAGCCCGATGGCGGTCAACGCCGGGGAGATCTTCTGCCGGTATCTCTCAGAGCACCGCCTTACCGCCTCGGAATGCCACGCGACATGCGACGTGGCGGCCTATGTCCGCGACGTCGAACACTCGAAAGCCCTCGATCGCAATCCGATGCCCAAGGTCATCGTTTCGGCGAGCGGCATGGCGACCGGCGGGCGGATCCTGCACCATCTGAAGCACTACGCGCCGGACCCGCGCAACACCGTCCTGTTCGCCGGCTTCCAGGCAGGCGGTACCCGCGGAGCATCGATGACGAGCGGTGCCGAGACCGTGAAGATCCACGGGCAGATGATCCCCGTCCGGGCGGAAGTCGCAAACATGCACATGCTGTCAGCGCACGCCGATGCCGACGAGATCATGCGCTGGTTGAACGGCTTTCGGGCACCGCCTCGGCAGACCTTCGTGACCCACGGCGAACCGTCGGCGTCGGAGGCGCTGCGAGACCGGATCGCCGATGAACTCGGCTGGTCCTGCGTGGTGCCGGAAGACGGATCCATCGTTGAGCTGGATTGAGCAATGCCCGCGTCACCGGAGCCTATGACTGAGATCGTTCCCAAGGCGCTGCGGGCGCGGAGGCTCGGGATCGACACCCACCAGGAGGCGGTCGTCTACATGCGGGCGGACTGCCCGGTCTGCCGCGCAGAGGGGTTCAATACCCACACCCGGGTGCGGGTGCGCAGCCGCTCGGCCTCGACCATCGCCACCATCAACCACGTCGTCAGCGATCTGCTGGGTCCGCTCGAGGTCGGGCTGTCCGAGATCGCGTGGGAGCGGCTCGCCGTTTCTGACGGCGAGGAGATCACGTTCAGCCACCCCGCGCCGCTCGACTCGCTCAGCCTGCTGCGATCCAAGATCTACGGCAACCGCTTCAGCGGCCGGTCGGTCGCCGCGATCATCGACGACATCGGTGCCGGCCGATATTCCGATATCCACCTGTCGTCGTTCATCACCGCATGCGCGGCGCGTGGGCTCGACAATCGGGAAATGCTTGAGCTGACCCGGGCCATGGTCGCTTCAGGCGACCGTCTCGAGTGGGGTGCCGGACCGGTCGTCGACAAGCACTGCATCGGGGGGCTTCCTGGCAACCGTACGACACCGATCATTGTCTCCATCGTCGCCGCCTGCGGGCTGACCATGCCGAAGACCTCGTCGCGCGCCATCACCTCGCCAGCCGGCACGGCAGATACCATGGAGACCATGGCGCCGGTCGACCTCGACCTGCCCGAGATGCGTCGCGTGGTCGAACGGGAGGGCGGCTGCGTGGTCTGGGGCGGCGCGGTCCGGCTGAGCCCGATCGACGATACTCTGATCCGCATCGAGCGGGCACTCGACGTCGACAGCGAAGGCCAGCTCGTCGCCTCGGTTCTGTCGAAGAAGACGGCAGCCGGATCAACCCACCTGGTGCTCGACCTGCCTGTCGGGCCGACCGCGAAGGTCCGCAGCGAGGCCGATGCCGAGCGGCTGGAGGCCGCGCTCGCCTTCGTGGCCAGCAGCCTCGGCATGAAGCTTGTCTGCGTCAGGTCGGATGGCCGGCAGCCGGTCGGCCGGGGTATCGGGCCGGCGTTGGAGGCACACGACGTGCTTGCAGTCCTCCGCAACGAGACCGACGCGCCGGTCGACTTGCGTGACAGGGCCCTGGCGCTGGCCGGCGCACTGCTGGAACTGGGTGCAACCGCCGACGAGGGAACCGGTGTCGCCCTGGCGGCCCAGGTTCTGGCCGATGGCCGGGCATGGCGTAAGTTTCAGGCGATCTGCGAGGCGCAAGGCGGTATGCGCATGCCGCCGGTGGCCGCCCACCGACAGGTGGTGACCGCCGATCGGGCCGGCAGGATCGCCTCGATCGACAACCGGGCGACGGCCAAGGCGGCGAAGTTGGCCGGCGCACCGGCGGCCAAGGCGGCCGGGCTGGTTCTGCACGTCAGGCTCCATCAGCAGGTGGCGGAGGGCGAACCGCTGTTCACGCTGCACGCCGAAACCCCCGGCGAACTCGCCTACGCCCTCGACTACGTGGCGACGCATCCGTCCGCCATAGCAATCGAGGCGATCCGATGAAGCCGCTGGTCCTGCCGTTGCCGGGAAACGAAGTGCTGGCGTCCACGCTGGCCGCCGGGCTTCCAGCGGAAACGGGCATCGTTCATGTCAGGCGGTTCCCCGACGGCGAGACATACTTGCGCCTGGACTCGACCGTCGAAGGAAGGGACGTGGTCCTCGCCTGCACCCTCGACCGACCGGACGAGCGGCTATTGTCGCTGGTGTTTGCGGCTGCCACGGTGCGCGAATTGGGGGCCCGCAGTATTGGACTGGTCTGCCCGTATCTTGGATACATGCGCCAGGACAAGCGGTTCCAGCCGGGCGAGGCGGTCAGTTCGACGATCTTCGCGCGGTTGCTCGATCCCTGGATCGACTGGGTGGTCACCGTCGACCCGCACCTGCACCGCCGGCGGTCGCTGGCCGAGATCTATTCGGCGGACGCCACGGTCGTGCATGCCGCGCCGGAGATCGCCGCGTGGATCCGCAGGCAGGTCCGGCGGCCTCTGCTGGTCGGCCCGGACGGCGAGAGCGAGCAGTGGGTCTCGGCAGTCGCGGACGACGCCGGCGCGCCGTACGTGGTGCTCGAGAAGGTGCGCCACGGCGACCGCGACGTCAGGGTGTCGGTGCCGCAGGTCGAGCGTTGGCGCGCGCATACCCCAGTGCTGGTCGACGACATCATCTCGACTGGCCGCACCATGATCGAAACCGTCGGCCATCTGCGGCGCGCCGGCCTCCCGGCACCGGTCTGCATCGGCGTGCACGCGGTGTTCGCCGGGACAGCGTTCGATGATCTGAACGAGGCCGGCGCGGCGCGTATCGCGACCTGCAATACGATCGCCCATCCGTCCAACGCGATCGACCTCGTGCCGCTGCTGACTGAGGCGGTTCGCGAGCGATTACGGGGGGAGGGCCCTGGGTAACCGGGTTGGACCGATCCGCCCTCTCCTTCCTGCGGTCTACCCTCGACGATTTTCGGAGTCCCGAGCGACCTCTGCGGTCAGGTGGTCGTGGATATTCTCGTCGGCAGACCCTCGTCGCTGTGCTTCGAGGAGTACGTCACGTGCAATCGGGGCGGCGACAGCGGAGCCGCCGCCACCGTGCTGCACGACGATCGCAGCGGCGTAGCGGGGCCGCTCAACGGGGGCAAAGCCGACAAACAATGCATGATCGCGCCGCTCCCAAGGCAGATCTTCGTTCGCCACCACGCCCCTGCGGCGCTCGGCAAGCGTGATGCGGCGTACCTGGGACGTGCCGGTCTTGCCGCCCATTTGGAGGATGGGATCCAAGATCCGAGCCCGATAGGCCGTCCCGCTCGGCCTGTTGACCACTCGCGCCATGGCCGTGCGCATCAAGTCGAGCCAAGTCCTTGGCAGGTCGATCAGTGGGGTGGCTTCACTGCGGCGATCATCGGTGGCGTCGCCACGAAGAAGGTGCGGGCGCACGGCGATGCCGCCGTTGACCAATCGTGCCGTCATGATCGCGAGTTGCAGCGGCGTGGCGGTGACGTAGCCTTGGCCGATGCCGGTAACGACGGTTTCACCTCGTTGCCAGCCTTCGTCAAAGTTCGCAGCTTTCCAGACGGTCGTCGGCAGAAGGCCGGGCCGTTCCCCCGGCAGTCCCAGTTCGAACCTCTGCCCGAGGCCGAAACGGCGTCCCATGGAGGCGATCGCGTCGACGCCCGTCAACAGAGCAGTGTCGTAAAAGTATACGTCGCACGACTGCTCGATGGCTCCGGCCATGTCGAGACTGCCGTGCCCGCCGCGCTTCCAGCAGTGGAACAACGAGCTGCCGAGACGATAGGTGCCGCTGCACGTGACGCGCCGGTCGGGCGAGACCAGGCCGGCCTGGAGAGCCGCCAGCCCGACGATCATCTTGAAGGTCGAGCCGGGAGCGAACTCCCCGCTGATCGTCTTGTCGACCAGCGGCCGCAGCGGATCAGAGACCAGGCGCGTCCACTCGTCGGAACGGATACCACCGACGAACAGGTTCGGGTCGTAGCCCGGAACGGATGCCATCGCCAGGATCTCGCCGTTGGCAACGCCGACGACGACACCGGCAGCGCTACGCTCCGTCGAGA
>MRWG01001874.1_pt1 | contig 11857 bp, 12 predicted proteins | sample 1013341 | NCBI WGS metagenome assembly MRWG01 (sample SAMN06117577, study PRJNA244670) | biofilm metagenome | biome: Water; feature: Cathode Biofilm; material: Biofilm; isolation source: microbial consortium enriched at the cathode of a solar microbial fuel cell | place: USA: District of Columbia ... | reverse complement strand
GGCGGCTGGTTTCGAAAGGAAATCAACAGCCTTGATGACCTGGTCGGCCTTCAGATGCGGATACCCGGCCAAGGCGGTGATGTCCTGCGAGCGCTTGGTGGAGCGGCCAAGTCGTTGCCGGGCGGGGAAATTTACCAGGCCCTTCAGACGGGCAATATCGACGCGACCGAATGGGTGGGCCCCTGGAACGACTATTCGCTCGGCTTCTACCGAGAAGCGCCATATTATTATGGACCAGGCTTCCATGAACCAGGTGCCAGCCTCGCCGTCGGCATCAATCGGAAACTGTGGGATAGCATGTCGGCGAGCGAGCAGGCAGTCGTGAAGGCCGCTTGCGAAAGTACAAATCATACCTCGCTTGGCGAATTCACCTACCAGAATGCGGTCTATCTCGACATCCTGACGAAAGAACATGGTGTTCAGCTCAGGTCTTTTCCCGAAGACGTCGTGAAGGCAATGGCAGAAGCCTCACGGGACGTTCGCGCGGCGGCAGGAAAAGATGGAATCGAGAAGCGCATTTACGAAAGCTTTGAGACCGCGCTGGCAAGCATGTCTAATTGGGCGAACGTATCTGATGGTCCTTACTACGCCGCTCGCGAACTCGGCCGGAAGCGCTAGAGGCTGAAATGCTAGAGCCTGAGGTATTCTTGCGGATCGGCGCTTTCCTGAACTGGATCGGCTTTTTTCTGGTGCCTATCCTGTTGCTGCCCCTGCTGACACTGACATTCCCCAGGCTTTTCTCCGAACCGGCTCGACGTCTCAGGAATTATCTTGACCGCTCAATAAGATGGGCACTTAACGCCGCTATCTTCTTTGCCATTGCTCTGGTGATGGCTCAACTGGCCGTCGTAATTGCGAGTTATGCTTTCGCCCTGTCGTGGACCTGGTTGTCAGAAGCTGTGATCTACGCGTTCGCGGCGGTGTTCATGCTGGGCTCGGCCTCCGCTCTGACCAATGATGCACATGTGCGGGTCGACATTTTGAGACCCAAATTTGGAGAACGCGGACGCTACTGGATCGAGCTCGGTGGTACTTACTTGTTCCTGTTTCCCATCATGATCCGCCTGATCACATTGGGTGAACAGGGATTGAGCCGCTCCTGGTTGCTGTTCGAAGGATCGCGGGAAAGCGACGGTCTTCCAATTCTATTTCTGTTCAAGACGCTCGTGCCGGTTTTTGCTGTGTTGATGATAGCGGCGGGCCTTACCGTTGCCCTCCGGGCCGCGTTGAAGCTAACGGGCGGCTTGCCTGCCGACGCCCAAGACGACCCTGAAACGGAATCTCACTATGGAGCTTGAGATCTTTCTGGCTCTGGGCATGTTTGCCACAGCCATCGCTGCCCTGCTTGCAGGGTACTCGGTTGCGCTGACCCTTGGCGGCGTCGCTCTTATTTTTGCATTGATTGGGATGGCGCTCGGCGTATTCCCACAATCCCTGCTCGGCTCCTTACCAAGCCGCATTCAAGGCGGCGCCATCATGCAGAACGAAACACTGGTTGCTGTACCGCTTTTCGTCCTGATGGGCGTCATCCTCGAACGATCGAAAGTCGCCGAGGACCTGCTACACATTGCCAGCCGCCTGCTCGGGCGCATCAATGGGGGGCTTGGCTTCGCGGTCATACTGGTGGGGGCGCTGTTGGCCGCGTCTACAGGCATTGTAGGGGCCACCGTGATCACGATGACACTCATTGCGCTCCCCTCCATGCTGAAGCAAAACTATGATCCGCGCTTGGCAACTGGAACGATCGCCGCATCCGGAACGCTCGGCCAAATCATCCCTCCGAGCATTGTACTGATCCTGCTCGCTGATGCGGTGTCGAACGCCGCAAGCCAGGCTTCTTCGCAAATGAACGTTGGCGCTTTTGTTGTGTCTGTTGGAGACCTGTTTGCTGGCGCTCTGCTTCCGGGCCTAATTCTGGTCGGCTTTTACCTCTTATGGATCGCCCTCAATGCGTGGCTCAGGCCTGAGCGGTGTCCGGCTGCAACCACGTCCAGCAGCGATCCGCTCACCCGAAAGGAGATACTGTTCGGGCTAGGAGCCCCCCTGCTTCTTATCTTTGCGGTTCTCGGCGCGATCCTCTCAGGTGTGGCAACGCCTACTGAAGCAGCTGCCATTGGTGTGGCCGGCGCACTCCTTCTTGCCGGGCTTCGACTTTCAGAAGCTGAAGACCGAAGATTGGTGCCCTTGATATATGCGGCCTTTGCGAGCGCAGCGCTCATTCTGATGATCACCAATCTCGTGGATCTCCGGCTTGGCGTGGCTGATGCTGGCGCGCTCGCCTATGCTGGCGTGGCAGTATCCCTCGTCGCGACGGCTGTTTTCTTTGCCGGTGTATTCGCCAGCATGCTGGTTCTGTATCGTAAGTCGCAACTGTCCCCAGCGCTGCAAAGCGGCGTGCATATCACCTCCATGGTGTTTCTGATCTTGATTGGCGCATCTCTCTTCTCGCTTGTTTTCCGGGGGTTTGGCGGGGATGAAATCGTCGCCGACCTTCTCCATTCGCTTCCCGGCGGCAAATGGGGCGCTCTGATCGGCGCCATGCTTGTCATGTTCATCCTCGGTTTCTTCTTGGACTTCATCGAGATTGTGTTCGTGGTGGTGCCGTTGGTGACACCACCGCTGATCATCATGGGTTTTGATCCGGTCTGGCTGGCGATCCTCATGGCGCTCAACCTGCAGACTAGCTTTCTCACCCCGCCATTCGGATTTGCGCTGTTCTATCTGCGGGGCGCCGCACCAGAGGAAATCAAGACATCTCAGATCTGGCATGGCGCCATTCCGTTCATTGGCCTCCAGCTGATGATTATCCTCCTGGTCGCACTGGTGCCGGAATTGGCGACCTGGCTGCCATCCATCGCTGCGAAATAAGAAGAGACGCAAAGAAGGTAAGCATGGGTGTCGATATCGATCCGTTTCACGCGATCTCGGTAAGCAAGATCGCACATGACCTGAAGGCCCAGGGCCGTTCGATCATCCATATGGAGTTCGGCCAGCCGTCCACGGGAGCCCCTGCCCGAGCGATTGAAGAAGCCAAGAAGATTCTCTCCGCAGAGAGTCTCGGCTACTGGGAAAGCGCCCCACTGAAGAAGAGGCTATGCCAGTACTACGTCGACACCTATGGCGTTTCGGTTCGTCCGGGACAGATAGCCATCACAGCCGGAGCATCGGCGGCCCTCGTTTCGGCGCTTGCTTGCAGATTTTCCGCTGGCGACACCATTGCCATGGCACGGCCCGGTTACGTCTCCTATCGCAACACCGTCAAGGCGTTGGGAATGAAGGCTCTGGAGCTGGATTGCGGGCCGGAAAACAGGTTCTCGCTCACAGCTAAGCGGATCGCTACGCTCGATCCGGCCCCGGACGGGCTCATCATCGCAAGCCCAGCGAATCCAACCGGAACCATCATGTCTGGCGAAGAACTCAGCGCGTTAGCCAGTGTTTGTAGAGAGCGCGGGATCGCCATTATTTCCGACGAGATCTATCACGGGCTGAGCTATACGCGCCGGACTCACAGCATGCTTGAATTCGAGCCGGACGCCTTTGTGATCAACAGTTTCTCGAAGTACTTCAGCATGGCCGGCTGGCGGCTCGGCTGGTTGCTCGCGCCCGATGCTTATGCCGACAAGGCAGCAGCCTATACTGGCATCTTGTTCCTGACCGCGCCTTCGCTGGCCCAGCATGCCGCGCTTGTTGCGCTGGACGAAACTGATGAACTTCAGGGACATCTGGAAACTTACCGGGCAAACCGGTCGCTTCTACTGAAAGCGTTGCCGCAGATGGGTCTGGACGAGATCGCACCGCCGGACGGCGCCTTCTATGTTTACGCCAATATTGAACGTTTCAGCGATAACAGTATGGCAATGTGCAAGGAAATTCTAACAGACACCGGGGTCGTCCTCGCCCCGGGCATAGATTTCGATCCTGAGAACGGACACCGCTATATTCGCTTCAGTTTCGCTGTTTCGACGGCTGAAACGCATGAGGCGATCGCGCGCCTCGCGCCATGGTTCAAAGCACGCGCTAGAACTTGACTTCCGGGACTGTCGAAAGCGCTGTGCGGTCTCCGCCGAGATCGAAGAACTCGCGCTCAGGGAAGTTGAACATGCCGGCTACAATCGAGTTCGGGAACTGCTCGCGGGAGGTGTTGTAGTCCTGGACAGCAGCGTTATAGAAGCGCCGCGCAGCAGCGAGCTTGTCTTCGATCACCGACAGCTCGTCCTGAAGGTCCTTGAAATTCTCGTTGGCTTTAAGGTCCGGATAGGCCTCTGACAGCGCAAAAAGCTTGCCCAGCGCGCTGGTCAGCACGCCTTCCGCTTGCGCCATTTCGCCGGGCGTCCCAGCTGCAACAGCCGAATTACGTGCCTGAATGACCTCCTCAAGCGTCTCCCGCTCATGAGATGCGTAGCCCTTCACCGTCTCGACGAGGTTCGGGATGAGATTCTGGCGCTGCTTCAGCTGAACATCGATATCCGCAAACGCCTGATTGCAACGCTGCTTCTTCGAAACCAGCGAGTTGTAAATGCCGATCAGGAAGACCGCGACGATGGCCAGAGCCCCGAGCAGAACATAAAGTGCGGTCATTCAAGGATCTCCAGCATCATTTGAAACCTTGTTTTCCTGACTAAACGCAGGCTCCCGTCGTGGCAAGCTATCCGTTGAAACGCCCCGATTTCGGGAATCCTTTCGGCGCAACCTTGCCGGCTTGCGCACGTTTGCCGAGCCATTCCTGCCATTCTGGAAAGCCTCGTGAGCGGCCTGCGGCGTCTCGAACGAACAAGCCGTCTTCGCTGAAGAATGTCATGGCATCTGCCAGTGCGTCCTTGCCACGATAGGTCTGCAGCTTGACGCCCTTGCCGCGCGGCATTTCCGGCAACTCATCAAGGGCGAAGACGAGCATTTTCTTGTTCGTGCCGATCACAGCGATATGGTCGCCCTGCACAATCTCGCAAACGACAAGCTTTCCATCGCCTGTATTCACAGCCGATTTCCCGGCCTTGCGGTTCGATTCAAGTTCGCTTTCCGGCACGATAAATCCGTAGCCAATGTCCGACGCAACGAGACGCTTGCGCTCCGGCTCAAGTTTGAACATGGCGACGATGTCGACATTGTCTTCTAGATCGATAGACAGCCGGATCGGCTCGCCATGACCTCGTCCGCCAGGGAGCTTGTCGCAGTTCAGCGTAAAGGCTCGGCCATCGCTCGACAGAAGAACGACCTTGTCAGTGGTGTAGACTTCCTCACTCTTGAACAACGAGTCGCCATCCTTGAACTTGGTCGAGTCCATATCGAGACCGTGACCTTTCATGCCGCGGATCCAACCCATGGAAGAGAGGACAACGGTAACCGGCTCCTTCGGTGTAGAGGCCTCGAGAGCGGCGCTGAGATCGATCTCCGGCGCATCCTCGAAAGCTGCGCGGCGGCGGCCAAGCTCAGTGTCGGGGTCAAAGGCCTTGCGAGCTTCTTTCAGCTCCTTGCCAACGCGCGTCCACTGACGCCGCGTCGATCCGATTAACGACTGGATGTCTTCGCGTTCCTTTGAAAGCGCCTCATGCTCCCGCTTGATCTCCATCTCCTCGAGTTTGCGCAGGGCGCGCAGACGGAGATTGAGAATGGCTTCGGCCTGGATGTCCGTAATCCCAAAGCGTTCCATCATGATCTGCTTGGGTTCATCCTCTTCACGGATGATCCGGATCACCTCATCGATGTTCAGATAAGCAACGAGATAGCCATCGAGCAGGTGAAGCCGCTTGTCGATCTTGTCGAGCCGGAACTGCGCGCGGCGCACCACCACCTCGCGGCGATGGTCGAGATAGGCCTGCAGAACCTCGCGAAGCCCCATAACGCGCGGCGCACCCTTGTGAATCACGTTCATGTTCATCGGGAAACGCGATTCCAGGTCGCAGAGCTTGAACAGGCTCTCCATCAGGACATCGGGTTCCACTGTTTTGGCACGTGGTTCGAGAACGATCCGGATATCGTCCGCGCTCTCATCCTTCACATCGCTTAGGAGCGGCGCTTTCTTGGTCTCGATGAGCTCGGCAAGCTTCTCGATGAGACGCGACTTCTGCACCTGGAACGGGATCTCCGTGACCACAATCTGCCACGTACCCCGGCCCAGGTCTTCGGTATGCCAGCGCGCACGCACGCGGAAACCGCCGCGCCCGGTCTCATATGCCTCTCGGATTGCACTGCGCGGCTCAACGATGACGCCGCCAGTCGGAAAGTCCGGTCCTGGCATGACGTTCATCAGTTCGGCAATCGGCGTGTCCTGATTCTCGATCAGCAGGAGCGCTGCATCAATCACTTCGGCAACATTGTGCGGCGGAATTGATGTGGCCATTCCGACCGCAATGCCCGTTGCCCCATTCGCCAGCAGGTTTGGATACCCGGCCGGCAAAACAACCGGCTCGGTGTCGGTCTCCGAATAGTTGTCCTTGAAGTCGACCGCATCCTCGCTGAGGCCCTCGAGCATCAGCTTGGCGGCTTCGGTCATGCGAGCTTCGGTATACCGATAAGCAGCGGCGCTATCGCCGTCGATATTGCCGAAATTACCTTGGCCATCAACGAGCGGATATCGAACGGAGAAGTTCTGGGCGAGACGAACAAGCGTGTCATAAATCGCGCTATCACCATGGGGGTGATAGTTACCCATGACATCACCAACGATCTTGGCACACTTGCGATAGCCAGCATCCGGGTCGAGCTTCAACTCACGCATGCCGTAGAGAATACGTCGCTGGACCGGCTTCAGGCCGTCTCGAACATCTGGCAGGGCGCGAGACGTGATGGTCGAAAGCGCATAGGCAAGGTATCGCTTGGTAAGCGCCTCGCTCAGCGGTTCATTGATAATGTTGCCATCTTCATGGTCCAGGATATCGGACATGTCGGCTCCTTAGGATCGATTCGACCGCTGAACAGAATCAGCGCCGCAGAGTTTACGTTAACAGAAAGGCCGCATTGGTTAAGGAATGAACAACACGCTGAGGCGCACAATCAAGCAGCTGGCGATCGCTGCCGCCGTTATCCTGGCGATCCTAACCTTGAACCGCTATCTGCCGGCTCAACACAATCCTCTTCGCCCGATTGATCTCAACGATCCGATTGGCGTTGCAACGCACTATAAGCTGGCCCGGATCAAGAGCGATACCAGCCTCTGCTACACTCTCCTGGACAAGGCTGGCATAGGCTACTCGCCCGTCGGCGAAAATGCCGGCAACCCTACATGTCCGCTTGAGCGCGCGCTTGTACTCGATCGTTCAAACTTCCCCTACTCTGTCACCCCGCTTCGCATGACCTGCTCGACTATGGCCGCCCTTTACATCTGGGAACACGATGTCGTCCGACCGCAAGCCCAAACTCTGCTCGGCAGCCGTATCGAAGAAGTGCTGACCTACGGAAGCTATTCATGCAGGAACATCGCCGGCACAAACCGTCTGAGTGAGCATGGTCGGGCGAACGCAATCGACATCATCGGCTTTCGCCTTGAAGACGGCCGAGAAATTCAGGTTCGCGAACAGTGGCGTGAAGACAGCGCAGAAGGTGCGTTTCTCGATGAGATTCATACCGGCGCCTGCAGAGTATTTTCGGTTGTCCTCGGCCCGGACTATAATGCCGACCACGCGGACCATTTTCACTTTGACATGGGGAACGGCGCCCTCTGCAGCTAACGGTCCTTTTGCAAACGCAATGCAAGGCGACGGCGCGCTTCTGGCAAATCCTTGTTCACAGCATGAAACAATCGCCGTTCGATAAAAAAACCAGTTAACTCAATACCATGCAAAACATCTTCGCGCGTAGCTCCAGCATTCGGCTGGATCAGAAAGCGGGGAAGTACGAACAACCGGTCCACATATTCTTCCGCTTCAGACCCGCGCACTGCCCTTCCGGTCTTTGGCGACACGTGTGTCAGTCCATCATTTGCCCCACTAATGGCGCACGCTTCCAGATCGAGGCCGAAACCAAGCGCAGAAAGCAAACCGAGCTCCCAGCGTACATAAAGCGCTCGCCAGACGTCATCTTCCATGGCGTCCAGAAGCATCTGTGTCGCCTCGAATACGGCCGAACCCGCTTCGTCGCCCTCATTTAGCACCCCGCGCAGGATCGCGCACACGGACGCAACGGCCGCAAGTGCGTCAGGTCGGTCCAACAGCCTGGAGGCCCGCAACTTTGTCGCTTCGGCGACGTCAAATCGCCCGAGCTGCTCTTCAAGCCGCCCAGTCCAGGACAGTTCAACCTGGTTTCCAGGTTCATACTGTCCTCGTTTCTTTCGGGAGGCGCCGCCATAAACCAGGCCGGACCGCCGCCCTCGGCTTCGAGTCAGCACATCCAGGACGAGGCCGCTTTCTCCGAATTTGCGCCCGCCGAGGATTAGGCCCTCATCGCGCCAATGCATCAGGCATCAAACTCGAGGCCGAGCGTGGAATAGGATTCACGACGTTCCTGCCATTTCTCATCAACTTTCACGAACAGGAAAAGATGGACGCGCCGGCCAAGCAATTCGCTCAGTTCCTGGCGCGCCGCCTTGCTGACCGCCTTTATCGTCTGGCCGTTCTTTCCGAGCACCATGGATTTGTGGGTTTCGCGTCCCACAATCACGGCCTGCTGTATCTTCACATCACCGTTCTGGAAGTTTTCCCAGGCCTCAGGCTGCACCGTGAGATGGTAAGGCAGCTCTTCATGCAACCGCAGCATGAGCTTTTCGCGCGTGATCTCTGCAGCAAGCAACTGCATTGGAATATCAGCTGACTGCTCCGGCGGATAAAGGGGACCCCCTTCTGGCATGGAAGCTGCCAGTGCGGACATCAGCTGATCGACACCGTCGCCATTTTCTGCAGAGATCATGAAGATCTGCGCATACACCCCTGCCTCATTGAATTGCGCCATGAGCGGAAGGATCTGGTCATGCGCAAACAGGTCGATCTTGTTCAATGCAAGCATGACCTTCCGACCGGATTTTTTGAGGGCTTCGATAACGGCGCGATCGTCTTGCACAGACTTTTTCTGAGCGGCTGTCGGTTTACCGCTTTCCACAGCGATCCAGGCGGCGGCGTCGATGAGATGAACGACAGCATCCGCATCGTCAGCTCCCGTCCACGCCGCCCGCACCATGGCCCGGTCGAGACGCTTCTTAGCACCAAAGATGCCGGGCGTATCGACAATGACGATCTGAGCGCCATCGGCATGGGCAATGCCGCGGACCGGAAACCGGGTCGTCTGCACCTTGTGCGTCACGATCGCGACCTTGGTGCCGACCATAGCATTTGTCAGTGTGGATTTGCCGGCGTTCGGCGCACCGATGATGGCAGCGAAGCCTGCACGCGTGATGTCTGTCGCCGTATCACTCATTGCGCTGAATATCTCTCAATAGCCTGTCTGCGGCTGCCATTTCCGCTTCCTGTCGCGACCGCCCTGTCTCGGTCGCCTCTCCAATCCCGTCAACCCGCACGCGCACCGTGAACTCCGGCTCATGGTCCGGCCCCGACCGCTCAATAATATCATACACTGCATAGGGCGCGCGATTGGCCCCGCACCAGTCGCTCAGACGGGTCTTGGGGTTCTGTTGCGAGACCTCGCGTTCAACAAGATCCATGATCCAATGCTTGTCGATTACCTTTCGGGCCGCCTCAAGACCACCGTCCCGGTACACAGCCGCGATAATTGCCTCAACCGCATCCGCAACGCTCTTGTCATAGCTTCCGCGCTTGTTCTTCTCCATGGACGGGTCGAGGAACAGAAACGATCGCAGGCCCATGGCCTCCCCGACTTCGGCACAGGTCTCGCCACTCACAAGATGGTGAAACAGCTTTGTGAGGTAGCCTTCCCGCTCCGCCGGGAATTTTGCGATCAGAACCTCTGCCATGACGAGTCCAAGCACCCGGTCGCCAAGGAACTCGAGACGCTGGTTCGAGAATTGCGCGTCACCAGCGTAGTTATCAATTAGACTCGGATGGGTCAGTGCTCGGTTCAGCCAATCAACCCGGCCGAACGTGTAGCCGAGACGCCCTTCGAGGTCGGCGCGTTGGTCATCGTCCAGTTCAGGCCGCTTTCGGCGGACTGATTTTCCGGCCGCGCGCAACCGGGTCCTTTTGGGGCGCCCTTTCTTCATGGCGCGGTTCTTATCGGCATCGCCTCTATGATGACAACAGCCGAAGCCCACGGATGGTCATCCGTGATGGTTAGGTGAATAAGTGCCTCATACCCGTCCGGCAGAAGCGCTTCCAGTCTTACAGCCGCTCCGCCCGTCAAGGCGATGGTCGGTTTGCCAGACGGAAGGTTCACAACGCCCATGTGCTTCCAATGTACGCCGCGCCGGGGTACGCCTGTGCCAAGCGCTTTCGCACAAGCTTCTTTCGCTGCAAACCGCTTGGCATAGGTTTCCGCACTCCTGCGCCGGCGCTCGGCCAGGGCAATCTCAACATCCGTGAAACAGCGCTGTTTGAAACGGTCACCGAAGCGCGCAATCGACTGTTCGATCCGCTCGATGTTGCACATGTCATTGCCCATTCCGATGATCATGGACGCTCGGGCCTCTATTGTTCAGTTCAAGCCAGGCCGCGACTACCCGGCTTGACGGCGGGCACGGAAGCCAGTTCTGGCGGGAGATCTTCCGGGTCGTAGTCGGGAAAGTCGACCTGCGCGAGCGAGACAAGTTGACAGCCAACGTCTGCTTTGCCGTTCGACCGATCAATGACGCAGGACCCTCCGACAACTTCCCCGGGATGTTTCGCAAGCGCCTCGACAGTTTCCCGGAATGACAAGCCGGTGGTGACGATATCCTCAGCGATCAGCACGCGTTCGCCGTGGGCGATCGAGAAACCGCGGCGAAAAGTGAGCTGGCCGTCCGCACGTTCAGCAAAAATGGACCGGCAGCCCAACTGGCGTGCGAGTTCATATCCTGGAATGATCCCACCCACAGCCGGTCCCGCAACAACATCTATCTTGCCGAATGTCTCGCGTACTTTTTCCGCTAGCGCCCCACAGAGGCGTGCTGACAATTCAGGCCGGGAAAAAACCAGTGCCTTTTGCAGGAAGACAGGGCTTCGTCTGCCAGAAGACAGGATGAAATGACCTTCCAGAAGAGCGCCTGCCTCGCGAAACACTTCAAGCACGTCTTCACTGGTCAAGTCGCCGACTCCTCAATCCGCTCGACACTCTCCACGACGGCGAGCGCTCGCAATGCGGCCTTTATCTGCTCCAGATGGCGCAGGTCCTCAACCTCAATATCGAAGACCAGCTGAAGAAAGTCCGGATTCCGTTCGCTCGTCTCGACCCGGGTGATGTTCCCGCCCGCTTGCGCAATCGCAGAGCATTGACTTGCCATGACGCCACGCTTGTTAATGGCCCGGACATTGATCCGCCCAACCGCGACGACACCCTGGCGTGCAAGCTCATTCCAGCGCAGGTCAACCCAGAGGTCGGGACGGTCTTCATATTCAGCGACCCGGCGGCAATAGATCGTGTGAATCACGAGGCCCTTTTCGGGTTCCCGCAATCCGATAATCCGGTCGCCCGGTATGGGGTGGCAGCATTCCCCCAAGTGAAGGGTTACGCCAGGCGTCAGGTCTTCACCTGCCACCATCAGGCTGGCATGACTGTCATCCAGAACGGTTCTATCGGTCGGAATGGACTGGACCGGTTCATAACCGGGGAACACGGTTCGGATGAACTCTGCCGTATCATACCGTCCGCGCCCGATGGCTTCGGCAAGCGCTTCGGAACTCTCGAAGTCAGCGCGCCGCGCAACGCGAGGCAAATCGACCTCGAACGGGTCTAGACCCGCACGGCGCAAATCCCGGTCAATGAGCGTGCGGGTCTAGACCCGTTCGAGGTCGATTTGCCTCGCGTTGCGCGGCGCGCTGAC